>SXGU01564056.1_pt1 | contig 91485 bp, 96 predicted proteins | sample 3174531 | NCBI WGS metagenome assembly SXGU01 (sample SAMN11356863, study PRJNA531348) | freshwater metagenome | isolation source: freshwater sample F1-140 | place: China: Fuxian Lake, Yuxi | collected 2017-12-25
AATCCGGGAGGGGCTATACATCCGGATTCGAAGTGCTCGCTAACTGATGTTATCGGCAACTTAAATTTTCGTTTCACTCAAATTGAAGTAATCCGGGAGGGGCTATACATCCGGATTCGAATACTCTCTCGTTCCTCTCTGACAAACTTGTTTGTCAGCTGTTCAAATCTAAAGATTATGGACATCTTGCTCGAACCTCCTTGCTTCGCTTCGGAAACTCCCTGCGGAGTAACGAGATCCGGATTCGAATTGAATTCAATATTGTGCTTTGTATCTTCCACGTTTTTCTACGGCTTCTAACTGTTTGATTACTTTGTTGTAATTTTGCGAATGCTTGTAACCTTTAATCACGAAGTCATAAGCAAATTTAGATATTGTCGGATGTTTGGCTTCAAGAGCTTCTTTTATTAAATGTAAATCTACTGCTTTGTCCTCTACTTTTTGAGAATGAAAACTTAAACCAAAATCTATAAAATAAACTTTTTTCCCTTTAAGAATTAAATTGCTTGTCGTGAGGTCTCCATGAATTAGATTATTATCGTGCAATTTCGCTAGTGATTTGCCTATTTGTTCACAGATTTTTTTATAATCCGATTTTTCTAAAATGTCTGCAAGTTTTTTGCCTGCGATGAACTCTAATTTTATTGTTTTTTTAATTTCATCTATGGACAAAACTTTCGGAACAGAGATTATTTTTGAAATTCTTTCAAGGATTCTTGATTCTGCTCTTGTTCTCAATTTGCGTATTTTTTCATCTAATTCTGGATGCCTATATGTTTTTTCTATTCTATTTTTTATTACTAAATTTCCCTTTTTTATTATTACTGCTTCTGCACCATAACCAATTATCTTTTCATTGTTTTGTTTTTTTAATGCGTTTGAAAAACTTTCTAACATGAATAGGCTGTGATAATTTATATATTAAAGTTTTGGGTTTGAGTAGGTTTATATTTGATTAATATATAACTTTCGTATGTATAAAAATAAGAAGTTTTCGAAATTAGTTATTTTGTTAATCTCTATCGCTTTAATTATGTTTTTTATTTATGTAGTGTTTAGGTCATTTTCTGAAGAAGATGTATTTATCCCTTTATTTCAACCAGTTTATTGTAGTTCCGCTGTTGATTGTGGAGTTGTTAGTAATACCGATTTTCAATGTATCAACTCCCAGTGCGTTATTGCTTCATGTGCCCCTGCTTTCTGTAATGGTGATGGACTTGTGTCTAATGGATGTGAAATTGCTTGCGCATCACAGACGGTTTTACCTTTAGATTTGACTGGAACTTTTGCTCCTGCTACCACTTTGAATATTCCCGGACAAACGCTGGTTAATTTTGTTCCAAGTATAGAAAATCTACAATATGGAGTTTATACTTTTACATATACGGAAGAAGGCGTTGAAAAAGCAAAATATTCTATTGATACTAGAGATACTAATCTTCAAAAAGGAGCCCTTGATGTTTATGATGCGCTACATAATTTTTATGTTGTAAGCGATGGTGGTGCGAAGAAGCGTGTCGATGGAGTCGTCAAATCCCCATTACAAGTTGCGCAAATGGCTTCTTCTTTTGGTTTCGTTTCTCAATTAGAAGGGAATGTTTTGAAATTATCTTTGACGCAGACTATACCAACTAACGCGGGTCTGCAAACTTCTGGCTTGAATTATTTTATTGAATTACAAGGTAAAACTATGATTATCAGAACTTACGAACAATCTCCTATAAATTCGAATGTTAATAATTTTTATAGTGGCTGGACTTCCAATTGTGCTGCTGGTGTTGTCGATCCTCAATCATTTGAAATGTCTTATCTTCCGGAAGTGCCGATTACGCGCACAGGTTCTGTCGGAAACGAAGTATTTTATTCAACCTATATAGATTATACTCTCTCTGGTTCTAATGCTCAAATTTCTAAAATTTTCGGATTAGGAAGTTGCGGAACTGGAACTTTTAGGAATTCTTATGACACTTCATACACGACTCGCCAACCTAATCCGATTACTGGCATTGCTCCTGTTTTGCCGTTTGAAGAAACTTTTTATATTACTGTTAGCTCCAATGTTAAAGATGTTGTTCTCGCAGTTCATGAACCTATAACTTCAAGTCGTGCAGTCGTAAATAATAAAGTTTTTTTAGATTACTGGACAACTGATACAACTTCGCAACTTTCTGGAACAACTTCTTATGAAAAAACTGCTTCAAAATTACAGATACTTAAAAATTATGGGCTTGATAATCTCGCAATTAGTTATCATTTCTATGCTCATCGTGGAAGAGACTGTCTTTATCCAGATACTAGTCCTGCAAATCCTTCTTTGGTTTTTGGTTCAAACAGTATTTTATTTGGTGGAACTCCTGCAATGAGCGTTCTTGCAAATACTGCATCTTCTTTAGGATATCTCTTTGGAGTAGATATGACTTTCGATATGGGACAGGATGCAGATTTAACTAATCCTTACGCTTCTGAGCTTCCTATCAATTATGCCAAAAATCAGGCTGGCAATTTTATTCTTGCGTGGAACAATCCAAATTGCGCTACCTCACCTAATGGATATGCTATAAAAACTAACAAGCGTTTATTTTATGCAATGTCGGAATTATCTGATTATCTTTTAGATGGACCATTTACTTCTCTTTTTGTGGATGTCTATACTGCTAAATCATTTGCTGGTTCTGTCGATTATGATTATAATAATGATTATAGCTCTACTTTGAAGCAAGTTTATCTTAATTTGAGATTGCTTTTAGAGTTTCAGAAAAATAAGTATGGATTTGATGGTCCTTTATTTGGTGAGGGGCATAAGAATGCCTATTCTTCACGAAATTATTTTGCTGGAATTGTTGATAGTACTGAAGCCGAAATAACAAATGGAGAAAATGCAAAATTGATACCTGATTATGAATTGGAGCAGATTAAACCACATCAGGCAAATCAAGGTATGGGTTATGGGGGGCGATGGGTTACAGCATCTATTTCTCCTTGGCAGGTAAATTATTTACATCCAGATGATGTTTGGACTACTTTTCCTACTGGTGTGCAAAATATAGATTTTTCAAAACAATATGCCACGACTCTTGCATTTGGGCATACTGGAATGCTTGAGACTACAACTTACGGCGCAAATAATATTGTTGGAAGTGCGAATTATGTTGGGGCGCCAAGTCCCACTTTGAAAGATTTTATAAGAAGATTTGTTATAGGATATTATACTTTTGCTGCTGTCCAACCGCTTTATTTAGGTTCAGATGTTAATAGCATATTGTATTGGGATGGCGTTTCTTTTATTGATTTGAATACTGCCTTAAAACAGAACAATTTTGATTTTTATAATGTACGATTGAAAATAAATTATATTAATGGTTTAGAGATGTATATCAATCGTCATCAATCGCAAAATTGGGAAGTTGTTGTTAATGGGGTGAATTATATTTTACCTCCAAATGGATGGGTTTATCACAGAGATCCGGATTTGATAGGTTATTCTGCTTTGTTTGATTCTAATGGTTTGCCCAGTGCTTTAGGTACTCGAGTTGATTATGTTAAATCTCCCGATTATATTTATTTTTATCCTCATAGAATTGCCAATTCATTTATTGGAATTAATGGCAATACTATTGCGGGTGATAAGATTATTGTGCAGAAGTTAAATGGCTGGCAATTAGATGAACAGGCAGGAAATGATTTTATTCTTACAGCGTTACAAGTACCTAATTCTCCTAGTGGATTAATTGCATCATGTAATGGTGTTTCTTGTTGATTACTTAATTGTCAAAAAATTCTATTATCTTTTCATCTATTAAGTTCTATAAAAATTTCTTTTTTATAAATTTATACCGAAACTAATTATTCCCTTTGCCCATAATATGAGACATATTCCGAGAGCTATCATTATCAACCCCATGAATAATCTCATCCATTTCTTTTTATCATTTTTCCATTTGCTTATAGTGCTCGTTTTCATTCCGAAGAAAGTAAGCATAAGAATGATTATTAGGGGCAATACGAATATGAAGTTATACAATACTAAAAGCCAGAAAACTTTCATTGAAAAACCTATTTTTGCGAGGAGAGTTGTTATTGCGAGATATGGTCCGCCCGTACAAGGTAATTCTACGGCGGCCACGAAAATTCCTAAAATGATGCTTCCAGGTACGGACACCTTTTTTATCATTTTCTTTATTTGTTCCGCTCTTTTTGGAGGAATTTGAAGACTGATTCCTTGTCCATACCACCAGAAGTCCTTTATTTCTATTAAGCCAAGAATTATTACTAATATTCCGACAATCCAACTTAATTGTTCACTTATGTTGAGTTTTTGAATTACAGCTAATAGTCCGAAACCAGCAAGTAGATATGTAATGAATACTGCTGTGATGTAGATTATTCCCACTTTGAGCATCTTAGTCTTGTCTTTTGAGAGACTTACGAGAGTCGCTATTAACAGAACTAAAACTCCTATTGCGCAAGGGTTTATGGAGTCTATAAGTGCCGTCGCTATTACGACTGGAAGAGTTGGAAGTGAAATTTCTGATAGAACCATTTTATTGTGGAACTATGCAACCTGTTTTTTGCGATAGTTGTTCGAGTGTGGGTTCAAGTAATATTCTCGTTCCGTCGGAAAATTCCCATGTATCGTATTTGTCTATATTTTTGCTTATGCATAATATAGATTGTTCATTGTCTCCACGAGGGTCACATTCTATGTATTTTACGTAATTGAATGAACTTCCGAATAATTTTTTGGTTTTTGCGCAATGTGGGCACCAGAATGTTCCATACATAACTGCTCCATTTTCTGTGATACATTTTGCGAAATCATCTAACGATTTGCTGGAATATTTTTTTCCGCTGTTACTTATGAAGATTAGTCCTATGATGGCTACGAGAATTAGAATCCCTATTATGACATACTTCGAACTTGATGATTTTTTTACTTTTGTTTTACTTTTCATGTTTCAATTTCCACATTATTATTAATGAGCCAAGAATTGTTGCGTCCAAGATTAGACAGAAAAGACAATATGTTTGCAGAATGTAGTGCTGGATTAGAAATAGATAAAATCCGTATATCATACCGAAAGTTAGCAATCCGATCACCCATTTTGTGTTTTTGTCTGGCGTAATCCATAGAAGTTTTTTGTTTTTAAATTTAGTTCTTAGCAGGAAAATTAATAGAAGAGTAAGAAATCCCCACAAGGCGTTTGAAGTTATCAAGTCAAAGAACCAGTTAATACTTGAAATGTCTATTAGTGGAAGTGGTAGATTGAAATCAATTGTTAATAGGTAGGATAATCCATCAAGATTGGCGTAAGGGCTTTTATTCACAATTCCGCAATCAAATGAATTTCCGAATGTGCAATATTTACTTATTGAAGGGGAAAAATGCTCATATACTAAAATGAGAGCCGATAACATCCCTATGATTAGAAGAATGTTCATAATTATTGAAAGAGTTTTTTTGTTCGCCATCTTTCTTTTTTGAGGGATTTTTATTATTTAAGTTTATACTTTTGATTTCTTGTGTGAGGTGTTTAAACCACCGAAGCCATTTTCAATAGATGGAAGGAATGATAGATATTGGAGATAATTAGGTTTATTAGAATATTTAACGATTATTTGTCTGATTTATCTTTAGGTCTATCTATAAGGCTATCTATAAGTCTAGGTTCTATTGATTTGGTTATTTGATATATATTGTTGAATATATTTTTTAATATTTTAGCTGACTTCTCAAATTGATCTGGGTTATAATTCCGATTATCACTTGCTTGTAAGATTCCTTCTATGTTTTTATTTGGTTTTGCAGTTTTATCGACGTTTGGTTTAAACAACTTACCGTTTAGGTTTATCTCTTTAAAAGTATAATCCAGATAATCACTTGCTTGTAAGATTCCTTCTATGTTTTTATTTGGTTTTGCAGTTTTATCGACGTTTGGTTTAAACAACTTACCGTTTAGGTTTATCTCTCCTATTGCTTCTTCGTTATAGGGTAAATTGGATTCTATAGGTCTATCGGTTGAATTTATTATCTTAGGGTAGTTTGATAGACTTGTGTTGAATAGATTTTTTAGTTCATTATAGTTCTTCTTAAGCTTATATACATCATTCCGATTATCACTTGCTTGTAAGACTTCTTTCATAATTTTATTTAGTTTTGCTTCTTCGTTATAAGGTAAATTGCCTTCTACACTTTTAATAGAATTATATGCTCCTTTAAAGATTTTTCCAGAATTTTGGTCTCTTAATTTTTTTGCAATTTGTGCGTTAAGAATAATATAATTCATTTCACTATCTTGTCCTTCTGTTAATTTAGGCTTAGGCGTAGGAAATTCAATTCTCTTTATGGTTTGTCCACATCCCGGAAGACTCATCGCTCCAAGAACTATGCCTACAAGGCCGATATTTCTAAGGATTTTGTTCATATTTTTTTCTATCTTGGATAGTATATAAATGTTCCTATTATATAGTGGTTAAACTATCTACATCCTAAACTTTTTCTTGCCCATTTTTCTTGCCATTTTCATTAGCATTTTGTTATCCATTCCACCTTCCATAGACTTTCCTGACTGGAGCATTTCCTTTAGCATTTTATACTGTTTTATGAGCATACGGATGTCTGTTGTAGGGACGCCTGAACCTTTTGAGATTCTTTGTAATCTTGATGTTTCTTTTTCTATAATTTCTGGATTTTCTATTTCATATTGAGTCATTGAATTCACGGCATTTTTGTAATTTTTCATTTTTTGTTGTTGTTGAGTCATTTGTTCTTCTGTTATTTTTTCTTTAGCTTTTCCTAAACCTGGAATCATGCCGAGTATTTTATCCATACTGCCTAGAGATTCCATAGACTCTAATTGTGCTTGAACATCTCGTAAGGTAAGTTTGCCTTCTTCTATATTTTTTTGGGTTTGCTTCAGTTTTTTTTCATCGGTGATTGTTTGGATTTTTTCCATCAAACTCTGCAAATCACCCATGCCTAACATTCTTGATAAAAATCCTTCTGGTGAAAAGTGTTCCAAATCCGATGGCTTTTCACCCGTACCAATGAAGATTACTGGAACTTTTGTTTCGTAACAAGCAGTTAAGGCTCCACCAGCTTTTGCTGTTGAATCCATTCTTGTTATTATGACTCCTGTTATGTTTACTGCTTCTTTGAATACAGATGCCTGTTTTTTTGCTGTTTGACCTATATCTGCAGGAATTACTAAAAATGTTTCAGTGGGTTTTGCTATTTTTGAGATAGATTTTATCTCTTTCACTAATGAATCATCTAAAGCATCTCTGCCAGCTGTGTCTATTAGAACTAATTGATATTTATCTAAATCTTTTTCATATTGTTTCCATATTTTTATGGGGTCTTTTTCTTTTGGATTTATGAAACAAGCTATATTTTGTTTTTCGCATAATTGTCTTAATTGTTCTGATGCTGCGGGTCTATGCACGTCAAGGCCTATTGCACACACTTTAATTCCTCTTTTAGAATAATAAAGAGCTATTTTAGATATGGTTGTGGTTTTCCCAGCTCCGTATAAACCAAGCGTCATAAAAATATTTTTTTTGCCAATCTCTATTTTTCTTTCTTCTCCAAGAATAGAGCGCAATTCATCATGGAGAATTTTTATTATATGCTCTTTTTTTTCTATTCCTTTAAGACGTTCGTCCAATGCTTCTTTTTTTATTTTATTAGTTATTTCAAGAACTAATGCTACATTGACGTCTGCTTCAATCAAAGAACGCTGAAGATCTTTTATTATGCTGTCTACGAGGTTCTTGTCAAGAAAGATAGCGTTCGCTATTTTATCGGTTGTTTTTTTTAGGGCGTTTGAGAGCTTGTCTAACATATTATATTGCGAGAAAAGAGAATATTTATAAATATCTCTCTCTCTCTTAGTTAGTGAAAAAGATTTATTTAGTTTTGATTATTGTCGTTGTTGTATTAGGTTCGTTATATCTTTTAGGACGAAAAGTTTCTCTTTCTCCTGATGCCTCTTTAAATGATCCAAATGGGGAGATAAATGGATGTGGATATGGTCAGGATTGTCATTATGTTTGTCAGGGAGATTCATGTGTGGAAGTTGAAAATCGTGCAAATCAGGGAAATTATTGTGATCCTAATCAAATTAATAGTTGTAAAAATAAACTTGATTCTGGTGGTGTGCTTGGGACAATTGGAACAGGCATCAGAAAGGTAATTTGTACTGTCGTTCCAGGTGCAGGTGCAGTTATTTGTCATTAGTATTGAATTATCTTGTTAATTAGGTGTAAATTCTTTGGAAAAATTTAGTTGATAAAGTCAACTTGAAATTTATGGCGTTTTTTAAGGAGACCTTACGAGCTCATAAAGTTTCAAAGATTCTGCGTTTATTGTGATAGGTATTTGGAAGTTATTATTTATTGAAGGATTTATGATTGTTCTGGTTCCTGCGACATTTTCATATAATATGTATTGCCCTGACAATTCGTAATCTGGATAATTGATGTTGATCGTTGTTTGTGCTTCGGCAGTGTCGCTGTTTGTGACTATTATTCCAATGTCTTCGTTATTTGCTTTCCAGACTGAAGCGAGAATTTTTAGAGGCGAATTGGCGTAATCTATTGTTCCACGTTCAAGAAAATAATCTACTGATTGGGGCAAAGGTCTTAGACGTTCTCCAAATCTTTGATATTTTTTGGTTTGAGGAACAGAATCGACGAGTCTTTTCAAATAAACTAATAAAATCTCTTGTTCAGGAGTTGGCTGTGAGCTTGTTTGAGTGCCTATGACTAACCTATTTAATGCATCCCAATTGTTGATAGCAATCATTTCTCCTGAATGGAATAAATGGCTGTAAAATAATTTTGTCAATTCATTAATCTGGGGATTGTTTAATTCAGGATTTCCTGTGCTAAGATCTGAGGAGAAAATATAATCTCCATAAACTGTTTGCCAAAATGGAAGTAAAATGATTCCTGCGTAAAATGTCGTAATTGATTGAGTATACATCATTTCAATATTATCAATAAGCGTTTCATCCAAACTTTCTGATGTGAAAAATAAATTATTGTTTATTTGTTTTAAGTTGGTTTTTACATCGTTAGCCATTGTGTGTTTTCCTTGGCTCCAATAATTTCCCCCACCGAGAGGATGATTGTGATTAGAGGCATAGTCTAATGGTGGAGTTCGGCCACTCCAAAAGTCCCAGTAGATTCCGTCGAATTTTTCAGTTCCTTGATTTTGCAGTCGAATTATATCTAATATATTTGATAAGACAATATTTCTTGCAGTATTTACATAAAGATCTAGTTCCGTATGGTCTTGAACTGGTTGGTTTAACGCTGAAGAAAATGATACTCCTATATTGTTGTTTATGTCGCGCCAAGCTAATTGGGCTATGTTGTTTTGAATGTAACTTTGACTGCCTATTTTCCAAAGACCGACGTTGATATACGGAATTGCAACGATATTTGCCGCGTGAACATCAGCGAGAGATTGTACAACTCCTAGAATTGGGGGGAGATGGTCTGGTAAGTCTCTGTCAAATCCGTTTGAGTGCCAATTATACCATAAAGAAATAAGTTCATTGTTGCCTAACTGGAAATAGTTTTTTAGACGTAGTAATCTATCTAATATGAAATTATAATTTTGAACTCCTTCTGGTTTTTGCAAAGTAAATAATTTAGCATTTTTTAAAATTGGAGAAACTGATTGTGAATTTTCCAATTTTCCTCTGGACATCCAAGGTTGTTGTAATGCCCAAGTCCTATATTTTTTAGCGCCATCATACCAGTTTCCATTTATGACTGAAAATTGAAATGAGTAAGGCATATTGTAATCATTTCCTAATAAAATATTATCTTCTGGATAATTAGTGAGCTTAAACGGCAATTTGTCTCCTGTTTCAAAAGTTTGAAGATTATATTCTTTAAGATAACCTTGTCCGTCTGTGGTTTGCATGTATCCTTGAATGTTATCTTGGATATTATATAATGAAAACCACTGCATTGAAAAATCTCCTGGATTTTTCAAATTAAGACTCGCATTTGCACTTGAGAAAGGATTTACTAATGTTCCTGTAAAAAGAGGCATCGTCAAAATATTTTTGGTTTTGTCGTTTATTGGTTTGATGGTCATTTTTGGAAAATCTACTGAAAATAATGCGTGCGTTGGGAGATTATTGTCTACTTGAATTTGGAAATCAGTTGCATCATTGACTATTTTTACTTTGACAGTTGTTGAAATGTCTCCTATTGAAGGATTACTCCATTTTATATTAAATCCTTCTTCATTAGACATAGGAGTTACTATCGGTGTTGGAAAATCTGAAGGTTTTAGAATAGTTATTGTTCCGGAAGAATCTCGCATTTTTAATTCCCATAATGGTGTTTGCTCAAAATTTATTGCGCCAATAGAGTTGCTTATGCTTTTTAGATAACTTTCCCCACTTAAATCGTCTATTATTAGAGAAGTTGTTTCAGAGTTTAAAGTGAGTTGTTGGCAGACATCTCCTTCGTTTACTAAACCGTCACAGTCGTTGTCAAGATTATCACAAAATTCGCTTCCGTAAGTTGAAGGATAATTGCAAAGCCATTGTTGATTTTGTGAATTGCATGTTGGAATTGTTTGGGAACAAACGCCTTGAGTTAAACAGCTTCCTGTTCCTGGACAGCTTGGAATTATTGTTGTGCAGACTATCGGTTGTGAAGAAATAGCGCAAACATTATTTTGAGATTCTACTGCTATATTAAATTTAATTTGTCCTGAAGAGATGAATTGATTTATGTTTTTTTCAAGATTGTTGAAATCTGATCCTGTTAAAACATAATTTTGAGTGGATAATTCATTGATTAGAGTGCCAACTGGACGTTGAGAGAATGCGATTGTTTCTTGCTGATTTTCTAGTAATAATCTTGTTCCCGATAACATTCCTTGTCCTGTTTTTCTTTGCACAAGAAGATTTATCTGTGATGTGTTGGGATTTGATGAATCTATTGTGCAACTCAAAGGCGCAAGATTTAAGGTAAGGCAATCATTGTTTATTTGATTTGTTGTGTCTTCGGTAGTCTTAATGACTAAAAACCAAACCATTCCTACGGAGATTATAACTACTAAAATTATGAGTGTGCTTGAAACTATGGAGCTTAGTCCTCTTTTATATTCCATTATATTTTTAAGAGAAGAGCATATTTAATTGTTTTTTAATGTGGGCGAGGACATATTTAATCTAATTTAGTTAATAGTTACATTTCTCAAATATTTACCAGTTAGATAAACTTATTAAACAGAAACTACTTGTCGATGTTATGAAACAAAAAGATATGAATCCGGTTCTTTCTAAGATGAATCATAAACTATTGATTTTTCTGATTATTCTATTTGTTATTGTCGTTTCTCTGGTTATTTTTTTAAGGTATTTTTCAATTCCTCCTTCACTTTCTCCTTATACGAGCATATCTCTTTCTTGGATAGACACATCAACTAATGAAGATGGTTTTCAGATTGAGCAGAGTGGAGAGCCCACATTTAACAATCCTATTATTTACATAATTCCTTCCAATACCCAGAGTTACTCTATCTTACTCAATACTCTTTCTCCAAACACACAATATTCTTTTAGACTTCGTGCATATAATACCCTAGGTTATAGTAGTTATTCTAATATCGCTATAGTAACTACTCCTTTAGCTGATGTACCTGTTCTCACATCTGGTGGAACTGGAGCAGGAGGTGGCGGTGGAGGAGGTGGCGGTGGAGGAGGCAGAAGTGCTCCTAAACCTCAATGCAATGATGGAAAAGATAATGATGGGGATGGACTTAAGGATTATCCTTCAGATTTAGGATGTTCAAGTAAGGTGGATAATAGTGAGATAAATGTTGCACTAACAGGACCTCCTGACCAGGTTGTTCAGGTCCCTGCCAATCCAAATGTTCCTGAAACTCCTCAAGTCTCCACGGTTGAGGCTTTAAGTGGTGGTGAAAAGAGCTCTCCTATTCTAAAAAATATTGAGTTTAGAGCAATTTACTGGACAGTCATACTTGCTTTGTCTTCGGGAATTCTTATGGTCGTTATCTTAATATTAAGAATTTTAAGAATGAGGGCGAAATTTGTGAAAATTATTGCAAGAACCCCTTTTCAATAGGCTAAATTCCTAAACTTTTAATTATCTCTTTTTTATCGAACTCTTTTAAATCGGAATATGCTTGACCAGTTCCTAAAAAGTAAATTGGTTTTTTTGTAATGTAGGATATTGAAAGAGCAGTTCCACCTTTTTCATCTACATCTGCTTTGCTCAAGATTATTCCGTCTATATTAAGAGCTTCATCAAATGTTTTTGCCTGGTCAATCATATCGTTTCCAGTTGTTGATTCTCCGACGAATATTTTTTTATCTGGTTTTATCACTCTGATTAATTTTTCCATTTGTTTTATGAGATTTTCTTTCGTGTACATTCTTCCAGCTGTGTCTATTAAAAGACATTTGATGTTATGTTTTTGAGCATATTGTTTTGCATCAAAAGCAACAGAAGTAGGGTCTGAACCATATTGACTTTTTATTATTGGGACCCCTATTTTTTGTGCGTGTGTTTCTAATTGCTCAACGGCCGCTGCTCTGAATGTGTCTGCCGCAGCTAATAGGACGGAGATTCCTTCTTTCTTTAATTTATAAGCTAATTTTGCGATGGATGTCGTTTTTCCAGAACCATTTATTCCAAAGAAAACTATTGTATAGACTCCGTTTGTGGATTTTATTTCATTTATTAAATTTGGAGGGTTTATTAGTATGTTTTCTATACCCTTTTTTATTGATTCTATTACTTTAACTTCTAAATCTGATTTTTTTATGTCTTTATTTAATAGTTCTAATGACATTGTTTCTTTTATTTTATCTACTGCTTCTAAAGCTATGTTGTTTTCCAGAAGAATTATCTCTAATTCCAAGAATATTTCATCAATCTGTTCTTGGGAAACTTTATTTGATGTGAATTTTTCTGCGAATTTTGAGAAAAATGATTTTTTTTGTTCTGGTCCAGGTATAATTTCTGGAGTCTTTATTTCTTCTTTCTCTTCTTCAATATTTTTTTTTATAGTTGGTTGAGATATTTTTTGTTCTTGTTTTTTCTTATTTTTATTTTCAGAAGTTTTTGATATCTTTGTTCTTTTAGTTTTCTTTTCTTTTCTTAGTTTTTCTTCTTTTTTTTCAGATTGGTTCTTCCCTAACCAAGACTTTAACTTGTCTTTTAGAATATTAAACATAATTTCTGTATAACTGATACCTTTTTATAGTTCTATGTTTTAACTATTTTATGAATAGGGGGTTTAGTTTTATTTTATTTTCGTGTCTTGCTTTAGTAATTTTCACTATTTATTTTGTTAATGCTCAAAATTGGGAACAATATACTGATCCTAATCAAGTAACTCCTCCTTCGACGACTTCTTCTTCTCCGGACTCCTCTGTGGCGAATACTGTGGCGAATACTGTTGCTGAACAAGTTGCTACTGGATTACATGGTTGTAAATTGATTGCAGAATTGAATTCTGTTCCAAACAAATATGTTGCCACTTCTGTAGATATCAGTGGTTTTCCTAATTTTCAACATTTTCTTTTGGTTGGCAAGGAAGATGGACTTGTAAAAATATCATCTGTTTTTGATTTTTTCCAAAATGATCTTTTAGGTAGTCCTGGTGCCTGGAGGGCTAATGTGGAAAAGATAGGAAGTTTTGGCATAGCTAAAGATAAGACAAATAAACTGTTACCTGGTAAAGACTCTCCTTCATCTCAAATCGCAATTGAAGTTGTGACTATTGAAGGAGTCAATGGAAATGGAAAGTCTGAGTATCTATCGAGGTTCCAATTAGGACCAGGTTATCCTACTGATCCAATTGTTGGAGTTACAGATGATTCGACTGCCACTCATGAAATTTATGCAGAATCTGGAAGATTGGCAGAAAATGGACCTACCAATCTCATTATGTATATAGATTCATATGTAAAAACCAGTTATCAGCCTCTCGGATGGAAATTCGATGGGTTTGGATTACATCCTGATGGTTTTAAAAAGAAAAAAGGTAAGTCTTCTCCAATAGGCTCTAATAAAACTGTTCAATTATATACTTGTTAAAATTTTAGTTATATATTTAAGGTAGAGTTTTATTTTAATTTGATGAAAGGAGTTGTGGTAATTCTTGATGGAGTGGCTGATGAATCTTGCAGAGTTTTGCAAGAAAAAACCCCTTTAGAATTTGCTAAGACTCCTAATCTTGATTGGTTTGCTTCTAAATCTGACTTAGGTTATTGTTTTCCTATAGGTGAAGGAATTGCTCCTCAGTCTTCAAGTGGAATTGTTTCTTTATTCGGAGAGGATTACAAAAAAACCTCTAGAGGAATATTAGAATCTCTTGGTGCAGGAGTTAAACTAAACGATGGAGATTTGGCTTTAAGATGTAATTTTGCAACTATTGATAATTTAAACGATTTTAATTTGATTGATAGACGTGCTGGAAGAACTCTCACTACAAAAGAAGCTAAGTTGCTTGAAAGTGCAATAAATGAAAAGGTTAAGTTACCTTACAAATTTGAATTTATTTCCACTATTGGACATAGAGCAGTTCTCGTTTTTAGAGGAGTTTTTTCAGATAATTTTTCCAATGTCGATCCAGATTATGAGGATGGAGTTTCTGTGAAATCATATGACAAGATACGACTTTCTTTTCCTTATGATGACTCTTCTGCTTCTAAATTGGCTTCGGATTTAGTTAATACATTTGTTCAAAAAAGTTTTGTTGTGTTAGATAATCATCCTATAAACTTGACTCGTAAAAAGAAAGGGTTATATTCAGCTAATTTTGTTTTGTGCAGAGATCCAGGAATTAAGAAACTGAATTTTAAAAAACTAAATGGTAAATGGTTATGCTTAGGATATATGCCTTTAGAAATTGGCTTCGGATTATCTTTTGGAATGGATGTCAAATCTTTCAAATATCCGGAATTCAAGAACATTGATTCTTATGAAACTCTTAACGATGCTTTGAAAATAGCTATTAAGAATGCTAAAAATTGTTTGAAAGAAAGTTGTGATAAATATGATTATTTTTATATTCATTTTAAAGAAACTGATTTGCCTGGACATGACAACAAACCATTTGAGAAAGTTAAACTTATTGAAATGTTAGATCGGGATTTTTTCTCATTTCTTAGAGAATTTGTTGAAAATAAAGAATGTAAAATTCTGGTAACTTCAGACCATACTACTTCTTCGAGAGCAAAGAGACATACTGACAAACCTGTTCCGGTCATGTTCTATGATTCTAAAGATATCATGGATGGAAATTTTAGACTCATTGAGAGAGCAGGCGTTAAAGGAAAGCAGTATTTTGCTAAAAACTTGCTGAAAGAAACTGTTTTTTCTTAGGTTGATCGTGTCTATTATATCAGCACGTCGACCATTGTAAAAATTTAACAAATCTTTGATTTTTTTCATTGACATCATCTTTATAAAATCCTTTGAAATTTTTTCATTATGCTTAGATATGAAGATCTGTATGAATTTTTGAGAAAAGAAAAATCTAGCGAAGGTTTGCAAAAACTTCCAATTGAATTTGTTAAAAATTTTTCAGAATTTATACATGAACATAAAAGAAATATAACTCGAAATGGAGATTTTTTCTCTGATGAAATTATGAAAGAAAAGAAGCAATATGAAAACTCTATGACTATGTTTAAAGAACTTATTTTGAGAAGAAAGAAGAAACTTCTAAATCTGGTTTTTATTGCTAATGAAACCGGAGTTATGAAAAAAGATTTTGAGGATATGCTTTCATTTGAAAAAGATTTGTTTGAACAAATTTTAATGTCTGTTGAACAAACTGATAAACTTGTCTCAACTTTATTACTTAATGGAGCTACAGGCCTTCAAGAAGTATTGCTTTTAATTACAGATGATGTTGAACCATTTGTTGGGATGGGTGGTGAATCTCTTGGGCCTTACAAAAAAGGAGATTCTGTTCGTTTAGATAAGAGAATTGCAGATATATTGATTGGTGGAAATAAGGCCATCAGTCTTTAAGCCTCCAGAGGGATTCGAACCCCCGACCCTTAGTTTACAAAACTAATGCTCTACCCCTGAGCTATGGAGGCAACAAGAGATAAAGAGACTATAAATGATGCATTAAAAAGCTTATTGTTCTTTTGATTCGGGTCTTGCTTTAGGTTCACCGATGACTTCAATCCAGCGAATTTCACAGAAGGCAAGTGGATATATTTTTTTTACTCTAAGAGAAAGGTTCTTTTGAAGTTTGTTAGTCATTAATTCAGAGAAAATTTCTTTTGTGTTTTTTATAGTCATATAAGCCTCTAAGAATTTTCTTGCAGTGTTTCTTATTTCTTTTCTGACATTTCTTGAAACTCTGTTTCTTGTTAACATAAAAGGTTTAACTCTTAAGAGAGCGTCTTTACATGAAGTTTCAAATGAGTCTTCTACATAATCTACTCCTCTACGAAATACTCTTCTTATGGAACTTGGAACTACTATCATGCTAACTAAATCACTGGTAAGCTTTCCTTCTTTTAACAAAACCTTTGCTTTCAATTCAACATTTTTTCCTTTTAGATTTTTTGTCATATCTAAAGTTATTATTTTATTATGTAGTTCTTCTTGATTAGCAGCATAAAGTTTAGCCTTTGTGGAGGTCAGAGGAATTTCTATATCGAAGAATTTTTTCTTTATTGTTTTTTTATTTTCTTGTGCCATTTTACTTAGCTATTTTTTCTCCTATTTGTATTCTTGATACTCTTAAACCTTTTTCTCTACCCTTTGATTTTTTACAAATGTTACATGTATACAGGATTGTAAGACGTTTTGTCTGTTTTGTCTTCATCTTTTGGTTCTTTGGTGGAGGTCTTGAATATTTTCCTTGGTTTCCAAACCCTGATTTGAATCCCCTTTTCATAATTCTGTAATCTGATCCTCTAGATAATGGATGCGTAGCTGAACGTGATTTTTGTTTCGCTACACTAATTTTTTGTTCTGTTTGTTTCTTACAATAAGGACAATATCTGTTTGTTTTTTCTGGTAATTTCATTTGTTTGTTTGAACTTTTTTGTTCTGTTTGTTTAATCTGGCAGACCTTCAATTTTTAGATTGAGGTTTTTGCTAGTCGGTTTGTGGCCAGGTACTCACCGAGTAAATGCTTATTTGTTCAGAATTAATGGTTTTTAAGGCTTTTGTTTATTTTGCCCAAAGGGTGCTGATAGCATCAGCGAGTGAACGGGGCCATATTGACTGACCATTTACATATCTTAAACCGAAATAACCTGTTATTAGGATTACTATTACAATTATTACATTTCTCAAATTAACTTTTTCATTCTTATTTTTTTCAGCTCTTGCTGCGAAAGAATACCCACATTTTAAACAAAAGGTATCTTCGAGTCGAAGCTTAATACCACAGGCTGGACAAAATTTATGTTCTCCTATTTGAGGGATGCGTTCTTTCTTTTTGAACATGTTGTTGTTAAGGTGATTATGTTTAAAAAGCTAATCTTGTTCGATAATTTTATATTTTCGGACTTTATTGTTTGAAAAGGCCTCATAGGCTAATGGTAGACCGGGTCTTTGACGTGGACCATGCCCAAGTTCGATCCTTGGTGAGGCCATTTTTTTTGTATTCTTTTTCGCTTAGTAAGTTAGTAATTAACTAATTAACTAATTAACTAACTAATAAGGTTTAAATATTCCATTTATTTTTGATTTACGAGAACTGATGATGGAAATTTATAACTTTTGTAATAATTTTCTATGTTCTAGCTCTATCTGTTCATCTATACTCACAATAGGAGCAAGAGCTTAAACATGAAAAAATATTTATTGATCGTTGAAGATGAGAAATTGTGGGAGCAGTTCAAAGATAAAATTGAATTAGATATAAATAGCGAGATTATATTTTTGATTAAAGAAAAAGTTTTAGGAAGCAAAAGAAAGGGGATACATGAATAGAATAGGGCAAGTCACGGTTTTTTTTATTTTGGCGATAGTTATTGTTGGAGGTATTGTTTTCTTTGTTGCATTTAGAGGAAATCTTTTTGGAAGCGATATTCCTCCGGAATTTCAACCAATTTATGATTTATATTCTAATTGTATTGAAGTAGATTCTTTGAATGGGATAAGTCTTCTATCTTCTCAAGGGGGAAGAATTAATACTGGAGAATTTGAACCTGGAAATGATTTTAGTCCCTTTTCTTCTAGATTGTTCTTCTTTGGAGTAGATGTCCCATATTGGTATGGGCTTTCTGGAAATAATCTCATTAAGGAAAATGTGCCTACCAAATCCGAGATGGAATCGGAACTATCAAACTATATTTCAGAATCTATTGGTGAATGTGACTTTTCTTCCTTTGAAAAACAAGGCTTTATTGTCAGTAAATCTCCTGTAAAAGTTTCGGTGACTATAGAAGACAAAGATGTTTTGGTTTCTGTGGATTCAGATTTAGCAGTTTATAGAGAAGAAGAGAGTGCTGTAAAAAATAATCATAAAGTTTTAGTCACAAGCAATTTAGGAAATCTATATGACTCTGCTATTAAAATTTATAATTTTGAAAAAAGAAATGCTTTCTTGGAAGATTACGCATTAGATGTTTTACAAACTTATGCTCCGGTTGATGGAGTTGAAGTTCAGTGCAGTCCTAAAATATGGAAGACTCCTGAAGTCATAGATGAACTGCAAAAAGCTCTCTCATCAAATATTGGTGCAATAAGATTTGAAAGTTCATTTTCTAGTGAAATAGATAGGAATGACAAATACTTCACAGTTAATGAAAACATTGAAAATCCAGTCAATTTGGTTTATTTGCCAGATTTATTTCCGAGCAAGATAGAAATAACTCCTGCTAGTCAGGCCATTATGCTTGCCGAACCTGTCGGAACTCAAGAAGGAATGGGGATATTAGGGTTCTGTTATGTTCCTTATCACTTTGTTTATGATGTCGCCTTCCCAGTAATGTTCGTTATTGGAAATGGCTTGGAAACTTTTCAATTTCCAGTTGTAACTATAATAGACAATAATCTTCCAAGGTCCACAAATATTACTGATTTTATTTCTCCTGAAACTGATATTGATATTTGTGCATTTAGAGAGGGAGATGTCGTCATAAACACATATGATTCGGATCTTAATCCTATCTCTGCTAATATCACTTATAGTTGTTTTGATTCTTCTTGCAATCTTGGACAAACAACATCCGAAGCTGAATCTTCAGCTCTAAGCACAAAAATTCCCATATGTATAAATGGAAAATTAATTGCGACTGCTGGAGGATACGCTCCTAAGAGTATGATTTTCTCTTCAAATAAAGAATCTTTTGCAGAACTAATTCTTGACAAAGAAATTCCAGTAACTGTCAATGTAAAAGTTGCAGGGAAGGTTTTGAATAATGCTACTTCTGTAGTTCATTTCAAAGGAGACGAAGAATATTCAAAGAGTCTTGTCTTATCCGAAAATAATAATGTAGAATTAAAAGAAGGACTTTATGATATAAGTGTTTATGTTTATGGAAATTCCAATGTAGTCATTCCGGCTACAAGAAAGACTGAGTGCTTCAAGACTTCCAAATCAGGAATTTTAGGGATATTAGGGGGGACTAAAGAGGAATGTGTAAATGTTGAAATCCCTTCTGTTAAGATAGATTATGCTTTGAGGGGTGGAGGAAAAACCACAAGCTATATTCTTGAGAGCGATCTTAAAACTGGCGTAATAAATATTGACGTCAGCGAATTACCTAAACCTGAATCTTTGGAGCAATTACAGTATAATTATGAAGCATTTGATATTTTAGGTGTACAAATGGAGTATGGAAATGAATAAATTGAAATTATTGATTGTCGTCTTGCTGATTGTTCTTCTTAACTTTGTTCATGCGCAGGTTCAGTCTGGACCTGCATTAGATGATGATTTTTATGGGAGTAATCGCGGAACGGCAAGTTATGTGAATTATAGAAACAGTTTTAGTAGCTACTATGGTTCAAATCTTAATAATTATTGGCCTGTGATGAATAGAGAAAATAGATGTGATTTAAGGCAAGACATTTTGATTCAGGTGTCTCCTGTGGGATGTCAACCATCTGTTGTGAGAAGCGATTTACTTGCTGAACAAAATGTTCCGATTTTTTGTCAATTGGATCTTTTACAAGTAAATCCAGCTATTGATGTCAAACAAATAAGATCTATGAGTTTTAGTGGAAAATATCCTCCTTATGTAGCGTCTGTAGGTTTTCATCCAGCGCGGGCTGCTCTAAGAACAAGAGGGTCTCTTCTTGGAAGTCCTATTGAAAGCAATATAGGTTATGTCGTAGTTATTTTGAAACAGAATCAAAATGAAACAGCATTACCTGATTTCTTTAACTTCACACTTTCTGCTACTATTGATTATTACTCTGGAAATGCTTTGGGAATTGGAGCAACAGAACTTCTTTTGGAGGAATCTTCTGAAGAGGAATGGCAGGCCCAAAAATATTCTCAGAGTTTTTTGAAAGGCAAGTACTCTGTAAGGTTAATTAATTCTGATCCTAATGGCATAAAGATTGGTTTGTATGAGGGAGATATTAAAACTTCAGAATTAAACTTATTAAGAGATAAAGGAAGAAATAGCAATATCTATCTACCTAACTCTTATTGTCAGTCCGAACTGAAATTCAGTTATGATGATTTTATTTCTTCTGGTAAAATTGTCAAGATGCAAGTAGATGACGATATTCTTGATTTATATGAAGGAGCGAGATTCTTGAATGGGCAATGTCTTGTGAGAAAAGTCTCTAATTATGGCTCAGGTAATTTTGCAGAAGTTTCATGTGGGAGAGAAATTTTGAACTTAACGATTAAAGTTAAACAACTAAATAATGGCACAGAGGTTTATTTGGATAGCAAAGAAGATAAAAAATATGTTATTGTCTCTGTAAATACTGATGGACAAACTTATACTATCCGCCCATTGGAAGATAAAGATAATCAGAAAGCAGATAAAAAAGTTAAATTCTCAACAGTTATTCCTGTAAATAAAGATGCCCTTTACGATAAAGATTATGGGTCTAACAATGAATATATTGGAGGAGCCACTTTTAACTATGAAAATGTTGCAGATTCTTACGGATTTGAAAAAGGGATTGAACATAAATCTAACCAATATTATGGGGAAATTGCTTTAGAAGAAGCAATTGAACTGAATGATAGACACGAGCGAAAAGCCACTGCCTTAAAACTTATAGACAAATATCTTGTGCAATATCCAGATAGTGAACAAACAAAAAATTATAGAAATTACCAAAATAAGTACTACGCTATTGATTCATCATCATCTGGGAAGGGAATTCAAACTAATGATGGAATTTTTCATTTTGTCAAGATTTTAGATATAAGAGATCCAATAAAACATTCTTCTGCAAAAGTCGTGTGGGCTGGTGAAGAGTATAACCTATTTCTTGGAAGTTCTGTGCCTACGAAACAGGGGATAATCACTTTGACATCGGTAAGAAATCAGAATAATCTTGAATTCAATATTCTGTGTGATTCAAATATACAGAATAATAAGCCTAATGAACCTAAAGTTTATGAAAATAAGATTTCTTTGGGTCTTCAAAAAGATAAGGTTGCATGTGGTTATAATTTGAGAGTTGTCAGCATTGACTTGGTAAATTCTGTAAAATTAAGAATAAATGTGGAAACTAAAACGAGAACAACGAGCAACTTTACGGTAGGTATTGGAATTGACAAAAGACTTTTCCAATTGACTCCTGACAAAGCTCAGAAAAAAATTGAGAATTTGAATAAGAGTATCAGAAAATGGGAATCCATTTCTAATAAATTGGGAGAAGTAGTTAAAGGATTGAAAGCAGCTTGTTTTGTAACTGCGTTGGGTTTAACTGCAAAGAATTATTTTGTAGGATTAAGTGGAGAGGCTTTAGCTAGAAGAGAGGTTATGCAAGGTGAAAATGGGTGGACAGATATATGTAAAAAAGAAGTTTCTGAAGGAACTTCAAGTTCTTTGAATGTTTGCTACAATAAACATTCTGATGAAATAAAAAAAGCTGTTGCTACGCGGGCTAAGGCTATAAAAGAAACTAATAATGTAATTGAAGAGATTGAAAAAAGAAATAAACTCCAAAATAAAGAAGGATTTTTTGCAGGAGACTCTTTAGATGATATAGGCGCAAGAAAAGATTTAATTGCAAAGATAAAATCTGAATGCCAAGATGTTTCTGTTCCTTCCACAGATAATTCTAATAGAAAGATTTCTGACTTGTTACCTAAAAATTCTCAAATAGAAAATGAAGAAATTAATAGATATGACTATTCCCAACTAAGAGATATTTACTTTAATTGTAAAGTTATTCAAGATAGTGGGAGTGGCGATAAGAGTCTTCAAAAAGCGAAAACAGACATTGGAATTATTGGGAATCAAATTGATGAACGTATAAAATTAGAGAAAGATTTTGCTTCACATAAAAAAGTTGAAGTTTATGTTCTAAATACCGGTCCTGATGGAGATTATTTTGGAAATACAGCAGGAGCTTTGAAAAAAGATGGGTATATTTTGGGAGATATTGCTGATGATACTCCGGTTCAATTGGTTAGGGGATACAAAAAAATGTATTTAGTTACTTTGGAAAAAATTTCTGCTGAAAAATACCAAACTGTTAAAATATATAACTTAGAAGGTAAATCTATTGGTGAAGAATATTCTGGCTCCACTATTCCAAGTATGAGTAGCCAAGATGACCTTAGAGGTTTATCTAATACGTTTAAACTGATGGTCTCTGGAAGTTATTATAATTCTTTTGCTCCCGGGGAAGCGAAAGTTAGATATTTTGAAACGGAACCTTACAAAGGAAGGCCTGCAATTGTTCCGTTTGATTTGAATAGAGGATTTTATGCAGCTACTACTCAAAGTTTACCTTTACTTGGAAATGTAAAATCTTTTGAATCTAATGGAAGACCTTCCAGTTTCTTTGTCTGCAATGTAATGGATGATGCGAGAATTGGATTCTATGCCTCAAAATATGGGGGAGATAAATGTGTCCAGTTTAATATAGATACTGGACAATCATTTGGAAACTTTCCTGGATTAACGGAAGAAGACACCATAAGATTGGTTTCTGAAGCTAAAAGAGCTCTTGAAGAAGCGGCGCAACAACATGAAAATAAAGGCAGTGTTGTAAAAATAAGAGGAAAGGACATACCAGTCGGAGAGACCGCATCACTTATTCCTGGAACACAATGTCAGGATTTCATGAGTCCGGAAGATTGTAAGATTCTTTTCAATGTTTGTGATCCTGTTATCTGTCCAGCATCGCGATGTAATCTGGGTGGAACTTATCAAGTTGCTGATGTAATACAATCAGGTATTTTCGGAAGTATTGCTCTGTGTTTACCCAACTTTAAAGAAGGAATATTTGTACCAGTTTGTTTGACTGGAGTAAAGGCAGGAATTGACGGTTATTTGAGTTTAATGAAATCTCATCAGGCTTGTTTACAGGAAGCAATTGAGACTGGTAAATATGTTGGAATTTGCGACCAGATTAATTCAGTTTATACATGCGAATTTTTCTGGAGAAATGCTGCTCCTTTGGTAAGCACACTTTTGACTAAAGCAGTTGAATATGCATATGGTGGTCAGGGAAGTGTTAGAGGGGGAGGAGAATATATGACTATTCAGAACTCTTGGAATAATGCACAGGATTCTGTTAAGTATTTCACTCAAAGTTATGCAGTTAATGCTATGAATGCATTTAATGTTCGTTCTCTTGCGGAAGCTGGAACTCCTATTTGCAAAGCTTTCATTTCTGCTAAGGGACCTAAGACATTTGAGAGTTTAATTGAACCGGATTCACCTTCGCAGTTCCACGCCTGGTTTAACGCTATTGACCATACAGATGTTACTGTGCCTGCGACAGCGCAATATAAAGTATTTTATCACATATTTTCTGGAAATGATAGAGGTGTTTCTTACAATGTTTATTTGAAAGACCCCCCTTCTGGTTCAGAATATTCAGCTAACCCTATGATAATTGTAGCCAATGGATTTATTTCTAAAGGGCAATATGCCACAGAAAGTAAAGACTTTACTGCTCCTAAAGGATACAAACAACTTTGTGTAAGAATAAATGATAATGAAGAATGCGGGTTTAAACAAGTTTCTTCCAGTTTTGCTATAAATTATGTTCGTGATGAGGTCATTCAAGATGAATTGAAGGAATCGGACATAACTACCAATAGTCAATGTATTTCAGGAAGTGTAAGTCCATTAGCAGCGTTCAATCCTAATATTCAAGATGCTGCTCAAGAAGTAATTGATCCGGCGATTTACAATAGAGGAATTGTTAGAATTTGTGCGACAGATAATCCTGGAAAAGGAACTGATCCTACGCGTTTTGTAGATAGAGGTTATTGCGGAGATCCAGCGTTGAGATGTTGGCTTGATAAAAAAAGTGTTAGAAATGCAATAACTGCTTCAAATATAGGGGCTATAAATAAAACTCTATCGGAACTTGAAAAATCGCAAGAAAAAATACTTACCCAAAATGATATACTGAGAAATGATGAATTTGTCTCTAACCTAAGATTAATAACTGATAAGATTAAGCCAGGATTAACAAAAGACAAACTTAAAGAGATCACTTTAAGTTTAGATAATTTAGAAAAAAATGTCGTGCTTAATAGGGACAGAGCTACTATTTTATATTGGAAAGCAAGAGCTCATGCTGAAGTTTTCAAGACACAAATTAACCTTATTCGTGAGGATAGTAGTTGTGTTACTGCAAATGATTGTGCTGTGAAATACAAAGGAAATGAAGAAGACTATCTTTGCACTAATGGTTTTTGCCAGTCAAAGGATGTTTCGTCAAATACTGATGCTCCCCAAGTGGTTTTCCCAGACACGCCACAAGTATCAGACGGATTTTTACAATTGAGCGAAGATGTAGAATATGAATTAACTGCAAAATACAGTTATGTATTCCTTCTTGGAGGAAAACCTACGAGAGTCTTCATAGATAAAGGAGGGAATGTTGTTTTACTTGGAGTTAATAATGAAGAAATTAAAAAGTTAGGAACATTGAAGGCAGATGGGAGTTATAGTTTGTTAGAATCTGGTCGTGACACCTTTGAGAGATTTAGAGCTGGAAGTTTTGATCAGATTAAAGAGAAGAATAGTCACGAAGAATTGATACAAGGTTATGAATTGGCTTCTATTACTACTAACTCTCCCAGAAAAACTAAGATTTTGAAATTAGTTGGAGAAAATTTATATTATGGCGATAGATTAATCAATGATAGATTATATGTAAAAATTGATCCTCCAACCGGCATAGGAAGAATTATGAGACCCAGCAATTCCGGGGGAGAAATTGTTGGAATTATTCCTAATGACCTCGGAATATTTTTAGATATTAAAAAAGAAGAAAAAGAGTATATTGAAAAAGTTCTTGGTATCGGTTCGTATGACTTTCTTAATGCAAAAGGCAAAAAAGGAGATTGGTTCACTCTTGATGAACTTACAAATGGAATTGAGATTCCAGTATCTGAAATGGTTAAAATTTTGAGGTTACAGTGGAGTATTAATTCAGATCGTGAAGAAATATATTTGACTTATGATGGTGGGAAGACGGATGTATATGTGAAATTCGAGTCTTTAACAAAAGGAATTATTAAAAAGAGCAGAAATTTTGCGAGAGATATTGTGCTTGGAAATATTGATGATGTAAATGGAATAAATTGGATAGGTTTGGGAACAAAGTATAGAACTATAGAAGATATGAGGGAGGAAATTGATAGTTTTATTGGGCCTGGAGTATATGACTTGATTAATTCAGAATATGCTAAGAAAAACAAAATCACTTTGAAAGACCTTGAAAAGGGCATTGAAATTCCAGCCAAATAATTGAGATATTTATTGCTTCAATATTAATCTCCATTAAATTTTGATAGTTTTATCGATTTTTTAATTAGAGTTATTGGCTTGTGCTTTCGCCGTTTTTGATTCTGCTTCTTTCATTTTCAATTTGTCTTCTATTCCTAATTTGTCTATAAGCTCTTTGTAACGATTTCTAATGGTTACTTCTGTGATTCCTGCAACGTCTGCAACTTCTCGTTGCGTCTTTTTTTCGTCGTTCATTAGAGCTGAAACATATAAAGCAGCAGCTGCTATTCCAGCTGGGCCTCTTCCAGAAGTTAATTCCGAAATGTCCGCTTTCTTTAATATTTTTATTGCTTCATTTTGTGAACGAGGAGATAAGTGAAGAATTGACGAGAATCTGGAGATATAATCTTTTGGAGAAGATGGTTTCACTTTTATACCTAACTTGCGAATTATGAATCTGTAAGTTCTTCCGATTTCTTTTCTTGCCACATCTGAAGCGTTTGCGATTTCATCTAATGTTCTGGGAATGTTGTATGAACGACAAGCGGCGTATATACATGCAGCTATTACAGATTCCATTGATCTTCCACGGACTAATCCACGTTGAAGTACGAACTGATAAACTCTTGAAGACTCATCTCTAACTACTGATGGGAGTGTGAGAAATGAAGAAACACGACGGAGTTCAGCCATTGCTAATCTTAAATTTCGTTCAATTGACGTAGAGACTCGTTCTTGCCATTTTTTAAGTCTTAAGAATTTTCTTGTTTGACCCGCTTCTAATTTATATATATCTGAAATTTCTCCGACGTTTGTTGTTAATCCTTGGTCAAATTTTTGTCTTGAAATAGGAGCTCCACCACGACCTTTCTTTTCAGATTTGTCAAATTGGCCACCAGCATCTTGGCCAGTATCAACCATTTTGTCTTCAATTATTAAACCACAATCGCCACAAATTATCTCACCTTTTTGATCGTCATGCGTAAGATTTATACTGTTACACTCTGGGCATCTTTTGACAAAATTCATGTAGTAGAAAGCTTTTTAAACTAATTGTTGAGCTAGAGTATTTAAAGCTTTCTGTTTACATTTATTTATTATTCTTTGATTTTACAAAGGTCTATTGATTAAATTTTTTGAAATCTTGAAAATTAGTAATCTTCTTCTGGATCTGTGCCGTCTATGTAAGACATATCTTTTGCCCCGTTGAATTTTCTTTCGGCAGTTATTCTTCTACGCTCAACGTGTTCAATATGTTCTGGTTCCAATGGTTCGTTGAAGCAAGCGACTTCAATATAAGTTGATAAATCTCCAGGATTTCTTCTAGATACATGTCTCAGTCCTAAAATTAATTTATCAGTCAAGTGAATTACCTCTCTAGAATTTAATTTTTCTATGTCTTCTTTATATGCACGTATTGTGTAGTATACTTCTTCTATCTCTGTTAAAGTGCGAGTTTCTAATTCAGTAGTTAGTGTATCACGACCATATCCTTCTCTTGTGCCTATTAAATTATGGATTGCGTCTATATTAGAATTTGTCGTCATTTATTCAGCCATTACTGCGTTCACGACTCCTTCTCGTGACGGGCGATTTGTGATTTTTGCTTTTCCTTTTGAGGTTTGTATGATTGCCCCTTTCAATAGTCTGTTTTCACGAGCTAAGAATGTGTTTTGTGGAGTTTGTAAAACGTTTTTTATTTCTACTTTTTCTGTTTTTTTGCCAATTGTTAAGTTTGCAACGTTTGCTTTTAGTAAAATTATTTTGTCGTGACCACCACGTGTTCTAATTGACTTTCTTTTTGTTTCACCTAAAGATGTTTCATTTTCTTGAGTGTCGTGTTCAAACCAGCGTTTCTTTCGATTTGCGTGGTATTTACCGCCTGATGTTTTTCTTCCGTTATTCATATATTGATTTGAAAATAGTGATTTTTAAATGTTTAGTTATTGAAAAGGCTACAAATAACAACCTCTTTTTTGCCTAACTTGATTTGTTATAACTTTTAGACTTCCTTTATCCAACAAATTCGAAATAATTTATTATTAATATGGGCTTGTTATATTTATTAAATAATTTTTAAACAAAGAAAATCTTCATATTTTTTGGCTTAAACTTGCCTAAAAACAGAACAAAGTTTAAATAGTCAGAATTGGCATAACGAATTATGGCACAAACCATCGAACGACCATTGGACCTTTTGAATCAATCAAAAGGAAAAGAGGTTATCGTGCAGTTAAAAAACGACCGGCAGTTTTCTGGCGTGTTGAAGGCATTTGATATACATATCAATATTGTCCTTGACAATGCTAAGGAAATGCATAACGGTGAACTAAAGAGAAACTATGGCCCTACTTTCTTGCGCGGGGACACTATTATCTTTATTTCTCCAGCTTAATTAACTACTAGATAATTTTCTTGTTTTACTTGTTACTTGGGAGTTTGTTATTTTTTAATCTAAAAATATTATTAATCTTTTATTTTTGGTGTTGCTTGGATCTTTTTTGCCTTATTTATACAAATCTAAATTTTCAAAACATCTAAATCATTCGGGATTGATGTTTTAGGGAATACTTTTTTTGCTTCTTTTAGAAGCTGTGATGTTTTATGATGATGTTTCTGAGATATGTGAACTAATGCGAGTGCTTTTGATTTTGATTTCTTGGCTATTTGTCCTGCTTGAGTTGTGGTGAGATGCTTGTATTCTTGAGCTTGAGCTTCTTCTTCTGCACAATAAGTTGCTTCACATATTAAGAGATCTGAATTTTCTGCTAAACTTATTGTATTTGGATTTTCTGATGTATCCAGAATTATTGTCAATTTTTTTCTTGGCTGGATGTAAGTTATATCTTTTGCTTTGATTGTTTTACCGTTGTGTTTTATGTCTTTTCCCTGTTGAAGCTGTCCTATCAATGGCGAATTTGGGAGTTTTAATTTTTTTAATTTGGCTTTGTCTATTCTTCTTTGTTCTTTTATTATTACTGAATATGCTTGCGTGTGTATGCTGTGAGACATAGGCAGAGTTTCTATCTTAATTTGTTTGTCTTCGTAAATTGTTCCAGCATGAACTTCGTGAATTTCTATTTGTATTTTATAACGGCTGTAAATTTGTTCAAATAACTCTATTTTTTCTTTTGTTGTTCTTGGGCCATAAATATGGAGTGTTTTTACATAGCTAGCCATCCCCATTGTTTTTAGAAGTCCAGATAGTCCGAGAGTGTGGTCTTCGTGCCAATGAGTGATTAGAATTTTTGTTAACCTTGCAGGATTTTCTTCAGCTATTCTGAACTGTCTTTGTATTCCTTCACCACAGTCAACTAATATTTGCTCTTTATCTGTCTTGATTAGAAAACCACTATGGTTTTTCTTTGCCGTTGGAACTGCGCTAGATGTTCCAAGTAAAACTACATCTATATTCATTAATTAAATAGTTTTTGTTTATTTAAATAGATTTTCTATTTTAGATAAAGAAATTCTCTAATTTTTCTACATTGATCGAATATCCTATAAATGTATTAATCTCAAAATTAAATAAAGTTTAAATACTAAGTAACTATTATTAACATTAACTTATTATTACTTTAAATAAGTATTAGTAAGATTTACTTAGTAAATGGTTGAGAAAGTTAAACAGAAAAAAGAGGTAAAAACTTTTCTATTGGAAATACCCACAGAAATATGGGAAAAATGGAAGAATCGGATTCCTCGTTCTATTTCTATTAATGCTGCTTTGATAAATCTTCTAAAAATGGAGTCTGAAAAATGAAACATAACTTTTTATTGAGTTTGTTCTTTCTTTTTGGGTTTATCGGAATTAGTTCGGCACATTTGATTTCAGATCAGGGAACAAATGTAATTCTTTCTAATGGAACTTTATTGAATTATGGTAATTTGACTATTTTGCTCTATGCTGAACAAACTGGTGGAAATCCATTATTCAATACGACTATTCAAAATGCGATTGTTAATGGCTCTTGGAATTTAATGATAAATCCTATTTTGGAATATGGTATTAATTATTGGAAAGATTATGAAATAAATGGGGAAGATTTGGATTTTGATGGGAATGAGAGATTAGAGTTTCAGTCGCCTTTGGGGTATATAAACAATTTTTCTTTTATTAATTTGTCTTTGATAAATTCGTGTTCCTCTGGAAGCGCTATAAGATTAGTTTACTCTAATGGCAGCGTTGAATGTCAAAGTGTTTCTGGAAATTTATCTATTGATTTGAGTAATTATGCTTTGAAGAATCAGTCTGAAACATTTAGTGGAAATATAACTACGTTGGATAGAGGTTTCTTTGGATTTTTGGGAAGTTTAGTTAATAGAATTGGTAAAATATTTGTTAATGAGATTGATGCTTCTGGAAATATTGCAACTTCTGAAAATGTTTCTGCAGATTATTTTATAGGAGATGGTAGTTTGATTACTAATCTTCCTTCTGCTGGTTCTGAATCTGATCCTTTATGGAGTGCTAATTCTACTTCTGTTTTGTATATTGCAAACTTGCCTCTTGAGAATAGAACTATTAGTCATATAAGTAATATTACTGGATTTTCTTTTAATTACAATCAAACATCTTCATCTATATCTTATGTAAATGCCCAAGGATTTTTGACTTCTTCTATGGTCAATGCAACTTACTTAATGATTACAGATTTGCCGTTGGAAAACAGAACAAAAGTTCACTGTTCAAATGTTACGGGTGCTGTTTCTAATCTTTGTACAATTACTAATGGTGGTTCTGTCAACTTGTTTAATCAGAATTTGAATACTACTTCAAATGTGACATTTGCTAATATTACTATTGCCGATAATTCTGTTTTTGGTGGAAACGTTAGTGCTTCATCTGGATTCTTTTCTTTTATTGGAGATGCTTTAAATAGAATTACAAAAATATTTGCAGTTGATTTAGATTTGTCAAATAATCTTTCTGCTTCTGGAAATATTTCTTCTAAATTTTATTTTGGAAGTTTGAATTATTCTACATTTCCTACAACGGCTTGTTCTGGAACGGATAAAGTAATTGGAATGAATTTCTCTGGAGGCGTAGTTTGTGGAACTGATCAGACAGGTTCAGGAACTTCTTTGCCTGTTAAACATATATCTGTTTTAGCTGGTGCTATTACAGACACTAATGCCCCCATCACTGAAAGAATAGTTGGAAATAGTCAATATTTAGCATGCACTAATGCTACCGGATATCAGAACTTTAGATATGGGTTTGCTCGTTCTGCTACTGCTGGAGGAACCAATGCTATTGTTTATATGAAATATATCGCTGCTCCTGCGATGGTGATTACTGGAAGCTCATACACTAATTTGTCTAGTTCTGCCCAAAATATGATTTATACTACTCCCAATTTTGCTAATGTCTCTACAAAATATACTATGAATAATAACTTAGGAGATATTTGTATTGGCGCGTTCCAAGTTGGAGGAGATGGTGTTCTTGATCCTCAATGGAGAAACATATGGTTAGAATTAAGTTGAGGTATAAATGAAGAAATTTATTTTTTCTTTTTTAATCTTTTTATTAGTTATTAGTTTTGCTGATGCTTTGACTGGAAGTTCGCAGAGTTATTCCGTTTCTATGTTTGGAAATAGTGTAGCTTCTGGTGATGCTTCTTCCAATAATTATAATTCTGTTTCCTTATCTGAAAATGGTGGAACTACAAGTGGAGCTGTTGGGAATAATCTAAATGCAAATATTGGTTTTTTTGCAGATAGCCCTTATACTCAAACAGTGAGTATAACTTCATATTCTATTACCCCTGATTCTGTAGTAGTTGGTTCTACTATTGCTTTTTCAATAAATGCTTTGAATGCTAATCAGGTTTGGGTTAAAATAATTCCTCCGAATTCTCAAGAATATATTTTGAATTTGATTAATGGACAAATTGTAAATCATTTGCCTATTCCGTCTATTGTTGGAAATTATCAAGTTATATTTTATGCACAAAGTTCTAGTGGCGCTTTGGCAAGTGTTGTTGATTCTTTTGAGTTAATTTCACAGAGTAGTTCTAATTCTAATGCTGGCGCAGGTGCGAGTGCTAGTTCTGGAGGTGGCGGTGGAGGAGTTTCTGGAAACGCAATTATAGAACAATGCACATATAATTGGGATTGTAGCCCTTGGAGTGTTTGTTCCAATGGAGTTCAAACAAGACAATGTGCAAATATAGGGACTTGCGTAGGCAATGAAAACAAACCTGTTGAACAAACTGCTTGTTCTGAAGCTTTGTTTGATATCTCTTTAAATCTTGAAGAAGTTTCAGTATCTAATAATCTTTTGAATTTTAATGTTGATTTGATTGAGAAATTTGGAGTTGATAGTATTGATGTTCATCTAAAATATTCAATTATCGATTCTAATGATGAAGAAATATTTAGTCAGATAGAGACGAAAGCTGTTAAAGGAAGTTTGTCATTTGAAAAGAAACTAAATGAATTTATTTTGAATGATGGAGATTATACGCTTAGAGTCGATGTTCTTTATGGTAATTTACAGAGAGCTTTTGCAGAACAGAGTTTTAGAGTATTTCAAGGAAGAGAAATTACAGGATTTGCCGGAGAAGGAAAAGGGATTGGTTTGAATATTAATTTCAATTTAGTTATGATTTCAATAGGCATTTTAATTTTGGCTTTGATTGTTTACTTTGTTTTAAGAAGAAAGAAAAACTTTAAAGTTAGAGAGACTACAAATTATAATTCTGTTGTCGGACTTGAAGGTCTTGAAGTATATACTGATTCTGGAATTAAACTCGGTAAAATCTATGATGTGATGATTTCAGATAATAAGATTTATGGATTGATGATTATAGTTGATAAAGACGCAGGAATTAAATATTCTAAAGTTCTTATTAGATATAATTATGTTCAAAATGTTAAGGATGCGGTAATAGTTAGTTCTAGTGTTACTGAAAATGGAAATCATCGCGATGCTTAAATTTAAAAGTCTTTTTTGTCCTTTATTTTGGAATGACCCCGTAGCTCAGCCTGGATAGAGCATCGGACTTCTAATCCGGGGGTCGCAGGTTCAAATCCTGTCGGGGTCGTTCGAGAACAGGATTTGAAAATACAGAAGTGAACAAGTCACTTCTGTCCGTTCAATTCTTACTGAACGAATTGAACGTCCTGTCGGGGTCGTTCGAGAACAGGATTTGAAATGCTCGCTAACTGATGTTATCGGCAAATTCAAAACAAGTATATTTTGAATTAATCCTGTCGGGGTCGTTCGAGAACAGGATTTGAAGATGTTTATTTTTAGAATTAATATCCGCGAATGGAGACTTCGTCGATGATACCGTTGAAAGTATTATACAAATATGGGCTTCCAGGCTCCCAATTTCCCCCACCTATTGTTAAATCTCCTGTTGCCGGTCCTATTTGCACATTATTTGTCATTGTCGGATTGATTAATTGATTATCTAAGTATAGCATATAATGGGTCTGATTTTTTATTAGCTTTAGGGTATGCCATTCGTTTAAGTTTATTTGTGGGCCTCCAGATAAGGACACCCAATTTTGATTTGGTGTTCCACATCCTGGAAATTGAGATCCACATAGTTTTATTGCCCCAGCTACTTGTTGATTATATATTCCTAAGTAGAAGGACCCTTTTTGTCTTACTACAATTCCATAGTTTTGAGCTACTGGTCCATTTGGGTTGTTCGGGTTTGAAATTCTTTTAATTTTAGCGGTTATTTCAAATCCATTATTTAGGTCTACTTCATTAGATATTTGAACTATACTATTGTTCCCATCAAAAATTACTGCGTTTCCTTCTATCCCTTGTGTCCAATTTGTTCCATTTAATAGTGTGCCGAATACTCCGTTTCCACTTGAGTCTGCTGTGATGTTTCCTGTTCCTTCGTTAAAATGCCAGAGAGCTAATACGGGCCAATCTTCTCCTATTGGAATATTTTCACAGTGACCTTGAACACAACTATAATTCCCCAGTTCTGTGCAGTCGAATTGTAACGATCCTGCAAGATTTGAGTATTGTTGGCCGAAAGATGAGCCACATGTGAATTCTACTAAGGTAGTTGAATTTCGACAATAATCTGTAAAGACTCCCGATATTGTTTGAGTTTGATTTGTTCCGTTTTGATGGAAGTCTCCTTGGAATTTTCCTGCTACGCTTCCTTTATTTTTGAATTGAGTATTTGGGTTTGCGTCTGCGTCTGTATCTCCACAATTCCCATAAGGTATGGTGTTTGCAGAATACAAAATTTGAGGTATTGCTATGACTAAACTTGTAAGAATTATGACTAAAATTAATATCGTTAATTTCTTCATATTTTTATATAAACTTGTCTTATTTAGATGTTTCTCTTTGGTTCTATGAACATGAAAAGCACGGAAAGGGAATTGAACCCCTGAATAGTCGGGCTGCAGCCGACCGCGTTAACCACTTCGCCATCCGTGCGTTATATCTTGAATTAGATATTGTTATTTAAACGTTGTTAGCTTAAAACTCTCTGGCTTAAAATTAAAGACATAATTTTAAAGGTTTATTCGTGCTTATGCGAAAGGTTTAAAGTCCTTTTTAGTTTGATATTTTTATGAGTAAAGATGTTAAATCCGATAAGGTATTTGATGAAAAAGCTTTCTTGAGTTTTATTGCTGAATCCGGATTGATTTGGGGGCCAGAACCAGAGATATATGGTGGACTTTCAGGATTCTATACTTATGGACCTTTGGGGAAGTTATTAAAAAATAGAGTTGAAAATTCTGTAAGAGCCGTTTTTAACGTGGCAAGATTCAGAGAAATTGAAGGACCTACTGTAATGCCTGATAGAGTTTGGAAAGCTTCTGGGCATCTTGGAACATTTTCTGATAGAATAATTAGTTGTTCAAAATGCAAGTCCGTTTTTAGACCAGATAAATTAATTGAAGAATATGAAGATGTTTCAGCTGATTCTTTTTCAGATGAACAAATTTTAAGGTATATTAAAGATAAGAAGTTACATTGCCCTTCTTGTAAAGGTATGTTTGATTATGCTTCTCTTTCTAGACAAAGTTTGATGATGAAAACCAATGTTATGGGCACTGAAGCATCTTTGAGGCCAGAGACGGCAACTGTCACTTACTTACCTTATGCGAGAATGTACCAATATTTCAGAAAAAAATTACCCTTTGGAGTTTTTCAGATTGGAAAAGCATATAGGAATGAAATCTCTCCAAGACAACATGTTCTTAGAGGAAGAGAATTTACACAAGCAGAAGGGCAGCTATTTGTTGATCCTAAAGAGAAAAATAACTGGGAAAACTTTGATAAAATTAAGAATGATAAATTGCCTTTATGGGATTATAAATTACAGGACTCGAAAAATATTCCGATTATGACTTCTTTATCAGATGCTTTAAAGAAAGAATTGATTTCGAGTCAGGCTTATGCTTGGTGTTTGCATTTGGCTTATACACAGTTTAAAAATTTCGGAATTCCTGATGAAAGAATTAGGATAAGACAGCATCATCCAGATGAGAGAGCATTCTATGCGGCGGATGCGTGGGATATAGAAATTAAGACTAATAATTTTGGATGGGTTGAAGTTTGTGGAGTGCATGATAGAACAGATTATGATTTGACTCAACATTCAAAAGAATCTGGAGTGCCTCTTGATGCTGTGCGTGAAAATGGAGAAAGATTTGTCCCCCATATTTTAGAAATCGCATTTGGTACAGATAGGCCGACTTATGCTTTGATTGATATTTTTTATCAAAAAAAGGAAGAAGAAGATGGTAAAACAGTTTTTGCGATTCCTTATCATATGGCTCCTGTTTCTGTGGCTGTTTTTCCTTTGATGAAAAAAGATGGTCTTGCTGAAATGGCTGAAAAGATTGAGAAGAGTCTTTCAAGTATTTTTATTACTAATTATGATGAATCTGGAAGTATAGGTAAGAGATATTTGAGAAGTATGACTTCTGGGACTCCATTTGCTTTAACTATAGATTATGATTCTTTGAAAGATGATTCGGTTACTGTTCGCGATAGAGATACGGGAAAACAAGAAAGAGTAAAGATTATTGATTTGAAGGAATATATTTTTGAGAAAATCAGACTTTCTTAAAGTTTATAAAGAGAATTTGATATAATCTTATATGGGTGTTGGTGAAATATTTTTTTGGCCTTTTATGGCAGGATTTATGGGCCTTATTATAATTCCGGCGATGATATTTTTGATATGGATGCTTGTTGATTGTGCTAAACGTAAATTCAGAAATGATTTTGAGAAAGTTGCATGGATAGGACTAATGATTTTATGCACTCTTTTTGGAGCTATTGTTTATTTTGTTGTGATTAAATCTATTAACAGGAAAGGGTTGTTGAGTAAATAATGGCTAAAACATTAGGGTTTATTTCTTTGAAGGGTGGCGTCGGTAAAACTACTCTTTCTACTGCTGTTGCTACACATCTTGCTAATGCATACCATAAAAAAGTTTTACTTATTGATGCTAATTTTTCTGCTCCTAATTTAGGACTGCATATGAATATTGTTTCACCTGGAAAAACAATTCATGATGTGTTGTCTGGAGATTCCGTTTCTTCTGCTATACACACACAATATAATGTTGATGTTATTCCTGGAAATTTTTTACATAGTAAGGAAATTAATCCTATGTTACTTAAAGATAAAATTGGGCATTTGAAAAATAATTATGATTTTGTTGTTTTGGATTCTTCTCCTACGTTGAATGAAGAAATGCTTTCTACGATAATTGCATCCGACTATGTTTTTGCTGTTTCAACGCCAGATTATCCTACTTTGAGTTGTACTTTGAGAGCTGCACAACTTGCTAAACAGAGACATAGACCTATTTCAGGAATAATTGTAAATCAATCTCATGGTAGTTATGATGTTGATTTGCATGAGATTCAGGAGTCTACTGGGATTCCTGTCGTTGCAAAAATAAAGTACGATGATATTCAACATATGGCTCTTGCTGAAAGAGTTCCTGCGCCTTTGTTCGCATCCGGAACTAAATTTGTGTCCGAAGTGGACAGATTTTGTAGAGCGTTATTAGGCTTACCAGAATATAGGTCTAAGTTTATGAGTTTTTTTCATAAGCATGATGAAAATCTGGAAAGAGTTAATCGTGCTGTGATGTCTAAAGAATTTTATACTGGTATGTTTAAGAGATAGTTATGGCCGTAGATAAGAAATGTATTTTTTGTAAAATTGCCCGAGGAGAAATAAAACAAGAAAAAGTTGCTGAAAATAATTCGTTTTTCGCAGTGCGCGATATAAAACCTACTGCTCCAGGACATACTTTAGTTATTTCTAAAAAACATTATGTTACTTTGTTAGATATCCCATCTAAACTCTCCAATGATATGATTGATTTAATTAAGAAAGTATCATCTGATTTAATGGATGAAAAATATGGTGATGGATTTAATTTAGTTATGAATAATCTTTCTGTTGCCGGACAAATCGTTATGCATGCTCATATCCACGTTATTCCGAGAAAAGAAGAAGATGGATTGAGATTTGTTACTAAATTAAAAGATTAATTCCTTGACTAAAATATTTTTTGTGTGAAATTTACAATATAGTTTGTTTGCTAAAGCTTAAAAAACGATAAATTCGTTCCATTAATGGCTATGTAGCTTAGTGGTAAAGCACTGCTCTCATAAAATCACAATTCGTGAGACCTAAATTTGTTCGCAAATAGTGATTGGCGATAGGCAGGGATCGAGAGTTCAATTCTCTCCATAGCCATTTTCTTCGAAAATGATTGAAATGTAAATTCTGATGAATTTCCACACATATTCGTTAGATTTATTAAGAAAAATTATATCCTTTATTTATGGCTGTAATTGAAGATGTGATTGTTCAACTTGGTTCTATTGGTTTATGGATACAAACTGTAGGTCTTGTGGTTATTCTTTGGATAATTGTTGAGGCAATAACTTTGTATTACAATAGGAAGAGGAGACTACTTCTTATGGATATTGATGAAAGATTGAAAAGAATTGAAAAAAAGTTGCTTAATGCGAAAAAATAATTACTCTTCTTTTGGAACTTGTCTTACTCTTGGTTCTATAAGTGCTCTTTGCTTTGCTCTATGAAGACGAGCAATATATCCAGCTATTTTGTTTCGCACTTTCTTTGAAGGCATTGAATTTCCAAGAATTTTCTTATTAACATTAAATTCGCCATTAAATGGCATGTCTTTCTTCATTAATTCTTGAGTTGCTCGTTTAACCATCAAAGGCTTTATTCTACCCATGTTTAACTTGTTAAATTGGAGGTTTTTAAACATTGTGAAAATTGGTTCACAAACTTAAAAATCATAAAAGATAATTTTTAAAATTTGATTTTTTCGTGCCTTATCAAATTACGCCATTCTTTGTAGTAATCAATTGCCTTTTTGTCTATTTCTCCACTTGATAAAATTATTCCTGGCATCTTTTCTGCTTGAGATTTCTGTAATAAAAACACTAAATCTTCAGTGTTTATCTTTTTTTTGTCTTTTGCAATAAGATAAAATTCTTGCTTTCCAAAATGCGTATCTGTTCTTACTCTCGCAGAATATTCTTTTTTCTTTATTAGATTTTCAGACAATATCTCCAAATTTTTCGCCGAGATTATTTCTCTAATGTTGTTAATAAATGGAGAACTTACTTCTTTCTGAACCGATTTTTGAGGTTTCTTTTTTTCATTTGAGTCAAATATATTTATTTTTTTATCCTCTATTTCTTCTGGCTTTATCACATTTTTTGAAAATTCTTCTTTTTCTACAACTTTCTCTTCCTTTATTTCTTTAGTCAAAGGCAATGGATTTATTTTTCTCTCTATTAATTCTTTAGCTTCATTGTTGGTTAATGTATGGATTTTCCAGAATATCTTTTGTTCGTTATTATGCAGTATTTGAATTTGTACAGCGAAATCTTTTATGCTTCTTAAAGCGATTCTTATTGCAGGCTCTAATTCACTATCTTGAAGAATCTCAGATTCCTTTAGATTTCTGAAAGCTTCTTTTTCTTTGTGGTTAAGATATTCGGTGTATTTTTGTAGTTGTTCTTCTTGTCCTTCTATGTAATATAATGGCGAAGAGCCGACGCGCATGTTGCTTATTTTTAATTTTTGTTCCGAAATTAATTCTGACATGAAGGCAGCTGTAAATAGATTGCTCATGCCTACTGCCGCTGCAACTTTTACTGGAAGATTTGGTCCGTTTTGTCTTATGAAATTAAGTATCTTTTCTTTCGTCTGCAAAACTTTCTGGATATCAGTCATGTTGTTCTTTGATAAGACGAGATATAAATAGTTTTATGAGAAATTTAATTTTAAGGTTTCAACCAAGAAATCTCATAATAAGTCACATCATTTTCTTCATCTACGATTCCTATGAGAAGCTTCTTTTTTGTTGAATGGGCTACACGATTTTTTGCTGCGAAGTCGTGCCAAGTGTATGGCTCTGATTCTTTTACTGCGTAAGCGAGCCATAGGGCGTGATCTTCTCCGGGTTTTGCACCTTTTTTGTATATTCTAAAATCCGCTCCAAATTTTAGAGCTGTTTTCACTATGTAGCCCTTTTGTCTTAAATTTTGAAAAAGAGATAGTTTAGTTTCTATTCTTTTATCGTGTTTTTTTGCTCGCGATAATAACATATCAAAAGAAATTTCTTTATTTTTTGAGAATATTTGTATTTGCTTTTTTATTAGAAGATATGCTGCTTCAACTAACGCATATTCAATTCTCCCATTTATCTTCTCTCCAAAACGAGATTTTTCATAAAGTGAGAAGGCATCTGATTCATTTGAATGTATTTTTTCGCCAGAGATATATGATTTAATCATATATCTTTTAGGTATTTTTCTTATTTAAAGCATTGCTGAAGCTATCAATAGATAGATTATTATTGAAGTAGAGTCAGAGATCATTGTTGCAAATGGGCCTGCTCCAACAGCTGGATCTTTGCCCATTTTTTTGAGAGAATAAGTTATAAGAAAAGAGGTAAAATTTGTCATTATTATGCTTGAAAACATTGCCAAACTGATTATCCTTGCAGCTTCAATATCTTTCCAGAAAACAGTAATTCCTAAAAATGTTATTGATGCAACTATTATGGCTATGGCTGTGCTTATTGATGTTTGTTTTAAGATGTACAAATGTATTTTGAGTTTGTCACCTATAACTGCTAAGTCTCTTATGAATAGGGTTTGTAATTGATTTCCAAGAGCACCACTTATGTAAACTACAGCAGGTATGAAAAAAGTAAGGATTAGTTTGCTTTTTATTATTCCTTCGAATAATCCTATTATTGCTGCAGTTATTAAAACCCCAATTAATCCTATTATTAACCAAGGGGCTCTGTGCCATATGCTTTTTCCCAATGGGACCTTTAAAGTATTTTCATATTCCAAATGCGAATGATGAATTCCTGCGAAATGAAATATATCTTTTCTTAATGAATTGTTGAGTATATGTGTGAGTTTTTTTGGAGGTATCATTCCGACCAATTTTCCATTTTCAGTTACTGGAATCGATTTTATTCCATATTTTAGGGCTAAATCTGCTACGTGTTCACTGGTTGATTTTGTAGAGACACTTACTACTTTGGAAATCATTATTCTATTTACGTTTATTTCTGGAGAGTGTTTGAATAATTCTTTGATTGAGAAAACTCCTATTAGAGTTCTATCACTTTCAATTACATATATGTAATCTATTGACTCATATGTTTTGCTTTGTTTTTTTAACATATTTATTGTTTCTTTAATTGTGGCATTTTTTGTAATTGAAGGTGCTGGACACATGACTTCACAAACTTCACAGAAAACTTTCTCTCTTTTCATCATAAGTAACTGTTCTGGAAAGTTTTAAATCTGTGGTTTTTCAACCTTAATTATGAAAGATGTTAATTTTTCCCAAATAGACAAAAAATGGCAGAAAGAATGGGAGAAGGCGAAGGTTTTCGAAGCTAAAGAAGATACTCATAAAGAGAAATATTATACTCTGGAAATGTATGCTTACCCATCTGGTAAAGGTCTTCATATGGGTCATGCATTTAATTTTACTATTGGAGATATTTTAGCACGTTTTATGCGCATGAAAGGAAAGTCGGTTTTACATCCTGTTGGTTTCGATAGTTTTGGACTACCTGCTGAAAATGCAGCAGTTAAAGATGGAACTCATCCACAAAAATATACTGATACTGCAATCAAATATTTTATTAAACAGCAAAAAGCTTTAGGATTAAGTTATGATTGGGATAGAATATTCTGGAGTCATGATCCAGAATATTATCAATGGAATCAATATTGGTTTTTACAATTTCTTAAAAATGGACTTGTTGAACGTAAGGCTTCTCCTGTAAATTGGTGTAGTAAATGTGAAAGCGTTTTAGCTAATGAACAAGTTCACGATGGAAAATGTTGGAGACACAAAGAGGATAATGTTATTGTTAAGAATTTGGAGCAGTGGTTTGTTAAGACTACTAATTATGCTGATGAGCTTTTGAGAGATGTGGACAAATTGGATTGGCCAGAAAGAATCAAAATTATGCAAAGGAATTGGCTTGGAAAAAGTGAAGGCGTAGAGATTATTTTCTCCGTGAATGACAAAAATTGGAATGTGTTTACTACAAGGCCAGATACATTATTCGGAGTTACTTTTTTAGTCGTTAGTGCGCAACATCCTCGTTTGAATGAAATTGTGACTAAAGAACAGAAAAATAAAGTTGATGCGTTTTTAAAAAAAATCAAAAGTACGAAACAGGAAGACTTAGACAAGATGGAGAAAGAAGGAATATTTACTGGAAGTTATGCTAAACATCCTTTGACTGATAAGATGATTCCTATTTGGGTGGGAAATTTTGTAGTCGCAGACTATGGAAGTGGGATGGTTATGGGTGTTCCTGCGCATGATGAAAGAGATTTTGCGTTTGCAAAAAAATATGATTTAGAGATTAAGAAAGTTATTGATTCTGGAAATAAAAATTTAGATAAAGCATATACTGGAAATGGGAAAATGATAGACTCTGAAGCGTTTAATGGACTTGACAATAATGAAGCTAAAGAACATATTGTTGTTGCGTTGAACAATAAGAAATTAGGGCGGAAAGTTACACAGTTCAAATTACGAGATTGGTTGATTTCAAGACAGAGATATTGGGGGACACCAATTCCGATAATTTATTGTGATACCTGTGGAGCTGTGCCAGTTCATGAAAAAGATTTGCCTGTTTTACTTCCACAAAAAGTTACTTTTGGAAAAGGAAACCCACTTTTGAGTAATGATAAATTTGTAAATACTAAGTGTCCTAAGTGTTCTGGAAAAGCCAGGCGCGAAACCGACACGATGGATACTTTCTTTGATAGCAGTTGGTATTATATGAGATTTACCGACTCTAAAAATAAAAAACAACCTCTTTCTCCTGATTGTATCAGTTATTGGATGCCTGTTGATTTCTATACTGGGGGAGCTGAACATGCATGTATGCATTTAATTTATGCTAGATTCTTTACTAAGGCTTTGCGTGATCTAGGTTATTTGAGATTCGACGAACCGTTCAAAAGATTGTTTAATCAAGGGATGGTTCATGGTAGCGATGGATTTGTTTTGTCTAAATCTCGTGGAAATGGCCCTGACCCATTAGACGTTACTAAGAAATATGGGACAGATACTCTTAGATTGTTTTTGATGTCTATGGCTTCACCAGATAAAGATTCTGTTTGGAGTGAGACTGGCCTTGAAAGTATGAACAGATTTGTCAAAAAAGTTTGGGATTATGCGCATAATGTTAAATTCGGAAAGTCTTCTGCAAAAATGCAACACAAGATTAACAAATTGATTGTTAGTGTCGGTAAAGATATTGAAAACTTGCAATATAATAAATCTGTAATATCTTTGAGAGGAGTTTTTGATTCTTTTGAAAATGAGATTGCGAAAGAAGACTTTTTTGCTTATTTGAAAATTCTTTCCCCATTTGCTCCACACATAACTGAAGAAATAGGACATTCGGTTTTAGGTTACAAAACTTTTGTTTCTTTGTCTGAATGGCCTGTTGCAGATGAAAGCAAAATTGATGAGGTTATTGAAAAAACCGAAAAGATGATTGAGAATGTTATTAATGATATCAAGAATGTTAAGAATATTGTCAAGATTGAAAAACCTAAAGTTTATCTTTATGCTATCCCTCCAGAAAAAATGATTTATGAACAAAATAAAGAATTAATTGGTATCGCTTCTGGTTCAATTATACAAGCAATTCATGCAGTTAATGATAAAGTTAAATATGACCCTCAAGGAAAGAGTGGCAAGGCCAAACCCGGAAAACCCGCGATTTATTTGGAATAACTGATTAAATTTAAAAACTGATTTTTCAAATCTTGATTTATGAAAATCTATTTAGTGAGACATGGTGAAAAAGAAAGTGAAGGTGCAGACGCGGAACTTACTGAAAATGGAGAAAGACAAATTACTCTTCTTGCTAGGAGATTAAAACATGATAAAGTTAATGTTTCAAGAATATACTCTACAAATCATTCTCGTTCCGTTAGGACTGCAGAGATTTTGAGCAAGGCTTTAGCACTTCCTGTGGTTAGGGATGATAGACTTCGTGAATTGGAAAGAAATCTATTTAATGAGCAGAACTCTAATGTTGAACATGATGATGTTCAAGCTGTAAATTTATTTATTGAAGAAATGGTATCAAGAAGACAAGATATTATTCTTGCGATGCATGGAGGCATTAATAGAGCAGTAATTAGTTATTTAACTGGAATTGGGCTTTATGATATGAGGCACTTTTTTATGGACTTTGCGAGTGTGTCACTTATTGAGCTTGTTGAAATTGATGGGCAGATTAAATGGAGAGTTAAAATGCTTAATGATACCACTCATTTGCGTGTTCCTTAGTTTTGGTGAGAGTTTTTTGTCTTTTTTTAGTGATTTTGTTTATAAACTGGCCGTTTATCACTTTTCAGTTGTTTGGTATTTAATTATGAATATCTTCTGATTGATATATTGTCTTTTGTTATTTCTATATAAATAAGTTTGAGTATTTTTTAGCATGGAGGTGATGACATGACTGAGTCTAAACAGCTGTCGCGGGAACGTTTGGCTGCTCTTATTGAATATGCTACAAATGACGCCGTGTATGGCATTACTCGTGAGGATCGAAATATCCTTAATCTTATTAGAGGACCAAAGGATTTTGTAGGAGAACAGGAATAATCAAATTTATTAATTAACTATTTATTCTTTTTTTATGGAAAATCTTTTCTCTATGATGGTCTTGGCTTTTGTGCAAGGTCTTACTGAATGGTTGCCGATATCTAGCTCGGGGCATTTACTTCTTTTTGAAGAAATTTTAGGATATTCTGGAGGTCTCAATTTTGAAATAGCTTTACATTTTGGAACGCTGATGGCTGTGTTTATTTATTTTAGAAAAGAAATAATCAATATTTCAAGAGACTTTTTTTCTGGAAAGTGGAAAACTCCTGATGGAAAGATGGGGGTTTTTATCGCGGTAGGAACTATTCCCGCAGTATTAGTTGGAGTTTTTGCGAGTAGATATTTTGATACTATTTTAAGCGATTTTATCCTTTTGGGCATGGGTTTTTTGGTTACTGGAATCTTGCTTCTGATAGTTGGTTTTGGAGATTCAATAAAAAAGAAAGAGCTTGATAATAAAAAGAGTTTAATTATTGGGATGGCTCAAGCCGTAGCTATTTTACCGAGCATTTCAAGAAGTGGTGCGACAATTTCTTCTGGAATACTTTTAGGATTAGATGAGAAAAGAGCAATGCAGTTTTCTTTCTTACTTTCAATTCCAGCTATTCTTGGAGCTTCAGTTTTGAGTTTTGGTTCTGGAGCTTTACCTCTTTATCTTATTATTCCAATTTTAGTCTCATTTTCAGTTGGCCTTGGAACTATCCACTTATGTTTCAAATATGCTCTTAATAAAAGAAGAAATTTTGCATGGTTCGGATTTTATTGTATTTTGTTAGGAATTGCACTTACAATTTTTTCATTGGTTTAACTTATATTTTAAGGATTTTCGCATTGCAGTAAGAAGAGGAGGTTCTTCTCCATTTTCAACTTGAGAGATACGTTTTCTATCGCTGTTCGGAACATAAGGTGATTTGCCCAAATTATTAAAATATGCTCTTAACATGTAGTCATTATTTTCAAAACCTTCATTTTGCAGTTTTCGGCATACGCCAAGACCAGCAAGATACCTTTTAACTGAATACCCAGCTAATGCTGGGGTTTTCAGAATTTTTTCGATGACTTTTTCCATTTCTAATCCAACTATTTTTCCTAAACGAGACATTTGTCTTACAACTCTTTCATGGTCATAACCTGCAAATTGAGGAAAACTTAACGATGCTTTCTTAACTTTACTTTCATTTTCTATTCCATAGACTTCAACTGCTTCTCTTACAACTCTTTCATGGTCTAAACCTGCAAATGGAGGAAAACTTAACGTTGATTTCTTAACTTTACTTTCATTTTCTATTCCATAGACTTCAACTGCTTCTCTTACAACTCTTTTATGGTCATAATCTGCAAATTGAGGAAAACTTAACGTTGATTTCTTAACTTTACTTTCATTTTCTATTCCATAAACTTCAACTGCTTCCCTTATAACTCTTTCATGGTCTAAACCTGCAAATGGAGGAAAACTTAACGTTGATTTCTTAACTTTACTTTCATTTTCTATTCCATAAACTTCAACTGCTTCTCTTACAACTCTTTTATGGTCATAATCTGCAAATTGAGGCCATTTTGATATTACTTTCTTAACTTCTTCTGAAGATACTCCATAGATTTGCGCAATTAAGGGAATTCTTTTTTCAGCCAGAGCTACAAAATTTGTTCTTTCTCTCGCATGTGGGTTATTGAATAATCTTTCAACCTCTTCAGGTGTAAATTTCACTATCTCTTCTAAGCTCATAAAACTGGATTTTAGATATATTTATAAAGCTATCTATTTGTTACTTCTTTTAAGTTACATTTAGATAACTTTAAATATGATTTTTTTGAGGGTTGGCTTATGAGTCTTGAAAATCTGACCAACTTACATCCCGACATTAAAGTCAAACATAGCGAGGAGTTTAGCTTTTCGAAGAATCCGCCGGTTGAATTTTTTGATTCTGATAAAAAACATATTGCCGAAACTGCATTTTCTAATCTTTATGCTTATCTGACTTTGCCTTACGTAATTGATTCGTTTGAGAATCATGGCAAAAGACGGGAATTTAAGAATGGACTTGAGCCGAAAATGTTGGAAGCTTATGGCGAGAACGCTTTAAGAACCGGAAAGGTAAATGTTGTTAACTTTTCTTTGCAATTTTTACATAGATTATATGCTGATAAAAAAGACGCTGAATTCTTTGATAAAATTGAGAAAATTAAAGAATATATTAGAGTTAATTTTGACCAAGATTATGATGGTCTATCTTCTTCTGTTAAAATTGATAGAACTTTTGATTTAAAAAATAAAGTTGTTTCTTTGTTGTATTATCTTGAAGTTAAAAAAGATACTTCTTGCTAATTGTTGGGAGTTTTAGATTTCTATTCGTAAAATTCTTTTTATTGAACAATAGCTTTTATTCTTCTGACGCCCGCGCTTACTGCAGATTGTTCTATGATTTTTATATGTCCTATTTCTTTTGTGTTTTTAACGTGTGGACCTGTGCAAATTTCTTTGCTGAAGTAACCTCTTTTATCTTTTGAGTCTATAATTGTATAAACTGAAACTTTTTCTGGATATTTATGGCCAAACTCTCCTCTCGCTCCAGAATCAAATGCTTTTTTTAAAGACATTTCTTCTCTTTTCATTTCAAGACTTTTTTCTACTGCTTTGTTGACTATTTCTTCTATCTTTTTTATTTCATCTTCCGTTAATTTTCTTGAAAAATTAAAATCAAAACGAGTTCTTTCTGGAGTAATGTTACTTCCTCTTTGAGCTACTTCTGGACCAAGGACTTGTGCAAGAGCTTCATTAAGCATATGTGTTGCTGTGTGTAATCTTGTGGTCTTTTCTGAATGGTCCGATAAACCTGATTTGAATGTTCCTGCCGATGTGGTTCTTGAAAGTTCTTGATGTTTATTATATGCTTCGTGGAAACCTTTTACATCTAACTTGATTGATTTTTCTTTTGCCATTTCTTCAGTCATTTCTATTGGGAAACCATATGATTGGAATAACAGGAATGCTTCTTCTCCAGATATATTTTTCTTTTCATTTGCTAATTTATCAAATTGGCGAATTCCACGCTCTATTGTTGCTCTGAACTTGTTTTCTTCTTCATCTAATTTTGTTAAGATTGTGTTTCTGTTTTTTTGCAGGATTTTGTAGTCTTGATAAATATCTAAAACTTTTTCTGCGATTTTCGTTGTGAAATTTATTTCGATGTCTAAGAGCTTGCCGTATCTTATTGCTCTTCTTATTAGTCTTCTTAGGACATAGCCTTGGCCTATATTTGAGGGATATGTTGGTGTTTCGTCGCCGATCATGAATACTGCTGCTTTGAGGTGGTCTGCCATTATACGCATTTCTTTTTCATTACCTTTGTAATTTTTATTGCTTATTTCTTCTATCTGTTTTATTAACGGCTTAAAGACTTCTGACTGATAGTTATCTTCAATATTATTTAGAATTGCAAGAGTTCTTTCTACACCCATTCCCGTATCAACATTTTTTTGTTTTAACGGAATGAATTTTCCATCTTTTGTTTTATTGTATTGCATAAATACATCATTCCAGATTTCTACCCATCGTTTGTCTTCAGGATTGAATTTTTTTGGAACTGGTTCAGATGAACGCCAATAAAACATCTCTGTATCTGGACCACACGGACCAGTTTCTCCAGCTGGTCCCCACCAGTTATCTTTTTTGGATAAAAACGTTATTCTTTCTTTTGAAATTCCAAGCGAGAGCCATATTTTTTCAGACTCTGTGTCTTTTTCCGCATCTGAATCTCCTGCGAAACAAGTAACTGCCAACTTATCTTTGGAAATTTTGAGAATTTTTGTGAGAAATTCAAAACTAAATTCTATCGCTTCTTTTTTGAAATAATCTCCTAATGACCAATTGCCGAGCATTTCGAAGAGAGTATGGTGCGTAGTATCTCCGACTTCATCTATATCACCTGTGCGAATACAACGTTGAACATTCACTAAACGACTTCCTAATGGATGCTTTTGACCAGATAAATGAACAACTAATGGGTGCATTCCCGCTGTGGTAAATAGAACTGTTGGATCGTTTACAGGTATTAAAGATGAGTTGGTAATTTCTTTATGATTTTTGGATTTGAAAAATTCAATATACCTTTTTATTAGTTCTGTTCGAGTTATCATAAAATCTTGTTGGCAACGAGTTTTTTAAATTGTTACTTATTGAGAATTTGAAAGTGTAGCAATCTTACTTCTTATCTTTCTAATTTCTTCTTCCAAAGCATTTCTCTTTGTCGTTGTGCTTTTTGTTGTTTCTATATCATAACTTTTTGATTTTATGGGTGGGAAATATTCACTCAATATTTCCATTTCTTTCTTCGCCTCAGATATTTCTTTTTTTAGAAGATTTCTTAATGCCGATTCCTCTTTTCTAAATTTTTTGTATAAATCATATTTTTGCATTGATGTGAGAAGTTCCATTTCGATATATAACAAATGTTTTTTTCCAGCCATAACCTGTGAATAATCTATTCCTATAAATCTTTCTTCAGTAAGCATTTTCAAAAATCTCTTTATTTATGAAAGATATTCTTGCTTTAATATTTTCTATGTCTTTTTCCCATTCCGTTATTTCTGCATCTTCCTTTGATTTGACTTCTTTTATCATTCTAAGTAATTCATCCATTTGATTAAGCTTTTCAGATATTTTTGTTAAAGATTCACGAGATTCTTTGAATTTTTCTAACTTAACAAAAAGATATTTTTTCTGGGGAACTGTGTTTTGTACATTTTCAGAAAATTCTATTCTTTGAGGCTTCCATTCTTCCATTTCGATGGTTTTTGTTGACTTTACTGGCGAAGACAAATTGACTCTTTTTTCTGGAGCCCATTCAGGTAATTCGGGTAGATTTTTATCATCTTCTTCTACTGCACTTTTTATTGCACTTTGAGAAAATCCCTTATTCATGGGAGAATCTGGAAATGAAGGCAGACCATGAATTTCTTCTTTATCTTCAATCTCAAATGCAGGTAATTGGGGCCTCCTGATATCTTTGATTGAGGGAGAACTAGAATTCAGGTTAGGTAATTCGTTATTTGTATTTTTCTTAAAGTTAAACATTCTATGAGTATTTTTGGAAGTTTATTTATATAGCTTTATTTTAATTATATAGTAGTTACTATTTTTTTAGAAAGGTTTTTATTATGTATATTATTGACGTCTACATGCTTGATAAGTTTTTACAAGAAGTTGTTCAAATGATTGCTGGTTCCAATGCTGATAAAATTGTGGAAGTTTTATCTGGGAAAAAAAATGTAAATGAATTTTTGATTGCGAAAAAACTCAATATTACTATAAATCAGGCAAGAAATATACTCTATAAGCTGACTGATGAAGGTCTTGTTTATTTTAATCGAAAGAAAGACTCAAAAAGTGGAGGATGGTACACTTATTTTTGGACACTTGATGAACAAAAGTGCCTCATTTATTACAAAGCCAGGCTTCTTAAGGACATAGAAAACTTAACCCATGGAATTTCCACACAAAGAAGTGTGCAATTTTATCATTGTAAAACTTGTGGGCTGGAACAAAGCGAAGAAAAAGCTTTATTGGATGATTTTACTTGTGCAGAATGTGGAACTATTTTTGATATGAAAGATTCTTCTGAATCTATTAAAGATGGAGAAAAACAGATTCAAAAGTTAAAAACTAAACTTTCTGAAGTCGAAAGCACTCTTAATCAAATTATAGAAGAAAACAATAAGAAAAATGCTAAATTAGAGTTAAAGGGGAAAAAATCTTCCAAGAAAAAAGTTAAAAAACCGGCTAAAAAACCGGCTAAAAAACCTAAGAAGAAGGTAAAAAAATAAATGGTTGTTAGAAGAGATTTTAGAAGAAATTTGCCTCAAAAAAAAGTTTCTGTTTTCTCATATTGGAGCATTACGAGCTTACTTATTATTATTAACGCAGTCTTGTTTATTTTATTTTTGATATTGAATAAAATTTTTCCTGGATTTTTTGATTTTATTGCTATCAAACCTTTAGATATATTCGGTTTAGATAAATTGTGGACTTTAATCACGAGCATATTTATGCACGGAGGATTTTTCCATCTTTTCGTAAATATGTTTTCTCTATTCTTTTTAGGAAGTCTTACTGAAAAAATAATTGGAAGAAGAAGATTTTTCTGGTTTTATTTAATTGCTGGAATTTTGGGAGGTTTATTTTTTATATCCTTCGCTTTTATTGGGAATTATATTCCTCGAGGAGATTCTGTTTTTGGAGGGGTTAATGATTCTGCCGTTGGAGCAAGTGGAGCCATTTTCGGACTACTTGGTTTGTTAGCTATTCTTCTACCTCGAAAAGAAATTTATTTGATTGTAGGGCCATTGATAGTTCTTGTTTTGCAACTTGTTTCAAATAATCTTCTCCCAAATATTTCTGGAGTGATAGATACAGTCTCTCCAATTATTATCTTCCTTATGGTATTTTCAATGTTTTCCATGAATTCAAGATTTAGAAAAATAGCTTTACCATTAAGAATTCCATTTTGGATTGCTCCAATAATTGCTATTATTCCATTATTTATAATTTCAGTATTTGTTAAATTACCTATTGGAAATACAGCTCATCTTGGAGGATTAGTTGCAGGCCTTGCTTATGGAGCTTACTTGAGAAGCAAATATCCACAGAAAGTTAAAATGTTGAATAAGATGATTAGGTAATATGGCTGTAAAAAACAAACATTCTTGGAAGCACGAAATTCACAATTTATTTGTTGATTCATGGAAATTTATTTGCGAAAAAAGAAAATTTATTTTTATCCCCATGTTTGTGTTTTTTGCAGGTTCACTTATTGGTTTTATTCAAGCAGATATTCTTAAAGGGATTTTCAAAGAATTAATAAAAGAAATGACTGCCCAAAGTGAAGGCCTTGATTTTATACAGATGTTCTGGTTTATTTTCAGCAATAATATTTCTAGTGCTTTTATAGCTATGATTTTAGGAGCATTCTTTGGAATATTTCCTTTGTTTAATGCGTTGTTTAATGGCTCTCTTTTAGGTTATGTTTACTTTGAAGTTTCCAAAATCACTGGTTTTGGCGTTATTTGGAGACTTTTACCTCACGGCATCTTTGAACTGCCAGCAGTTTTTATTTCAATGGGTTTAGGAATTTATATAGGTTCAGCAATGTTTCTCTCGGAAGGAAGGAAAAATATTATTTTAAGAATAAAAGAATCTGTTAAAGTATTTCTCACTATTGTTTTCTCTTTGCTTGTTGTTGCTGCTCTTATTGAGAGTTTTTTGATTTCCTTTACTGGATAAATGTTTTTATATTATTCATTATTTGAGAACTTATGGATATGAATTCGGGACTGACTAGGGAGAGTATATCTGAAATAGATGACTCGAGAGAGAAAGAGAATCTTAGAAAAGTGGAAGCGGCTTTATTTGTTTCAGGTAAATTTTTGAACTTGAAAGAACTTGTCGCTTTGACAGATGTTAATCCAATTTTATTAAGAGACATATTAAGAACTTTGGAGGAAAAGTATCGTGGAACTGGGATAGAAGTAGTTCAAAGAGAAGAATTATGGAAAATGGATGTCCACGCAGATTTTATTTATATGTCTAATAAACTTGCAACTGGAAAATCTGAATTTACTAAAGCTGAACAAGAAACTCTCGCGATAATTGCATATAAACAACCTATGAAACAAAGTGTTTTGATAAAGATAAGAGGGAATAAGGCATATGACCATATCAATAGATTTGTTGAAATGGGCTTAATATTGAAGAAAAAAATAGGACATACAGCTGAATTGAATTTGAGCGATTCTTTTTATGACTATTTTAATGTTGATCGAGATACTAAAATTCTTGAGGCGAAATAATGAATTTTATTGAGTTTGTTTTTTACATATATCTCTTTGTTGCTTTGTATATGACTAGTCTGCTAATTTTTTTATGGTATCCAAATAGAAAAAAGATTTTTGAATATCCTTCTGGAAAACCAATACCTGTTAGTATAATTATGCCTTGCTATAATGAATCAAAAACTATTGCTGAATCTATTGAATCTTTGATGAGATTAGATTATCCTCAAGATATGATTGAGATAATAGTAGTTGATGACAAATCAAAAGATAATTCTGTGCAAATTGTTGAAAGTCTTATTAAAAAATATCCTAATAAAATTAAATTAATAGTTAATTCAAGAAATTCGGGTGGTGCTGCTGAACCTACAAACATAGGAGTTAAGGCAGCAAAATATGAGTTTATTGCTGTTACAGATGCTGATTCAATGCCTCAACCAGATGCTTTGATTAAAATGATTGGATTTTTACAACACGATAAAAACGTTGCAGCAGTTACTTGTGCAGTTATGGCGCGAGGAAGTAAGACATTTATACAGAGAATACAAATGATAGAATATTCAATTATTGCTTGGAACAGAAAACTTCTTGATTGCGTAGATTCAGTATATGTTACCCCTGGACCATTTGCCGTATATAAGAAATCAGCTTTGCTTGAAGTTGGTTTGTTTGACACAAAAAATCTGACACAAGATATAGAAATAGTTTGGAGACTTTTATCTCACGGATATATCGCTAAAATGTGTTTGGCTGCGAGAGTTTACTCCGAAACTCCTGATAAATTTAGAAAGTGGTGGAAGCAGAGAGTAAGATGGAATATTGGGGGAACTCAATGCATTGTGAAATACAGAAAACTGTTGTTCAAGAAGGGGATGCTTGGAGGATTTATAATTCCTTTCTTTAGTTTTTCCCTATTTTTGGGATTGTTTGGTCTTGGAATATTTACCTATCTTTTCGTTAAAAGAATTTTGATAAAATATCTGGCGACGAAATATGCAATTTATGGAGGTGCAACCCTATTAAGATTACAAGATTTGACAATTCATCCCACATTGCTTAATTTTTTTGGAATTGCCCTTTTTCTATGGGGATTTGTTTTTACTATGATTGGCTTAGGAATAATGAATATGAGAAAAAAACCAGAAATTAAACTTTTCAATATAATATTTTACTTACTTATTTACCTAACAATATACCCTTCTATTATGCTGACATCACTAACTAAATATATAAGGGGGAGATACTCTTGGTGATTTGGAGATTTTAGAATGAGCAAACACGCTTTTTGGCAAGCATTTATTTTTACTATAATCGTATTTGGATTGGGTTTAATTTTAGGATTTTTTTTGGAAGGAGTTCAGTCAGATAATATCTATTCTAGACTTATAACCTCTGAATTGAGCTTATTGGACGATCAATTAACTCAAGAAATTATTAAAGATTATAATGTGTCTTGTAGGCAATCAAGAAAGAGCTTATTTGAATTTGCAGATAGAATTTATGATGAGGCTGTTGAGATTGAGGAAATTGATGGAACTGGAAGAATAGGTGACTTGACCGTGCTACATAAACGGTATGACTTACTTAGAACTTTACTCTTAAAAGAAGCTAAGAATCTAAAACAAAGATGTGGTAATGATTTTCATGTATTCTCATATTTCTATTTATATAATTCTGAAGATGTGGAGACTAGTTCAAAACAAAATTACTTTTCAAGAGTGCTTTTTGATTTGAAAGAATTACATCCCGATACAGTATTGCTTGTTCCTATTGCTTCTGACACTGATTTGGTTTCTGTTGATGCTCTTATAACTGCCTTAAAAATAAAGAATTATCCTTCTATTGTAATTGATGATTCGAAAGTAATAACTGATAATCTTACTCTTGAAGAGCTTGAACAAAATCTTGTTTTTTTAAGTCCTTGATTATTTAAAGTATTTTTTCTTTCACCATAAAGGATTTAAACCGAAATAATTGATGAGATTTATGGAATATCTTGATTTGAAGAATTATTCTTCAGGAAAATTTGTTGAGGCGATAAGAGATGGTGAAATTGTTAGAGTTCCCTATTCTGTGGCTATCGAAGAAGATTTATTCATTCTTAGAAATTTGAATTCTGAACCACAACAACCGATTTCTCAAAGTTTGTCTTCTATCAAGAGAGGAGTAGAGGATAATAAGCGAGGTTCTGTTTTCTCTGATTGGAAGATTGGAAAATTCGGAAATAAGAAAAACAATGTTATTCAGGATTTGGTACCTAATTTTCACTGGGAAATCGGTAGACAAAGAAAAAAGAGAAATTTGACGAGACATAAACTTGCTGAGATGATTATGGCTTCTGAAAATGATGTAAAGATGATTGAACTGGGAGAGTTACCTTATGATGATTTTGTTTTGATTAGTCGGATTGAACAACTTTTTGGAATAAACTTAAGAAAATTTGGAGTCGTAAATACTGCTGTGAATCTTGCTGATTTGCAGAAGCGTAAGGAAGCACATGAGAAAGAGGCTTTGAGGAAAGTTTCCACTCAAAGAAACGCATTACCAGAGAATAACTTTGTTTCCAACGCAGAGATAGAATTGATTGATGATTAGCAGATTTAAACAAAGTTAACCGCGATTAGCCTGCTTAAATCTTGCACACAAGATTTAAAAAGCCGTTTTCTTGTTTTGATTTATGCATATTGAAATAATCTCTCATAATTCGAATGAATGTGAAATTAGAATAGATAATCTAACTGTTGCAGAAGCATTAAGAGTTTATCTGAATGAACAAGGAATAAAATTTGCTGCATGGAAAAGAGATCATTTGACTCAACCAGCCATTTTTAGAATAGAAACTTCTGGCAAAACTGTAAAGAAGGCCGTTTCTGATGCAGTTTCTGCAATCTCCAAAGATGTTGAGTCTCTTGTTAAGATAGTTTCTAAATAAGTCGAATTTTTAGAATTAGTTAGATTTATTAATGTTTTCTGCGATTTTATTTTAGGAGGTGTATGTTATGTGTAAAAGTTGGTGTGAGATTGTCCTTGGAGTCATCATTTTGATATCTGCTCTTTGGCCTGCTCCATTTTCTAAATGGGTTTTGTTAATAGTAGCATTAATCTTGATATTGCATTCTTTCATGTGTAAACAATGCTTTGTGAAACAAGAAATGCCTGTGAAATCTACAAAAAAGAGAAAGTAACTTTTTAGTTATTTTTTATATTTTTTATATTTTTTATTATAATTATTTTAACTTTTTCATCTAGATATTATTCTAAATGGAGAGTTATAGTCCTTGCTCGGAGATTATTATTATTATTATTATTTCAATCTATCTTTGTGAAAAATGTAGAACAAACAGGATGAATAAAATTTTTCTAAAATTTATTATATCTAAGTTAGATTGCCATAATTTTTATATAGATATTAGGCATATACAAAATATGCCCAAATCAAATAGCGAACGAAATTTTGGAGGACTCGCGAGTAAACTCTTTCTAGGGGGCGTCGTTGTTGCTTCAAGTTTAGGATTGAGTGGCTGTGCTGCAGATATTGCATGGGGAAGATATCAAAAAGGAGAAATAAGTTATGGAGAATTTAAACAAGTTAGACAACAAGAAGATGCTTTATTTCTAGGGGGTTTAGGGGGAGCAATTGCAGGGCGCAGTGTGCAACAAGGAAATTTAACGGGTGTTGGTGTAGGAAATGCTCTTGCACAACAGGGGGCCGCAATGCAGGGAAGAAGCAATGTGCAACAAAATGTTTATGTTGGCGAGTCTCAAAATCCAGTTAATCAAGAAAGACAATATGCTGAGCGTAATCAAGAAGGGCTAACTATCCCGAAGGAAGAAATTAAGCACTTAGGGGGGAATGTTGATCAGATTTATATTACGAAAACTAATCCTGGTTCTATACTTATGATAAATACACTTGAAAATGTAATGATTTCAGCAAGAACTTGTAATGAATATAATGGCGATCTTAATAAAAATAATCGTGTTGACGATGGAGATTTCATTGGATTAAAAAGAGTATTTTCAAGAAATGAAAAAATACGTGTTGTAATCATGGTTAATAAAAATTTGAGCAATTTAGAATATAGACTAATTAATAAAAATGGGGAACTTATCGATTCAGAAAAGGCTGAGGGGGACAAGATGAGTATGTCGATAAATCGCCCATATTTTGGTGGTTTGCCTGTCGGAGGATATACAGCAATTTTAAATAAAGGAAATGAATTTATGGGTAAGATAGAGTTTGAGGTAACCAACTGAAATAAGATGAAAAACGAAAGAAATAATCTAAATGGGCTTCTTTCAAAATTGGCAATTGGAGCTACAATTGCGTTAGGCGTTACTGATTTGAGTAGTTGTAATACTAATTTGTCTGGATTCGGAGGTAAATATTATGGTCCTGGAGAACATCCAGAAATAAGCGAATTAACGAGACCAGGAATTAGACAGCGTGATGGTAGCATAGTTCGTAATTATTCCAGAGATCCGATAGTTCAAAATAAACTTAAAATTGCGTTAAAGACAAGTGTGTCTCCTCAAAATATTATATATGGGCCAGACGGGACAATTTTAGATCTTAAGAGTTTTACACGATTGCCAGATGGAAGGGTAGTAATAACATATTATGACCACTGAATTTCTAAAAATGTTTATTGCTCTTTATTGAGAATATTTTTATTGAAGATAATTTAAGAAATTAGTGGTGCATCATTATTTTTTTAAAGTGCTTTTTTGTTTAGAACTTATGACTAAGGTTTCCTCTGGGAGTTTTGATTTGAATGTTTGGTTGCAAGGAGGATATGATTCAGATATTATCACAGCCTTTTATGGAGGTCCTGGAAGTGGGAAGACAAATTTTTGTATGGCTGCCGCTGTGTCACAGGCGAAGAAGGGGAACAAAGTTATCTTTATTGATACTGAAGGAGGATTTTCTTCGGAAAGAGTGAAGCAGTTGATTGCTTCGCACGGAACTAATGGCTCTTTAAAGAAAGAATCGATTTCTGTTGAAAAAGTTCTTGAAAATATTTTAGTTTTGAAACCAACTAACTTTAAGGAACAGAGGGAAGCCTTTAATCAGCTTTTGAAACACGTCAAGGAACAAATTTCTTTAATAGTTGTTGATGGAATGACTATGTTATATAGACTTGATTTTGCTGACGCACGTGAGAAAGAGCTTGAGGATATTCGGGAAGTGAATTCAGAGTTGACTCGACAGATGCGCTTACTTGCAGAGATTGCGCGCAAACAAAATATCCCGATTTTGGTGACTAATCAAGTATACAATTGGAATAACGAACAAAGAATGGTTGCTGGAGACATATTGAAATATTGGAGCAAATGTCTCATTGAACTCGTAAATGAAAGAGGCAGAAGAACGGCATATCTTAGAAAGCACAGAAGTTTGCCTGAAAAAAATATAGATTTTCAGATTTACGACGGCGGAATGCGGAAAAAAGGATGGATTTGAAAGGTTTATAAAGGATATTTTTATAGGAGCCAGTGGAAGATACAAATTACAGAACTGATCCTCTTGATGAAGCATTTAGCAGAGAGGTTACTCTTGCGTATCCGGTTTTTTTGAAGAGCGCTCGTCGTTCAAACAATAGTCTTGTGGTTGCAGAAGATGTTGTTCAAGAAGCGCTTGGAGAAGCCTGGAAATATGCTCTCGATAATGGGATGCCCAAAACAAGAAATGAATTTGTTAAATGGGGCGTTCATATAATTGGGTGGAAATTATTGGATTCTTATAAACAAACCAAAAAATTTGAGAGAGAACTTCTTAGTTCAGAGACTCCTGAAAGTTTTTTTGATTCTGTGGATAGCTCATCTGGGAAGCGATATGACTCTGTTGTAAATAACGCGATTTATAACGAACTATACAAATCTTTTTCAGATAAAATTGCTGAGCTTTATTATTCCAAAAATCCTGTGGGAGCCATAATCCCCCATGTTATTGGTGGAGCGAGTGTGAAAGAGATAACATCCAATACGGGATATTCTCCAAAATATATTGCTCAAGCCAAAACTACTCTTGATAGAATTGTTTCTGAAGTAACTAATCCGTAAGATTATATATATGGATTTATTTTTGTTTTTATGTTATATTCTGAATTTGCTTTGATATATGAGAAATTGTCTGCTACAAGCAAGAGACTTGAAAAAATTAAAATTTTAGCAGAATTTATTGGAAAATTAAATGGAACGGAAGAATTTTCTTATTTGTTACGAGGACGTGTTTTTCCAGATTATGACTCTAGAGAACTTGGGATATCGACTCAGATTGTTCTTAAAGCCATATCTCGTGCTACAGGTGTTAGTGTTGAAGAAGTCATAAATTTGTTCAAAAAAACTGGAGACTTGGGAAATGTTGCTTTTTCGATATTTGAAAAACATAAACAAAATTCTTTATTTTCAAAAAATTTGAGTGTTGAGCATGTATTCACTACATTGAGAAAAATTGGAGAGATAAATGGAAAGGGGGCAATTGATAGAAAATTGGTTTTAATTTCTGAACTGCTTATTAGCTCCAAACCTGTTGAGGCAAGGTATATTATTAGAACATTACTTTCTGATTTACGCATAGGTGTTGCAGATGCAGTTTTAATTGAATCTATTAATTTGAACTTTTTTTCTGGGAAAAAAGAAACTCTTGAAAAAGTTCAGAGAGCTTATGATTTACTTACTGATTTTGCTGAAGTTTTGAAATTATGTGGGAAAGGAATTGAATCTATTGAACATGTTTCTCTTATCCCTGGGAGACCTACGAATGTAATGCTCGCTGTTAAAGTTCTAAATATCTCTGAAGCATTTGAAGTTTGTGGTAAACCTGCAGCATTTGAACATAAATATGATGGTTTTAGGACATTGATTAGTTCAGATGGTAAAAATATTCGTATATTTACTCGTAGACTTGAAGACGTGACTAATCAGTTTCCAGATATTGTTTCTTTTGTTAAAGAACATGTACAAGCTAAAAAATTTATAATTGATGCAGAAGCAGTAGGTTATGATTCAAAGACTGAAAAATATCTTCCTTTTGAATCAGTTAGTCAGAGGATAAAAAGAAAATATGACATTGTAGAGCTGTCTAAAAAGTTACCGATAGAGTTAAATGTTTTTGATGTTCTTTATTTAGACGGGCGTTCTGTTGTTGAGTTATCATTTAAAGAACGTAGAAAAATATTAGAAAAAATTATTGATGAGGTTCCTTATAAAATAAAATTGGCTACTCAATTAATCACTGATGATGAAAATGAAGCAGATAAATTTTATAGGTCTGCTTTGAAAATTGGAGAAGAGGGAGTCATGATTAAGAATTTGAATTCTGCTTATGTTTCTGGACGTTATGTTGGAACTATGGCCAAATTAAAACCGATTGTGGAAGATTTAGATTTAGTGATTGTAGGAGCCGAATATGGAACTGGAAAACGTGCAGGAGGGTTGACTAGTTTTATTGTTGCTGTTAGAGATGGAGATAAATTCTTAGAAATTGGAAAAGTTTCTTCCGGCCTAAAAGAAAAAGAATCTGAAGGCACATCTTATGGAGAAATCGATAAGTTGCTTCAACCTTTAATTATCTCGGAGAACTCTGATTCTGTAAGAGTAAAACCTAAGATTGTTGTTTCAGTTACTTATCAAAATATACAACCAAGTCCGTCGTATAGTTCTGGTTTTGCTTTGCGTTTTCCTCGCGTTACGCATTATAGGCCAGATAAGGATTTGAAAGATATCGCTTCTTTAGAAGATATTAAAAGAGAAGTCACCAGAATGTCAAAGAAATTAGGAAAAAAATCAGTATAATTAATTTTTTAACCTTTCTTTCTCTGGGATAACTCTATGGAGATTACTAAGAAAGAACTGATAGATATTGCTTATAAAATCAATAGGACTAATTGGATTTTTGAAACGAATAGTCAAAGTTTTTTCAAATTGGTAGAAGAGAGTTATGGGCGAAATACATTAAAAGTTTATTCTGGAGAGATTTTAAGAAATAAATTTACAACTCCCACAGACTTAGGACTTTTATCTGTTAGCAGAAGAGCTATCTTATATGCCGAAGAACCAGAAAGAGAGAGAAAGATACGTTTTGATATTTCTTGTGAATCTTCTTATTTTGAAGATAAATTTTTTAGTTCTTCTGTTCGTAAGTTATATGAGTATTTATTAACAAAAAGTAGTTCGTCAGAACCTTTATAAACCAGTTTTCTATTTAAATTATATGTCTGATACGAAATCTAATCTGACTGTTCAAAATATCGTCGCTACTGCTTCCTTGGGCAAAGAAGTTTCTTTGACAAAACTTGCTAAAACTCAAAGCAATACAGAATATAACCCTGAACAATTTCCTGGACTTGTTTTAAGAATCAAGAAACCTAAATCGGCTGTTCTTGTTTTTTCTTCTGGGAATTTGGTTTGTACTGGAACGAAGAGTATTGCCCAAGTGAAAGAAGTAGTTGAACAAGTAATAAAACAACTTGCCAGAATTGGGGTGAAAATTACGGCTAAACCCAAAGTTACTGTTCAAAATATCGTCGCCTCTGGAAGCATAGAGATTGACTTGAATCTAAATATCCTCGCTTTGGAATTACAGAATACTGAATATGAACCTGAACAATTTCCAGGTCTTGTTTACAAACTTGATAAGCCCAATGCTACATTTCTTTTATTTTCCAACGGCAAACTTGTATGCACAGGGACTAAAAATAAAGCAGAACTTGAGGATTCGATGGTTCAATTGAATAAGAATGTTCAAGAAGTTCTTAAGAGATTGAAGAAAGAACAGGCATAACTAGAAATATTGTTTTATTTTAGTTTGTGATTTTCTTTGTTTCAAAATTACCGATTTTTCTGTATAATTTGTGATTGGTTGTTTTATTCTTGATTGAATTGAGTTCAATGCTTCTTGTAATGTATTGAAAGATTCAGGTTTCATTTTGAAAGCTTCTCTTGATGCTTCTCTTAAAATACCGACGCCACAAGGTGCGTAATATTGAGGTCTTACTTCACGCATAACTATACAAGTTGCTTGACGTTTTATTTTTTCAAGATATTCTGTGAGGGCTAATCTGTTGACGTAATATGCCCCCGTGACGGAGTCCGCGTATTTTTTTCTTGAAAAGATTGTTTCGTAATCGTGCGAAATTATCTGGGAATATGGGTTTTTGATATTGATTTCAATTACTTCAAAAGAAAAGGTGTCTGGAACTAATAGAAATTCATAATGATTTCCTAAATATTCAGAATGAAACACTTGGTATTCTGATATTTCTTGATATTGTTTTATTTTTTCTATTTTATTTTTTGAGATTGTGTCATCTACTGCTGTTATGCTCCATCTTGTAGGAACTAGTTTTCTATTTTTTTTTAATCCCAGTAAACCCGCGGATAGAATTTTTATTATAGTAGAGGTTTGGATGTTTGCTTTGTGCAACTCCTGAATTGCTATCGATGATTTTACTTCTTTATCATTTACTAAGTAGTCTATTTTTGGAATGACTGGTGCGTTCTCTTGTAATTCTGCTCTGTCAATTTCTGCTGCTTTCGGAATTAAAGGACTTCGGTCATCTTGCTCTTTGTTTGCAGTAACTGGTTTTTTTAGATGAAATTCTGTTGCTACGGATTTATGAGTCATTGCAACTTCTTTCATTACTGATAAGAATTTTGTTTCTAATTTTTTTATGTTTGATTGAGTTCTTCCGTAGATAAGTTGATTTCTATATCTCACGATATCACTTATTGCTAACTTGTTTTTGTGCCATTCTTCTGGAGAAGACATTATCTTTGTATCTCCTACTTCTTGAGGGGCTAAAATTCCGGTGTAGACGTTAGGATAATTCCATTTCCCTACGAAAATTTCTGGAGGGGTTGAGCCTGAAAAGTTCTGGAGCTTTACAGGTTTGCCTATAAAGAATGTATGCTTGTCGCAGTCTTCTTCACCACAGGTTTTACATAAGGGCATTTAAGTTTAGGAGAGCTGAAGTTTATAGGGATTATTGTATTTACTTATCTGATTGGTATGTGCCCATAGTTATGTGTGCTTTGAATGCTCTTAATTGTCCTTGAGTGAATGATGTTGGATAAGTATCTGCAATTTCATTAACTGGAATTCCTGATGCGAGTAAGTCAATTGCTTCTTCTTTCGATATTTTTTCTATTGTGCTGTCTTCTGGAGATTCTTGTATTGTTTCTTCAGATACTCTTGGCTGGGCATCATAAGTTCCCATTGTTAAGTGTGCTCTCCATTGTGGAAGAGGTTTTCCATTTACTCCTCTGTATTTTCCGGCAATTTCAACATCACTTAAACCTGCCTGCATTTCGTATATTGCTCTTGCTTTTGTGAGGATGGGTTTTGCGGATGAACCTAGAAATCTTCTTTGAGTGGTATCAATTAATCTAGTATTAGTAAAAAACTTTTTATTTTCTTTATAATAATCTATTAGTCTTTTATCAAATTCAATAGAGTCTTTTATTTTAAATTCATCTGGAAAACCTAAAGTCTCTAAAAGTGATGTAGCTTTTTGTGAACATCTTTCTGGATAGCTTAAAAATAGAATATCTCCAATCATTGGAGACCCAGATTCTGAAACATACGAATATTTTACTAACTCTTTTGCTTTGAAAAAGGGGTATTTTTTGTGGTGATCGAAAAGAGCTGTTGCTACTAACATTTTAGAAGATGTGTCTAATTTATATGTCGATAAAGTTATTCCTATATTTCTAATAATCATCTCTTCTACAATTTTTAATTTGTATACATCTCTCTTTAATTCTCTTTCTATTTCGTTAATTCCTGCTTGTGGAACTCCAAATGCTGTACCTATTATAGATAAGAATTCTTCATATTTAGAAGGTTTGCAACTATATCTTAAAAGTCTTAAAAGTTCTGAATCTGTTGGTTCAAGCATTGTAGCTTTTAAAATTGCAGAATAGCCTTCTTCTTTTGTGTCAGCTCTATCTCCTTTGATCCACAACTTTTGAAATTTGTTTATTTTTTCCTCAGTGGGCTTTATTAGTCCGCTATCTTTCTTAAGATTTAAAATATCCTCTAAAATATTTGCAGATCCAAGCATTTGTACAAATCCACACCTATATAATAAATTGCTTTCTGAACCTTCTCTTTTTACAAGATTTGCATTATGTAGCACCCAATGCTTTCTTTCTTGCTTGGCTCTAATTTGTTTTAAAGTATCAACTTGGTCAAAACTAATCGGACCAGTGTAATCCAAGCTAACAATATCAAACGGCAAACTTTCTTCGCTTTCTACAAAATCTTCAACTGATTTTCTAACTACGCGAATTCCTAACTTCTTTTTTTCTATTTCGTCTGCTATGTAAGGATCTCTTTCTAGTCCCACTATATTTTGTCTTGGAATGCCTAATGCATCATAAACTTGGAAAACTTCTTGTGCATCGATACCTGGGAAACATAGAACTTGCAAGTCTTTTGGTTTTCTAAATGTTAAAAGAGTTCTTTTGATTAAGTCTCCGACCAAATCTCTTGATTTTGCTTTTGCCCAATCATCTGCGTAGTGTTTTTCTGATTCATAAGCCATAATAACAACTGCAAAATTGCTCCTTTTAAAGCTTTGTTTTGTTATTACTTTATAGTTATATTTAATATATTTCGCAAGATTTATATATACGTATACGTATATGTATACATGGTTAAAATGGTCTCTTTGTCCAATGAAGCTTATGCAAAGCTTAAGGCTTTGAAAGGACTGAAGTCTTTTTCCGAAGTTGTTGTTGAATTAGCTGATGCTAAATCAAAAGGTAAAAAAAATATTATGGAATTTTTTGGAGTGTTTAAAGACAATGCTGATGAGTGGAAAGAAATAGAGAAAAAAATATATGAAGACAGAAAAAAATTTAAGTTAAGGACTTATAACTTATGAGTTATTGTTTGGATACAAATATTGTGTTTGCTTTGCTTAGAGGAGAGGCTCTTTTAAAAAATAAATTTATCGAATTTAGCTTATCTGGTCAATTTTATATTACTTATATTACTTTATGCGAACTATATAAGGGAGCTTTTTTATCCAAATTATCTGAAAAAAGTTTACAGGAAATAGAATCTTTTTTACAAACCACAGAAGTTTTGGACTTTGATATAGATGCTTGCAAAATTTTTGGGGAAGAGTATGCTCGACTCAATAAGATAGGAAAACAAACACAAGAATCAGATTTAATGATTGCTTCAATAGCCAAAACTTATGGTTTAACTATTATTACACGAAATAAGAAAGACTTTGAGAATATCGATGTTAAATTAGAAGTCTGGTAATTTTATTCTTCTTTATCTTCGGCTTCTTGACGTATGTGTTTGTTATGAATTCTATATTCTATAATTCCGATTATTCCAAGAATGATTCCCCCTAATATAGCCGCTATTCCAACATTTAACATAGAGGAGTTATTTTTTGATAATTGTATTAATGCAAATCCCAAGATTAATGCTGAAAATGTAGTTCGTATATAGGCGAGAAGAGTGCGTTCATTCGACATTAAAGTACGCTCTTCTTCCATCTTTAAAGAATACTTTTTCTTCATAGAACTGATTATGCTTAAGATTTTAAAAAGATATCTTTGTATTAGTTCTTAAGGTCTGATATGCCTAAGAGAATGAAAAGTGCGCCTATCATGGTTACTAACCAAAATACGCCTCCTTTGAAAAATTCTCCTGCAGCGTCCCAAAAGTTCCAAGAACCCCAATTTTGAGAGTAGTAAGCTACAATTATAGCTCCTACAACCAAGATAAGGCCTACAAAAAGTTCTGACCACTTGTTCATATTTTATTTTTGTTATGTATGTTTATAAAGATTTTTATGTTCTATTAGTTCAATTGAAATTGATGTTTTCCAATCCATTCAAATCTTATTTCTTTGAGTTCAAATAGGTTTGAAGTTTTAGCGTTGTTTAAATATGGGTTTCGCGTTTATTTTTTATGAATGGAAGCTCTATTAGTATAGATATTGATGACCCTCGAACTGGATTGGTAGCTGAAGCTTTAGCAAATAAGACCTGTGTTAAAATTTTGAGTCTTCTTGCAGAGAAAGATTTGACTGCTACAGATATTGCTGTTAAACTGAATATTCCTTTGAATACTACGGGATATAATATTGAAAAGTTGATTAATTCAGGTCTTGTTGAAAAGTCATCTGATTTTTTTTGGAGTGTAAAGGGTAAGAAAACTCCTGTGTATAAAGTTGCTAATAGAAGAATAGTTATTTCTCCTAAAAGAATTATTAGGGGAGTTATTCCAGCAGTTTTAATTTCCGGAGTTGGTGCTTTGTTATTAAGATTCTTTACTCAAAATGGTGTTCAGAATACTATTGGTGTTGAGCAGTTTGCGGATAGTGCCTCTGTTGAAGTTGCAAATTTTGCTAATCGCATTCCTGAAATTGCAAATTACTCTGTTAAATCTTCTGGATTTAATGGAATATGGGCTTGGTTTTTTATCGGCGCTTTATTTTCGTTGATTGTTTTATTCTTGTGGGATTTTGTAGCGTCAAATACTCGGAGATTAAAATGAATAATAATTTAATAATTCCATTTGAGTTGAACACTTCGAGCGATTTAAATATACAAGGAGTTTATTTATAATATGAATCAAAATTTGAAGATAGTTATAGGTTTAGGAATTTTATTATTCTTATTTGTAGGGGGATATTTCTTAACAGGAGATTCTCCAACAGTTTCCGCGCAGGGAACAAGTACATTGAAAGTTACTCCAGATATTGTTTCGGTTTATTTGACTATTGAAGCCAGAAGTAAAGATAGTGCTTCTTCTGCACAATCCGCACATAAGATATTGTCTAATGATTTAACAGATGCTTTGCGTTCTTTAAACATTCTTGAAAGCGAAATTAAAACATCTTATTATAATGTTGGACCAGAATATGATTGGACTCAAAATGGCCAGAAATTGAAAGGATATTTGGCTACACAACAGGTAGTTATAGAATTGAAAGATTTTAGCAAGATTGTAAGTGTCGTGGATTCAGCAGTTAATTCTGGAGTTCTAGTTTCGGGTATAAACTTTGAATTATCCCCTGCAAAACAAAACGAATATAAAACTAAAGCGTTAGGGCAAGCTAGTGCTGATGCAAAAAACAAGGCATCTGCTACTGCATCTGGACTTGGGAAGAAACTTGGCAAACTTGTGTCTATAGAATCAAGTGATTTTAATTATGAACCTGTTGTTTATTATGCAAAAGCTGAATCTAACGGAGTTTCAGATGCTAGTGCAGCCGCTTTACAAATAAGTCCTACCGATTTGAGCGTTTATGCGAATGTCGGAGTTACTTATAAAATAAAATAATCTTTGTTTCCTAAGACTTAAAAAGCTTCTTTTTATCGTTTTATTATGCTTAGTAAGAAACAGCTTTCTGAAATAAGAGAACATTTAGAGAAGGCACAAAATCCTGTATTTTTATTTGATAATGATGTTGATGGATTATGTAGTTATGTTCTTTTAAGAAGATTTACTGGAAAAGGAAAGGGTGTGGCCGTCAAATCTCATCCCATCATAGACGTAGGTTATGCTAAAAGAGTTCAGGAGTTAAATGGAGATTATGTTTTTGTTCTTGATAGACATTCTCTTGGGGAGAGTTTTGTTAGTGAAATAGCTGGTTTGAATTTACCAATTATTTGGATAGACCATCATGATGTTCCTATTGAAAAACACACATATGAAAATCTCTTTTATTATAATCCTATTCACGGCAAAACAAAGAGTGCTGAATCTACTACACATTTGTGCTATTCAGCTACTAATCGTTTAGAAGATTATTGGATTGCTTTGATAGGATGTATTGCAGATCATTATTTACCCGAAGATTTCTCAAAGTTTTCTGATTTGTATCCAGAATTATGGGGTAAAAAAATTACTGAACCTTTTCAAGCGTTGTATACTACGGGTATTGGAAGAGTTGCAAGAGCTTTGAGTTTTGGTTTAAAAGATTCTATCTCTCATGTTGTGCAACTGCAAAATTTATTTATTGCTTCTAAGGGACCTCACGAACTTGAAAAAGAACTTGAAGGAAAGAGTGCATTCGCTCTGAAATATAGGGAGGTTCTGGAAAAATATCATTCACTTCTTGCAGAAGCTAAGAAATCTTACGAAGGAGGAAATCTTGTTTTCTTCAATTATGGGGGGAATTTAAGTATGAGCTCGGATTTGTCTAATGAACTTTCTTATTTATTTCCTAAAAACTACATTTGTGTTTCTTATACTTTGGGTCCGAATACTAATGTTTCTTTGAGAGGAGAAGGTGTTGGGAAAATCTTAGAAAAAATTTTACCTGAATTTCAAGATGCTCGTGGTGGGGGACATGCAAACGCTGTCGGAGCAAGAATAAGAACGGAAGATGTTGAAAGATTTAAACAAAAAATAATGGAATTTATTAAATGACCTTTAGAGAAGTTAAAATTGAGACTTATGGGAGAGTTCAAGGTGTAAGATTTAGACAATTTGTGAAAGACACTGCAGATTCTCTTTCTTTAAATGGGTATGTGAACAATCTCGTTGATGGAAGCGTTTTAATTGTCGCACAAGGAGAAGAAAATGTTTTGAAAGATTTCTTAATGAAAATACAAAAAGGTTCGGTTCTATCAAAAGTAGAGGGTATGTCTTATCATTTTAGAGATAAAACTAAAGAATTTGAGAATTTTGAGATTCTTATAGATAAGAATTTTATTTCTGACCAAAAGTCCAGCTTTGTTAATTTAGGAAAGAAAATTTTAGGAATTGGAAAAAATATTCCCAATCATATAGCTGTTATTCCTGATGGAAACAGACGATGGGCTAAACAGAAAGGTCTTGATGAACTTGAAGGTCATAGAGTTGGAGGAGCATATGAAAAAATGAAATCTTTGATTGATGAATCTCAAAAAATTGGAGTCAAATATTTTTCGATTTGGGTTTTTTCAACTGAAAATTGGAAGAGAAGTCAAAGAGAGCTGGATTCATTATTTGAAATAATTGGAAATCTTCTATCTAGTATAGAGGAGAATTTAATCAAGAATAAAATAAAATTTAGACATATCGGAAGAAAAGATAGGTTGCCTAAAAAACTTGTTGATATTGTGGAACATCTTGAAGAATTAACAAAAGATTTTGACCAATTTAATTTTCAGTTATGCATTGATTATGGTGGAAGGGATGAAATTGTCAGAGCAGTAAACAAGATTTTGAAAAATGGATTTAATGAAATTGCAGAAAATGATTTAATTAATTATTTGGATTCTCATGGAATTCCGGATCCAGATCTAATAATAAGGACATCTGGAGAATATAGAATGAGTGGTTTTATGCCATTTCAATCTGCATATAGTGAGTTTTATTTTACAGATGTGCATTTTCCAGATTTTGGACCCTTACAATTAAGAGAAGCAGTTGAATCTTTTGATAAAAGAAAGAGAAGATTCGGCGGTAATTGAAAATTGTCCATTAGATTAATATATCTTGAATAGTTTTGTTTTTTATGAATAAAGTTAAATGTGGGCTTGAAATACATACTTATCTAATTACTAATGAGAAATTATTTTGTAAGTGTCTTGCTTCTCGTGAAAAAGGATTGAAATCAAATACTTTAATTTGTCCGATTTGTACTGGGCAACCCGGGGCTAAACCTTTAAGACCTAATTCAGAAGCTCTTAAAAAAGCTGTCCAAATTGCATTGATGCTTTCTTGCAAGGTTAATGAAATTTTACCTTGGATGAGGAAACATTATGACTGGCCAGATTTGCCTAAAGGATATCAGAATACTATGAGTGGCTCTCATGCAGTTCCTTTAGGAGTTTCTGGCAAATTTGAAGGGATTCGTATAAATAGTATGCATCTTGAAGAGGACCCTGCATCTTGGGATCCAAAGACGGGAGAAGTAGATTATAATCGTTCTGGATTGCCTCTTGTTGAGATTGTTACCGAACCAGATTTTACTTCTTCACAGGAAGTTTATGAATGGGTGCGAAAATTAGTGCATGCTTTAAGTTATTTGAAAGCAGTAGACTCAAACGCAGGAATAAAGGCAGATGTTAATGTTTCAATTGTTGATTCTGATGGCAAACAAAAAACTGAACGCGTAGAAGTAAAAAATGTTACCTCTATTGAAGCTATGAAATCTGCTATAGAATATGAGTTTGTCAGACAGCAAAAAGAAGGGAGTGTTCGAGAAACTCGACGTTTTGATGAAGCGAAGGAAATTACTATGAGGATGCGTGGCAAAGAACAACAAGATGATTATAGATTTATTGTTGACCCAGATTTAGTTTCTGTTCATATAAATAAGAATTATATTAAAGAGATTGAGAAAAATATTCCTGAATTGCCTTCTGTAAAACTTGATAAACTTGTGAAAAAATATTCTCTTTCTGCTTATGATGCAGGAGTTCTTGCTAAAAATATAGATATTGCTTCATTTTTTGAAGAAGTTGCTAATCATGTTGATGGTAAATTTGCTTTACCTTGGATAACTGTAGAAGTTCTAAGAGTTTTGAATTACAATAAAAAATTATTTTCTGATGTTGAAATTAGCGTTGAGCATTTTGTGACTTTGTTGAAGATGGTAAAAACTGGTAAAATTACAGAATTGCAAGGTAAACAGATATTGAATAAATTTGTTCCTAAGAGTTTTGACCCTTCAAAGACTGAAGGGAAGATTAGTTCTGAAAAAGAACTTGAAAAATATATTAAAGAGGTTATTAAAAAAGAATCTAAAGCTGTTTTAGAATTTAGAAATGGAGATGTTAAAGCATTTAACTTTTTGATTGGCGCGGTTATGAAATCTACTGATAGAAGAGCTGACTCTGTTGTGGTTAGGAAATTGATTGAGAAGATGCTTCGGCAATAACTTTAAAAGAGAATTGCTTACAGATTAAAATGAGCCCATAGTTTAATGGATTAGAATACGGGACTTCGGATCCTGTGATCGAGGTTCGATTCCTCGTGGGCTCGTTACTCGGAATCGAACATATTTTTATGTTCTCTGACAAACTATTTTGTCAGCCATTCAACTCTATCGAGTATGAATGTATTGCTCAACCCTGCTCACATACTCGCAGATTCGCTGCTGAACATAAAAACCTCGTGGGCTCGTTACTCGGAATATTTTTCAAAATCTTTATTTGCACTTTCTATAATCTTAAGATTCATATCTAAGATTTCAAATGCATTATCTTTTATCATTTCATATTCTACTTTATTTTGTTTGAGAAATTTAAGGCATTCCTGTTTTGCTTTTTTTGTTCTTTGAGTTAGTATGTATGCTTCTAAAATAGACTCAAATATGAAATGGGCAGATTGATATTTTATTAGACCCTTATAATTTGATTCAAACCATTTTTTAAGAACTTCTGACATATTTGGATTAGCAATTACTGACCCGAATACATATCTTAAATCTTGCATCCTTACATCTTTAGATATTGAAAAATTAAGTGCTCTCTTTATGATTTCTTTTTGAGGAAAGCTGTATAACGCTACTAATAATTTGGTTTTTCTTTCTACGTCTTGTTCTGATTTGTATTCGTCCAACATCTTGTTGAAGTCTTTTTCATCTCCATTAATTGCGACAGCGTAATATACTGAATCAGCTATGTTCATAGGCACTTCTTTTCGAGCATATTTTGTCAACAAGTCAGATGTTATTTCTTCGTCTTTGGAAAATATACAGAAATTTAAAGCAGTGCTTCTTTGGAGAGTTTCTTCCATAGATTCTTCTTGTCTTGGTTCTATTTCCACTTTGTCTAATATATTTTTGTAGGTTGGAATGAGTTTATTGACTATTTTCTTTTTCTCGTATTGCCAAAATTTACTTTCTGCTAGAAGTCGATCTAGTTTTCTCATACTTGAAAATATCTCTCCTAAGATGATATGGTTATCTTCATTCACATAATTATCGATAAATTCAAAATATTCCTTTATTCGTTTGTCTCCAATTGTGCAAAGCATCCAGAAATCACTGTTAAGTCCCCACCTATCCGCAACAGAAAGAGATTTTGATTCTATTAGTTCGCCTAAGGAGTTTTGTAAATCTTCAGGATATTTAGTTCGGTAAAACCCATATTGTTCGTGATTCAATTTTATCTTATTAGGTGATATATCAAAAATCTCTTCTTTTTTTCTTAAAATCTTATTATAACATATTCCTTCACTTGCTATTGAAAGAGGTATTGGCCAAATTTGTTTGTTTGGATTGTTGCAACGCGATTGTTTAATTTTTATTTTGTTTTTTATTTTTGAAACTTCTAATAATGGATATCCTGGTTGTGAAATCCAAGATTTCATGAGTTCTTTTATTGAGGAATCATTTGTTGTTTCAGCTATTGAATTCCATAAATCATGTGCTTCAGCATTTTGATAAGAATATTTTTTCAAATAACTTGAAACTCCTAGACGGAATTTTTCTTCTCCCACATATGCCTCCAACATTCTAAGAACGCATCCTCCTTTAGAATAACTTATTTCATCAAATATTTCTTCTATTTCTTGAGGGCTATTTACTTCAACTTCTATCGGGTGTGTACTTTTTAGAGTATCCTTAAACAATCCTCTTGATGTTTCACCATAAAGATAATCTTCCCATATCTTCCATTCTGGATTGAAATGGTCTACTGCTTTGTAAGCCATATAATTAGCGAAACTTTCATTGAGCCAGAGGTCGTTCCACCATTTCATAGTTACTAGATTTCCAGACCATTGATGCCATATCTCGTGAGCTATTACTTCAGCAACTCTCTTTTTTATCTTGACGGAAGTTTCTTTATCCACTAAAAGAATCATCTCTCTGAAAGTCATGGCTCCCCAATTTTCCATCGCTCCTGCTGCAAAATCAGGAATTGCTAATAAGTCTAATTTTTCTAATGGATAAGGAATTTCAGAATAGTTTTCAAAATATTCCAAATATTTTTTTGCTAAATCTAAAGCGAATCTACCTCTTTCTTTTTTACCAGGCGTAGTTATGACTCTCAATTTAGTATTCTTGTAATTGTCTTCTATATATTCAAATTGTCCTATTCCTAAATAGAAAAGATATGTAGGCATTTTTGGAGTTGTTTTAAATTCTATTTTCTTTACGTTGTTTTGTGTTGATTCTGATTTTACTGGCATGTTTGAAATTGCTGTGAGATTTTCTTTTATTTTTACAGATAGGGAGAATGTAGCTTTTTTATCTGGTTCGTCAAAACAAGGAAATATTCTTCTTGCGTATGGAGCCTCACATTGAGTCGTGATTATTTGTCCTGCTTTTTCGCCTAATTGATATTTGCTTTTGTAGATTCCTGAAAGGGATTCTGTGATTTTTCCTTGAAAATCTATATGGATTTCTATTTCTCCTTTTGGAATAGACTTCATATTTCTTAGAGAAATTGTTTCTGATTTTTTATCTTCTTTCAAAATTGGCAAAAGACATTGTGTTCCTACACAAATTGTCGCACTCTTTATTTCTAAATCTTTTGAATGTAATATTATATCTTTGGTTGTTTTTGTTACCGATGCTTTGATTTCTATTTTTCCAGTGTAAGAATTTATGTCTTCTGATGGTTGTAATTCTAAAATATAGGCGTTCGGAATTACATTATTTGGGAGTCTTGAACTTTCTTTTTTGCCCATTTTATTTTTAGAGAGATAAGCTTTAATAACTATTTGCTTTGTGATTAAATATGGTAGACACTAAAGGTTTGACTGTAAAAAAGAGTGAGAATTTTACTGATTGGTATAGTGATTTGCTTTTGAAAGCTGAACTTGCAGATTATGCACCCACAAGAGGTTTTATGATTATACGTCCTCGTGCTTACGCTATATGGGAAGCCATACAGAAAAATTTTGATTTGACTTTAAAAGAGAAAGGCGTGCAGAATGCTTATTTTCCTTTACTTATTCCAGATTCTTTTTTTAAGAAAGAAGCTGAACATGCAGAAGGATTTGCTCCTGAACTCGCATATGTTGAGCAAAAAGACGAAGGTCAGAGATTAGCTATTAGACCTACTAGTGAAACTATAATGTATGATTCTTATTCAAAATGGATTCGTTCTTGGAGAGATTTGCCTTTGAAATTAAATCAATGGTGTAATGTTTTACGCTGGGAAGTGAAACAGACTAAGCCGTTTGTTAGAACTCGTGAGTTTTTGTGGCAGGAAGGACATTGCGCATTTGCTACTGAAGATGAAGCGATAGATAATATGAATGAGATGATGAGCTCTTATCAAAAACTTGTTGAGGAACTTTTAGCTATTCCAGTTATTGTTGGTAAAAAATCTAAGATGGAAAAATTTGCTGGAGCTGTGAATACTCTTACTCTTGAAGCTCTTATGCCTGATGGAAAAGCCTTGCAGATGGGAACTTCACATAATTTGGGGCAAGGTTTTGCTAAGGCGTTTAAGGTGATGTATAAAGATAGAAATGAAAACGATAATTTTGTTTGGCAAACTTCTTGGGGATTTTCTACGCGATTGATTGGTGCTTTGGCGATGGTTCATGGAGATGATAAGGGATTAGTTTTACCTCCTAAAGTTGCTGTGAACAAAGCAGTCATTGTTCCTATATTGTTTGAGGATTCAAAGAAAAAAGTTTTAGCTGAATGTGTTTCTATTAAGAATAAGCTTTCTGATTTTGGATGTTTAGTTGATGATAGGGAAGAGTGTAGTCCTGGTTGGAAATTTAGCGAATGGGAAATGAAAGGAATTCCTTTGAGAATTGAAGTAGGGCCTAAAGATTTGGATAAGAAGCAGGTTGTGATTGTTAGACGTGATAATGGTGTGAAGGAAATTGTTAATGAGAAGGATGTAGTTAAAAGAGTTAAAGAGATATTGGATGATATTCAAAAGAATTTGTATTTGAGAGCTCGTGAGTTTTTGGATTCAAGAATTGATTCTGCCCGTGACTTGACGCAACTTGTGAAGAAATTAGATGAGGGAAAAATTGTAAAAGTTTACATGAAAGAGGATATACAAGTTGAAGAAAAATTGAAAGAAAAAACCGGGGCTTGTTCTCGTATTGTTGAGGAACAAGCAGTTGAGGGAGTTTGTGTTGTTTCTGGAGAAAAAACGAAGACGATTGCTTACGTTGCTAGGAATTATTGATTTGTTTTGTGTTTAATTATTTTGAACTAAATATTTAAATAATAATAACATGCAAAAAAGAGTGAATTGGAAATATACGTTGCCTGTAATTGCTCTTGCAGTTTTTCTATTATTGGTTGTGTTGGTAGATTATTCAAATCCTTCTTTGGCACCTCAAATAACGACTCCTCCTCCTTCTTGCACGACTCCAAATACTATTCCTGCGACGATAGGTATTTCAATTACTTTATGCGGGACGATAACGATGACTGCTCCAACAGTAATTACGACAAACAACGTTATAGTTACATGTGCTCCAGGAACGATAATCAATTATGGAGGATCACCTACTGCAATGTTGGATGCGATTCAGATAGCTTCAGGTGTTTCAGGTGTGCGAATAAATGGGTGCACGTTTAATGGACGATTCTTAAGTGCAATTCATTTGTTTCCAGGTGTTTCAGGTAGTTCAATAACATCCAATACTATAAACGGAGCAAAAGTCGGAATACAAGAAGATTACACTGCACAGAATAATCTCTATTCCCAAAACAACATACAAAATACAGGAGTAGCAATGAAATTAGAAGGACAGCAAGGTAATTCTAACAATAATGTGATTTTAAATAATGCTGTGGGAATATTTACGGGAACTGATACAACAACATTGACTTCTACGAGTTCAAATGCGATATGTAGTTTGGGCCTTGCTACGTGGAGCCAAGTAAGTTCACCAATAATTGTTCCAACGATTTGTTCAATCCCCCTAAGTGGAAACTGGCAAAGAATGAATTCAAATTCAATAACTAATAATGGGCAAGGAATAGTCGTTTATGGGACAGACAATCAAATTCAATCAAATACAATTCAAAATAATCAAATAGGTATGGAGGTTAATGCAATATATGTTGGTTCGGAAATAAATCCAACTATTCCTGCAAATTCTAACTATCCTTGGCAAAATATTCAGGAATACTTTAATTCTGGTGCAAAAATATCTTCAAATACAATAAGTAATAATCAACAAATAGGAGTTAGAATGAATGGGCGAAGCACTTATTTCTGGCAAAGTTCACCACAATATCATAGATGGACAACTGTAAGCCAAAATAATATTGCTTTAAATGGTAATTCTCAACAAGATAGTGGGGGAATTGTTATCGGATCTAAGAATTCAATAAGTTCATTACCTCCCCATTTTTATCTTTGGAATGAATATACTAGAATAAATAACAATAAAATTAATAGCAATAATAATGATGGGATATTTTTAGAATTTAGTAGGATGACTGATATTATTGATAACATGATTCAATATAGTGGCCGTAATGGGGTAAGTATTGGATCGATTCAACAATCTACAATATGGTCTAATTATTTTCCGGAACAATCTTATTCAAGATATATTTTAGGTAATAGGATATCTAATAATTTTCAACATGGAATATATGTTTATAATGGGGTTATGGATTTGGTTCTTTTAAATGAAATAAACTATAATACTAAGGGAATATATATTCCGGAATTTCCTACTAGTGACTCCGCGCAAAATGTTGGAGATGTAGACTGCAACGATTTAAGTTTTAATAGCCAAGAAGGCTTAGATTTTGATGCGAAGAATTTTCTTTCTTTACCTAACTTTTATTCTGGAGCGTTAATACGTAAATTAAGTCGTAATAGAGTCTTAAATAATGGAGCAGATGGAATAAGATATTATTTGGATAGTTCAGCACAAAATTCATTTATATATTTGGATGCTTGGAGAAGAACTATTCTCAATCATTTAGAAGGAAATGGGTTTAGTCCTAATCCTGCGTACCCTATGTCAGGTTATGGAATAAATTCACAAGGATTTTACGCAGTTGGATTTTTCATAAACAATTTTGTAAATAATGCTTTGGGTCCAGCATACGACAGTGGCTCAAATACTATAGAAAATATATGGGATGAAAAGCAATTTGAAAAATATTATGACCAAATGACCGGAGGTAATTGTGGTGGTTCTTGTGTTGCCGGTTGTGGAGGGTTCCTTCAATGTGTAAATGGTATGTGTCTACCACCTCCGTGGTCTGGAGCTAGTTGTAATCCTTTAACTGGAACCGCGAACTTTTATTCAAGTGCATATGGAATAACTTATGCTACTTGGCCAGCACCATATGTTCCTCGCGGAAATTATGGAGTAGGTAAAGTAATTCCTACTAGTGCTGCACCTCCTTTACAACCGACATCTTGCACAGGTGATGGTCAATGTACGACATTTAGTTGCGAGGTATATCCTTCACCAATCAACAATCAGCAGTGTGGAAATGGCAATTTCATAAATGAGCCCTTGCCATTTGCAGGATATTATCTTCCTGGAACAGTTTGTCCAGGTATCAATTTTTGGCCAGCTTACTTTGGAACTTTTAATCAGCTAGAAAATTTACCTCCTGAATCTTCTGGAGAGAATGGTGAGCCAGAAATTGATTTATTTGAAGAAGAAATGTATCGTGGTGTTCCAGAAGAAATAAAAAAAGATGTAATGTTTGAACAAATGAAAAAAGATAGAAGATATATTTCACAGAAAGATAAAGAAGCATATAAACCTGAAATCAATGTGGATGCCTAAGATTATTAAGAATTGTAGAATTTCATCAAGAAGATTTTTATATCTATATTTGTGCTGATTAATATGGTAGAAATAAATGCTCATGCGGGCGATAAAGTCCGAATAAGATTGGCTTCTGAAGAACTTGAGTGCGTGATGCTTGAGAGTTACGATAAATCGGTTGTTCTTGTGAAGTTGAAAAGCGGGTATAATATTGGAATTCCACGTGAGAATATATTTGATGTTGAAGTTTTAGAAAAATATTCTGCTAAGTCTAATGATAAAATTGTTTTGCCTAAGAGTTCTGGTAAGAAATCTATTGGATTGATTGTTACTGGGGGAACTATTGCTTCTAAATTAGATTCTCGGACTGGGGGAACTGCTCCTTTGACTGATGTTTCTGAATTTGCTAAATATTATCCTAAGATATTTGAAAGAGTGAATGTAAAGAAATTGTCTATTCCGTTTATGGTTGCATCTGAATCAATGAATTCAAAACATTGGATAACTATTGCTGAACATGCTAAGGAAATGTTAAATGATTCTGAAATTTCTGGTGTAATTATTACTCATGGTTCTGATACTCTGCATTATACTGCATCTGCACTTTCTTTCTTTTTAACTGATTTGAAGAAACCTGTCGTGCTTACGTTTTCACAGCGTTCAATTGACCGAGCGAGTTCCGATGCTGAATTAAATTTGGAATGTGCTGTTGAATTTGCTTTGTCAAATTGTGCAGAGGTGGTTATTGTTGGTCATGCGACGGAGAATGATGATTATTGTTATGCTTTGCGTGGAACTAAAGTTAGAAAGATGCACACTTCTCGGAGGAATACTTTCAAGGCCGTAAATTGTTCTCCTGTTGCTCGCGTGTGGCCTTCAAAAATAGAATTTCTGGAAAAATATAATGCTCGTTCTGAAGGATTGACTAAATTAGATTCTTCTTTTTCTGATAAAGTTGCATTAGTTAATTTTTATCCAGGACAGGACCCTTCAATATTAGATTATTATTTAGTTCAAGGCTACAAAGGAATTGTCATTTCAATGTCTGGGTTGGGACATGTTGCCGTTGGAGATGTTGAACATTCTTGGGAGAGTGCTTTGAAACGTGTGATTAAACAAGGAATGGTCGTTTGTGCATCTGCTCAAACTGTCTATGGCCGTTTGAACCCCAAAGTTTATTCTAATGGGCGTATTTTGGAAGAGAGGGGTGTTATTTTCTTAGAGGATATGTTATCTGAAACTGCGTTGGTTAAATTGGGATTTGTTTTAGGACATAAGAATTGGAAAGGTTTAATTAGGGAGAAGATGCTTGAGAATCTCTCTGGAGAATTTAATAAATTTTTGAGTGAATAATATGACAAGGCCTACTGAAAATGAGAGAATACGTGAAAGATTAGTTGATTGTTTTATGCGAGATTTAGATGGAATGCTCGCAACTAAAAATGGTAAGTGGGTGGTTTATGGATCTTCTGAATACAAACCTTTGGGATTCTATGATTCTTTTATGGCTGCAAGAGCAGAAGCGTCTGTGGAATTTGGATTTACTACTCCATTTTTAATAAGGCAAGTTAAAGAGAGTTATAAGAAATATGGGCGTGATGGCAAGCCATACAATTCACGGAAACGTAACGATTAACTGACGTAGTAAAATGTAGTAACTATATAGGGGTTGCAATAGATAGCTTTAAATAACGATGAACGAAGAGATTTTTATGGAAAATAATCATTTTGTCGAACCAGATTTGTTAGCGGAGCTTAAACGTAAACGCGATTATATCTCTTATGATTTAACTAAAGATGGAATTCTTTCTTCTACTTTGCTTAGCGCGATTCATGAAGATGCTTCATACCACTCTAAAATTTTAGAACCTGATCAAGCTAAACGTTCAAAAAGAATTGGACGTCGTAAGGATTTTCGTCAAACTCGTGATGAACTTAGTGAAGCAATGAGTTATGCTCGGAAGAAGTTTAATGGTTATATTACCGAACCATTCCTTTTAGACATGGCGGAAAAAATTGAGCCGAAGAGTCAGGGAATATATCGCACTGGTAGAGTAATTATTCCTGATTATTCAACAGATATTCCACCACAGCCAGAAAAAGTCAGAGAACAGATGAATTCTTTGATTGATGTTGTTAATGATTCGTCATTGGATATGGTTGAACGAGCGCTTATTCTCCACTTTCATTTCTTGCGTATTCATCCTCTTACTGATGGTAATGGACGAACCAGTCGTTTTGTTCAGAATTTGATGCTTGCTCACGGGAAATATGCTCCTGCAATTGTCCCAGTTGGAGAGCGTAGTTTTTACAATTCTTTAATTCATGAAGCTCGACGTGGTTTCAAAGAAAGAGAAAGTGATGGAGTTAGACGAGCTCCAGAGTTAATTGGTATCCCGCCATCTTATTACAGCCCAGAAGCTGCATTTTACAAATATATGGCTTCCAAAATTAATGTTGGTATGGATTCTATTGTAGATAAATTTGATGAACTACCTTATTTTAGAATAGACCTTAAGAAACCTCGTGACCGTTCTATTGCACACGGAGTTAAAAATCAAATTCAAGATTATTTTAGACGCACTAATTCAATTGGACAAGCGCGTTTGATAAATCCTCATCAAGGAGTGGTTGAAGTTCGTGGAGATATTTCTGAAGATTTGTTGAATAAAATTGTCACGACATATCATAAGATTGGACACAGAATTAGTCATTTGGATTAAGTAATCTTTAATAATCCTCTTCTTATCAAAGATTTATGGTTTATAATTATTCTAAATTAGGTTTTAAGGCAGGACTTGAAATTCATCAGCAATTAGACACGCCTAAATTATTTTCCGGAGCTCCTTCTTTTTTGAGAAATGATGGACCGCATTATACTTTTGAAAGAAGGTTACATGCTGTTGCTGGAGAAACTGGCAAAATTGATTCTGCTGTACTTCACGAAGCTACATTGGGAAAGAAATTTATTTACGAAGGATATAGAGATACTATTTCACTTGTTGAATTAGATGAGGAGCCTGCACACAATGTTAATTCTGAAGCTTTAGATGTTTCTTTGACTGTTGCTTTGCTTTTGAATTGCGAAATTTATCCTGTTACTCAAGTTATGCGTAAAACTGTAATTGATGGGAGTAATACTTCGGGATTTCAACGTACTGTGCTTATTGCACACGATGGATTTTTAGAAACTTCTTACGGGAAAGTGCGTGTTGCTACTGTTTGTTTGGAGGAAGATTCTGCTCGCGTTATTTTACGTGAGAAAGACAAAGTTATTTATCGTCTTGATAGGTTGGGAATTCCTCTTGTTGAAATTGCTACTTATCCTGATTTGAAAAATCCTGAAATGGTTAAGGAATGTGCTTTGAAGTTAGGAGAGATTTTGAGAGCTTGCAAAGTTAAGAGAGGTTTGGGAACAATTAGGCAAGATGTTAATGTTTCTGTTTCTGGACACGATAGAGTTGAGATTAAGGGTTTTCAAGACCCTAAGATGATGATTGAAACTATTGACAAAGAAATTGACAGACAAGTTTTAGATATTAAAAATGGTAAAACTTCTGGAGAAGTTAGAAATGCTTTGCCTTCTGGAGAGAGCGAATTTTTGAGGCCTATGCCTGGTGCTTCTCGTATGTATCCTGAAACTGATTTGAGCTTGTTAAAAATTGGCAAAATTAAGATTGATTCTTTGAAGAAAAATTTGCCCAAATTGAAAACAGATATTCGCGAGGAGTTAAAAAAGAAAGGATTGACTGATGAGCTGATTGGATTAGTTTTAGAAAACTCTGAGTTACTTGATGAGTTTGATGTTTTGTTGAATGTTTGTCCTTTGGATGCTCCATTAGTTGGAAAGATGGTTACTCTGTGGAGAAATGAATTTGCTTCTAAACGCGGGAAAAAGTTTGAGGAAATTAAATCTGTTTTGACTGAAAGTGTTTATGAGAAAATACTTGATTCTGTAAATTCTGGTAAAATTAGTTCTGGTGATGTTAAACCTGTGTTAGTGAAAATTTTAGAAGGTGTTGATTTGAAGGATGCTTTGAAAGTTGAAAAGATTGACGATAATGAGATTGAGAAAGAAATTAGAGAGATTGTTAATAGTAAACCTGGAATGAGAGCTAATGCTTACATGGGTATGTTGATGGTTAAATTCAAAGGAAAATTGGATGCTAAGAAGGCGATGGAACTCATAGAGAGGGTTTTGAATAATAAATGATACTTTTTTATATCTAAGTATATTTATAAATAAGCCAAGATTTGACTCATTAATTGAGAGGGAAACCGATAAGGGAGTACTAAGGGGATGATAACATTAGTGTTATTAGAATCTGAAAGGTTGACTTCACACCCCCAAGCAACCTCGGCATTTTTTGGATATTATTAAGAGATAATATATAATGCTTGGAACAATTTATGTAGATTAACCACAATAAAAGAAAATGTGATTAGTGGAATATTTAAATTTTCATAATAAGAAATTATTGAACGGAGAATTAATTATTTTGCGTTTGCGATTAAATGTAATAGTTTTTATACCTCTATTTTGTGAAGATTTTATGAAATTTGGTTCGGTTATAGAATCTGTTGGAATTTATACACCTTCTCGTATTTTGACAAATTCAGATTTTGAGAAAATTTTAGCTGCTAGTGGCCAAGAAACTTCTGACGAGTGGATAATTAGTAGAACTGGAATTAGAGAACGTCATGTTGCCGAACCACATGAAACTGTTGGTAGCATGGCTTATGAGGCGGCTAAAAATACTTTAGATATGGACCGAGCTATTTCTCCAATTGAGCATATTCTGATTGCGACTAACACACACCATCAACCCTTTCCTAATGCTGCAGGTGAAGTTCAAGCTCGAATTAGAGAAAGTCATCCAAATTTAATAGAGGCCCATGCTTCTGGTTCAGATTCATATTCTGGTTGTACTGGTGTGAATATGGCTTTAATGTATGCGGATGCACTTGTAAAGTCTGGACAATTTGGAAAGGTTTTAGTTGTGGGTGTGGATAAGTTGTCAGATGTTACAGATTATTCTGATAGAAGTAATTGTATTCTTTTTGGAGATGGAGCTTCCGCTTATTTAATTGCTCAAAACAAATTTGGAAATGGGGGATTTAGGGGGCACATGGCTCGCGGAGATGGAAATTTAAGAAAAGTTATCTATTGTGAAGAAGGTGCTGAAAAAGTTACTCTTGTTGAAGCTCTAAGTGCTGTTTCTGAAAATAGATTTGCTGTTAAATCTCGTGGACGCAAGTTACATATGGATGGAAGAGAGGTTTTCAAGTATGTTGTTGAAGAATGGAAAAATTTAATCGAAGGATTTAAGAAAAATAAAAAATTAAACCCCGATGCTATTGAATTTAGTGATTTAGCTGGAATAAGTCCTCATTTGGCTAATTTGAGAATGTTTGAAAATATTGAGAAGAGGTATCCTGGATTTCTTGAAAGATGTGCTCTTGCAACCGAACAAGATAGAACTTATTTTTGTAATACTTCTACAGCTTCACAGGGAAGACGTGTGAGGAGATTTTTACAAGAGTCTCATGAAAGAGATTATCTTCTTGCTTTTGGTTACGGGAGTGGAGTTCATGCTTGTGCTAATTTATATCAAAGACCTCGCATAGCATAATACTTAAAAAAGGGATTTTGTTAATGGTTTTATGGATTACTGGAAACACTTGCAGAATAGAAAGATGCTTGATGAATTGAGTTCTAAAGATGCTGGCGAAAGTGTAGTTGTTGCTGGTTGGGTTTATGACCAAAGAGATTTAGGAAAAGTTAGATTTCTCGTTTTGCGTGATGCTTCGGGAGAGATGCAAATCACAGCACATAAAGACAAATCTCTAAAAGAAGTTTTTGATTTGATGCAGAAAGTTTCTCGAGAAAGTGTAGTTCTTATTTCGGGGAAGATTCAGAAGAGTGAGAAGGCCACTGGTGGAAGAGAATTAGTTCCTGAACACTTTGAAGTTCTTGGTCTTGCTGAAAGTCCTTTACCTGTTGATGTTTCTGATTTTTCTAAAACAGAATTACCTAAAAGATTGGATTATAGATATGTTGATTTTCATAGACGAAGAACACAGGCGATTTTTAAGATACAACACACTTTGTCGAATTCATTCAAAGATTTTTTTGCTTCCCAAGGATTTATTGAAATGCAACCTCCTTGTTTAATTGGAGTCGCTTCCGAAGGAGGAGCAGATGTATTCAAGGTAAAATATTTTGAGAAGGAAGCTTGTTTGGCTCAAAGCCCTCAATTGTATAAAGAAATGATTGCTTGTTCTATGGAGAAAACTTTTATGATTACTCCTGTTTGGAGAGCTGAAAAACATAATACTGTTAGACACATTAACGAAATTAGACAGATGGATATTGAATGTGCATTTATGTCTCAGATGGATGTAATGAAGATTGAGGAAAAAGTCGTTCAACATATGATTTCTGAAATAATTAAAAAAAATAAAAATGAAATTGAATTATTGGGATTGAAACTGAAAGTGCCTTCCGCTAAATATATTGAATATGATGAGACAATTGCGCTTTTGAAAAAAAATGGAATTAAGATATCTTTGGGAGATGATTTAAATCCAGAAGCTGAAAAGAAACTTGGAGAATTATTTCCTGACACTCTCGTTTTTGTCCATTCTTGGCCTGCTTCTTTGAAACCTTTTTACATAATGCCTCGTGATGGAAAAGCAGATGCTAAATATTCGGAAGGATTTGATTGTATTTATCGTGGACTTGAAATTACTTCTGGAGGACAGAGAATTCATTTGCCTGATTTGTTAATTGCGAAGATAAAACAGAAAGGTTTGAAAGTTGATAGCTTGAAAGACTTTATTGATTCTTTTAGATATGGTGCGCCACCCCACTCTGGATGGAGTATTGGATTAGAGAGATTGACTATGCTTCTTTGTGATTTGGATAATATTAGAGAAGCGACTATGTTTCCAAGAGATAGAGATAGATTGACTCCTTAGTTAGGTTTTTATATTACTGCTACTTTTTTGTTTTATGAAGAAAGGTGTTTTGTATAGATGGTTTTTACTCTTTGTTTTTGTTGTTGTGTGGATTTGGGCAGCAATAAATCCGGTTTATCCCCATGACTGGTTGCTTGAAAATTATTTAGTTTTTATTTTTGTGCCAGTGATTTTGGTTTCTGCTTGGTATTTTAGATTGTCAAATATTTCTTATACTTTACTCACTCTCTTTATGTGTCTTCATGTTATTGGTTCACATTACACTTATGCTGAAGTTCCATTTGGATATATATTACAAGATTGGTTTAATGCAGATAGAAATATGTATGACCGAATTGTGCATTTTTCTTTTGGGTTTCTTTTGGCTTATCCTGTTAGAGAAGTTTTTATGAGACTTTCTCGCACTCGCGGATTTTGGGGATTTTGGTTCCCTATTGAATTAACTTTTGCATTTTCGGCAATTTACGAAGTGATTGAGTGGTTGACTGCTTTGAGTGTTGACCCTTCTGCTGGACTTGCGTTTTTGGGGTCCCAAGGAGATATTTGGGATGCGCAGAAAGATATGTTACTTGCGGGAATTGGGAGCGTGATTGCTATGGTTGTTACGGCATTTATTAGAATTAGATACGATAAGAATTTCTGGAAAGAATTTGGGGATAGTTTCAAGATTTCTAAGAATGATGCTGTTCTCGGAGAGGAAGCTATTGCAAGATTAAAGAAAAAGAAATAACCAATATTATCGAATTATAAACTTTGCATTTATACATATTTTTAATAAGTCTATTTTTCTTTATTTTATATGGATGTTGAGAAAGTTCGTGTGGAGGCTCGGGAGATATTAGATAAATTTGGAAAACAACTTGAAAAGGTTAAGATTTCCTCTAAATTAGTTAATGGTGGTTCTGAAATTGGCGTGCGTGATGAAAAAAAAGGAGAATCTTGCAAGGATAATTTTAGAAAGATAATGTTTAAAAATGCTCCAAAGAAAGATGATGAATGCATCATTCTTGAGAAAGGTGCTTGGACTTAAATGCAACAAAACAATCAAATATTGAATACGAATTTCGGAACTCTCGTTGGTAAGAAGGCTCCTGATTTTATGGCTAAGGTATTTCATCAAAATAAGTTTAAAGATTTGAGATTGAGTCAGTTGAGAGGAAAATGGACTATTCTCGCTTTTTATCCTGGAGATTTTACATTTATTTGCCCTACTGAACTTTCAAGGTTTGCTGATTTTTATTCAGATTTTAAAAAATTAAATGCTGAAATCTTGAGTGTAAGCACAGATAGCGAACATGTTCATAAGGCTTGGTGGGATGTTTCTCCTATGATAAAGAAAATCTCTTATCCTATGGTCGCAGATACTTCTGGAAAAATAAGTAAACTATATGGAGTTTATATTTCTGAAGGAGCTGATGAGGGTCGTTCTTTGAGAGCTACATTTATTATTGACCCTGATGGAATTGTTCGTTCAGCAGATATTCACGATAACTCTATTGGTCGTAGTGTAAAAGAGATTTTACGTAAGCTACAAGCTGCTAATTATGTTAGGGAGCATGGCGGAGAGGTTTGCCCTGTTGAATGGGAAACTGGACAGAAAACGCTTAAACCTGGAATTGGATTAGTTGGAAAGCTTTGATTGTTTTTTGATTTTGTTTAAGAGTAATCTTTAAAAACTATTTTTACAATTTATTTTTATGGTAGTTATAAAATCTTCTAAACCAATCGCATCTTTGAAAAAAGGAGATATTGTTGTGGTAGATGGTAAAAAATTAGAAGTGGATACTCAGTATGTCTTTGAAGATTATAAGACGACAAAGGAAATGTTAATTGAGTTGTTTGACTCAAAGACTGACAAGGATTATCAGTTGAGATATTTTAGTGACCAAGTTGAAGATACGTTGAAATTTTATGAACTTAAAGAAATTGTATATGAAGAGAATGAGAATGTTCAGAATATTGAGTGGTAAGTTTTTTAACTTGAGATTATTAGCGTTTTTATGAAAGTCTTATTAATTTTCTGTTTATTATTGATTATTATTTTTAGCGTATTTTTTACATTGGAAGATAATGATATAATATCTGAAGACATTATGATTGAAAATTATACTTTAAATGATGCGCGTGAATTGTCTAAATTTGAACAACATAAGGTTTTTCCAGAAGTTTGGTCTCAAAATTCTCCTTATGGAGCAAGTTACGAATTTAAGGTAAATTGTTTCGGAGATTATGATTTGTTAGAGACTTGTTTTTTATGGGACCTTGATGATGTGAATGTTATTTCGCCAAATGGTTCCGTATTTGAGTTAGAGAAGGATTTTAACATAAATAATTATTCTGGAGAGGTTACTCGAAGATGGGTTTTGTATGGCCCTTACAACGGAAGTCTTCCTTTATCTGGGAATTATACTTTCCAGTTTATTAAAAATAGAATTGTTATGTTTGAAGATACTATTGAATATAGAAAAAGTATTTTTGGATATCCTAAAAATGTTAATTGGGAGCGGAGAAATGATGATTTGTATGTTTCTTGGAGTCCCCTAACTGGAATGACTGAAGATATGTTTTACAAAGTTATTATTTGGGAAGAATATGGAACACCAGATACGTTTGTTTCCGATAGATTTTATTGGAATGTGACTGATGCAATATTGAATAATGTGCCTTTGATTGATGGGGGAAATTACTCTGTAAATGTTGCTGTGTATTTTAAATATGGATATTCTTTTAGCGAGTATATTAAGTTTGAATGGTGATTATCAAACTTCTTTTTTTCTAAAACAATTTTCCGAATGGTCGTTTACCATTCCTGAAGCTTGCATAAAAGCGTAGCAAATTGTTGAGCCAACGAATTTAAATCCGCGATTTAGAAGGTCTTTGGACATCGTGTCTGACTCTATTGTTTTTGCTTGATAGTCTTTCATTGTTTTTATGTCGTTGTTAATTGTCTTATGATTTGTGAACTGCCAGATATACTTGTCAAAAGAGCCGAATTCTTTTTGGACTTTTAAAAACTCTCGAGCGTTGATTATTGTCGCTCTTACTTTAAGCTTGTTTCTTATTATTCCTGCGTCTTGCATTAATCTTTCGTAGTCTTTTTCTGTATATTGAGATATTTTTTTATAATCAAAATTGTCTAATGCTTTTTTGAAGTTTTCTCTTTTGTTTATTATTGTGTTCCAACTTAGACCTGCTTGAAATGCGTCTAATATTAAAAATTCAAATAGTTTTTTGTCTTCGTGCAATGGTGTCCCCCATTCTTTGTCGTGGTAGTCTATCATTAATGGATTTTCATTCACCCAAGGGCATCTTTGAATTTGCATTAATTTTTTAATTTCACAACATATTTAATACTTGGTTTTAATGAATTGTCATGGGAATAGTTGAAGATAAGGTTAAGTTATACCTTGATAGAATAAAAAAAGACAATAAAAAGATAAATGCTTTTCTTGAAGTTCTTGATGAAAAAGATTTAATTTCAGAGGCGCGAGTGCTTGATGCGAAATCTAAAAAAGGAAGACTTTACGGATATATTTTTGGTGTGAAGAGCAATATTAATGTAAACGGATTACATGCTTCTTGCGCGTCTTTGGTCTTGAAGGATTATGTTTCCCCTTATAATGCGACAGTCATTAGCAAAATTTTAGATGAAGATGGTTTAATTATTGGGATGTGTAATTGCGATGAGTTTGCATGTGGTTGGACTGGTGAGACTTCGGCTTTTGGAAGAACTGACAATCCCGTCGTCCTTGGGCATGTTCCTGGAGGAAGTAGTTCTGGAAGTGCCGCTGCGGTTTCTGCTGGTTTCTGTGATGTTGCTTTGGGAAGTGATACTGGTGGTTCTATTAGAGTTCCTGCTTCTTTCTGTGGAGTTGTTGGAGTAAAACCCTCTTATGGTTGTGTTTCTCGTTATGGTTTAATTGATTTGAGTATGAGTTTAGATCAAATTGGACCTATTGCTAAAAATGTCTCAGATGCGACTTTAGTTTTAGATGTTATTCGTGGGAAAGATGAAAAGGATACCAAGAGTTTTGAAAGTTCCGAAATTAAAATTGGTAAGATTGGGAAAATCAAGATTGGGCTTATGGCTATAGATGGAATTGATGAGGGTGTCAAAGAATTTGTTGGAGAATTTGTTAAGAAAATGATTAAGGATAAAAAATGGGATGCTGAAAAAGTTGAGATAAGCCATATTGATTTAGCTGTTCAGACGTATCATCCTTTGGTTTGGACCGAATTCTTTTCTGCTACTCGTCGCATGGATGGAAGAAGATATGGGAAGAAAATTGAAGAATCTTGTGGTCATGAAGTTTTACGTCGTTTGACTGGTGGAAGTGAAATATCTAAAGCAGAATTTGAAGGACAATATTATCAAAAAGCTTTGCAAGTTAAAGAGATTATTAAAAAAGAATTTGAAAAAGTTCTTGATAAGTTTGATTGTTTGATTTCTCCGACTGTTCCTGTTTTACCTTGGAAATTCGGAACTAAAGTATCAACTGAACAATTGTATGCTGTTGATGCTTTGACGATTCCTGGAAATTTGGCGGAAATTTGTGGAGTTTCTATTCCTATTGGGTTTATTGATGATAAGGGAATTAAGAAGCCGGTTGGATTACAGATAAATTGTGCGAAGGGACAAGAATCTAAGATGATGAGTATTGCTAGAGAGATTGAGAAATTTGTGAAATAGACTTCTTGTTTGGTCTAAACTTAAAAGCTTCTATGCGTTATGATTTTTATGAAGATTGATGATTTGAGTATTGAGTTTCTTGGACATGCTGGGTTTCTTGTAATTTATAAGGGTAGAAAAATTGTCATAGACCCTTATCACGTTTCTGATAAAGTTCCTAAAGCAGACGTTATACTTATTTCTCATGGGCATTCTGATCATTGTAGTATTAAAGATGTTCAGAAAATTTCTAAAAAAGGAACTCTTGTTTTGTGTCCAGTTGATTGTCAAAGCACTCTAATTAAAATCAAGGAAATTGAACTGCATATAGTAGACGAATCCGACATAATCGATTTTGGATATGCTAAAGTAGAACCATTTCCTGCATATACTCTCAATGGAAAACATTCTAAACAAGAGGGATGGTTGGGTTTTGTTATTAAACTCGGAAATAAAATAATTTATTTTTCGGGGGATACTGGTAGGACTCCTGAAATGCAGAGATTAAGTGGACATGGTAAGAAAGGAAATAATTTTATTGTTTTACTTCCTGTTGCTGGAGAGGACTTAATTAATTTTTTGGAATCATTTAATTGCGTGAAATTGTTGAATCCCGATTTGGCTATTCCTATGAATTATGGTTCGGGAATTTGTGGAACAGAGAAAGACGCAAGAATGTTTGTTGATTTATGCAAACAAAATGGTTTTAATGCGATAATGCTCGATAAGTTTGTTTAATATCGGTTATTCTTTATCTGATGAGATTTATCAAACCAATACTCTTAAAAACCACTCCGTTTGGATTTTATTATGACAAGTAGTAACAATGAACGTATTGCGAAGGAGAATTTGCTTAGAGATAGCAAGGAGCCAGAAGGAATAAGTGTCAGAGGACATGATTTTAATTTAGATAGTGACTTGAAAAAAATAGTTGAAAGTTTTGAGACTACTGGTTTTCAAGCTACGAATTTATCTAAAGCTATAGCTATTACTAATAATATGATTTCAGATGGCGCTTTCATATTTTTAGGATATACCTCAAATATGGTTTCTTCTGGATTGCGTGATGTGATAAGTTATTTGGTTCAAAATAAAAAAGTTAATGTTTTAGTGACGACTTGTGGGGGAATTGAAGAAGATATAATCAAATGTCTTGGAAGTTTCAAAATTGGAGATTTTAATGCTGACGGAAAAGATTTGAGAGAGAAGGGAATAAATAGAATTGGAAATATTTTCGTACCTAATTCTCGTTATGTTAAGTTTGAGAAATTTGTTCAACCAATTTTAGAAGAACTTTATCAAATTGCTTTGAAAAGAGGTAAAGCTATAACTGGAAATGAGTTGATTTGGAAACTTGGAGAAAAAATTAAAGATGAAAATAGTATTTATTATTGGGCTTGGAAGAATCAGATTCCAGTTTATTGTCCTGCCTTGCTTGATGGAGCTTTAGGAGACAATATTTATTTCTTTAAATTTAAACATCCGGAGTTTGTAATTGATGCAACGGAAGATGTTGTTTGGTTTAATAATACTACAATTGGTTTGCAAAAGAGTGGCGCGGTTATTTTGGGTGCTGGTGTTGTTAAACATGCAATACTAAATGCAAACATGCTTAGAAATGGTTTGGATTATGCTGTTTACATAAATACTTCACAAGAATTTGATGGTTCTGATGCGGGAGCTAGACCTGATGAAGCAGTTTCGTGGGGAAAAATTTTACCTAACGCTCAGAGCGTAAAAGTTTTTGCTGATGCGACTATTGTTTTTCCTCTGCTTGTGGCGGAGAGTTTTGCGAAGAATTAATATTCTTTAATACCTAAATAATCTCCGAGAGTTCCTTTTACTTTTGCTTTGGTGAGTTTTGCATATTCTAATATCTCTTTTGTTGAAGCTCCTTTGTTGCTCATGGCATAGAATGTATTTTCTCCTAATAGGACGTTCTATTTTAATGCTTCAAAATCATATTCTTATTATATGGTGAAATTATACTTGTTTTTTCTTGACTTGATAAACCTGGAGCTGAAAATTCAAAGGATATTTGAGCCCAGTTTTTGCTATACTGGACATTAAAACTTCCTCTTATTTTTTCTTGGTTTTTAACTTTCTTAAGAAATGGAAAATAGTTTGAAGCATTGAAGAACTCTAAACCTATTACTGAACCATCAAACCCATAGTCTATGATTACATCTCCTTTTGGTAGTTCCAAGTCAAAGCTAAACTTTGATTTAGCGCCTTCGCTATGCAATGAGATAATGTCCTCATTTGAATCATAGTTTACTTTGAAAGATTTTTTCTCCATAGTTTTTCAGCCTTCTTGCTTGTTTTAATAACGTTAATTACGTTTAAAATTCTTTCGCCGTAGGAGATTACTATAATTATAGAATATTTTGAACTTACTTTATAGATTAACTTGTAACGTGTTTCTTCTAAATCTTTTAGTTCTCTTTTTTGCTTTTCAATATAATATGGTTCTTTTTCAAGAATTAGAGATATTACCAAATCTTGATTTACTCCTCTATCTTCCATCTTCTCAAGACAATAGTTTGTGAAATTTAACTGTTCTTTACTAAATTCTTTATTTGTCTTGCTAATTGTATTAATTAATTCTGTTAACTCTTCTTTTTCCACTTATTTCTTACTTATGATTAATATATATTTTTTACTCCTGCAAAAATTATTAAACTTTCATTTCTTATAGTATTTATGAAAAAAATGACTGAAGAAGAGGAAATTTTAGCAGACGAAGATATGATGGAACAGCTTAGAGAAAGTGAGAAAAATAGAAAAAAAGGAAAAACTTGGGAATTAAAATATTAATCTTTACTAAAAATTTTAAGATATTTATCTTAAATTACTTTAGTGTTGCTCTTATTTAATCATTAAAATATTATTTTTTAGTCTGTTAAACTGATTTTTATACGTGCATTTTAATATACGCAATTATTTAAACTCAAACGAACTTCGCGTTTTAATTATTTGAAAGGAGGTATGAAAAAAAAGCGAATGGTTCTTGATTTTGCAAAAGAAGCTATTCAGAATGCCTCGACGCATAGTATAAATTTTGATGAGTTACGTGCTGGAAAAGCAAACATCAAAGTTATTGGCTGTGGTGGAGCTGGAAATAACACTATTACTTGGCTTTTCAATAAAGGAATTAATGGTGCAACTATTTACGGCATAAACACAGACGCTTTGCACTTAAGCATCACAAAGGCAGATGAGAAAATCCTTATTGGTAAGGAATTGACTCGTGGTCTTGGATGTGGAGGTTTCCCATCAAAGGGAAGAGAGGCT
>SXGU01337815.1_pt1 | contig 91447 bp, 83 predicted proteins | sample 3174531 | NCBI WGS metagenome assembly SXGU01 (sample SAMN11356863, study PRJNA531348) | freshwater metagenome | isolation source: freshwater sample F1-140 | place: China: Fuxian Lake, Yuxi | collected 2017-12-25
CGAGACCGGGTCGCGCATGGATGATGTGATTGTCGAGGAGTTTAAGGGCACCGGCAACATGGAGGTTCACCTGGATCGGAAGCTGGCGGACCGGCGGGTGTTCCCGGCGATTGATATGCAGAAGAGCGGCACCCGGAAGGAAGAGCTGCTGATGCCCAAGGAGGACCTCAGCCGTGTGTGGGTGCTTCGGAAGGTGCTGACACCGCTGTCGCCCCCGGAAGCGATGGAACTGATGCTATCGCGCATCACCAAGACCAAGGACAACGCCGAATTCCTCGCGTCCATGGGTCGCTAGCTACCCGTCAGAAAAGACGTCGGGTGTCTTTTTCGATGAAAAAGATACCCGACGTCTTTTCCGATTTTTCGGGTATTGTCCGGGTTGACGATGGACGGGACTTATCGAAAGACGCTTGCGCGGCCGGGAGCACAGGCGTTCTTCTGGACCCAGTTCCTCGGCGCCTTCAACGACAACATCTTCAAGATTGTCGTGTCGTTCATCGCGATGGACACTCTCGGCCCGGTGGACGGTGCTGCGTTCACGGGCGCAGTCTTCATCCTGCCGTTCCTGCTGTTCTCTGGCTACGCCGGACACTTGGCAGACGTCCACAGCAAGCGCCAGGTGCTGGTATGGACCAAGATGCTCGAGGTCGTCGCCATGGCGCTCGCCGTCCCGGCCCTCCTGACTGGACGCATCGATGCGCTGCTGGGCGTGTTGTTCCTGATGGCCGCACAATCCACGTTGTTCAGTCCCGCCAAGTACGGGATCGTGCCTGAAATGTGGCCCGAGAGCGACTTGTCGCGAGCCAACGGGCTGCTCGAGATGAGCACGTTCGTGGCGATCGTGCTTGGCACATCGATCGGCGGCTTGGTGTTTGCCGCGTGGCGGGACACTCCTGAGGTCATTGCCGCAGTCCTGCTGGCCATCGCACTCGCCGGCAGCCTCCTGAGTCTGCGCATTCCCGAAACCGGTGCCGGGCGCAGCATGCAGCCGATGCTGTGGGCTCCATGGAGTGAGGTCATCCTGGGTGTCCACCGGCTGCGCACAAATCGCACGCTGTGGATGGCGGCCATCGGCACCGTGTTCTTTTGGTTTTTGGGCGCACTGCTACAAATGGCCCTGCTGCCCCATGCGCAGACGACGCTTCTCGTCAACGATACCGCGGCCACGCAGCTCTACACCGCGATGGCCATCGGTATCGGTACTGGCAGCCTTCTCGCGGGTCGCCTGTCCGGAAACCAAATCGAACTGGGACTGGTGCCGCTCGGGTCGCTCGGCCTGGCGGTATTCGGCCTTCTCCTGGCCGCGGTTGCTCCGTCGTATTGGCTGTCAGCGGCCGTCCTCGCCGCCCTCGGACTCGCCGGCGGCCTGTTCGTCGTTCCGCTGAATGCGTTACTGCAGCAGCAGCCTACCGCCGACGAAAAGGGCCGGGTTCTCGCCACCGCCAACGTCATGCAAACTGTCGGGATCCTCATGGCATCGGCTGTGCTCTGGTTCCTCGGCTCGTACCTGGGACTGACCATGACGGGCGTCTTTGTCGTTGCGGGTCTGTTCACGCTGGCCGCTTCGTTCTACGCGCTGGCGACGCTGCCCGCCTTCTTCATCAGGTTCACGCTATGGCTGCTGACCCACACGATCTACCGCATTACGGTCGTCGGCAAGCAGCACGTGCCTCACCGCGGCCCCGCGCTGCTAATCTGTAATCACGTCTCGATGGTGGATGGCCTGCTGGTTGGCGCCAGCGTACAGCGCTTCGTGCGCTTCATGATGCACGGCCCGTATTTTAACCTGCCGCTGGTCCACTCGGTGGTGCGTCGCCTCTACGCCATTCCCGTGACGGCGGGCGACAAGGCCGGAGCGGCCGCCTCCATCGAGCGCGCGCGGGCAGAGCTGCAGGCCGGCCATGTCGTCTGCATCTTCGCGGAAGGCTCGATCAGCCGGACAGGAAACCTGTTGCCGTTCAAGCGCGGCTTAGAGCGCATCCTTGCCGGCCTGGATGTACCGGTTATCCCGGTGTATCTTGACCGGGTCTGGGGCAGCGTGTTCAGCTTTAAGCAGGGCCGCTTCTTCTGGAAGCTCCCGGAACGCCTGCCGTATCCCATCACGGTGGCGTTCGGTGCCGCACTGCCCTCGACAATCACGGCGTCACTGGCGCGGACGGCGATCAGCGAACTTGCGACGGAAGCGATGCCACATCGGCGCGGCCAGCGAGATCAGCTCCACACGGCGTTTGCCGCAACAGCCAAGCGGTGCTGGCGTGGCCTTGCCATGGCCGACAGCACGGGACAGAGCCTCAGCTATGGGCGCGCGCTGGTTGGCGCACTGCTCCTGGCGCGAGTCATTCGCGCGCACACCGCCGGCCAGGATATTTTAGGCCTGCTGCTGCCAGCATCGGTCGGCGGTGCCCTGGCGAACATCGCGACGCTCTTCGCCGGCCGCGTGCCGGTCAACCTCAACTTCATCGCCGGCGTCGACGCCATGGCCGACGTGCGCGCGCAGTGCGGCATCCGCACTGTGATCACGTCGCGGCGGTTCCTGGAAAAGGTCGGCCTGGACGCAACGCCGGAGATGATCTTCCTTGAGGATCTTCGAACGGAGATCACCTCTTCCCAGAAATTGTTCACCCTGCTGCGCGCCCGCCTCATACCCAGCCGCTGGCTGGCCCGCACGGTCGGCCGGCCCGACTGGCGCTCGTCGTCGACGGCGGCAATCATCTTCTCCAGTGGCAGCACAGGCCAGCCGAAAGGCGTGGTGCTCACACACGCGAATCTGCTGGCCAACGTGGATTCACTCGCGCAGATCTTCCCGATAGAACGGAAGGACTGCTTCATTGGCGTGCTGCCGTTTTTTCACTCATTCGGCCTGACAGGCACGCTCTGGTTCCCCCTGCTGCAAGGTTGCAGCGTCGTCTATCACCCGAATCCCATGGATGCGAAGACCGTGGGCGAACTGGCGGAGACCCACAAGGGCAGCATGCTCATCAGCACGCCGACCTTCTGCCAATCCTACGTACGACGGTGCACCAAGGAACAGTTCGCCCACCTGCGCTATGCCATCGTTGGTGCGGAACAACTGCGCGCGCCACTCGCCAAAGCATTTCAAGAGGCGTTCGGCATCGGCTTGCTCGAAGGTTATGGGTGCACCGAGATGGCGCCGGTGGTCTCGGCTAATCGGCCAGACGTCGTGCTCGAAGGGTGCACTCAGGTGGGCACGAAGCCTGGCTCGGTCGGCCATCCCATCCCTGGGGTGGCGGCCAAGGTGGTCGACCAGCACACCGGTGAGGGGCCGCTCTGGAATCGGGATGGCCTCCTTTTGGTGAAGGGCCCCAACCTGATGTCGGGCTATCTCCATCAGCCGGCGCGGACAGCGGAAGTGATCAAAGACGGCTGGTATGTCACCGGTGACATCGCCCGGATTGACGATGATGGGTTTATCTTCATCACCGACCGACTGTCACGGTTCAGCAAGATTGGCGGCGAGATGGTGCCGCACATCAAGATCGAAGACGCCATCAACGACATCCTCGGTGAGCTTGCGTCCGCAGTCACGTCGGTGCCGTGCGACATCAAGGGAGAGAAACTGATCGTGTTTTACACGAGGCTGAATGTGGCCCCTTCGGAGATCTGGACGCAGCTCAACGCGACGAATCTTCCGCGGCTCTGGATTCCCAAGAGGGAGCACATCAAACAGATCGAAGCAATCCCCACGTTGGGGAGCGGGAAGATTGATCTGCAGCGTCTACGAACACTTGCGCAGAAGAGCGTACTCACATGACACATGAAGGAGATGAAGGATTTGGCATAGCCAGACCCTATTTGCGCGGCAGTTTCTGGTCTCGCATTGCCGTCTGGTACACGAACACCGCAGCCACCGTGGCCGTCTGCTTCAGGTCCTCGGGCTGCACGCGATCATAGAAGTCCATGGTCGAGTGGTGCGTCCGTGAGTTGTACTCAAGCCGTTCCTGCACACACTGGAACCCTAGTACACCCGTCCGGTCGATATTTGTGTGATCGGTACTCAACACCGATCGCGGCCCGATGATTTCGACGCCGAGGTCCTTGAGCGGCGTAATCCATGCGCTGAAGATGGGTGCGACAAGCGGGTTGCTCTGCATCCAGATGCCGCGCACCTTGCCCGTGCCATTGTCGAGGTTGAAGTACGCCGAATGCTGAGCCTGGCCTGGCTGCGGTGCCTCCGGTGTGCCGAGGTACTGATCCGCATACGCACGCGATCCCAGCAACCCCTGCTCTTCACCGCCCCACAACGCGATGCGAATGGTGCGGCGGGGCTTGAGGCCTGCGTCCTTCAGGATGCGCAGCACTTCCATCATCGCCGCGCTTCCGGTGGCATTGTCGGTGGCGCCCGTCGCGCCGTGCCACGAATCGAAGTGTCCCCCGATCAGCACGATCTCGTTCGCCAGATCCGTCCCAGGCATCTCGGCGATGACATTAAAAGTTGAGACGCTCGGGTGTCTCCGGGTGGAACGTCACATCGACGTTGATGTCCACGGTTACCGACACCTGCGCGTCCACCAGTCGCACCATGCGGTTGTAGTGCTCAACCGCAAGCGTGACCTGGGGTATCCCCGTGTTCGCGCTGCTGCGGCCGCCGGTGGCGGCGCCCACAAATACCGTTCCGCCATCCACCCGCTGCGTCTGCCAGGTCAGGTCGCTGCCCCCAGCGCTCATGTCGGTGTTCGCACCACGATCGCACAAGGCGACGACGCCCTCGTCGGCGTAGAACTGATTCACGTTGAACACCGGAGCCGCGCCTGGCGCACCGGCCCCTCGCCCGCCACCGGCACCACCCGTACGTCCGGCAGCACCACCGGCGCGACCGCCCGCGCCTCCAGCCCTTCCGGCTGGTGCGGTTACCGGTGCCATCAGGGCCTCTTCAATCTCCTTGTCGGTCATGCGAAGGACGATGCGGCCTTCGAGCATACGAACTTCGCGCGTGGGCTGTGTGAGGACGATCTTCCCGCGAAGTTGAGCCTTCCACTGCTCTGCTTCCTGCGCGTTGGTGATCTCAGGGCGCACCACTTCGGCGTTGACCATCCCCTTCATGCCCGTGCTCCACGCCTTCGGCAGCCCGATGATTGGCATCGTCTGCGGCGCTGTCATCGTCGCGTGAAACTTGTTGAGGGACCAACCGGTGCCGAAGGCCCAGCGTTTCTTGCGGGCGTTCTGCAGGCCCCAGGCCTTCAATGTCTCGACGGCCCAGTCGCCCGCGCTCTCAATTCCTGGCGAACCTGTGAGGCGCGGCCCGTGCACGTCGGTCATCTGGAACAGGTGGTCCATGACCTTCGACTGCTTCAATCCCTGTTCGCGAATCTTTCCGATTGCGGCGGTATCGACTCTTTCGGATGTCTGCACGGCGAGGCCGGCCACTGATAACAGGAGTAGCAGAGCGAGTGAGATGTGTTTCATGGCGGTTTTCCCCCAGGGACATACGGATTTCATGCTGCCTCGCCCATACAATGGGCCGACATGGCGGCCAGCGACGGCAGAGGCCTTCCAGTCGCCCTCGTGGCCAGGCTCAGGGTTCACCGCTGGGACAGGGGCTATGTTGTTGAAAAGTAAAGACATTTGTCGGGTTCCTGGGGTCCTGGGGTCCCGGAGTCCATTCGTGGGCTATACTCAGAGTTTCTCTGTGGGCAAAAGGAGCTGTCTGTGAAGCCTGGTATTCACCCTAAGTACACCGAAACTCACGTGCGATGCGCGTGCGGCGCCACATGGAAGTCGTTTTCCACGAAGGAAGATCTGCACCTCGACATCTGCAACAACTGCCATCCGTTCTACACGGGCCGCCAGAAGCTGATCGACACGGAAGGCCGCGTTGAACGCTTCACGAAGCGCTTCGGCGCGCAGACGGCCGAAGGCCGCAAGACGCAGACCGCTGCGAACAAAGCCGCGAAAGCGAAGAAGGCCGGCGCCACGGCGTAGCGGCTCCAGAGTCCTAGGTCCATTGTCCAGGGTTCAGTCGTGTTCGAGCAAAGGGGCGGCCTGCAGGTCGCCCTTTTGTTTTTCCTGCTTTCGCGCGATGCGCCCGAGGCGGTGCTCGACGTCGGCCACGTGGCGACCGGAGGCCTGCCCCCGCACCACCTCGGCGTATCGTCTCGCCGCACCGAGATCTCCGGCGCGGTATTCATGATGAATCGCCAGCGCCTCTGCGGCGCGGCGCTCGATGCCGCTGAACGGCCGAGCCGCGCCCTCAACCAGACGTAGCCAAGCCACCGCCGCCTCATCAAACCGCTGCTGCCGCCGCAACAGCAGCGCCTGACGCTCGAGCGCGCGGCTTCGCAGATCGCGGTCGTCTGCGGCACCTGCCAGGGCGTACGCATCCAGCGCGCGTTCGAGATCGCCCTGCCTCTCGTAGAAGTGTCCCAGGCCCAACTGCTCGCTCGGTTCGCGGCACCATTGCGGGCCGTCTTCGGCCATACGCAGCGCATGCGCGGTGACGGCGGCGAGCGACACCAGGTCCAGCCGATTGTGCTCGAGCACGTCTTCGATCACCGATGGGTCACCGGTGCGCAGGAACTGAAAATAGCGCGCGGGGATCTCACACCCCGGCACGTCACCGACGCGATGGAAACCGAGGACGGAGCGTTCGAGCGCGGTAAGGCTGCAGCTCGTGTCGTCCTCGCGTCGACTCCACAAACGCCGCGCGGCGGGCAACATGTCGAAGTGCGGCACACCTTCCACGGGGCTGTCCTGGCGATGGAAGGCCCATCGCATTTCCATGAACGGCACATCGAATGTGCGCCCGTTAAACGTCACGAGCAGCGAGACGTCGTCGAACGTGCGGGCGAGCGAGTCCAGCAGGACACGCTCGCCCGCGGGCCCGGTCATGAGCCACTGCCGCACGCGAAAACCGTCGGCTTCGAACCAGCCGCAGCCGACGAGGAACGCGACGGTGCCTGCGCCGCCACTGAGGCCGGTGGTCTCGATGTCGAAAAACACCATGCGCGACGCCCAGTCGCCGACGGCCGCCAGTCGCGGCTCGAAGAGCGCGACTGGCGCCTGCCGCGAGACGCGGCAGGCATCCACCTGCCGCCGGCCGTGGTAGCGGGCGTTGTCATAGTCTCGATCGATGACGAGGCACGCGCTGTCATGCCGGTCCGGCAGGGCCGGCATGACAGCGCCGCCGAGTGCGGCGGCGATCGCCGCCTGTGCGTCGACGTCGGTGGAGCCGTGCGAGACCGCCCTCCCGGCGGTCTCGCACGGCTCGATCGTCGGCTCGCGCCGCTGGTCTCGCACTATCGCGCGAAGGCGCGAGGCGAGGTCCCTCATGCGCTCTGTATCTCAGTCGGCGACAGTAGTCTCAATAGATGTGAGGCGACGGTTTTGGCGAGCGGGCCCGTGTTGCCTTCAGGCCCCACGCACGACGGGCATCCTGACCGACATGGGCAACCGTCGATGAGTTCACGGGTCTTGGCGACGAGGTCGCCGTGCATGCTGTAGAGCGGCTCGCTGAATCCGATACCACCGGGGTAGTTGTCGTAGATGAAGATCGTCGGCTCGATGGTCGCTGCCACTCGCGCCGCAGCCTCCTCCGTGGTGACGCCGTCCACCGACAAGCCGAGGTCGTGACTGTCACACATCAGCAGGAGCGGCGCGACGTTCCGCATCGCACAAGCCAAGCCGAGGACACCGTCTCGCTTGTCGGCCAGGCCGTGCGGCAGCGCATTCATCATCTCCATCGGAATCCTCAGCCAGTACGACGAGGTGTGCATCTGCTGCTCAGGGAGGTCCAGCTCGCCCGAGCCGATATTTTCGTTCGTATAGAACTTGATTTTTTTGAATCCCACCACACGCGACACGACGTGGACTTCGCCGTGGTGGGCGGGAGACGAAACGAGCTCGGAGGCGGAAATGACGTCGGGTATTTGTTCCACGCTGTCGTCACTGGAACAAACACCCGACGTCATTTCCACAGTCCTCGAGGTCATGTCGTCCAGAATCGTCACCTTCGTGTAGTCGATCGCATCGGTGTAGTAGTCGCACTCCACAGCTCGCACAAACGCCTTGCGGCCATCAAAGTCTAGGCGCTCGACCTGATAGAGCTGTCCCTCCATGATGTAGATGGCTTTTTCATGCAGCACAGACGGGCCGCTGGTGAAATCGGTCTCACCGATCACCCGCTCACCGTTGGTCAGGTCCACGATGATGAAATTATCGGAGCTGACCGACCGCAGGCTCACGGCGTCAGCTGGATACGACTCGTGGGTCCACTGCCACTGGTCGCCGGCCTTCTGGACGAATGCTTCTTCACTGAGGATCGACAGCATCTCCTGTACGTTGAACGAGCCGAGGGTGGATGTGGTGGTAAACGGCAGTTCGAACGCAGCGCACTTCACATGATCGAGCAGGATGTGCAGGTTGTCGGGATTCACGAGCGCGTGTTCGGGCGAGGCGTCGAAGAAATAGTCGGGGTTGCGCGCCACGAACTGATCGATGGGTGCACTCGACGCCACCAGCACGGCCGCCGACCGACCCGACCGCCGACCCGCACGTCCCGCGCGCTGCCACGTGGCGGCAATGGAGCCCGGATAGCCGGCCATCACGGCCACGTCCAGCGCTCCGATGTCGATGCCCAGTTCGAGCGCGCTCGTCGACACGACACATCGCACCTCGCCGCTTCGAAGACCGCGCTCGATTTCACGCCGACGTAGCGGTAAATAGCCGCCGCGATACCCGCGCACCACGTCGGCGACACCAAGAGGGCCGGCGAACGCATCCTTCATGTAGGTAGTGAGAATCTCCGTGGAGAGGCGGCTCTGCGCGAACACAATGATCTGCAGGCCCCGCTTGAGGAACTCGATCGCTACGCGCCGGGTCTCGGCCAGGTACGAGCGCCGGATCCCAAGCTGCGCGTTGACCACCGGCGGATTCACGAAGATGAAGTACTTCTCTCCGCGCGGCGCGCCGCTGTTCTCCACAAGCTCAAAGGGCGCACCGGTGAGCCGCTGGGCCAGGTCGCGGGGATTAGCGATGGTGGCCGATGAACAGATGAACGTGGGCGACGACCCGTAGTGGCGGCACACGCGATCCAGACGCCGCAAGATGTTGCCCAGGTGACTGCCGAACACGCCTCGATACGCGTGCAGTTCATCGATGATGACGAACTTCAGGTTCTCGAACAGCTTCGCCCACCGAGGATGGTGCGGCAGGATGCCCGAATGCACCATGTCCGGGTTGCTCAATACGACATGCGCGCGGCCCCGAATGGCCCGCCTGGCGTCCTGCGGGGTGTCGCCGTCGTAGGTGAATACGCCGATGTCACCACCGCCTTCGACGCCGATTAGTTCAGCCAGTTGATGCAGTTCCGCGAGCTGATCCTGCGCGAGGGCTTTGGTCGGGAACAGATACAACGCGCGCGTGGACGAGTCTTTCAGGATCGCGTCCATCACCGGCAGGTTGTAGCAGAGCGTCTTGCCCGAGGCCGTCGGCGTGATCGTCACAACGTTCCGGCCGGCCATGGCATGGCCGACAGCTTCGGCCTGATGGGTATACAGCTGCGAAATGCCCCGGCCCGTGATCGCCTTCAGGAGGCGTGGGTCGAGTGAGTCAGGAAAGGGTGCGAACTGCGCGTCGACCGCGTCCAGCCGACGCACGGCGGTGACGTGGGGGTCGTCTTCGGACGCTCTGAGCGCGCGATCGTGCTCCGAGAGCATCCGCGACAGGGCCTGGGTGAGCGATTCGTCCTTGCTGCGCGCGTCAACTGGAAGAACCGGCAGGCTGGACATGAGGGGTCATCGTACCAGCCGGTTGCAAGGCGATCAATAGGCGAAACTGTGAATCTAAAAAGATATCTGGTGTCTTTTTGCAGGAAAAAGACACCCGACGTCTTTTAATCTTTTTAGGTCTTGCCGCGGGCGTAGCCGGCGGCGACGCCGCTCAGCCCGATGAGGCCGATGATGTTCGGGAACACCTGAAGACCGTTCATCAGATCGCCCCACGCCCACACAAGGTCGGGCTTGAGCACGGCACCAATGGGAATCAGCAGGCAATACGCGTAGCGGTACGGCATCGTGACCGATCGGCCCAGGATGTACTCGAGGAACTGTTCGCCGTAGTACGCCCAGCCAATCAGCGTGGTGTACCCGAACAGGAAGGCGCAGAACGCCACGACCCAACCGCCGACCGTCGGCACGGCCATGTTGAAGGCCGTCGCGACCGCCGTAGTGCTCGTAGGCACGCCGGCCATACACGCCGCCCGAGCGACCTCCTCGACGGCCGCACACGCCTGCCGACCAGCAATCGATGACTCGGCAACGCCGCTCAACAGAATGGCCATGGCGCTAATCGTGCCGGTGACAAACGACACGATGAACACTTCCATCACCGCCTGCAGACCCTGCTGCGACGGCCGGTCTGATCGTGCCGTACCGTAGGCCACGGCCGCCGTGCCATACCCGGCCTCATTCGCATAGATGCCACGCGCAATGCCATAACGCATCGCAATGAAAAATCCGAACCCAAGCCCCGACCGTCCGGGTGACGCAAACGCCTCATCAACGACCATCGCAAGCACGTACGGCACGCGGTCAATAAACGTAAGGATGACCACCGCGCCACCCACCAGATACAAGCCCACCTTCAGCGGCGACAACTTCTCGACGGCACGACCAATGGTCTTGATACCGCCGATAATAACCAGCCAGGTCAACACCGCGAGCAACACGCCGGTGAACAATGCGGTCCGATTCACTTCGCCGAGAAACGGTAGCATCACCGTGCCGCTCGGCCACACATGCTGTACTGCGATCGCAATGGAGTTGGGCTGCGTGAACGGCGTCGTGGTCAGCGCAGCGATGCCGGCGACACACGCGTAGGCCCACGCGAGCGCAGGCGATTTGAGCCCATCGCGCAGGTAGTACATCGGGCCGGACAAGACCTTGTCGCCAACCTGCTCGCGAAACTTCACGCCAAGCACGGCTTCCGAAAACTTAATGGACGTCGCGAAAAATCCGTAGACCCAGATCCAGAACAAGGCCCCGGGGCCCCCAGAGATCACGGCGGTCGCCACGCCGGCGATATTGCCCGTACCGATCGTCGCCGCAAGTGCCGTCATGAACGCCTGGAGCGGCGACAACGCCCCCACGCCGCTCCCCGCCTGCCGAGTCACCATGGCGCGGAACGCTTCGCGAATGCGCCGCACCTGCACGACGTTGAGCCGTATCGTCAGAAACAGCCCCGTCCCCAACAGGATGACGACGATATACGGCCTGAAGAGAAGGTCGGCAAGTTCCTGAATCGCGTCAGCCATGTGATGTGATCCTCAGATATTCGAACGTGACTGACATCCGTCCACGGTGACGCAGGCCCCCGACACCCAACTGGCGCGCGGCGATGCGAGGAACGCCACCAGCGCCCCTACTTCTTCGGCGCGCCCAAATCGCCCGAACGGCAACTCGCTCTTGATGAACGCCGCGATCCTCTCTGGCTCGTTGCGCTGCCGCGTCCACCATGTCCCACCTTCAAACGAAATCGATCCGGGTGCCAGGCTGTTCACGCGAATGTTGTCTTTGGCCAGTTGTTGCGCCATCGCCTTAGCCAGACTGATCTGCGCGGCTTTCACGGCGTTGTAGGTCATCCGTCCACCCGACTCGCGTCCCCAGATCGACGCAATCATCAGAATGACACCCGCGCCCGTGCGCCGCAGGTGCGGCACCGCTTCACGCGAAAGGCGAATGGCAGGAAACAATGTCTGATCGAGTGCACTCGTCCAGTCATCGTCTGTGGTCGAGACAATGTCGGCACCGCCGGCCTTGCCGACGTTGTTAATTAGGATGTCGAGGCGGCCGAACGTCTCGACTGTCTGCGCCACGACGATCGCGGCGCCCTCGGCGGTCGATACATCCGCGTTCACCGCCAGCACCGCGTCGTCGCGACCAGCCAGTGCGCGCAGTTGGACGGCTGCCGCCTGCAGGGCGGCGTCGCCGCGGGCGCAGATTGTCACCCGCGCGCCTTCTTCGATCAGGGCGGTCGCCGACGCCAGGCCCAAGCCTTTGCTCGAGCCTGTGACGATTGCGACCTTGTCGCGTAATTGCAGGTCCATAGGCGCCCTATGATATCCGGCCGAGGAACCGGTGGAGACTTTCCGTGAACCTCATCGGCGATTCAAGATTCGACAGATGCCCGGCACCAGGAATCACCACCAGGCCGGCGCCTGGGATACCGGCCGCAAGCGCCTCGCTGTCTGAAGGTGGCGTCAGCACATCCTCGGCGCCACAGACCACCAGGGTCGGGCAGGTGATCGAGGTCAGCCACGCGTTCGCATCCTCCCGGAGCTTCATTGCACGCACAGCGGAGGCGATAGCCTGAGTGGTATTGCGCAGGATCAGCGCCTTGAGAGCGTCGGCAAGCTCAGGCTGTTCGCGGTGTGTGGTCTGACCGATCAACTTCGGCAACACCGCATCCGCCACGGCTTCGGGCCCCTTCTCGGCGACGAGCGTGATCATCGCATCACGCGCAGCACGGCCGGCCTCGTTGTCGGCCGTGGCCCTGGTGTCGGCCAGCACGAGTCCGTCCAGCCGACGGCCCGCGACCTTGGCCACCGCCAACGTGATGTATCCCCCCATCGACAGCCCTCCGACCACCGCGCGGTCCAAATCCAGATGGTTCATCAGGCTGAGTACGTCGGCCGCGTGCGTCGCCATTGTGGCGGTGTCGAGGCCCACATCCTGATAGGCCTGCCCAATCCCCCTGAAGCCGCGCACGTCGGGGGCGATCATGCGCCATCCCGGCGGCACCCGATGTAGTTGCGGCAGCCACTGGTCCGCGCTGAGGGGAAATGCGTGGAGCAGCACGACGGGCCGGCCGTCCCCCGCCTCAAGATACCGGACTGTGCGATCGAGCAGGTGCGCGTATTTTGGGGTCATCAGGTGTCGAGATAAGATGGCACACATGATGAGACGCCTGTGTGCGGTTCTGTTCCTGGGAGTGGTGATGGCTGGATGCGGCGGCAACGACATGACAATCCTCGCCGATGCGCAGAAGACCGCGTCCGGTATCTCGTCGACGGTGCTGAAAGCTGGCACTGCCGCGGCGCGTCCAACGGCCAAGTCCACCGTCCTGGTGCACTACACCGGCTGGACGATGGACGGAAAAGAGTTCGATAGTTCAGTCAGCCGTGGCCAACCTGCGGAGTTCGGACTCAATCAGGTTATCCCTGGCTGGACCGAAGGCGTACAGCTCATGGTCAAGGGAGAGAAGCGGCGGTTCTGGATTCCCGGCAACCTCGCGTACGACAACTCACCCCGTCCCGACGCGCCGCGCGGCATGCTCGTGTTTGACATCGAGTTGTTGGACTTCAAGTAGGAATCCACGCGTCCGGCAACCCGGAACACGATGGCGCGGACCATTCACGACAATGAAGACGTCCAGTTCCGCTCCTCCGTGACTCTGTGTAGTGGAGATGCTAGCGTTTTTTTCGTCTGCGTGTAGCGGTCACTCGGGCTTGAGAACCAGCCCGAGCTACGTTCCGGATCGATAGTTACTTGTGTGGCCGCGATTCCTGGTGTGTGACGACGCGTAGATTGATGATTAGTGTGATGCTGGCCGCCGGCGCGTTTGGCGCGGCAGACGTGGTGTTCAGCGCGAATGACAAGGAGATCGCGCGTGTGCCGCGAGCAGACGTGATGACGGATGGCGCGGTCGGGTTCCGCATCGGCAAGTCGCTGAACATGCACATCACCACGTTCGGCCTGACGCACCAGTTGGCTCCGGTGCCGGTGAAGAAATAGGCTCTCGGCTCATCCCGCTCGTAGGGCGCTAGCGCTGGAAGGTGTCGCAGGCGTCCATCCGCCCGCCTTCAAGCCCGCAGCGGAACTACTCCACGCGCTGCGCGGACGACCCATGCGTGAACGATTCGTGTGACACGCGCCCTTGTGACTCACGTTGGAGCCGGTCATCACCGATTGCTGCGGCCGCCCGCAGACCCTCTTCAACATCGTTGGTTTCAACTAGGCCCCTGCACGCGGCGTAGTGCCCCCACACTCTGGAATTACAATCCGCCTGCAATTCCTGACGAACTGAAAGGGCGTTCGCTTGCGCTTTGCTGACGCCCTGCTGCGCCGCCGACACGCGTTCTGACACGCCCGTCAGGGTCTGGATGTGGTGTCCCACTTCATGCGCCACCACATAGGCCCGCGCGAAATCGCCTGGCGCGCCGAATCGCTGGTCCAGTTCCTGAAAAAATGAGGTTTCGAGGTGGACCTGACGATCGGCAGGACAGTAGAACGGCCCCATGTCAGCCTACCCAACGCCGCAGGCGCTTTGGGTGGACCCCATGAACAAAACGAGCGTGGCAGGCTCGTATCTCTTCCCCTGCTCCTGAAACAGAGTCGCCCACACTTCTTCGGTGTCGGCAAGCACGACCTTCAGAAACTTGGACGCCTCGTCGTCGATCGGCGGCCCGGCAGGCTGTTCCGCACCAGTCGACAGGCCTTACTGGTCAAGGCCCGGCAGCAGATCGGCGGGGTTCTGTCCGGTGAAGCACGAAACCGCCAGCAACAGCACCAGTCCGACGATACCGAGGCCGCCGGCACGCATCTCGCCTGAAACGCCTCGCCTGTCCTCAACGTTGCTGCTCTCGCATCGTCCCTGCTATTTCATACTGGCTCGATTGTTTTACCCGGCCATGACCGCCTGATTCGCGCGAATGCCAAGAATTGACGACCGCGCACCATCCTGAAACGAACAGGCCACGGGCTCGCCCTCGGTGACGCTCTTCAGAAAATCCATAAGCGCGTAATACAGCGACGGATGAGGCAGCCCGGCCCCCGCCTGCAACTGCCCCTGTTCGGCTAACTGGGTGGCGTTGGCGATCAGCACGATCCCTTCCTGGTCCAGGACCTGTTGACGGGTGGCATAGACCTCCCATCCCTGCGTGGGCGCGTCGGCCTCCTTGAACAGCCACGCGTGGGTCCACGCGAAGCGGATCGATCCGTTGATGCCATGCACGAGCTCAAACGCGCCGCCGTGTGAATTGGCCAGCGTCGCCTCGTACCGCATGCTTACGCCGTCGTCCCACGTGAGATCCACCTCGATGGTATCGGCCACCGTACGCCCGTCCTTGTGAAGCCGAATACCCCCTCGCCCGGAAATCCGGCTCGGGTAGCTGCCCCGACACCAGGCGGCCACATCCATCTGCTGCGCACCGACTTCGCCAGCCAAGCCAGTAGACACGGCGGGGTCCAGGCGCCAGTTCGCGGCCTGATCGGTCTCGCCCTCACCAGCCGGAAAACGCCACGTGGTCTTGCGGTGCGACTGCCCGAACCACGAGACAAGATCGCGAAGCTCCGATCGCACCAGTGGCTGCGCCCGGCGATACGTGGGATTGGACCGGCCCTGGAACCCGGCATGGCACACAGTCTTCGCCGACGCGGCTGCGGCCGCCATGGCGTCGCAGTCTTCAACCGTCGCCGCCAGCGGCGACTCGCAGAACACGTGCCGACCCGCGGCAATCGCGTCTTCGACGATGGCGCGATGCAGATGGGTGGGCGTGGCTACAATGATGGCCGCGATGTCCGGTGATGCTTCAAGCAGCGCGCGGTGATCCTGAACAAGAGCAGCCTTCGGCGCGCGTGCTCGCGCGTTGTCGAGCCGCGCGGTCGATCGGTCACACAGTGCCGCCACTTCCACCTGGGGAATCTTCTGGAGTTCCGTGAGGATCGCGCGGCCCTGGCGGCCAGTGCCAATCACCGCGACCCGCACAGACTTCGCCTGGGCCAGCAGGCGCGGCAGCAGCAGCGACGGTGACGGCAGCAGCGCCAGACCGCCAAGGGCGCCGACAGTGCGTGTGATGAATGTTCGCCGGTCGTGAGGAGTTCTAGCCATCAACGTTCCTTCCCGACAAAGAGTGCGGCATATCCGTCAGGAAACGCCGGCGGCACTTCACCCAGCACAACAAGCGCCGTGGACCAGGCGTCGGTCAACCGCGCGGAAGGCCCGGTGACAACCACTCGTCGCGGTGCCTGCAGCGCGCGCACGCCACTTGTCTGCCTGTGGTCCACGATGTGCCTACCGCCAGGTGCGCCGGGCTGGCTTCCGTCATCAGACACCGAGAAGGACAAATCAGCAAGATCGAACACTTCGGCAATGTCACTCGGGTCGGATGAGGACGAGAGGCCGATGCGCCACGACCGGCCGTCAGGTGGCGCCCCCATCGCAATCCCGCTGCTGGTGCCGCCCTGCACGAATGCGCGCGTCACACCGTGCTGCCGCAAACACTGCGCCGCGCAATCCAGGGCGTGACCTTTTCCGATGGCACCTAAATCGAGAGACACACGGTCATGCAGGAATCGCAGCGCCTGTGTATCCGGATCAAGCACCAGGGCAGCGCCGTGACCCCGCGCGATGTCGAATGCGCCATTCGAATCGCGCCACACCGCGATCGCCTCGGCAATCAAGGGATACACCTCGTCGTCCAGCGGCACCGGTTCGTCAGCGGCGGTGCGATTGACGTGCGAGAGCCAACTGTCGGACTCGAAGCGCGTGAGGCGCTGATGCCAGTCTCCCACCTCGCGCAGGACCAGCTCCCCAACCGCGCGCAACTGAGCCTCCGACGGCTGCGCCTCGTCTATCACTATCGCCAGCTCGAAGCGCGTCCCCATCGCGGCCGTGGCGAGCCGAAGAATCCGCTCGGTCAGAGCCGATTGACCTTTCCGCTGCGCGGATCAAAACCAAACGCGCCACCTTCCCAGAACGACCGCTGCGCCAGGTCCACGATCACCATGACCTTCGTACCCAGTTCGACGTCGCTTCGCGGCGCCTGCCGCGTGCGAATGCAGTCGATCCAGTGACGACGCAGCGCCTCCTGCGGATCGAGCACCGGTCCTGGCGGCGGTGGAATCTCGCGCTCTTCGATCTCATCCGCCCAGATGCGCTCCGGACGAATCACCGCGTTGCGCCCTCCCACAAACAGGTTGGCCTTGTGCCCGCGAATAATCCGCTCCACACCGAGTTCATTGCAGGTGGAGCCGGCAATCATCATCGAGTGGTCGTGCTCAAACTCCACGTTGATGTTGATCTGGTCCGGGTTCTCCATCGCCTTGTCGATGTAATGGCCGCCAGTGGCCACCACCTTCACTGGCCAGCCCACTTCACTCAGAGCCTGGAGAGTGGGTGTGACGTGATGCACCAGCAGGTCGCCGATGATGCCCGAGGAGTACTTCTTGTATCGGCGCCAGCGCGCGTAGATCTCGGGGCTCCACTTCGCCTTGCCCAGGGGTTTGCACCAGCGTTCCCAGTCGAGGTTCTCTCCCGGCTTCCATGCCGGATCAAGCGCGTAGTAGTTCCACTCTCCGGTCTTCGAGTTCCGGCAATAACTGGTCTGGCTCCACACCGGTTTGCCGATCGCGCCCTCTTTGACCAGTGTCTCGGCGGCCATGTAACTAGGCGTCATCACGAACTGCGTGCCAACGACGACGATGGCGCCGGGATTGGCTTTGACCACCTTCCTCAGGCGCAGTGCGTCCTTGAGGTTGATGGTCATCGGCTTCTCGACGTAGACGTCCTTGCCGGCCTTGATCGCATCCTCGGCCAGCCGCGCATGCCAGTGCTCCGGCGAGGCAATCAACACCCCATGGATATCTGGCCTGGCGAGCAGATCTTCGTGGCGCCGATAGGTTGGCACGTCGCCACCCTGCGCTTTGTCCACGCGCGTCTTGGCATTTTGCACGCGCGGATCGCACAGGTCGCAGAGGGCCGCCACGCGAATCGACTTCGACTCGGCGGCGAAGCGCGCGAGCGCGTCGGAATGGCCGGTGCCCATGCCGCCGGTGCCGATGACGCCCACGTTCACGACGCCGTCCGCGCCAATCGGCGCACGGGCCTGCGCCTGCGGAATGGGTTCGATATCCTCAGCCCCATCGTCGGCAGCGCCACGCGCAGACTCGCCGAATGCCGACGCCAATGCCGCGGCGGCTGCCGCCTTACGAAGAAACTCTCGACGCGATTTTGATTCAGTCATGGAGCACATCCCCTCTGGTACGTGCGAACTCATCACGCACGCGTTCAAGTAGCTGTTTCGTCCTGGCAATGCCTTCGCGCTCGGGGATCTTCGATCCCTCGTATTCGATACCCACCCACGAGCGGAACCCGGCATCAAGCACGGTCTTCATCAGGCGGCGATAGTCTTTGTTCGTATCGTTGCCGACCGCGTCAAAGTCATGGGTCTTGGCCGACACCGCCATAGCGAATGGCATCAGGTCTGCTACGCCTTGATACTTGTCGTATTCGTAGAAGTTTCCGAAGTCGGGCAGCGTGCCGCACCTGGGATGTCCGACCATCTTCATGACACCGGCGAGCCATTGCCCGTTTGACGAGAGACCCCCGTGGTTCTCCACCACGATGTTGATGTCCATAGACGCGCCGATCTCTGTCAACCGCCTCAGTCCATCAGCCGCCAGCTTCTGCTGTTCATCGAAACTTCCCGCGCTGGCCGCATTCACGCGAATGGTGACGCACCCCAATGTCCTGGCAGCCTCCACCCACTTCCGGTGATTCTCGACAGCAACAACACGTCTGGCCGTGTCGGGATCACCCAACTGGCCTTCGCCGTCGCACATGATCAAGTGCTGGGTCACGCCTTCACCGGCTGCCCGGGTGTTCATTTCCTTGAGATACGCGGCGTCGCGCGCCTTGTCCTTGAAGAAGCTGTTCACGTACTCGATGGCTTCGATGCCGAAGTCCTGCTTCGCAGTCTTTGCAAAGTCGAGGTGGTCGAGCCGCTTCGACTGCAGCTCACGGTGCAGCGACCACTGCGCCAACGAGATCTTGAAGAGCGGCGCCATCTGCGGAACCTTCGCCCACACCAGAGCGCGCGCAGCGGGCCACGCGGTCACCCCCACCACGGTGGAGGTGAGAAATTGTCGCCGAGTCCAGTTTGTCGTCATCACATGCTCCTGCAACCCTACACCTGCACGGGCCGGCCGTGCTTCGCTGCGGATCGGTCTGCGGCAATGCACACACGCATCGTCAACTCTGCATCGTGTACGTTCAGGTGAGTCTCACGATCCTCGAAGATGCAGTCCACCAGTTCGTCGATCTCGCCTTGAAATGGGTGGTGCGCCACGTCGGCCGACCCGGGCATCGTCGTCTTGATCCTGATGGCGGACGCGCCGGTCTGCGTCTTCACTTCTTCGAACACCACATCGTCAAACGGGCAGGCCGCGCGCAGAGCGGCCAGGTCCACGGGCGTCTCGTTCCACAGAATCAAGTCGTCTCGAAGCGACGCGCGGTCTCCCATCATCTCGACGCCGAAAGTGTACGGCAACTGGAGGTCGGTAGAACTGGTCAATTGGGCTAGTACCGGCGCCGCTTTTCGGCCCGAGTCCATTGTCAGGTTGACGACAATTGACGTGGGCCACTGATAACCCTGCGTCACTCTGGTGTGGAACGCCGAGACATCCACCACTTCAAGGCCGGTGCACCACCTGAGGGCATCCACGGCATGGCACCCGGCCGCCAGTAGGTGGCTTCGGCCGCTCTTGTTCGTTCGGACCCACGACCAGCCAGAATACCAGTCGGTGACGCGCGACAAGTACTGGAACCTCGCAAACACGAGCCGGCCCAGCCAGTCTTCTTCGCGCAGCCATTTTGCGAAACGGAGATACGGGTTGTAGTGCAGTTCAAACGACACGATGGTGCGCACGCCGGACCGCGTCACCGCCCGACGAATCTGCGTCAACTCAGCGCGGTCGAGTCCCGTCGGCTTCTCGAGCAACAGGTGCTTGCCGGCACGAGCCGCGGCCACGGCCTGGCTGGCGTGGAGGTGGTTCGGCGTTGCGATCGCAATGATGTCGATGTCGGATGCGGCAAGCAGGTCGGTGTAACGGGTCGTGAACCTGGCCTCCGGGACGCGCACTCCCGCAGCGGCAAGCTTCTGTCGCGCCCGGCCTTCGTTCCGTCCACACAGGGCGACGATCCGTGTGCGCGAATTCTCCTTGAAGGCCTGCAGGTGCTGCGCCGCCACCCAGCCCACACCCACAAGTCCAACGCCCAACACACGATCCGCCATCAGTTCCCCAGTTTCCACCTTCGCTCTTTCCGGAGCTACGGCGGACAAATCCCAGTTCCCCAGTTCCTAATTTGCCAACTTATAGAGGCACATGCCCGTATTTGCCTTGATGATGTAGGTCTTGTAGTTGGCGGCTTTCGGATCGGCGCAGCCTTCAAGATTTACGAGTTCGATCTTCCGGAAGTCGGTCGGCGCGGTTTCCGCTTGAATGGCAATAAATCCTTCGGTCAGCACGGCGCCGTCCTTCTTGACGACCGGGTCAGTGGGCGATGCGCTACCGCCGCCGATCTGTGGCTTCTCGTATTCGAGGACCGTCTCGTTCTCCATAATGTGGCGGATCACTTCGTCACCCTGCACGAGCACCTCGACACGCACCCACTGATCGCCATCGTAGGTCTTCGACTTGGCGTTGGTGCAATGCGCGGTGCGCAACTGTCCTCGCATCATCACGTGTGTGCCTGGCGTGCAGAGATTCGCGGTGGATCGCAACGATCCGTTTCCCGGCCCGCCGAGCAATTGCACTTCGATGGAAATCGGAAAATCCTGATCCTTCACCATCGTGGCCGGCGCCTGCGAATGCAGCATCAGGCCGTTGTTGCGAACAGCCCATCCCAGGCCGGGACCGGCTGAAGGCAACTGCTCGCCGACAAACCGGTACTCGGCTGCAATCAGGTAGTACGAAAAAGCGTCCTTGTAGAAGAGATGGCCGAACTCCCCCGCAAAAGCAGTCCACTTGTCGTAGCGGACTTTCAGCAGCCCCTCTTCAACGCGGAAGGTGTCGTGCAGGTTGACCCCGAGGTCGTGCTTTGAGAACTTCGGCGTCCACCCCGTCAGGTCCTTGCCATTAAAAAGTTGGACCCACTCAAATCGCGGCCCAGCCATCTGAGCGTACGGCGTCGCGGCGGCCAGCGCCAGTAGACACACAATCACGACCTTCTTCATATCGCATGAGGTTATCGCACTGCGGCGATACCGCCTACCGATTCGACGAGATAAATGCGTACCGCGGGGAAGCGGGCGCGAATGGCGTCCAGTCCGCGCGCGCCGGCCACGGTCGCCGCCGTGGCCAGCGCGTCGGCCGTGGCGCCATCGGCGGCGACCACGTGGGCGGTGACGCTCGACGTCAGCGCCCAGCCGGTGCGCGGATCGACGACGTGCGAGTAGCGCACGCCGTCGATCTCGACGAACTGGGCGGCCGGGCCGGAGGTGGCGAGCGCGGCCCTGGCAATGAGCTCGGAGCCGCGCCGAAAAAGACGTCGGGTGTCTTTTTCGGCGTCTGGGTCATTTCCCGCGATGCGCCACCCGGCCTGGCCGGGCGGCGCAGCGCCCGCCACAGTGTCGCCGCCCGCTTCGAGCAGCGCGGCGCCGTAACCGGCGCCGCGTAGCGTCGTTAGGGCGGCCTGCAGGATGTATCCTTTCGCGATGCCGCCCAGGTCAATCCGCATACCCGGGTCTGGCAGGCGGATTGACGACCGCGCCGCGTCAAGTTCGACGCGGCGCCAGCTTGTCAGCGCACGCGCGGCGTCGATCGCCGCGCGCGCGGGCAGACGCCCGGTCGTCCTCGCGTCGCGCCACAGCGCGACGAGCGGCGCGACCGTGGGATCGAAGGCGCCGTCGGTGTCCCGCGCGATCGCGATCGCGCGGCACACGACGCGGAAGACGTCGGGAGAGACGATGACGGGCGCCGGCGAGAGACGCGAGAGGTCGCGGACCTCGCTGTCGGGGCGATAGTCGCTCATCGCGCGGTCGAGCGATGCGATACGCGCGAACGCGGCGCTGGCGGCGCGTACCGCCGCCGCTTCGTCCGGCGCGTACAGTACGATTCGCACAGGCATGCCCATGTGGACCTGCGCATATTCAAACCGTGGAGAGGCTTGTGGCCGAACTGACGCGAGAGGCACCGCGAGGAAAAGCAACGCGATGACGCAGACAAGAGGTTGTTTCGCACTGGTTGTTGCAGTTGCCACAGTGGCGATGGTATCGCTGACCGCCGCGCGGCCTACGCTAATCGGTCGTTTGGCTCCCGGCTTCGGCGCCCAAGACTCCCAGGACAAGGACTACCGCGAAACAATCGCCGGCACCACGGTGACGTTCGACATGGTCCTTGTGCCCAAAGGCGCGACGGCAGGTCCCTTTTACATCGGCCGGACCGAGGTGACCTGGGACCTGTACGACGTCTTTGCGCTTGGCCTCGATACGCCCGGGGGCCGGCCCGCCGGCAGCGACGGGGCGGCCCAGCCGTCCAACCCGTACGGTGCGCCCGACTATGGCTGGGGTCACGCCGGGTTCCCGGTGATTAGCGTCACGCGCCAGGCCGCAGAAGCCTTCACGAAATGGCTTTCACAAAAGACCGGGCGGGTTTATCGTCTACCCACGGAAAGCGAGTGGCAACACGTTGCTGCTCTTGCAGTTGGGCCTGGTGGCCCGTCTCCGGACGCACTCGACGGTGTGGGCTGGCATCGCAACAGCGCCTCGGCGCGCAGCCACGCGGTGGGCACGAAGGCGCCAGATCGGCTGGGCCTGTTTGATTTGTTTGGCAACGCTGCGGAGTGGGTGATGGCGAAAGACGGCCAGCTCGTGACGCGGGGTGGGTCGTTTCGAGATGGTTCCGACGGCATTGGCCCGGAGGCTCGAGCCGTCCAGGACGAGTACTGGAACGAACGCGATCCGCAGTTGCCCAAGAGTCGGTGGTGGTTATCCGATGGCCCCTTCGTGGGCTTTCGATTGGTCAGAGAGATTCAGTAGCGAGGTATCCATGTCAGACACAACGATTCCGCCCGTTTCGCGCCGCACCTTCCTCAACACCACGGCGGCCGCCGCCGCGGCGATGGCCTGGCCGGGCAGCGCACACGGTTTTCACATCTGGGGCTCGGATGTCATTCGAGTCGGCGTCATCGGCTGTGGCGGACGAGGCACGGGCGCTGCCGGCGATTGCCTGCGCGGCGCCGAAGGCGTTGAGCTTGTGGCGCTTGGTGACCTTGCGCCCGATCGGCTCTCGGAGTGCCGAGCGCAACTGGCGAAACTCGGCGCATCAAACGCCGGGATCGCGGCCAAGCTGAAGGTCACTGACGACAAGTGCTTCACCGGTTTCGATGCCTACCAGAAGGTCATCAATTCGGGCGTGGATCTTGTCATCCTCGCCTCGCCCCCGGGCTATCGCCCCACCCATCTTGCAGCGGCAGTTGAGGCCGGTAAACACGTGTTCTCGGAAAAGCCGGTGGCCGTTGACGCAGCCGGCATCCGCTCCGTGCTCGCGACCTACGAGAAGGCGCGCGCGAAGAATCTCGGCATCGGCGTCGGTACTCAGCGGCGTCACCAGGCCGATTACATCGAGACGATCGAACGCATTCAGGGCGGCGCCATCGGCCAGGTCATATCGGGCCAGGTCTTCTGGAACCAGGGTGGCCTCTGGTCGCGCGATCGCAAGCCCGAGTGGACTGACGCCGAATGGCAGATCCGCAACTGGCTCTACTTCGCCTGGCTCTCGGGCGATCACATCGTCGAACAACACGTCCACAACCTGGACGTGGCCAACTGGGTGCTGGGCGCGCATCCGGTGAAAGCCACGGGCGTGGGCGGCAGGCAGTTCCGCACGGATCCGAAGTTTGGCCACATCTATGATCACTTCGCGGTGGATTACGAGTATGCGAGCGGCGCGCGCATCATGAGCATGTGCCGCCAGATTCCCGGCTCCGCGAACCGGGTCGGCGAGTGGTTCGTCGGCACCAAGGGCATGTCGGATGCGTCGTCAAAGATCGTTGGCGACACGCCCTGGACATACATGGTCCCGGAGCGGCGCCCGAACGGCTACGTGCAGGAGCACACGGACCTGGTGGCGAGCATCCGGACCGGCCGGCCGTACAACGAACTGAAGCAGGTGGCGGAGAGCACGTTGACCGCCATCATGGGACGCGAGGCCGCCTACACGGGTCAGGAGATGACGTGGGACGCCGTGCTCAATGCGAAGCAGGATCTCACGCCGCCGGTGGGCGCCAGCGATTACGGGGCCCTGATCGTTCCGCCCGTACCGATGCCGGGTAAGACCAAATTAGACCGTGTGTGGGATGAGTAACGCTATGCAGCGGCGCCAGTTCCTCACATCAACGCTTCTGGCCAGCGCGGGGATGGCGATCGCCGGGCCGCGACTCTGGGCAGAGTTCTCGCCGCAGCCTGCGCGCAGGTTCCGGCTCAGCTATGCGCCGCACTTTGGAATGTTTCGGGAGCATTCCGGCGCCGAGCTGGTGGCGCAACTGGAGTTCATGGCCGCTGAAGGGTTCACGGCCCTTGAAGACAACGGCATGCGCGGACGCACGGTGGCTGATCAGGAGCTCATCGGTAAGACGCTGGCACGGCTCAACATGCGGATGGGCGTGTTCGTGGCGCACACCATCAACTGGACGGAACCCACTCTCACGCTTGGTGCGGGCGCGCATCGCGATACGTTCCTCAAAGAGGTGACGGAATCGATTGAGATCGCAAAGCGTGTTGGCGCCAAGTGGATGACCGTGGTGCCCGGCCACGTGGACAAGCGCCCTCACTTCGACTACCAAACCGTAAAGGTAGTCGAAACACTACGCATGGCCGCCGCTCTGCTGGAGCCGCACGGGCTGGTGATGGTGCTTGAGCCGCTCAACACGCTGCGGAATCACCCGGGTATGTTCCTGACGTCCAGTCCCCAGGCGTATCTGGTGTGCAAGGCCGTGAACAGTCCCTCATGCAAGATCCTGTTCGACATCTACCATCAGCAGATTACCGAGGGGAACCTGATCCCCAACATCGATACGTGCTGGGAAGAGATTGCCTACTTCCAGGTGGGCGACAACCCCGGCCGAAACGAACCGGGCACGGGTGAGATCAATTATCGCAATGTGTTCAGACACATCTACGGCAAGGGATTCACCGGGGTTGTTGGGATGGAACACGGCAACGCCACGCGGGGTCGTGACGGCGAACGGGCCGTCATCAACGCGTACGTGGCCGCCGACGCCTGGGCCTGACTGTGAGCTCGGTTCCCCAGTTCCTAAGTTCCCAAGGTCCGCAAGGCCATGTCCAGGTCTTTGTGTTCGAACGCTGATGCCCTGTGCTGAATCTCGGCCCGGATCGCTCCTAGATCAGCGGCGAGGGACTTCCACGTCGCGACGGCCGCACCCACCCGTGTAATCTCAACCCTCGCATCAGCCCTACTGAGGCCGAAGTACTCCGCCATCGATTCCACCAGGTCGATGTCACATGTCCCATCCTCGAGCGAGATGGCCGTCGTGAGGATTTGCGGCCGGACGTCAACTGGAGTCGGGTTCAAGTCAAACACTGGAGCCAATCTCCACCCAGCGGTGCCGCTCCACAGGAAGCCGTGATTGCGAAGGTAATCGTCAACGTTGAAGATCAGCACGTTGAGCATCAACCGCCGTAACAGTTCCTGGACGTCCTCGGCCGCGCGTGCGCCGTGCTGCGTCAGCACATCAACCAGCTCGGGGTAGCTGGCGCGATCGCCATCATTCAGGCCGAGCATCGAGAGTGCGGACAGGTATGGCACGCGTATGCCACTATTCCGGTCACAACGCGTTGAGAGCAGCACGGAGGTGCCGTCAATATTCACCAGCTCGTGAACAGACGTGGTGATGCCCGCCCGACTGGCCAGCCCAGAGCTACCGCTTCACATAGTTCGAGACGGTAGCCGTCAGAAGCTTTCGGAAACTTGGCGATGCTCAGCCGACCCTGCGCATCGATCACCGACGCCTTCGGACAGGCTTCGCCAAGCGACGACCCTAAAGCGAAGATCAGCTTGAGGTCGTCATGGTCACCCTGCAGGGGGCGCGGGGTGGTTGGACATGGTCGCATACACTCATCGCGCTGGCGATCACGATCAAGCTCTCGCCGGCCTACTACCTGAAGAATCTCTTTCTCCTCCCGCGGCGCACGGCGCTTGTCGTGACCGCCATTCTGCTGGCGGGCTTCATCCTGCCGATCGCGATCTGGGACGATTACTTGTCGATCTATTCCTTCCACGAAGAATTCAAGGGCAGCACGGCACAAACGGTCGGCGCCGTAGCGCTGGCGGTGCTCTTTGCCCTGTGCTTGTGGTACGTGGAGACTCGTCTGGAATTTGATTGAGAGGATCGCATCGACTGGGGGCTCGTGCCCTTTGCGCTGTTCCTGGGATTCAAGATAAACACCGCACGGCACCTGCTCATCGTGCTGCGGATTCCCGACACACGCGTCCTGCGCAGTGCGTCACTTGCGGTGGGCCTGCTCGTATCGGTACTCCTGCCCGGCATCGTGCGCTTCAACTCAACGCTGGCGATCACCACGGAGTTGCTGGCGCTGAACCTCGTCTATTACCTTCACTGCATCGGTTGGACGCAGGTTCGGCACGACCTCGCACATCCCGGCAAGGCGCTGCGGCTGATGATGCAGCCGCAGTACTTCCCCCGGCCCTAACAGTTCCTAAGTTCCCCAGTTTCTCATTTACTGATGGCTGCGTCCGGCGCCTTGCCCGCGCCATCCACGAGCGTTTTCGCGAGGTGGTTCACAATGGTCGCCTCACTGCGGATGCGGCTCAGGAACGCAGTCTGCAGCAACTGCGTCCGGCGATCCTTGAGGCCCGAGCGAATGGCTTCCTTCACTTCGGGGTTGCCGATCTCGCGTTGTCCGGGCTCCTGCACGGCGACGAGTGCGAGGATGGTGACCTGTGGGCCTGCAGTCACGGTGCTCATCTGCCCCTGCTTCATGGCCATCACGGCCTGGCGCAGTTGCGGGGGCGCCTGATCGATGCGCGACTGCGGCACGAAGCCGATGTCGCCACCGTTTCCGGCGGACTGCTGGTCTTCCGAGAAGTCGGCCGCCAGCTCCGCGAAGCTGTCGCCCGTTCTCAGGCGTTCGGTCAACATCGTTACCTTGCGCTGCGCCTGTTCGGGCGTCGAGGCGTCGTCGTTCCTGCGGTTGCCCACCTGAGGATTCGGCTGGGAGTTCACCACGATCTGCGCGAGATGGTATTGGCGCTCGAGGATGTTGAACTGCGCGCGATTCTTATCGAAGAACGCGGTGACTTCGTCGTCGGCAATGACGATTTTGTCAGTCACTTCTTTTTCGACGACCTTACGGACCATGATCTCGCGGCGCACTTCCTCGCGAAACTCGTCCATCGTGATGCGCCGGTCACCAAGCTGCTTCGTGAACGCCTCTTCGGAGAGCGCGCCGCGCTGGTCGGCCAGCGCCTTGGCCACCTCATCGGCCGTCGGCTCAATCTTCAGGGCGGCCGAGCGAGTGAGAAGGATCTCGTCCTGAATCATGTCTTCCAGAATGCCCAATTTTGCGCCCAGGGCCTCCTCGTCGGTCGGCGCAGGCGCCTCCGGATTCAGCATCGTCCGATACAGGCGCTCCACGTGATCACGGCGCAATTGCTTGCCGTTCACGACCGCCCAGACATCGGCAGACGCCGGCGCGGCCGAATTGGCCCCACCGCACGCCCCGGTGAGTCCCAGGGCTCCCACCACCACACCAGCAACAATCGATCGACTCAGCAACGCTCTCTCCATTCGGCCAGAAAAAAGGTCAGGACTTCAGTCTAATGTGAATCCAGCCTGGAGATCGCTTACACTGCGGCGGTCCCCGTGAAGACTCTTCCGATGACTGTGATGTCCATTCGCACTGTTTTGGCCGGAATCCTGGTGGCCGCTTCGGCGTCCGCATGCCAGAGCGCCGCCCGCCCCCCGGCCATGGTCGCGCCGCGAACCGGAGCGGTCCCCCTCACGCCAATTGTGGACCCTGAGGCCCGGCCCGAGCTGGTCAGGCAGCCGTTCAGCGCGGCTGACGTGAAGTTCATGCAGGGTATGATTCCCCATCACGCGCAGGCCGTGCTGATGGCCGGGTGGTCGCAGACGAACGGCGCCAGCCCGACCATCCAGTTGATGTGTGAACGCATGCTCATCAGCCAGCGCGACGAAATTGCCTTCATGCGCACGTGGCTGCGTGACCGGGGCCAGGATGTGCCGGCCGCCGATGCCACGCACATGAAGATGAATCATGACGGCATGGTGCACGACATGTTGATGCCCGGCATGCTGAACGAGGCCGAAATGGCCGCGCTCAAGAAGGCGCGCGGCAGGAACTTCGATCGCCTGTTCCTGGTGGGGATGATCAAGCACCACCAGGGCGCCATTGGCATGGTACAGGAACTGTTCGCGTCACACGCCGCGGCGCAGGACGACTTTGTCTACCTGTTCGCTGCAGATGTGCAGGCCGACCAGGAAGCGGAAATTGAACGCATGCAACAGCTGCTTGAGACTCTTGGAGGAGGACGTTGACGCTCATGACTCAGAAATCCATTTCCGTTCGATTGGTCACTTCGTTTGCCGGCGTCGTCGTACTGGCGGCCTGCGCATCGAGGATGCCGGCACCGGCGACACCCGCGCCTGCAGTGGCGGCGCCCACGCCGACCTCCATGGTCGCAGCGCCAGCGCCCACAGCCGCGCCTGCGGCGGCACCCGCCGCCGCGGTACCTGCCGGCGGCGCTCCGCAGGCGGGTGCGCCTGGTGCCATTCTGGCAACTGCAACCGGACGCGCCGGTGGGCGCGGCAACCCGCCGCCGGCAGTGCCTCCAGTGCCGGACGTGATGCCGGCGCCGATCGCGCCGACGATTTCGGCTGTGGCGCCGACACCTGATCCCCGTGTCGGCCTCAAGGCCGGGTACTGGGACGCGGCGCAGGCCGCATGGAACATGCGCCTTGTATCCACCACGCCGCCGCCCGAAGGCCACCGCGGCATCACAAACTCTGACCTAGCGTTCACCGGCAAGTACGTTGTGCAGGGCAACTACGCCGGCATCATCTTCTGGGATGTGTCGAATCCCGCGAACCCCGTGCTAGTGAAAACGATTCCCTGCCCCGCGTCGCAGAACGACGTCTCGGTGTTCAAGCACCTGCTGTTTGTGTCCTCTGAAGGCACGAATGCCCGGCTGGACTGTGGCTCACAGGGTGTACCCGAACCCATCAGCAAGGAACGCATCCGCGGCATCCGTATCTTCGACATCTCGGACATCAAGAATCCGAAGTACGTCAGCAACGTGCAGACGTGCCGCGGTTCGCACACGCACACGGTGATTGAAGATCCCAGCGACAAGGAAAATGTCTACGTCTACATCTCGGGTTCGGCCGGCGTGCGGTCGCCTGAAGAACTGGCCGGCTGCGTCGGTGGCAACCTGACCGACAATCCCGATTCGGCGCAGTTCCGAGTTGAAGTGATTAAAGTCCCGCTCGCGGCGCCCGAGAAGGCCGCAGTCGGTAACTACGCGCGCATCTTCGCGGGCCTCGCGCCGCCTCCCCGCCGTGTGGAACCGGGACGCGCGGGTGGTCCCCCAGCGACCGGTGCGGCCGGCGCTCCGCCTGCGGCGGGTACTGCTCCCCCAGTGATTTCCGGAGGCGCGCCCCCGGCAGGTGCCCCGCCAGCGGGTGGCCGCGGTGGACGTGCAGGCGGCGCTCCGACGGGCCCGAATCAGTGCCACGACATCACGGTGTTCGGTGAGTCCGGATTTGCCGGCGGTGCGTGCGGCGGCTACGGGCTGCTGCTCGACATCCGTGAGCCCACGCATCCGGTCCGTATCGATGCGGCCGGCGACATCAACATGGCGTTCTGGCATTCCGCGACGTTCAGCAACGACGGCACCAAGGTGCTGTTCTCTGACGAGTGGGGCGGCGGCAGTAGCCCCCGGTGCCGCAGCACGGACCGCCTGGAGTGGGGCGCCAACGCCATCTTCACCATCGAACGCGGCAAGCTGGTATTCCACAGCTACTACAAGATGCCGGCACCGCAGACCGACTTCGAGAACTGCGTGGCGCACAACGGCTCGCTCCTGCCCGTGCCCGGCCGCGACATCATGGTGCAGGGCTTCTACCAGGGCGGCATCACGGTGTTCGACTGGACCGATCCCAAGAAGCCGTTCGAGATGGCCTATTTCGACCGTGGTCCGCTCGACGGTACTCGCCTCCTGAGCGCCGGTTCGTGGTCGGTCTACTGGTACAACGGCCTGATCTATAGCTCGGAGATCTCGCGCGGTCTCGATATCTACGAGATGGTTGCCACTCCGCATCTGTCGCAGAACGAGATTGACGCGGCCAAGACGGTGACCTTCACGGAGGCGAACGCGCAGGATCAGCGGAAGACCGCCTGGCCGCCGAGCTTCGCGATGGCCAGGGCGTTTGTCGACCAGCTCGAGCGGTCGAAGGGCCTTTCGGCCGGCACGATCACAAGCACACGCAGCTCACTGACTCGCGCCGAGGGCCTCTCGGGCGAAGCGCGTCGCACGGCGCTGCAGCAGTTGGGCACCACGCTCAGCGGCTCGGTCTCCGGTTCCTCGGATCAGGCCAAGGTACAGATGCTCGCGAAGGCCGTGAATGACCTCGCAGCAGCGCAGCGGTAGCGGCTGAGGCTGGCCTCAGCCGTTTCTGCGCTCGAACTCCTGCATGAACTGGACGAGCGAGGCCACGCCCTCTTCGGGGAACGCATTGTAAATGGAGGCGCGCAGGCCGCCGACCGATCGGTGGCCTTTCAAGCCATCAAGTCCGGCGGCCATGGCTTCTTTGGCGAACTGCGACTCAAGCGCCTCGGATGAAAGACGAAACGTCACGTTCATCCGTGACCGTGCGTTTTTCTGCGCGTGCGGCGCCCAGAAAGCAGTGCGGTCGAGCTCCGCATAAAGCATGGCGGCCTTGCGCTCGTTCACTTTCTCGATCGCCGCCACACCGCCCAGGCCCTTCAGCCACGTCAGCACTAGCCGCAGGATGTAGATGCCAAATGCCGGCGGCGTATTGTAGCGAGAGCCATGCTCTGCCTGCACCCGATAATTCAGCATCGTCGGCAACGCGTCAGCGGATCGCGCGAGCAAGTCTTTGCGGATAATGACGACGGTGACGCCAGACGGGCCGAGGTTCTTCTGTGCGCCGGCATAGATCAGGCCGTACTTTGCAGCATCGAGCGGCCGCGACAGGATATCGGACGACATGTCGCTCACCAGCGGTGCGCCACCCACGTCTGGCAGGTGATGCCACTGCGTGCCGTGGATGGTGTTATTGGACGTCATGTGAATGTAGGCTGACCCTGGCGTCAGCCGCAACTCCGACTGCGCGGGAATGCGCACGAAGTTGCCTTCTTCAGTCGAAGCCGCGACCGCTGTCGCGCCCACCTTCTTCGCTTCCTTCAGCGCTTTCTTGCCCCAGTCGCCGGTGACGATGTAGTCGGCGGTCAGGCCCTGGGTGAGCAGGTTCATCGGGACCATAGAGAACTGCAGGCTGGCGCCGCCCTGCAGGAACAGGATCTCGTAGTCATCTGAGATTCCCGCAATCTCGCGCATGTCCGAGAGCGCGCCGTGCAGGATTTCGTCGAACGGCTTTGAACGGTGGCTGACCTCCAGCACCGACATGCCAACGCCCGGCAAGGTCACGAGGTTACGTTGGGCTTCTTCGAGTACGGGAAGTGGAAGGACGGCCGGACCGGAGGAAAAATTGAAGACGCGATGAATACTCATATCTGATGCACCAGCAGCCCGTCGCGCAGCTTCGGTTCAAACCACGTGGACTTGGGCGGCATGATGCCGCCGGCGTCGGAAATCGCAAGAAGGTCGCCCACCGTCACCGGGTAGAGCGCGAAGGCCACAGCGGCCTGCCCGGATGCCACAAGAGCCTCGAGGGCTCCTGGCCCGCGAACCCCGCCCACAAAATCAATGCGCTTGTCGGTGCGAGGGTCGCCGATGCCCAGCACGGGCGCAAGCACGTCGCGCTGCAGCACTGATACGTCGAGCGCATCGGCGAGGGCCGTGCCTGCGGGCGACTGCGGAAGCTGGAGCGTGTGCCAGCAACCACCGAGGAACATCGAGACGTGGCCCGGCCGGTTCGGCTCAGGCGGACCGTCGCTCACCGCAAGTCTAGACCGCAGCGCGTCCAGGAACGACGCCTGTGTGTGGCGCCACAGGTCTTTGACGGCTCGGTGATACGGCAGAATCTGGAGCTGCGTGTCGGAGAAAGCGACGCCGATGAACACGTCGGCTTCCTGGGATGGCGTGCCCCAGTCGCGCAGCGCCGCACGAGCGCGCGCGGCACTCGCCGCGCGATGATGGCCGTCAGCGATATACAACTCGGGAATGGGGGCAAACGCCGCCACCAGCGCCGACACGTCAAACGACGACACGGGCCACACGGTGTGTCGAATGCCGTCAGCCGCCGTGAAATCGTACAGCGAGGCTCCGGCGCACACGCGCAGCGCGATGGCATCCACCGCGGCCGAGGCGCGATACGTCAGAAAGACGATGCCCGTCTGCGCACCCACTTCGAGCATGTGCCGGGTGCGATCGTCTTCCTTGTCGGGCTGCGTCTTTTCATGTTTCTTCACCAGATCGCGTTCGTATTCGTCCACCGAAAAACACCCGGCCAGCCCCGTCTGCACGTGGGTGCCCATCTGCTGCCGGTAGAAGTACAACGTCGGCTCTGCGTCCACCACCAGCGGCGCCGCTGCGCGAAGGTCGCGCAGGTTCGCCACCGCACGGGCATACACCGCGTTGTCGTACGGCGACACCGTGTCGGGCAAATCGATTTCGGAGCGGGTGACGCGAAGAAAGCTGAGCGGCTCGCCCAGCGCCATGACCCGCGCTTCGGCGGTGTTGACCACATCGTAGGGCACGGACGCCACGCGGGACGCAACGGAGAGCGCCGGGCGCAGCGCCCGGAACGGGGTGAGCTGCGCCATGGCGGCTACTGACCCCGTGACGTCGGTGCGACGTCGGAGCCGAGAAGTGTAGTGCGGAGCGTGCCGAGCAGGCGATCGCGCTCGGCCGTGAACTGCGGCATCGCGGCGGCAGGAATCGGCACGCCGGGAGGCATGTTGCGATGTTCAGCCACCGGATTCACGTGTGTGCCATTCTTGATCAGCTCGTAGTGCAGGTGGGTAGCCGTCACCGTGCCGCTATTGCCCACGCGCCCAATGGTGCGACCCTGATCGACCCGCGCACCCGGGCTGATGCCGGGGGAGATGGCCGACAGGTGGAAGTAGTTGCTCACATAGCCGCTTGCGTGGCGAATGGAGACGCGCCGGCCCGCGCCGCCCGCCCAGCCGGCGGCGATCACGGTGCCTGGGGACACGGCCACGACCCGAGTGCCGTACCCGGCGCGATAGTCCACGCCGCGGTGCGCGCGATAGGTGTTCAGCACGGGATGCAGGCGACGATATGAAAAACTTGACGTGACGCGCGGCTCAAACCCGAGGGGCGACTTCAGAAACTGGCGCCTGAGCGACCGCCCTTGCGCGTCGTACCACGCCTCTCGGCCATCCGGCCCGGGATGCCTGATCGCGGTCAACTGACGGCCGTCGTTGTTGAGCGTGGCCGCCGCCACTTCTTCGTAGCCGTTGAACCTGCCGTCGCGAAGCACTCGGCCAAGGAGTATTTCAAAGCGATCGCCCGGCTGCAGGTCGGAGTTAAAATCGACGTCGCCAGAAAACGCGTCGGCCAGCAGTAGCGCGAGCTGGATGTTCTCTCCCCGCTCTTTGAGCGCGGCCCACAACGACGGGCGCTCTTTCGTAATCTCCACCGTGACGGCGTCGGTCACGATCTCTTTTGGGTAGTCCACTACTTCCACGTCGAACTGGGGCTCGGCCAGTGAACTGCCCACCTTCAGCGCCACCCGCAGGAAGCGGTCGGCATCCATCGTGTAGCGAAACTCCCGAAACAACCCGTCGAGCGTCGTCACCAGGGAGTACGGTTGGTTGGCCCTGAGCCTGCGCGGGTCAAACTCGGCGCGCACGGCGCCGACAATGGAGTCGGCGAGCCCGCTCGAGGCCTTGTGGCTCATGAGCACGCCCTGCAGCGTGGCATTCTTCGGCACAACTGCTTCGAGAATGTCCACTTCGCGGGCCAGAACAACGTCCTCGCGCCCAGCCTGATCCGCCCCGCCCCGGCCATAGGAGCCAGAGAGCGACGCGTACACCAGAACGGGCAGCAGCCAGCCTCTTTTCATCGCTGATTACCTTACCATCCCCCGGCGCCCGAACCGTAGCGGGAATGGCCACGGAGCCGTGTCTTTAAAGACCGGATCCGGACGGCCGAACATTCGGCCCTGAACCCCGGCAACACGGGCGGCACCGATCACCAGTCGTTAGTAACTGAGAAAATTGTGAACTGGGGAACTGGGGGCGACCGCAGTTTCTCAGTTCACAATTTCCTCAGTGCCTAATGACGTCATCGTGATCCACGCTTGCGATCTTGCGTGGGCGCCGCGAACGGCCGAGAGGTACGATTCGCGAATCGCGCAGGTGACGGGCCCTGGGACGCCGGCGCCGATCTTGCGGCGGTCGATACTTGTGATGCCCACCACTTCGGCGGCCGTGCCGCAGACAAAGACTTCATCCACCACATAAAGGTGGTCGCGGCTCAGCTGCGATTCCTGCACGGGAATGCCCAGGTCCTGTGCGAGCGCCACGACAGTGTCGCGCGTGATCCCCTCGAGGATCGCATCCGCCGGCGGCGTAATCAATCGGCCGTTGCGGACAACAAACAGGTTCGCGCCCGTGCATTCGGCGACGTAGCCCTGCGGATCCAGCATAACGGCTTCGTCGAAGCCGTTTCGCTGGGCGTCGGTCTTGGCCATGATGGAATTGACGTAGTTGCCGGCGACCTTGGCCTTGGTCATCATCGCATTTGGGTGGTGGCGTGTGAAGCTCGATACGCACGCCTTGAGCCCCTCGGCCACCGTGCCCTTGCCGCCGTACACCGACTGCTCCCAGACGGCGACGGCCACGTGCGCCTTCCCTGAGTCGATCGTCAGCTGCCACCCGCCGTCGGCCAGCCACAACAGCGGCCGGATGTAGCAATCGCCAAAGCCGTTGGCGCGCACGGTGGCGCACACGGCCTCCATCATTTCGTCGATCGAATACGGCATGTCGAGGAAGCCGACGATGCGCGACGAATCCTCGAAGCGCTTCATGTGTTCGCGCAAGCGGAACACACCGAGGCCCTTTGGTGTTTTGTAGGCGCGAATTCCTTCAAAAATGGCCAGGCCATAGTGAAGACCGGCCGTCAAAAACGGGACGGTCGCTTTGTCCGAGGCGATGATCTCGCCATTGATCCAGATAAATCTGCTGTTCATGTATGTGCTCTAAAAAATACCGACACGGCCCGACACTGATGCAATTAATCGCGCGCTATCAAATCCAATACCCTGCCTGAACACCAGTTCCACTTTCCTGATATCCCCAATGGTCGCCGACGGGTCTCCGGCAATAACCATGAGGTCTGCCTGCTTGCCAACCGCGATTGAGCCGACGGTCTTTCCACGGCCAAGGTACTCCGCGCCGTTAAGCGTCACGATTTTGATGGCTTCGGCGGGCGTGAATCCGGCCTCAACCAGAAGCTCGACAGTGCGCTGATTCGAGAAACCCGGCACCACGCCACCACCGCCTGTGGGGTCGGTACCGGCGACGAGGGTACCGCCCGCTCGGGCGAACGCCAGGTCGAGCTTCAAGGCCTTCGGAAAGAGACGTGCGTAGATCGATTCGGTGTTCTTCGCTGTTCGCGCATAGCTCTGTTCGAACTGCTCTTTTAGTGACGCAACCAATACTTCGAGTCCTGGCGGCAACGGCCGCCCAGGCGTAAAGGTCTCAAACACGGCAGGCGTCGTGGTCAGCGCGACCTTCCTCACTATGAGTTTTTTTACCAGCGCCTTGAAGGGTTCGCCGTTTTCGTCGAGCGCTGCAATGGTCTGTTGCCCGGTCCCCTGTCCCGGGCACACGTCGGGAAGTTTGGTGGGTACGAAGTCTGTAGACGCCACAAATGCGTGCTCAAGGTTGTCGATGCCCAGATCGGCCGCCTCAGCATAGGTCACCGAACACAGGTGCCCGGTCACCTTGATGCCGCGCTTGTGGGCCTCATCAATCGCGGCGCCGAGGTCGGCACGCGAGATTTGCATGTACGCCTTAAACGACGTGGCGCCCTCGTCCGCCCAGTAGTTCACCTGCCGCCGCGCGTCGTCTGATCCCTTGAGCGCGCGCATCTGGATGAAGGTGTTCAGTCCATTCAGGTACGGCGCCGTGGCATCGATGGCCGGGCCTGCCTTGCCGCCGGCGTCCACGAGCTTCTTCATGTTGATGTCCATGAAGCCGTTCACGTTGCCACCGGTGCGCATGGTGGTGACCCCGCCCGCCAGATACAGGCGCACGAAGCTCTCGCCGAGCTGTCCGTAGACGCCCGGGCCGGTCGGGTAATACAGGTGCTCGTGCACCATGACCATGCCCGGCAAGAGTGTCTTCCCCGTCAGGTCGAGGACGCGGGCGCCTTCCGGTACCGGTGTGCTTGCGGCTGGTCCCATGGCGGCAATCAGGCCGTCACGCAGGATGACAGTTTGATCAGTGCGAACGGCACCGCCCGTCCCATCAATGACGCGTGCGTGCGTCAGCGCAATCACCGCGCTATCCACAGTCACGAACTGTCGAATGGCGTTGCCGACCGTCGGCTGCTGTGCGTAAGCGGTCATCGATGTGGCGGCGATGGCCACAGACAAAACCCACTGTGTCGTTGACATGGCTCGATTTATACTACATGCATGTACTTTCAGACGTTCGTCACCACTCTGGGGATCGCCTTGAGTTTCGTCGGACCCGCAACCGAAACGGCCAAAGCGACTGCCGCGCAGGCCCCACAGGCTGCAGCGCCCGTCGTCGTACTACCGGACGTCAACGTTCATGCACAGAAAGAGCCAGCGAAAGCGCAGACGCTGCCAATCAGCCTGACCGCGATCACAGCCGACATGCTGCAGCGCGCCGGCGTGATGATCGTGTCGGATGCAGCCCTGCAGGCACCCAACGTCGTGTTCACCGAGTTCACGGCGCGAAAGTTGAGTAACGCGCGATTCCGCGGCGTGGGCTCCAGCCCGGCGAACCCGGCAGTCACCACGTTCTTTGATGGTGTGCCCCAGCTCAATGCCAACGCCTCAAGCGTGGAACTGCTTGACGTGGACCAGATTGAATTTGTCCGCGGTCCGCAGAGCGCGCTGTACGGACGCAATACCCTGGGCGGCCTGGTGAATGTCTTGTCGATGCGGCCGTCCCTCTCGTCATGGACGGGCCGCGTGGTGGCGCCACTCAGCAATTTCAGCTCGCGCGACATCCGCGCATCGGTGTCGGGTCCGCTCGCGCCCACGGTGGGACTCTCACTGGCATTTGGACACGGTGAACGCGACGGTTTTTCGAAAAACCAGGTCACCGGTAGGACCGTGGACGACCGGTCGGCGTCGTTCGGCAAAGCGCAACTGCTGTGGACCCCGTCAGCGCAGTGGGAGACGCGACTGATCGTCAGCGGAGAGCGTTCGCGCGATGGCGACTACGCGCTGTCGGACCTCGCCGGCCTGCGGGCGAATCCGTTCACGGTGGCGCGCGACTTTGAAGGTCGGCAGGACCGCGACGTGGCATCCGGCAGCCTGCATGCCCGGAGAGAAGGGTCGCGCGTCAGCCTGACCAGCACCACCGGCCTCGTCCGATGGAAGACCCAGGACGTGACCGATCTCGACTACTCGCCGATGCCGTTGATCACCCGCGACAACACCGAAGAAGCCATGCAGTTCAGTCAGGAGATTCGCCTCGCATCGGCGGCCGCGTCACCCGTGCGCCTGTCGGACTCGACAATGTTCTCGTGGCAGGTGGGCGCGTTCGGCTTCAAGCACGACTACGAGCAGGACGCCTTGAATACCTACGCAGCGTTCCTGATGTCGCAGCTCATTCCCTTCCCCATCAGCGAGCATTCTCCCCAGGGCACGATCAAGGACTCTGGCCTTGCGGCGTTTGGGCACTCGACGCTGAGCGTCGGCAACCGCGTTGACCTCACGCTTGGGGTGCGGGCCGATCGGGAGCGCAAGACGGCCGACCTGCGCGTGTTCGTGGTGCCCGAGATTGCGCCGGGCACGTCGCTTGATGCAGAAAAGACCTGGACCAACATCTCGCCTAGCGCCGCGCTGACCTATCGCATTAACGACAACCACAGGCTCTATGCGTCGGCCAGCCGTGGCTTCAAGGCCGGCGGTTTTAATCCCGTGGTGCCGCCCTCCCCCAATACGTACGACGAAGAGCAGACGTGGAACGGTGAGGTGGGCGTCAAGACTACGTGGGCCAACGGCAGGGTGCGCACCAATGCCGCGCTGTTCACGATCGACTGGACGGACCTGCAACTGAACCTGCCCATTCCCAACGCGCCGGGCCAGTTCTATATTTCGAACGTCGGCGGCGCCGCCAGCCGTGGCCTCGAAGTGGAAGTGGCCGCTCGGGCAGCCGCGGGCGTAGATGTGTTCGGCGCGGTCGGTTATACGCGCGCGCGCTTCTCGGACGACAGCACCTCCAGCGGTGTGGACGTCTCGGACAACCTGGTCCCGTTCACGCCCGACTTCACGATGTCGGCCGGCATCGACGTGTCGCGCTCCCTGCGCCCGGACGTTCAGCTCTTCGGCCGCGCCGAAGTGGTACGCCACGGAGCATTCCAGTACGACGACGCGAACAGCGCGGGGCAAAAAGCGTACGCGCTGGTCAACATGCGCGCAGGCGTCAGCGTGCGCAGGATTTCGGTGGAAGGCTTCATCAAGAACGCGTTTGACATCCGCTACATCCCTACCGCGTTCGCCTTCCCAGGCATCGCGCCCTCAGGGTTCGTTGGAGAAATGGGCCGACCGCGCACGTTTGGGGTCAGTTTGTCTGTTGGGTTCTGACGCTCGGCCGGGGCGCGACTTGGGCTGGAGAACCAGCCGGGTTCGATTCACGCGAGCTCCGCACCCGTGCGTAGCCCGCTACCCTTGCGGGAAGCGCTTGGTGAGGATGCGGCGCATCTCCGCGATGGGCTCGGTGTGGTCGTCCACCTGGAGCCGCAATACCACATCGTTGTGCAGCCACGGGCCGCCGTCTTTTTTGACGATGAGCATGGCGGCCGATTGCATGCCGCGCGTGTCGCCACCGGCGGCCTGGCCGGCTTCGAGCGCAGCCTGTAGCCGGAGTGCCAGGCGGCCTTTGGTCGTCTCGAACGCCTTGACCATGTTTTCAACCACTGCGGGGCCTGCCAGGATGTTGCCCTGCGCCGTGCACATCACGCCCTGTTTATGTCCCGCCCAGGTGCTGGCCTCAGGCCCGGTGAACACTGCGGTGTCGCCGGCCGGATTAATCACGGCCAACTGCCGACCCGCCTTGGGCCATGGCCGATTGCGCAAACCGGGGTCGGGATCGCGCTCCCAGATCTGCTTCACGATGTCGGTGGGCTTGAGGCCCTTGCGCAAGAGTTCAAGCGCCTGCGGGCCATAACTCACGTCAACGATCGCCTGCGTGGCCGCGGCGCCAACGCCGGCCTCGGCCCACAACACACCGTTGCCCACCGAGAAGACGCGCGACTGCACCGCGCCACCGAGTTCCCCCGATACCGGGTCGTAGCCCAGAATGGAGAACGTCGCCACCGGATCTTCCGGCAACGCCTGCCGCTGCGCCGCCGGGCTTGCCACGTATACCGCAGCTGCGACCAGAACTACGCTCACGACAAACGCCGGTCTCTTGAAGCGATTCATGTCTCACCCTCCTGGTCGCAATCCTACCTCCGCCACGCACGCGGTCGCGCGATGAATTCTGCCACCGCACCCACAAACGACGCGTGGGCGTTTTCGAGCTGAGCCGCGTGGTCGCCACCCGGCAACTGAGTCCATTGCTTCTGCGGTGACGCAATTGTCGCGAAGAACCTCGCCGTCACGTCGGCGGCCCCCCCGGTTCCCTCGACCCATGCAACACCATTGTCGGCATCGTCAGGCGCGCGGGATTGACCGCGTTGAATTCGTCTTCGCGGATCCAGTCCACACGCACCGAATCGGCGGCCACGGCTTGATCGGTGAACGCCCTCATCACAGCCGGGGGCGTGACCGCGGGAGAGATGAAATCGCTGCGCGCGTCTTCGACGGTCGTGTTGGCGAAGGCTGGGCGCTCTGGCACAGGCAGAGCGGCACACTTCAGCCCCGGGTCCATCGTAAATCCGAGGAGGTTGAGCGAAGTGCGAGTGGGGGCAGCGTCGGATGTCGCGCGGCGACCCAGCGCACCACCGCGCTCACATCGGCTGCCGCCCGGCTCGGCGTGAGGAAACCGGTGGCATCGCGGCGAGTCTCGCCGTAGACGCACTGATCCACCGCGTAGGCCGCGATGCCTTGAGCCGCGAGCGAGCTCAGCACGGATCGCTGCAGTCCTGGGACCTGGAGATCGAAGTCGGGACGGCTGCTCCACGTGCGGCCGTGCACAAGCACGCTGGCCGAGCGCGGCGTGGCCGGAATTCGCGCCCACACGGCGAGTGGATGGCTGTCTGAGACGACAGTGGGCGCGCTGGCGGCGTCTGGGCCAGCGCAGTCGCGGGGGACAGAGCAGGACCAGGCCCACGGTCACTGCGGGCCCAGTCTAGACGTTGAACTTGAAGAGCAGGACGTCGCCGTCGGCGACCACGTACTCCTTGCCGTCCATGCGGTACAGGCCTTTGTCGCGAGCGGCGGCGACCGACCCACACGACACCAGGTCCGTATAGGCCACCGTTTCGGCCTTGATGAAGCCGCGCTCGAAGTCCGAGTGGATCACGCCCGCCGCCTGCGGCGCCGTATCACCCGCGTGAATGGTCCAGGCCCGTACTTCCTTTTCACCTGCGGTGAAGTATGTGCGCAACCCAAGCAGGTGGAACGTGGCGCGAATCAGCGACCCGAGCCCACTCTCAGAAACGCCCAGTTCCTCAAGGAAGGCCTGCGCTTCGTCGGGTTCCAGATCGACCAGATCGCTTTCGATTTGCGCGCTGATGACCACCGCTTCGCACGCCAGATGTGTCTTGACGTACTCGCGCACCTTGATGACGTACGGGTTGGAATCGGCGGTGGCCAGGTCGCCTTCCTTGACGTTACACGCGAAGATCGTGGGCTTGTCAGTCAGCAGGAATAAGGCGCGTGACAGCGTGCGTTCTTCCAACGTCAGGTCCACCATCAGCGCGGGCTTTCCAGAGTCCAGCACCGGCTCTATCTTCGCAAGCGCGACCTCTTCGGCGGCCGCAGCCTTGTCGCCGCGCTTGACGTCCTTCGCCAGACGCTCGCGCCGCTTCTTGACCGATTCCAGGTCGGCGAGAATCAGTTCGGTATTGATGATCTCGATGTCGCGAACCGGGTCCACAGTGCCGGACACGTGGTGCACATCTTCGTCTTCGAAGCAGCGCACCACCTGCACGATGGCGTCTACTTCGCGGATATGTGTTAGGAACTTGTTGCCCAGACCCTCACCCGTGCTCGCGCCCTTGACCAGACCGGCAATGTCCACGAACTCGATGGCCGCGGGAATCACCACATTGGTCTTGGCGATCTTCTGCAACTCATACAACCGCGCATCTGGCACGGTGACAATCCCCACGTTGGGATCGATGGTGCAGAACGGGTAGTTGGCCGCCTCGGCCTTCCGGGTGCGGGTGACGGCGTTAAAGAGTGTGGACTTGCCCACGTTGGGCAGTCCGACAATTCCGGCTCTGAGCATGGCGGCGCTTCAGTTCCTGGTGGCCGGCGCGGCCATGCGCGCCTGACGCGCGCGGGTGAGGTGCGGGACGACGCCGACGAGGCGCTGGCAAACCATCAACTGGGCGCGGTGGTGCATCTCGTGTTCCTTGGCGCCCATCAACATTTCGAACCGCGTCTTGGACGGCGGATCGAGCGGCGCCGGAAAACCCACGCGCTCTGCCAGATCGGCCTCGCTCAGGGAATCGAGAAAGCTGGCAAACGCCTCACCCTCGGTCTCGAGCGCCTGAAGCACCGCGTCGCGCGTATTGCAGGCCTGCTCAAAGGCCTTTGAGGCGCCGATGTAGCTGCCGAAGTCCTCGAAGGTCACAAACGTCTTTTTGTCTTCGCCGTGAAGCTTCAATTGCCAGGTGGTGTAGCCGGCAAGATGCGCCAACATTTCGTGAACACTCATGGACTCGGGCGTGGCGCGAAAGCCCCACTGCTCGGCCGGAATGTCCATCGCTACCAGAATCGTATTGTTGCGCACCGTGCGGAACGCCCTTCCAAAGTCCGTACCGGAGTAGCACGTCATAGCCCTTCATCGTACACCAGGGCGACTGGGGAACTGGAAGGCCGGTTCCTCAGTTCCCCAGTTCCTAACTGCCCAATTTCCTCATTTTCGTCTCAGGATGTCCCTCGCCTCGAGCACCCCAATCCCACCTCCGCCATCAAGCCAGGCCCTGGCGGTAGAATCCTGGCGCAGGAAGGCATCCCAGAAGGCGGTGCTGAGGGCCATGATGACTGTCTGGTGATTCGGATTGCGCTCCACGCGATCGCCGGGCAGGTCGCGATCGGTGAAGGCCGAGTGCTGGCCATCGAACAGCACGAGTTCGTACTTATTGCCAGGCGGAAGCGCGGGAAACACCTGGAGTCGTGACTCGGCTGTGGCGCCACCAATCAATGACTCGTCTCGCGTGCCTGTCATGAGCATCCAGGGAATGGTCACCTTTCCAAAGGCGGTCTGCGGATTGCCGGCCGCGGGCACGCTGGGGCTCATCACGATGGCGGCCTTGATGCGAGCATCGGTCAAACGGAGCGTCGGAACATTGCTCGACTGTCCGCTCACCGCCTGAGTGGTCACCCCACCAAACGAGTGGCCCGACATCCCGACGCGCGACATGTCCAGCCGGCCGCGCAATGGGTGCCCGGCGTCCCCGTTCCAGCCCGCCAGGTCGTCCAGCACGGCCTTCACATCCTGAGCCCGTAATAGATAGTTCTTGACGTTGGCCTCGCGTCGCATCACGGCCAGTCGCCGAAGAGGTGCCACATCCTGCCAGATCGACTCGTCGCTTCCCTTGTGCTGAAGAAACACGGCGACATATCCCCGCGCGGCCCAATGCCGTCCGAGGAACGCCGAGCCCGTTCGCGCGCCTCCCAGTCCGTGGCTAAACAACAGAATAGGCGCTGCACTCTGGCCCGAAGGCAAATACACAAGCACCTTAATTTCCCTCTTGCGCCCATCGTCTCGCACCACGAGATCCCGCGGCTCAAGCCGCGCCACCCGAGTCGGCACTAGCGGATCGTAGGACTGTGAGGCGAGCTGTGCGGTGAGGATCGCTAAAGTGAACCAGGAGCTTCTCAGTAGAGTGATCATCAGACGGCCTCCCCCATAGCGTAATAAGGAACTTGGGAACCTGGGAACTGAAGAAATGGGCAACTGGGAGCCAGCAGTTCCTCAGTTCACCAATTCCTAAGTTCCTAATTGACGAATGTCACCAGTTCGTAGGCTTGTAGTCCTTGAGGAACTGGCCCCACACGTGCACGCCGGTATTGATGCCGGTGATGATGGGATCAACGATGCGGGAGGCGCCGTCGACGATGTCGAGCGGCGGATGGAAGCGGTGTTCGGCGGTTTTGCGCGCCGCCACTTCCACTGGATCCTCGTCGGTCACCCAGCCAGTGTCCACGCTGTTCATGTGGATGCCGCCGGTCTGATAGTCGGCGGCCGCGGTGCGGGTCATCATGTTGAGCGCAGCCTTGGCCATGTTCGTGTGGGGATGGCGGGTGGTCTTGAAGCTCCGATAAAATTGCCCTTCGACCGCCGAGACGTTCACGATGTGTTTGTCGCGGTTGTCGGTGCGCAACATCAATGGCTTCAATCGAGCGTTGAGTACAAACGGCGCCACAGCATTCACCAGGTGTACTTCCAGCAGCTCTACTGCCGGCACTTCGTCCATGAGCAACCGCCAGGAGTTTCGATTCCGCAGGTCAACCTGTTGCAAGTCTTGGTCGAGCCGGCCCTGCGGGAACAGGCTCTTCTGAGCCTGCAGTTCCTCGGGCAACAGCGCGACCTGCGACAGCGCGGCCGCGTATGTCAGTCCCGCAACATCAGAGAGGCTCGTCGCCAGGGCTCCTTGGGCTGCCTCGGGCAACAGGTGATAGCCGCGCAGTCCTTCATACGCGCCCACGAGCGTCCGGACATGCTCGGGCATTGTGTGCAGCGCCGCGGTTTCGCCTTCCATCATGTGGGCGTAGAACTCGGGCGGCCGGCGCACGGTCTGGCACGCGTTGTTGACGATGAAGTCGAGCCGGGAGCGGGTGGAGAGCATCTCGCGGCAAAACGCTTCCACCGACGGTGTGTGGCGAAGATCGAGGCCGAACACTTCCAGTCGGTGCCCCCATTGGTCAAAGTCGGGCTCGCTGGCGTACCGCATGGCCGAGTCACGCGGGAATCTAGTGGTGACGATCAACTGAGCACCGCCGCGCAGCAGCTTGAGGCCGGCCTGGTAGCCAATCTTGACGCGGCCGCCGGTCAATAGCGCGACGCGGCCAGTCAGATCGGCCAGCTCCGTGCGCTTCCGGAAGTTGAACGCCGCGCACGACGGGCACAGCTGATCGTAAAAGTGATGGACCTCGGTGAAGTGGGTCTTGCAGGCGTAACAGTGACGCTCGTCCGCCAGATGCGTCCGTGCTTCCGCCTCCGACTCGCCGAGGGGATCGCCCTGTTCGGTAGCCGGAGGCGGGAAGAAGTTCGGCGTGGTGAACACGGGCCTACGCCGCAGTTCACGGATTCCCGTTTCCTCGCGCACGTGTTCGTCGCGTTGGATCCGTTCCACTTTTCGCAGCCGAACCACGGCCTTCACCATCCGCCGGCGTGCCGCCTGATCGGGAATGTAGACCGCACCCACGGCAATGAGAAGTCGCTTGCGTTCGTGGGGCGTCAGCGCTGCCAGCAGCCGACGGTCGGCGGCAATCGACTCCAGGGTCTCGACAGTAGACCGCAGTCGCGCAATCAGCGCCGCGTCGATTGTGTCTTCAATCATACTCCTACCGCCTGAACTGGTACGCCAGCTTCACAAAGAAGCCGTCTGAAGTGCGCCGCAGAGCCTCGGTCCCAAGCCGATTGGGATCACGTTCCTGACTCGCGCCATACCCAAGGAACACCACCGTGCCTGGTGACGGTTCAAACGACAGCAGCCAATCCGTCCGCAGGCCCTTGAACGTCTGCCCTCCGCGCGCCTCAGACCGATACTCCGCGATCAGACGGAAGAACAGCGATCGTCGAGGCTGATACTCGGCTTTGAGGCGCGGAATGGTGGACCTGGCAAACTCCGTGTCGTCCCGTTCCCGACGGATGCGCGATGTCACAAAGCTCGCCTCGATTCGAGCCGACTGCGTGGGCCGCAGACCCAGCGTCGTGGTGACGCGGGTTTCGCGGCCATCGGCGCTCTCCGCGAAGATCGCAGTGCCGCCGGTCCGCACTTCCACCTTGGCGTTGAACTTCTCGAAGACCGGCGTGGTGACCGAGAACGTGCCGCTGAAATTGGTCACGGTCTCGTCTTGCCCGGCCTCATCAAAATACACGAAGTCGCGCGCCGGTCTTGCACTGAGCGACCATCCGCCGCGCATCGTCGCCGTGACGCTCACGGACTCGTCGCCTTCAATGGCGTGCTCCTTGCCAAAATCGGCGTAACGCCAGATGCGCGTGGGACCGGCGAGCGCCGTGATGCCCTCCACGAGCGAATCGCGCTTGCCGTAGTAGCTCAATCGGTTGAATGCCTGGAATTCCACGATGTTGTTGCGCGGCACAAAACCCGATGTAGCTTGGAATTCTTTGCCGATACCACCTAGCTTGTAGTGGAATCCCCATGTCCTGGCGGTACGATCGGCCTCAATGTTCCACGTGGGCGCTGAGACGGCGCCGTTGCCGGTGTCCGTCCACGATCCACCCACCTGACCGAGCACGTAGTAGAGCTGCTTGAAGACGATGCGGGCATCGGCGGCGAGCACGCGATTAGACCCACCATCGGCGGTGCGATCGGTGTAGGTCACACCTGCCAGCGAGTCGCGGCCCACATCGCGACGAATGCGCGCCAGGTTCACCCATGTCTGGTCGGGCCCGGCCTCGTCCATGGCCGAGAGGAACGCGAGCCCCGTACGGCCGACCTTGCCGGTGAATTTGGCGCCGGCAATCGGGTCCGCAATACGACGCGTGTAGACCAGTTGCCCCGGCGTCGCAAACAGTTCAATGCCTTCGAGGAAAAAGGGACGCTTCTCGGCAAAGAACAAAGCGAAGCGTTCGTTGACCGTCACCTGGGCCGCATCCGACTCCACCTGGCTGAAGTCCGGATTCACGGTGGCATCCAGAGAAAGATTCGTGAACCCCAGGCGGACGTTGACGCCGGGTTCCACATCCACGCCGCTTCGAGAGAACCGCCCATCGACCTGGCGGGTGCCGGTGGTGGCACCGGTGGCGAAGGGCTGCACTTCGGTCACCACGCCGCGCTTCATCTCGTACAACCCAGTCATCGTACCGGTCTGGCCCAAGAAACTGGCCACCCGTTTGGCGTCCGTCCACGTATCTTCACGACCTGTGCGCTGCGTCTTGCGCAGCACGTTGATGCCCCACTTCACCAGGTCGGCGGAAGGGTACCTGAGGCTCTTGAATGGGATGCGCACTTCCACCACATATCCCTCGGGCGTCAACTGGCCGCGCGAGTCGAACTGATAGTCGGGGCTGAGGTCCACGACGCCGCCAAAGGTGCGGCCCGCGCTGAAGGCGCCTTCGGTCTGCACACCATCTTCCTGCGCGCCCAGGGGATTGACGCCGAAGACAAACGCCCGTCGCCGGTCGTTGAACGTGTCGAGGTAGATGCGGACAGTGTCTTCGCGGTCGAGGTTATCGCGATCAGCCTGCGTGGCCCTGACCGATGACGGATCCGAGTCGTGGGCGATGATGCCGAAATGCAGGGCTTCGGGTGAATACCACACGAGCACTTCGGTGCGTTCGCTCGCCCGCTGGCTGTTTACCGGACGATATTCGGAGAAGCCCGTGAGTCTCGTGGCCTGCGCCCAGGCCGGCTCATCAAGCCGTCCGTCGATCACCACGGTGCCTTCGAAACGGGGAATGGAAAATGCAGGAGACCCGGCGCCGTCAACGGTGGCCAGGGCCTGTGGAGGCATGGCCGTCTGGGCCAGCGCGAGTATGAGCAGGTATGGCAGTGTCATCTACAGCCGTACAGCATATCGCTGACCGCGACCCGTCACTGCATTCTGGGGCGTTCGGGGCGCATGAACGCGAGATCCAGTGCGAAGCTCAGCGCACATGTGACAAACCACGCGTAGGTATGCAGGGCGTCCAGGAAGCCGGGGTTGGGCTCCTGTCGTCCTGGCGGCAGTGCGTGTGAGCAGGGCCACTGGGTCCCGGATGTCTGGTTGCCGAACTATCCGCACGCCACCAGCGCGCGGAGCATGGCCGAAAGATTCGCGCCGGTGGCGCCGACACTCGCGCGACACAAGACGGGGAACGATACACCGCACCGCGTGCCCGCATGGGCGTTGAGTATTCACGGAATCAGCACGATGACATTACTGAGCAGGATGGTGACCAGGGCCTGCGCCCTGTCATGCCCTGCTGCATCAGGCCCGAGGCGCCGAGGACGGCAGGAACGGGTTCTCGAACCGCAGACCGGTAAACATGACGCCGAGCGAGGCAGCCATAAATCTCTCCTCTCCGCCGGGAAGCCGCCACCATAGCGCAGGCGGAGATCTGCGCCTGCTGCGACAGGTCCGGGACACCATCCGCAAGACGGCACCGAAAGCCGAAGAGAAGATCAGCTACCAGATCCCGATGTTCGTTCTGCACGGCAACCTGGTGCACTTTGGGGCTTTCGAGAGCCACATCGGGTTCTACCCTACGCCGACGGGGCTGAAAGAATTCGAAAAGGAATTATCGAAGTACGCGGGCGCGAAAGGGTCGGTGAGATTCCCTCTCAACCAGCCGATGCCACTCGCTCTGATCACCCGGATCGTGACGTTCAGGGTCAGGAAGAATCTAGAACGGGCGGCAAGCAAGAAGTAAACACGCGCCCCGGTGATCCAAAGGGGCTTCCCATAAAGCTCCATGAAGGTCCAAAAAGCGGTCTGACGATCGCGGGGTTGAGCGCCGCCGAAGGCGGCGCCCCACCCCGCGTCATTCAGAGACGAACTGACATCTTCGACCTTCTTGTCACCATAAGTCAGCGGTTTGCCTGATCTCTTCATGGAACTTCATGGTGAATGCTCTTAGAACTTCAGGCTGAGGTGCGTCTGCGCAAACAACGCGAGGGCCTGGACTAGCCGATCGGCGAACGAGGCTCGACTGTTCACCGAGTCGCGCACGCCTGAGAAGTTGCACTCAATCTGCAAACCGGGGATAGTTGACGCGTAGCGGCTGGTGCTGTAGCCGCCGCTGAAATAGTCGTCGTTGCCAGGCGTGGGAATGGACGGGCTCGGCACCGACGCGACGTCTGGCTCGAGGAATCCGCCAAGGCTTGTCGGTCCACGGAGTAGTTCTGAGAACAGCAATGGCGATGATTGCGCGATCAGCCTGAGACTGCTGGCTGGGGCAACGCCTGGCGCATCAAGTTGCGTATTGGTGCCGTCGAGGGTGGACGCCGAAAGCAGGTAACCAAGTTCCAGTCGCTGCTTCGTGTGGCCGTGCCCATGCAGGTCGATGTAAACGCCCGTGCCTGACCGCTGCTGAACGGCCGCCATCGCCTGTTCGATGAATGCGTGGTACTCGTTCCAGGCCTGGATGGCGTCCGCGTTCCCTGCCGCGGCTTCAGTGATGTCCCTGTTCGCATCCAGCTTCGTTCGACGAAGATGCACGATCACCAGGTGGGGCGCACGGGCCGAGCGATTTGTCATTGCGGTCGAAATCGCTCGGCTGAGTTCAATCGTGTTCAGGTCGGTGGTGGTGGTGCCGAGCGTCCTGTCGGGAATGGATGCCGGTGTCAGTGCGCCTCCGTGCGGCACGCTGATCACGATGGGCAGGTCGCCCGGGATGTACTCGATGTAGTTGTTCCTGCCAAAACACGAGACTCCAGAGGTGCTGCAGGCCGCCGGTCCAGGTGGCGGCACCGGCGGCTGGGGCGTGGAGGGCGACGTGGAGGGCGCTGTGGGACCGGCGCACGACAGCGCGGCGGCGGTGACGACGCACTGGACAAATGTGAGACGTGTCCGCTTCTTCACTGTTGGCGGGGCCAGTATACGGCGTAGACTCGGCGCATGAAGGCTCCACCGCTCTCGAATTTCATCGGCGGTCGTTGGGTTCCTTCCACCGGCAGCCGCACGATCGACGTCCACAACCCGGCCACGGGGCAGACTATTGCGCGAACGCCGCTTTCGGGCGGTGCCGATGTGGCGGCCGCTGTAGCGGCGGCGACCGCTGCGTTCCCCGGATGGAGCGAAACGCCACCAGTGGTGCGCGCACGCACGATGTTCACCTTCAAGGCACTGCTCGAGTCCCATGCTGAAGGGATCGCGCGCATCGTGACCACCGAGCACGGCAAGACGCTGGATGAGTCGCGCAGCAGCGTCCGCCGCGCCATCGAGTGCGTGGAAGTGGCCTGCGGCGCACCGTCGATGTTGATGGGGGATGCACTCGAAAACGTCTGGGCGGGCATCGACTGCACGTCGATGCGACAGCCGATTGGTGTGTGCGCGGCCATTGCGCCTTTTAATTTTCCGGCCATGGTGCCGCTATGGTTCCTGCCGTTCGCCGTGGTGTCGGGTAACACGTTTGTGTTGAAACCCTCGGAGCAGGTGCCCCTTTCCCAGCAGAAGATGTTTGAACTGCTCGAACAGTGCGACCTGCCACCAGGCGTGGTCAATCTCGTTCATGGCCAGCGCGAGGTGTCAGAAGCCATCTGCGACCATCCAGGCATTCGCGCGGTGTCGTTTGTCGGATCGACGGCCGTGGCGCGCGCCGTCTATCAGCGCGCCACCCACGCCGGCAAGCGCGTCCAGGCGCTCGGTGGCGCAAAAAACTTCATCGTCGTCATGCCCGATGCCGATCTAGAGCGGGCAATTCCGATCATCAGCGAGTCGTTCTACGGGTGCGCAGGCGAGCGCTGCCTCGCGGGCAGCATCCTGGTGCCGGTGGGCCCGGTGCATGCCGAGGCACGCGACCGACTGGTAGAATTTGCGCGCACCATGAAGGTGGGTAACGGGATGGAGGCCGGCGTGGATATGGGTCCGGTTATCAGCGCAGCTCATCGCGATCGCGTGTTGGGATATGTGGAGCGCGGTGCGGCCGAGGGGGCGCGGTTGGTCCTGGATGGACGCACGCGGACGATGTCAACGGACGGCTACTTCGTGGGGCCGTCGATTTTCGACGCGGTCACGCCGGCCATGACGATCGGGCGCGAGGAGATCTTCGGCCCCGTCGCCGCCATCTGCCCCGTGGAACGACTGGAGGATGTGTTCCGGCTAATGGAAGCGCATCCGAACGCAAACGCTACGTCCATCTTCACGTCGAGTGGCAAGACCGCGCGCGAGTTCGCGCATCGCGCGACGGCGTCAATGGTCGGGGTCAACATTGGCGTGGCCTCGCCCATGGCCTATTTCCCGTTTGGCGGGGCGCGCGACAGCTTCTTTGGAGATCTCAAGGTGCACGGGCGCGACGCGTTCGAGTTTTATACAGACACGAAAGTCACAATCAGCCGCTGGTTCTAATTGGTGGGGCTTGCCGCACCCGAGGGGGGGGGGGGCAACTTCGTAGGCCGCGTCGCTATCGGCATCTTCATCACACGCTCCGAGTTCACTTATGACAAGCAAAGAAATGATCGAGCTTTCCACGCGCCACACCATCTTCGAGTGGTCGGCTCAAGGCGCCATGGACCCCATCCCCGTTGCGCGCGCCAGCGGCGTCTATTTCTACACCCCCGACGGCAAACGCTTCATCGATTTCAACAGCCAGTTGATGTGCGTGAACATCGGCCACGGCGACGCGCGGGTGGTCAAGGCGATCGAAGCCCAGCTCGCCGTACTGCCGTACGCCAATCCGTTCATGGCCACCGAATCTCGGGCCAAGCTTGGTGCAAAGCTGGCGAGTGTGACCCCCGGAGACATCGACTGCTTCTTCTTCACCAACGGCGGCGCTGAGGCAAACGAAAACGCGATCAAGATCGCGCGCGCCTTCACTGGCCGCCAGAAGATCCTGGCGCGATATCGCTCGTATCACGGCGGCACCGCCGGGGCCATCGCCGTGACCGGCGATCCCCGACGCTGGACCGAGCCGCCCCTGCCAGGCATTGTCCACGTATTGCACCCGTATCGTGGAATTGCGAGAGGCTGGGACTCGGCGGCCGAGGCGCTCGAGTATCTCGATGAAGTGATTCAACTCGAGGGACCGAAACAAATTGCCGCGTTCATCCTTGAGCCTATCACCGGCACAAACGGCATTCTGATTCCCCCTGACGGCTACCTCGAAGGCGTTCGCGCCATCTGCGACAAATATGGAATCCTCATGATTTGCGACGAGGTGATGTCAGGCTTCGGCCGCACTGGTGCCTGGTTCGCCGTCGACCATTGGAAGGTCGTGCCAGATTTGATCACGATGGCGAAGGGGTTGACGAGTGCGTATGTACCCCTGGGCGCTGTCGGCTTGCGCAGGCCCATCGCAGACCACTTTGCCGATAAAGTCTTTCCGAGTGGCCTGACGTACAACAGCCACCCGCTGGGATGCGCGGCTGCGTTGGCCACGCTCGCTGTGTACGAGGAGGATGGGCTCATCGCACGCGCGAAAGAACGCGGCGTCTTGATGCGGTCACTGCTCGAGGACCTGGCAGCGAAGCATCCCTCGGTCGGCGCCATTCGCTCCATCGGTCTCTTCGGCATCGTCGAACTCGTGCGCGACAGGGCGAAGAAGGTGCCGTTGGCGCCGTTCGCGGGGTCGTCGCCGGAGATGACGGCGCTTGGCCGCTTCTTCAGAGACGAGGGTCTCTACACGTTTGTGCGGTGGAACTCGTTCTTCACGAATCCACCCCTGACGATCACTGCGGACGAATTGCGCGAGGGGTTCGCGATCATCGATCGCGGTCTAGCGATCACGGATGGTGCGGTGCCAGACTAGTCTGGTCGTGGCCTGTTACGGCCGAATCGTGACTTTCTTGATCACCTGCCGCATCACAGGCTGGCTCATATTGCCATCGCCGCCCATGACGGTGGCTGTGTTGGCAATCGCATCAACCACGTCGAGGCCCGCAGTGACCTTGCCGAAGATGACGTAGTCCGGCTGCAACGGATAGTCGTCGTGCATGATGAAGAACTGGCTGCCATTGGTGTTGCGGCCACTATTCGCCATCGCGACGATTCCCCGTCGGTACCCGTTTTTGTAGAGGTCAGAGTCGGGCGCGATCTCGTCCGGGAAAGACCCACCCCATGCGCTCTGGCCACCGGTGCCGTCGCCTGCAGGGTCGCCACCTTGCAACATAAACCCCTTCACGATGCGGTGAAAGGTTAGCCCGTCGTAGTAGCCGTGTTCGGCCAGGAGGCGGAAGTTCTCCACCGCCTTCGGGGCGTCAGTTCCGAAGAACTCAATCTCGATCGCGCCTGATCCCGTCTCGATGATTGCGTGTTTGCCGCCGGTGCTCTTGGCGCCAGCAGGCACCCGAGGATTCCCAACCACTTCAGGTTCAGGTGGCGCACTGCACCCCGACAGCGTCAACAACACCGCGAACACACACCCACTCTTCCAGCGCGATCCCATCATCTTCAGGTCAGCCATACCCTAAAGATTAACGGACTTTTGCGCGCTCGATCCAGGCCTTGACTCTTGCCTCGACCACGTCGAGCGGAACCGCGCCCGAGGCCAGAACTTCGTCGTGGAAGCTTCGAATGTCGAAGGTCGCCCCGAGTTGTGTCTCTGCCGACGTGCGGAGGTCACGAAAAGTGATCTCTCCCATCTTGTACCCCAGCGCCTGGCCGGGCCAGACGATGTAGCGATCCACTTCGACGGTAATGTCCTGCTGTGTCTTGGCAGTATTCGTAAGAAAGAAGTCGATGGCTTGTTGCCTTGACCATCCCATCGAATGGAGCCCCGTGTCCACCACGAGACGCACGGCTCTCCACATCTCATAGGTGAGCTGGCCGAACCGGGAATAGGGATCTTTGTAGAAGCCCATCTGCTCGCCAAGGCGCTCGGCGTATAACGCCCACCCTTCCACGTACGCGGTGTAGCTGGAGTGTTTGCGGAACTCCGGCAGGCCGGTCAGTTCCTGCGCGATGGCGATCTGCAGGTGGTGACCCGGCACGGCTTCGTGCAGCGTCAAGGCCTCCATCTCGTATTTTGGCCTTGCGTCGAGCTTGTACGTATTCGCGAACATGTAACCCGGTCGGCCGGCCATTAGGGAGCCGGGTTCGTAGTAGGCCGTGGTCTGTGACGGCGCTACGGCATCGGGCATACGGATCACGCCGTAAGGCGTCGCGGGGAGCCGCCCAAACAGCTTCGCCAGTTCGGGGTCCGCGCGTTTGGCAACATCGCGGTAACCGATGACCAGCGCGTTGGCATCGGTGTAATAAAAGCGTCGATCTGTACGCAGGAAGCGCACGAAATCGCCAAAGCGATTTGGATAGCCGGTCTGCGCGATGACCTTCTCCATCTCGGCCCGGATGCGCGCAACCTCGGCGAGGCCGATCTCGTGAATCTCCTTCGGCGTCTTTGCGGTCGTGGTGTGCCACTTCGCGTTGTATTGATACAGCGCCTCACCCTTCGGCAAGGCATTGGCGCCAATCGACTCACGGCATGCGGGAATGTATTCGTCCACCAGGAACGCGTGCATCCGCCGAAACGCGACCGCCACCTGCTGTCGATACGCGGCCGAGGCCTGCTCCACGAGGCCAGGCCACTCAGATCCAGACACACCCGACGGCCGTGTCGCGAACGCGGCGAGCATCGGGCTTGACAGCGGGTCCTCCACCACCTGCGCCAGGACCTGGCCCGGCAGGTCACGCAGGACGATGCGGGGAGGCGTCATCTTCTCCACGATGCCCTGCCGCATGAGCATTATGGTCTGATCCACCACGGCCGGAATTCCGCGCAGGCGCGCGACGATGTTCGCGAGATGTGCGGACGACTGCGTGGGCATCAGGGCGATGGTGCGCGGAATGTCCTGCTGCATGCCCTCCATCTGGTTCATGGGCATCATCAGGTTGCGCGCGGTCACACCTTTGATGGGGACCGCATCATTCTGCAGGTCAAGACCCTCAACAGCTGTCTCAAGCATCTGCCGGTAGAGGTCGTAGTTAAGCTGGTCGGCTTCGCCAAGTGTGGTGCGGTCAACGAACTTGAGACGCTCGAGACTCTCGCGCACGTAGGTGGCCCGCGTCGCGATGGCGCCTGCGGAGTAGTCGGTCCAGCGCCCCTCGCCGCCAGGGACGCCGAGACTCACGGCCAGCTCGGGGTGTTGGGCCATCCAGTACTGCCAGTCGCGATTGAACTGGTTGTACATCGCTTGCGCAGGCAACCCCGAGGGGGTCGCGCCACACGCGGCCATAGAGACACCGACTGCAGCTACGACCATCAGCCCTACCGCCCCTCTAATCATCGTCACGCTGCATTCCCTTTCACGTTCCTTCAGACCTGCATGCCTGCATGTAAAATATGACTTCATCCTAGCGCCCTGACGATATCTGAGCGGGTGATGACGTAGGTCTCATCGCTTTTGAAGTCGCGGACGAGCACGGCGGGGTTGTCGGCGGTGAGCATTGACGCCAGCGCGTCGATGCCGGTGGAAATGTCGGCGAACGGAAATGCCGACTGCATGATCGACGACACCGGCTGGGTGCGAAGGGCGGGGTCTTTCACCAGCGCGCCGTATAAACGGCCCTCGTTGATGGAACCGACCAGCCGGCCGGCCTGCATGACGGGGATCTGCGAAAAATCGTGTTCGGTCATCACATGCACAGCCTGGGCCACGGTGTCGGTGGTTTCAATAAACAACATCGGCACCGTCTTCTTGGCGGTCACCAGATCGCGCGCGGTCAGGCCCGACTTGTCGAGGTAGCCCATCTTGCGCATCCAGTCGTTGTTGAACATTTTTCCGAGATAGCGGGTGCCGTGGTCGTGGAAGATGACTACGACGAGGTCGCCGGCCTTGAAGCGGGCTTTCATCTGCATCAGGCCCGCCATGGCCGAGCCGGCGGAGTTGCCGGCGAAGATGCCTTCCTCGCGCGAAATCCGACGGGTCATTACCGCCGCGTCCTTGTCGGTGACTTTTTCAAAGTGATCGATGACGGAGAAGTCCACGTTCTGCGGCAGGAAGTCTTCGCCGATGCCTTCGGTCACGTACGGATAAATTTCGTTTTTATCGAAGATGCCAGTCTCTTTGTATTTTTTGAACACCGAGCCGTACGTATCGATGCCCAGCACCTGGATCTTCGGGTTCTTCTCCTTGAGAAACCGGCCGGCACCGCAGATCGTGCCGCCGGTGCCGACGCCAGAAACCAAGTGAGTGATGCGGCCCTCAGTCTGGTCCCAGATTTCGGGACCCGTCTGCTCGTAGTGGGCCTGCGAATTCGACACATTGTCGTACTGGTTGGCCTTCCACGAATTTGGTGTGTCGCGTTCGAGGCGGGATGACACCGAGTAGTACGAGCGAGGATCTTCGGGTTCAACGTTGGTCGGGCACACGATGACCTCGGCGCCAAGCGCCTGCAGGGCATCGACCTTTTCTTTCGACTGTTTGTCGGTGGTGGTGAAGATGCACTTGTAGCCTTTGACCACGGCTGCAATCGCCAACCCCATGCCGGTGTTGCCCGACGTGCCCTCGATGATGGTGCCCCCGGGCTTGAGCCGGCCATCGCGTTCGGCGTCCTCAATCATCTTCAGGGCCATGCGGTCCTTGATCGAGTTGCCGGGGTTGAACGTCTCGACCTTGGCCAGCACGGTGGCCGCAATGACGCCCTTGGTGAGAGCATTGATGCGGACCATCGGCGTGTGACCGATGGCCTCGAGGATGTTGTCGCACATTTTCTTGGGCACAGCAGGCGTCCTTTACGCGCCTGATTCTATAATGCGTGGCGATGTCCCGAATGTTCCCTCTTGTCCTCGTTGGCGTACTTTTCAGCTCCTCAGGCCACATCACGGCCGCCCAGACGCCATTCCCCACGAAGTTCTCGCCGGCCATCGCCGCCAGAGCCGACGTCAGACTGGCCCTCACGTACATCGACCGCCGCTTCGACGCGCAGGTGGAGGAGTGGATCCGGGTGACCGAGATCCCCGGCACTTCAGGGCATGAACAGAAGCGCGCCGAATATGTGAAGGCGGAACTCCGCAAGCTCGACATGACGCCTGAGACCGATGAGGTCGGCAACGTCTGGGCTGTGCGCAAGGGCACCGGCGGCGGGCCGACGGTTGTGTTTACCGCCCACATGGACACGGTGCATCCGCTCGATACACCCCTCAAGGTACGCCGCGAAGACAATGGGACGCTGCATGCGCCGGGCATCTTCGACAACACCGCCTCAATCGCCAGCCAGTTGCAGACCATGCGAGCGTTGCGCGAGGCAAACATTGAGACCAAGGGCGACATCATCTTTCTGTTCACCGTGCAGGAAGAGGTGGGCCTGAAAGGGATGTATCACTGGGCCGAGAAACACCCGGGCCTTACGGACATGCTGGTGGGCGTGGATGGCGCGCTGGGCCCGGTCAACTACGGCGCGCTCGGCATTTACTGGTCGCGCATGAAATTCTCCGGCGACGGCGCACACACGCTGCAGTCGCGCGACCAACCCAACACCGTTCGCGCGTCAGCGCAGTGCATCACGGACATCTACACCGTGCCCCTGCCCCCGGCCAACGACCCGATCCCCGCCATCTACAACGTGGGCGGCATGCTCTCGGGCGGCAACGTTGTGAACGCCATTCCGCAGGAAGTGACGTTTACCGTGGACCTTCGGACAGTTGATGCCGAAATGCTTCAGACGCTCGATGCGGCCATCGTAGGCAAGTGCGAGGCCGCGGGCAAGGCACACCGCGTGAAGTTTGTCCGTGAGTGGATTCAGAAATCGGAAGCTGGTGGCCGGCCCGATCAGCTCACGGCCCAGCGCGCGCACCCGCTGGTGCAGACGGCGATTGATGTCCTGCGATTCCTCGACGTGCCCATGCCCGCAGGGCGCGAAGCCATCCCGACCGGCTCCACCGACGCCAACGTCGGCGTCGTCCTCAAAATTCCCGCGATCTCGGTGGGCAGGTCTCGCGGCGGTGGCGGACACACGCTCCAGGAGTGGGCGCACATCGACTCGGCCAAGACCGGCGCGCAGCAACTGGTGCTGCTGGCGGTGTCGCTTGCGGAGTTGGGAGGTAAATAGTGTCCATTCGTTCAGTCTCACGTATCGTTTCCGCGCAGTCGACCATGGAAGGCGCGGGCGTCACACTCCATCGCGGTTTCGGATTCGGCACCACGCCGGAGTTCGATCCATTCCTGCTGTTCGACGATTTCAGGGGCGAGCGGCCGGCGGATTACCTCGCCGGCTTTCCCTGGCACCCGCATCGAGGAATCGAAACCATCACATATGTGCTGGCTGGCACGGTCCATCATGGCGATAGTCTCGGGAACGAGGGCGCGCTCACCGCAGGCGACGTCCAGTGGATGACCTCAGGAAGCGGAATCATCCATCAGGAAATGCCCACCGGTGACGCCGAGGGTCGCATGCACGGCTTCCAACTCTGGGCGAACCTTCCGGCGGCGCTCAAGATGACCGCGCCTCGGTATCAGGAAGTGCACGCCACCGACATCCCGGTGGTGGTGGATGACGATGGCACGCGGGTGAAGATTGTGTGTGGCGGGTTCTGGGGGAAACGCGGTCCGGTGGATGGAATCGCGGCCGACCCGGTGTACCTGGATGTCTCGGTCCCACCCGGCGTGCGAAAGACGCTTCCCGTGGAGACGACGCGCCATGCATTTGCGTATGTCTTTGCCGGTGCGGGGTCGTTTCGCGATGCGTCTGCGCCACAAGGCGTGCTGACCGACACCACCGGAGAAATCGACGAGGCCCCGGTGCTGGACCTGACGGGCAATCGGTCGCTAGTGCTGTTCGATCGCGGCGACGAAGTCACGGTGCAGGCGGGTCCGGAGGGTATTCGCTTCCTGCTCGTCTCGGGCAGACCGCTGGGCGAACCCGTCGCCTGGCACGGCCCCATCGTCATGAACACCCAGGACGAAATTCGGGAGGCGCTCTCAGACTTGCGTCAGGGCACGTTCATACGGGCGTGAACGTGAAAATAACCTCTGAGGTCGTTTCGTGTACACACACGGGTGGAAACGACCTCAGAGATCGTTTTTCCGTCAGGCTGACGGCCTGAAACGCAGCAGGTCTGTCGAGGGCGGCACGCCGCCGACCATGCGGATCTGGCTGGCCACCTGGCCGCGATGGTAGGTGGCGTGGTTGGCGACGTGGTGGAGCAGGAAGCCCAGCTTCGCGCGATCGGCGTCACCGTTAATCCGAGTGAATGAAATCTCGCGGTCGAGGTCGGCGTCGGCCAGTCCGCCGATAAATTCCTTGCGAGCCGCATGGATGCGCCGCCATTCCTCATGAATCTCGCTCACCGAGCCGATGGCCCAGGAAGGCCACCCCTTCGGGCTCTCGCCGGTCCAGCGGCAGAGCCAGATCCAGTCGGCAGCGGCCATGTGGGAGAGCGTTTCGCGAATTGAAGGGAAACTCCCCCCGACCGCCCGCGTCGTTTGTTCGTGTGAAAGCGCCGCTGCGGCGTCGAAGAGCTGCTCGTTGGCCGATTCGGTGTAGGCGAAAAGGAAGGCGATATCCGAAACCGTCATGCTGAAAAAGGTACACCTGAACGGGTGTGGGTACACAAAACGACCTCTGAGGTCGTTTTGTGTACATCTTTATTTTCGGGTGAGCCAGACGACGAGGGCGGCGACATACAGCAGGCCGGCGACCGCCAACACATACACCGCGCCGGGCAGGATCTCGAAAATCTGCTCGGCCAGGTAGGCCTGGGCGTAGCACAGGGGTGCCATCCCGATAAACGTGCCCAGCGCCACGCGCCAGACAGGCACGCCCACTGCCCCGGCCATATACGACACGATGTCTGACGACGTCAGAGGATTTACGCGCAGGAGCAGGACCACCCACAGGCCACGGGCGCGAATGGCATCGCGGTATTGAGCGGCCTTCGTTCCCTCGACGCGCCGCGCCAGCGCGTCCTCGCCCACCGCGCTACCGACGCCGCACGCGATAGCTGCTCCCAAGGTGTTGCCGATGAGCGACAACGTGCCGCCCATCAGACCGCCGAACAGCGCTCCAGCGGGCGCATACAACAGCGTCCCCGGAACAGGCGCCACCAGCACCTCGATCACGACCGCCGCTACATAGACCACCGGTGCAAGGCGCCCCCAGCGGTCCAGGGCGGCCCGCAATGCGTCAAGGGCTTGGCCGGAATCGCCCAAACCGGCGGCGCCGTCCATCAGGATGCGGACGGTACCTCCGGACATGTAGGACCACACGGCTATCGCCAGTGCCAACGCGAAAGCGACCAAGGCCGAGGCATTACGAATTCGGGCGGTCATTCACAACTCCGGTCAGTGCTTTCTCGTCTCATGAAGGGTGACCAGGCTCACATCCGCCCTCCGCACCTTGTTCAAGGCCCCATTTGTCACGACCATTGCCGCGGTCTCGCTGGCTCTGGGGATTGGCGCGAACACCGCTATCTTCGCACTCTTCAATCAGATGCTCCTTCGGCCCCTGCCCGTACAGTCGCCCGACAAACTCGTGAACCTCACGGCCCCTAGCCCAAAGCCCGTCGTCCTCAGTCACGCCTACTGGGTGGCGCGATTTGGGGCCGATGAGTCGGTGCTCAACAGGTCGATCATCGCCAACGGCCGACCCATGACCATCGTCGGAGTAGCGCCGAAGGGATTCTCAAGCACCACGCTAGGCTCGAACCCCGAGATACGATGCGCTCTCACAAGCTGAGTCCGAGGAACAACTCTTCGGCATGAATGGCCACGACCCCGTGGTCATTGCCGCCGCCTTTGTGGTGCTCAGCGTTGTAGCGCTCGGCGCGGGCTACCTCCCCGCGCGGCGCGCATCACGGGTGGACCCGATGCGCGCGCTGCGCTGGGAGTAGGGGTGCTTCGCCTGTAATGGCGAAATGTCACGAATGTCCCTTACTACCGACTGGCGATCTCCTGATACAAGATCGCCGCCGACACTATGCCTCCATGGAAGTTGGCCAGGTCCAGCTTCTCGTTCGGCGCGTGGGCGTTCTCGTCGGGAAGGCCGACGCCGAAGAGCACTGACGGAATGCCCAGCTCTTCCTGGAACGTCGACACCACTGGAATCGATCCGCCCTCGCGGCAGAATACCGGCGCTTTGCCAAAGCCCTGCTCGATCGCGCGGCCGGCCGCACGCACGAAACTATTGTCAAAGTCAGCCATCCAAGGTTTGCCGCCGTGCATTCGCGTGACCTTCAGCTCTACGGTCTTTGGCGCCACCTTGCGCACGTACTCCTCGAACAGCGCGGCGATCTTGTCGGGATGCTGGTCGGGCACCAGTCGCATGCTGACTTTCGCCATGGCCGTGGCAGGCAGTACGGTCTTCGCGCCTTCGCCGGTGAACCCGCTGAGCAGGCCATTCACTTCGAATGTCGGCCGGCCCCACCGGCGCTCGTTCGTCGTATAGCCAGTCTCGCCGAACAGTTTCGGCGCGCCTAGTTCCTTGCGGTATCGCGTGTCGCTCCACGGCAGCTTGCGCCACTCTGCGCGCTCCTCGGTGGTCAACTCCCTGACGTCGTCGTAAAACCCTGGAATCTTGATGCGGCCGCCCTTGTCGCGCATCTGCGCCAGCATCTGCGCCAGCACCATCGCGGGATTGGCAACTGAGCCGCCAAAGACTCCGGAATGAAGGTCGCTGTTCGAGCCGCGCAAGTCGATCTGGAAGTACGTCAGGCCGCGCAGGCCGTAGCAGATGGACGGAATGCCGCGCTCGAACATCGCCGAGTCGGAAATGACCACAACGTCGGCACCCAGTTGCGCCTTATTCGCGCGAATGAAGTCATCGAGGTTGTTCGACCCGACTTCTTCTTCGCCTTCGATGATCACCTTCAGGTTCACCGGCAGGCGGCCGTTCTGCTTCATGTGCGCTTCAATCGCCTTGAAGTGCATGAACACCTGGCCTTTGTCATCGGCCGCGCCGCGCGCATAGATTTCCCCATCGCGCACGGTGGCCTCAAATGGCGGCGTCTCCCACAAGTCGAGCGGGTCAACCGGCTGCACATCGTAGTGCCCGTAGAAAAGAATCGTCGGCGCGCCCTCGGCATGCAGCCAGTCGCCATAGACCACCGGGTTGCCGGGAGTCTTAACGAGGCGCACGTTTTCAAGGCCGACGCGAGTCATTTCCGCGCCCGTCCACTCGGCGCAGCGCTTCATGTCCGCCTGATGCTCAGGCAGCGCGCTGATCGAGGGAATGGCCAGGTAGTCTTTGAGTTCGCGGACGTAGCGGTCGCGGTTGGTGTTGATGAAATCGATGACGTTGATCATGCTCCGCGTAGAATACGCCAATGCGACGTCTGATGCGTGTGCTCCGCTGGCTGTTACTCCTGGTAATCCTCCTTGCCCTCATCACCGCGGGATGGGCCTGGGTGCAGTTGGGACGCAGCCTGCCCCAACTCGATGGAACCCTCGTCGTTGCCGGACTCTCGGCTCCGGTCACCGTTGATCGCGACGCGCTTGGAGTGCCGACCATTAAGGCCGCCACAAGACTTGACGTCGCCCGCGCACTTGGTTTTATCCATGCGCAGGATCGATTCTTCCAGATGGACCTGTCGCGACGCCGTGCGGCCGGGGAACTGTCTGAACTGTTTGGGCGGGCCGCGCTCACTACCGACCAAGGCGCAAGACTGCACCGCTTCCGACATCGTGCGGCCGCTGTGATCGCCGCCACCAGCCCGGCCGATCTCGCCCTGGCCGACGCGTATGTTGATGGCGTCAACGCGGGCCTGCAGGCCCTGGACGCACTGCCATTTGAATACCTGCTGCTGGGCAAGACTCCGGCCCCATGGACCCGTGAGGATTCGATACTCGTGATTGCGTCGATGTTCTTCAGCCTGCAGGACTCCACCGCCGGCGCCGAGGCGCGCGCCGCCCTTCTGCACGACGCCTTCCCCGCCGATCTCTCGGACTTCCTGAACAGCACGAGCAGCGAGTGGGATACGCCGATGCATGGCGAGGCCCTGCCTCCGCCAACGCCTCCACCGGCCACAGTGTTCGACCTGCGGAACGGAGTGCCTGCTTCGCCGGCTGCAAGCCAGGCAGTGGCGAGCGAGTCGTTCCTCGCGTCGATCGGACTGGCGACACCGGAAGACGCACGCGGCAGCAACAACTGGGCGGTGGCCGGCAGCCGCACGGCAGATGGCCAGGCGCTGATCAGCGACGACATGCACCTGGGCCTCAGCGTGCCGAACATCTGGTACCGCGCGTCTCTGGTCTGGACCGGCGACCTCGGCCCTCATCAGGTTTCGGGCATCACTCTGCCAGGCACACTATCGGTCGTGGTCGGCAGCAACGGCCATGTGGCGTGGGGCTTTACCAACACCACGGCCGACTGGAGCGACCGCGTCCTCATCGAGCCCGTTCCCGGCGATCCCACCCGTTACCTCACGCCGGAAGGTCCGCGCGCATTCGAGGTGAGTCGCGAGCGCATCGGGGTGGACGACGAGGAAGACCAGTGGCTGGACGTGCGCGAGACAATCTGGGGACCGGTGGCGGCGCCCGATCACAAGGGCAGGCTGTTCGCGATTGCCTGGGTGGCGCACAGCCCCGAGGGTATGAACTACCGCATGTCACAGATGGAGTACGCGGCCTCGCTCGAGGAGGCGATCGCCGTGGCGAATCAGGCCGGCATCCCTGGACAGAACTGCGTTATCGCCGACAGCCGGGGTCAGATTGCGTGGACGGTCGCGGGCCGCATACCGAAACGCGAAGGCTTCACCGGCCAACTGCCGGTCTCCTGGGCTGATGGTACCCGGCGCTGGAGCGGTTGGTACGACTCCGCCACCTACCCGCGCATCGTCAATCCCGCGGACGGTGTGATTGTCACCGCGAACAACCGCATCGTGTCTGGCGAGTATCTGGCGATGCTGGGTGATGGCGGCTATGACCCTGGCGCGCGCGCACGGCAGATCCTCGACGGCATTCGCAAACTGGAGCGCGTCACTGCCGCCGATATGCTGGCGGTACAACTGGACGACCGCGCGCTGCTGATGGAGCGTTGGCGCTCACTCGCGATCGAGACCATCGGCTCCGACACCAACGCGGGCCGCGCTGAGTTTCGCCGACTGCTGCAGGAGAGCTGGACCGGTCGCGCGTCAACTGACTCTGTTGGCTATCGACTGGCGCGGCAGTTCAGGGTGAAGACGGCCGAGTTGGCGTTCGCGCCGTTTGTCGCGAAGCTGAGGACGATGGACCCGGCGTATCCGTCGACGCCTGGACGCAGCCTCGAGGGAACTGTGTGGGCAATGGTCTCTGCGCAGCCGGCGCATCTGCTCAACCCTGCGTATGCCAGCTGGAAGGCGTTGCTGCTGGACGCCGTCGATCAGACTGCGGCGGCACTCACGACAGATGGCCGCGCGCTGAAAGACCGCACGTGGGGCGAGGCGAACACGCTTGCGATTCAGCATCCGATCTCACGCGCCGTGCCATTCCTCGGACGGTGGTTCGACATGCCGCGCGTGGGAATGCCAGGTGACAGTCACATGCCGCGCGTGCAGAGCCCGACCGCCGGCGCCTCGGAGCGCCTCACGGTATCGCCGGGGAACGAAGCCGCAGGGTACTTCCACATGGCGACAGGCCAGTCAGGCAATCCACGGTCGCCCCACTATCGCGATGGCCATGACGCGTGGGTGAGGGGCGAACCGACACCGTTCCGGCCAGGGGCGACTGTAAACAGACTTGTGTTGCGGCCGCAGTAGAGCCTGCCCGTCACCGACGGGAGATTCGACCTCGAAGGACAGCGTGAACTCGAAACTGCGGACTCGGGTTACGAGTCGGCGTAGCGGGCGGATGCCTCGATCTGGCGCCCGGAGATGTCCTGACCGTTCCGACCGGAATGCCGCGGCAGTATTCAAATCCGGCCACCGAGACCGCAGTTGTCTACGTTGTGCGAGGCGGCGATCATCCGGCGGCTCCGGTGTTTCACCCGGCCGTTTGATCCGTCACGGGTGGCCCTGATCACCAACCCGCAGTCGGTCTGACCGGTACACGACTGACCTCTTACCTCTTGGGTCTCTCTATCGGTAAGTCTTCCCGGTCGCCCCACTCTTTCCACGAACCCGTGTAGGTGCGGACGCGGGGAAAGCCGGCCAGGCGCAGCGCGAGGTAGGAGTGAGCGGCGCGGTAGCCGCCCTGGCAGTACGTGACGACCTCGCGGTCTGGAGTGACGCCGAGCGATGCGTACATCGCCTTCAACTCGTCGCTCGACTTGTAGGTGCCGTCGGCCGCGAGGTTGTTCGTCCACTCGAGGTTCACCGCGCCGGGAATGGCGCCACCGCGTTTAGCGCGAACGGCTTCGCCGTAGTACTCCGCTTCGCTGCGGGTATCGACGATGGCCGTTTCCATCTTGCCGAGCCGGTCCTTCACGTCCGACCAGGTGGCCAGGCGGCTGGAATCGGCTTCTCCGTGCCAGGTGCTCGGCACCGGCACGACAGTGGCGGTTGTCAGTGGAAGGCTCGCGCGGGTCCAGGCGGCCACGCCGCCGTCGAGGACGCGCACATTCGGATGGCCGAGATATTCGAGGAACCAGAACGCGCGGGCGGCGCGCATGCCGGAGTTGCTTTCGTACACCACCACGGGACGATCGGGCGCCACCCCTCGCAGTGAAAAGAGGTGACCGATCATCCACATGAAGGCGCGCAGCGGTGCTTCACTGGTGTCGATGAGGCTCAGGCCCCAGAGGTCCAGGTGAATGCCGCCGCCGAGATGGCCGGCGGCGAATTCCTCTGCGGGCCTCAGATCCAGAAGCAGCGGAGGCTGTGCGCCCAGCAGTTCCCTGTGCAGCGCCTCCGGTGTGATCAGCATGGCGCGTGTGAAGGACGATGAATCAGGCATAGGTGGGTCGGCCATCCTCGCGCAGTTTTTCCAAGAGTGCCTCGACGGTCAGCCGGGCAGCAGGCCACAACGCCCGCGGCGTTTCAGTATAGACGGACGTCACGATCGCGTCGATGTCGATGACGCCGGCATCGAGACACGCCACAACCTGGCGCTCACGTTCAGCGCGGTGCACCAAATACTCGTGGATGCGTTCAACGGGCCGGCTGATGACGGGGCCGTGTCCCGGCCACGCCGTCGCTGGCTGCAGTGCGACGAGCCGCTGCAGCGACTCGAGGTACGCACGCAGGCTGCCACCGCCTGCGGCCGGCGGAACCATGATGGTGGTGGTGGCGGTCATCATGTCTCCGCAGTACACGTCGCGCGTGTCCGGCTGCCAGAAACATACGTGATCGGGCGCGTGCCCAGGCGTGTGCACCACTGAGAGCCACCTGTCGCCGGCGCGAACACGATCGTTGTCACGCAGAGGTCGCCAGCCGGGGTCGGAGTCGGCCAACCACTTGCAGACCTCGATGCCCGGCCAGCGCGAGCGTAGCGCGGGCACGCCCGACGCGTGGTCCGGATGCCCGTGCGTCACAAGCACGCGTACCAGTGCGCGCCCACCGAGATGCGCCGCGATGGCGTCAATGTGCGTCGCATGACCGACGCCCGCATCGATCAGCGCCGGCTCCGCGCCGTCGAACAGATACGTGTTGTTCCCGGGGCCGGTCAGGGTGCCGGGGTTCTTCGCGGGGAAGGGGATCAAGCTGCTGCCTGGATGATCAAGATAGGGGGACGGGTGTCGATCTGTGGAAAACTCAATTTGATGACGTTAAGTTTTCCACAGATCGACACCCGTCCCCCTCAAAACCTAGGTCTCCACACGACCCAGGCTACTCAGAATTGGTACCTAATTCTGGCCGAAACGAAGTCTCTGTCCACAAATCGCCCGATCGTGTCGGTGCCCTGACCGATGAAGGCTCCGCCGGAGCCTTCGAGCGTCAGGTTGTCGCGCACGCTCCATGACGCCAAGGCGCGGACGAACCCCGAGCGGTCTTCGGGATTCACCACACCGAAGACCCGCACCAGGTACCTCTCGCGCGAGAAACGGCGGTCAAGCGAGGCAATCACATTGAGGTGGTCGCGGGTGTAAGACGACGAGATGGATGACCATTCGCGATGCCACACGAGCGACCCAAAGACGCGGAAGTCGCCGGCCGCTCGGTCCACGCCAACGCCGGCATCAACCGCCTTACCCTTGACCGGACCCAACGGCCCGTCCAGGGTCTTGTCCACGAACCCGGCCACTTCGCCCCGGATGGCCCAACCACCGCGGACCGTTTCCGCGTCGGCCGCAAGCATCGTGAACCGGGGATAACTCTCGACCAACTGCCCCACAACCGACGGAGTCGGGCCGGATCCTGTCGGGAGCGTGAACGGCACGAAGCTCAAGAAACCAAACCCCTCGAACCCACGCCACGCCGACACGCTCATGTCCACACGACCGGCGGTGGTTGAAACGCGGACGCCGCCCTGGAGATTGCGCCAGGCCGCCGGGATCGACTCGCGCCGAATCCCCAAACCAGGCAGAACTGCTGGCAACACAAGATCCCTGGTCAGGTTGAATGGCGAGGTCTTTTCGTCCAGCCGATCGAATCGGCCCCTGCGGCCCGGGAGTGCGACAACCGCCTCGACCGTTGTGTCGCCTGGCAAAAATACACGGGTGCGCGTGAACGCCACAGGCAGCCGGGCGGCTGTGCGGCCTTCGAGAAAGAAAGTCGCCGTCTCGATCGGATTGATCACGTCAGAGGGCATCACCTCATCGAGCCGGCCCCACACCAATCGTCCGTACCCCGCTCGAATCTCGAAGCTGTCTTGCCGCACCTCAGCCCAGGCGTCACGCAGTGTTGCAATGGCGTCGTTCACACTGCCGCCACGGTCGGCCCACAAGACCTCGGCGGTTCCCTCAAGGCGCAGCCGCAGCCACGGCTTCAGTGACGCGGTGATGTCGAGCAGCGCGCGCGTGCGCAACTCGCGCGTATCTTTCTGCTTTGAGTACGTGATCGCCAGTGACGACACCTCGCCATGAATCACGAGATTGCCCGATCGCGAAGCTGGTGCGGCCGCAGTCTGCACGGCAGGCACCTGGGTCACAAGCGAGGCGATCAACCACCAGCCGCTCACGCCCGCCCCACTCTCTGGGCGTGCACCCTCTCGGCGCCAAACAACGCTGGGAACAATTTGATCATCGCGGGAAGAATGAACACTTCGGACAGGAAGGCCACGACCATCGTGAGAGCCAGCAGGCCGCCGAACCACGCGCTGGGCCGATACTCCGAGAGCGTCAAGACGCCAAACGCGCAGCAGTTGATTACAGCCGTCGTGAGCGCCGCACGGCCTTCCTGTGTCGTCGCGATCTCTATCGCTTCGTCAGTGGTGGCTCCCGCAGCCGTCTCGCGCCTGTAGCGGCTGATGAAATGGATGGTATCGTCATCCACCACGCCCAGCGCGACACTGGCCACCATCACCGTGGCCACGTTGAGCGAAATGCCAAGCCAGCCCATGACGCCGAATACGGCGAGCACCGGCACCAGGTTTGGTGCAATCGACAGGAGCCCGAATCTCCACGATCTGAACACGAGAAAAATCACACCGAACACGGTGACAAACGCCGTCGCGAAGCTCGTGATCTGCGACCGCACCAGGTAGTGGTCCAGCATACTGAACAACCGGCCCGACCCCGTCACCGTGGCCTTGACTCCGGATCCGACGAAGATCTGTTGGGCCAGACGGTCGGCCTCAGTCACCTGCTGGAATACCAGGTCGGAGCTCATTGAGGCCAGCTTGACCGTCACCTGGGCCCGTGAAAAATCGCTCGCCGCCATGCGTTCAAGCTCCGCCCGGCCTTCGTCACCCAGACCAAAGACCAGCAACTCCTGCGCAACCTCGGCCGACGTCTCAGGAATCACGAAGGCCTCTTGCTGACCATCGTTCAATTCACGATGCACGCGCTTGACGTAGTCGGCCACCGACGTGACCTTCCTGACAAACGGCAACGCTTCAAGCTCTGTACTTAGGCGATCCATGCGCTTGAGGATGTCGGGCTGCTGCATAGAATCTGGCGCACCTTCCAGAAACACCTGGAAGGTGTAGATCCCGGCGAGCTTCTTGTCCATCACCTGGGCCGACGTATAGAGCTCGTGATGCTCGCTGAAGAAGTTGATGTGATTAGTGTCCACCCGCAAGCGCGACATGCCCACGCCAGCCAGCACCACCAGCCCGAGTACGACGGCCATGACCGCTCGCGCGTGACGCGTGGAGAACATCGCCACGTTTCGCAAGGGCTCGAGAAACCACGACTCCTGTGGCGCCGCCACCCGTTCCTCTTTCACCCATCCGAGCATGGTCGGCACCAGGATGATCGAAATGACGAAGTCCACCATCACGCCAATGGCCGAGCCCATGCCGAACTCGCGCACGGCCACCACCTGGCTTGTGGCCAGCGACAACATGCCCAATGCGGTTGTGGCACTCGCCCCGAACAACGGCGCCATCAGGTGCCGCACGGTGCCGACGAACGCCTGCTCGCGGCTCCGGGTGCGCCGCTCCAGCCCATAGTGCTGCAGGATGTGCACGTCGTCGGCCACGGCCAGCACAACCACCAGGGGGATGATCATGCTGCTCAGCACGTTGTAGCTGAAGCCGAAGAGGTCGTAGAGCCCAAGCGTCCACAACAGGCTGACAAGGATCGCGCCGAAGGTCAGCAGCGTCTTCTTGACCGACCGGAACATCACGAACAGGGCCAGTAGGGTCAGGCCTAGGATGGGCGGCGTAAAGGTGGTTTGATTTGCGAGTGTGACCCGGTTGTACCACTCGGTGATCTCGAGGCTGCCGTTGTAATGGGCCTTGAATCCGGCGGGTAACTGCGTGTCCACCAGCCGGCGGATCTCGGTGAGCACTTCGGCGCGCACGTCGTCTATCCGGGCTTCGTCGAAAAACAGAATCAGTGCCGAGACCGCACCGTCCGCGGAGATCAGATCTCCGCGGAATAACTCGTCGTCCATGGCGCGCTGTCCGACAGCCCCCGGGCTCGTTGTTTCAAGGTCTTCAATCAGCCGCCGTACCTGCAGGCCGCCGTCGTCATTGACGCCCGATGACGGCAGCACGTCCACCACCGTGGCGGTGGCCAGGCTGCTGACGCGCCGTACGGCCTGTACCCGTTCGATATCACCACTGACCTTGTCGAGAAACGCGAAGCCTTCCTCGCTAAACAGACGTTCGCGGCTCGGGGCCTCAATGGCAATGATGACCGTGCGGGTGCCGCCAAACTCGTCCCTGAAACGGACATAGTCCTGATACACCGGGTCGTCTGGCGAGAACCACGCGGTCAGGTCGTTGTCAATGAGCTGGATCGGCGCTCGCGGCGCGAGGATGAGCGCGCCGATGACGATGGCGCCTGAGAGGAAGAGCCGCCAGTGGTAGATGAACTGGGCGACCCGAAGACTCAACGGGTCGTGCCCCGCTCGAGTTCACGCCGGCTAAAGTTAGCCTCCTTGAGGCCAACGTTGTACTCAATCTTCTCCACCACCAGTTCGGTCCGCGTACGCGCCGGGGTGTCAGACATGACCATCTCCATGACCGTCCAAATGCCACTGACGCGGTCGAGCCTCTTCACCGCATAGATTTTCTGCAGTTCATCGCGCCTATTGTGGATTTCACCATGGACGACCACGGAGTTGTCTTTCCTGACGAGCGACACCACGCGGGGGAACCGGGCGCCCGCAGCCTTCGCGCGCGATTCGAGGCGGTATGCAGGGTGCGACGCGCCGTCGGGCGCTGTCCATGTGCTCGTTTCATCAAGTAGTGCGTACGTGTAATCGTTCAACTCGCGCCCGCCAATATCCTCGTACGTGAAGTCGCTGCCGACGAAGCTGTCCTGGGTTTCGTTGCCGGCGATGCGGCGGACCCGGCCCAGGGATGGCAGGTAAAGGAAGCGCTCATCTTCGCCCGCCGGGTTTTCCCAGACGAGGAATCCGGTGCCATTGATATCGTTGGGATACGTGAAGCGCGTCAGGGAACGATCACCGGGCACCAGTCTGCCAGGCCCGCCCTTGAGGCTCAGCGTGGAGAGGACGCGCTCGCGGACTCGGCCCTGCCGGTCGAACAGGCGCATGCGCATGGTAGAACGGCCGTCGTTGCCGGTGTCGCGCTCCTGCACCTGACGCGCCACCCACTCGGCCTTCGCCTGCGGCGTTCCGCCAGGCTGGGAAAATAGCTCGTTCCCGGCCCAAGTATTTAGGAAGAGGGCGATGAGGACGTAATTACAAAGGCTGGACATTGGACTTGCGTTAACAAGCAACTTCCGAGGATAGCTGCGCGGGTTGATTGCTGTATTTGGGCCGGAAACGACACTATGTATTATGTGAAATGTTTCACAAAGAGTCAAGCCTGGACCCAATCGCTTTCTAGGCGCCGAGCAATTCGGCGGTTCTTTCCGCGGCCCGAAGGGAGTACCCGTCGGGGTCGGAACCAGGGCAGGCCAACGCCAACATGACCCAGCCGCTGAAGCCGGCATTCTCAAAAGTGCCGCGGACATGAGCCCAGTCGATCGACCCATCGCCTGGCGGCAGGTGATCGTCCCAGTAGCCCTGGTTGTCATGCGCATGCAGGTGCTCTAGCCGGGCGCCCGAGACCTCCACGAATCGCCGCCAGTGCCCGCCTAGCGCCGTATGACCGGTATCCAGGCAGACCTTCACCGATGGGTCGAGCGAGTCCAGGATCGCCTTGAACTCGTCTGGATGACCGCCGATCAGATGTGGCAGGGGTGACGCGACGGCGATGGTCACGCCGAGCGCCCGGCAGTTACCAGCGAGAGTCGCCAGACGGCTCGCGCAGTCAGCCAGCCGGCCGGAGACATGGTGGCGCGACCGCTCGAGATCGGCTGGGGTGAACGACGACCATCGACCCACCCAGTTGTCTGACGGTTCGCGCGGCCGCCAGGATGGCCTCGATAGCTGCCATGCGGTGATGCGGGTTGAACTCGGCCAGATCCAGAAGACCGCCGAACGGCGCATGGATCGACACGACGTCCAGTGCCCTTTTCCGCAACTCAAGAGAGAGCGCCTCAATCTGGCCTGGCTGCCACACATCAAAGTGCCTTGGCGGAGTGCTGAACCTCCAGGGTCCGGACCTGGCTCGCCGCCAGGGCTGGCAGCATGTCGAGAATGGAGCGGTCTGTGCAGGCGCCGGTGGACAATCCGATGCGCAGGATCATTTTTTCCCGTGCGGTATGGCATCGAGACGACGTCGCGTCCTGAGGTGAAGGCACTACCGAACCGCGGGTAGGCCCTACGCCTCGGATGGTGCGTCGAAGAAATCGACAGCACCCGTCTCAAGCGAGTACTCGGCGCCAACGACCAGGAGCCCGTCGCTGGCGACCAGCTGCGCCAGGACATCTGAACCGTGCCTGAGATGGCTGACGGAAGCGCGGATGTTGGCCCGGACGGCCTGATGCACCAGCTCATCGGGCTGATGCCTGAGGTCAGTGGCGAGCAGCGGCTCCACTGAGGGCCTGATGCGGTCCACGATCGAGCGCAGGTTCTTGGACTGATCCTGCGTCGGCTGGCCCAACTCTTCCAAGGTCGCCATTATGGCGCCGCAACTCGAGTGGCCCAGCACCACGACCAGACGCGCGCCAAATCGTTCGGCGGCAAACTCCACGCTGCCCACCTGCGAGGGCGCCACGATGTTGCCGGCCACACGAATAACAAACAAATCACCAAGGCCCTGATCGAACACCAGCTCGGCTGGCACTCGCGAATCGGAGCAGCCAAGAATGATCGCAAACGGTTCCTGTCCGGCCGCAAATTCAAGGCGGCGGGTGCGGCTGCTGGGGTTGTTGGGGCTGCGGACTTCGTCCATAAACCGGCGATTGCCATCGCGAAGAAGGGCCAGAGCCTCGGGAGCTGAAATCATCGTTCGGACCTATTAGACAAGGCGTAGCGTGAGTCCATCGTGGGGTCTCCAGTAATCACGACACGACGGGTGTGCTGAGTCTGGCGCGCAGGTCGTCGGACAGAACCACCGGAACCTGCGCTACATAGTCGAAGTGCACCTGCACGGTCTTCGCCGTCACAACCACGCGCTGCGACGGGACGTCGACTATTTCATACTCGTAGCGAAAACTCGATCGACCGAAGCCTTCAAGACGCAGGCGCACTTCGAGTTCATCGCCGTAACGCGACTGCGACCGGAAGTCCACTTCCGCGCGCGCGAGAATCACACCCGCCACGCCCTGTGTCTTCCAGATGGCGAATCGCGCGTTCTCAAGGTACGTCAAGTACACCGCGTTGTTGACGTGCCCCAGCGGATCACAATCGCGAAAGCGCACCTGGATGCGAATGGCCATCAGCCACGGAGAGGACTCGGGATTGATCCTCACGCCTTGCGTTTCGCCTCGAGCCGCCGCTCTTCCTGCAGCCGCTCCAGCTCCACTTCCGAATGGTCCGCGTATTTCATGGCTGCCGCAATGGCATGGTGACCTGCGCGCTCCGAAATGAGCGTATGCATCTGCTGGCACACACGACGATAGGCGGGATGACCCTGTGGCGCAGTGCGCAATTCGATCACGTGCATGGCTTCGCGGGCGTTCATGTCCATGACGAACCGCACGCGGTACGCCATGGGCACCACATATTGCGCAACCTGGGTCAGGCCCGCAGCCACAAGACTCTCGTGGACATCCGCGCAGGTCTCCATCACCCGTCGCCAATCTTCGTTACCGCCAGCGTCCACAATCGCCTGGGGCTGAGTGTAGCCGTGGGCCATCGACAGCGCCTGCCAGTCGATCGTGCAGAGTCGATGCCGCTGCAGATCGCGGAACGCGCCGTAGTCGGTCAACACGTCGAAGCGATACCCCGTGCGCTCGAACGCGCGTCCCGGCTTGTGCCGTCGATTGGCGCGCTCGCCCACATATGCAGCGAGCACTGCCGCGCGGTCGTCGGCACTCATGCGCCGCGCCACGTCCAGCAACTGGTTGTCAGGAAGAGACGACGAGGCATACAGCGCCGCCGCAACAACTTTGACTTCGCCGTCTGGATCAAAATCGCAGAGCACCACTTCGGCACGGTCCTCGACCGGCTCGCCACCGGTCACACGCGATGCGACCGCTGACACTCCTTCTCGCGTGTCGGCGAAGTACGCGCTCCAGCGTCCACCCCGGTCAGGCTGATCGACACGTGTGAAAAACGCCGGCACTACTTTACGCAGTTCGGTGAGCATGACGTCCGCGCATTCACGCATCTCGACCAGCGGATGGGCGCGCATGCGCAGCAGCAGCGACTCATACGCCTGCCCGGTGCCGTAGATCCCGACATTCGACCTCGTCGCCGCCGGCAACAGGCCCCGCAGCGTGTCGAGGGCTTTTGCGCGAATCGCCGACGTGTACACCGCGTCGGAATCGCCGGGCGCCTTGGGATACCGCGCCTCAAACCAGACGCGCATGGGGTTGATCCATCGCGCGTAGGTTTCGAACGCGAGATCCAGTGCGGCCACGTACCGCGTTCTCAAGTCATGGCCATCAAGCTCCGCCGGCACCAGGTAACGCCAGGTATCGCCCTGTCGCTGGGTATATGGGATGTAGCGCGTGGACTGCTCCAGATACGCCATCAGGCGTCCACGTTCGAGCACCTTGGTCAGCAGGTTCGACACGTCTTCACACGCCAGATGCACTCCGCCGAGCTGCGCGACAGAGTCGTCTCCGTACTCATTGAAAATCCGCATGTAGAGCTGGTCGGCGCGTGTGGCGCCAACACCGTCGGTGGCTGCGGCGCCGGCCCCTGACACCTGCTCGAGGAACTCATCCAGGAACAGGCGGCGCAACGATTTCGCGGAACGCGAATACCGCGCGAACAATGCGCCCTTCACGGTCTCGGGCAGGTTGATCAGTGCGAATACGGGCAGATCGACGTTCGTAAAATAGGGCGCAAGGGCCGCACTCTCCGCGTCGGTGAACTCCCTGCTCACTCCGCGCCCCCGTCATCACCTTCGTGACGCGCCCAGTAACGGTCATATTCCTCGAGGTAGCTCAGCGACTCGAAAGACTCCATTCGGTCGAGGAACAGAATGCCGTCGAGGTGGTCGTATTCGTGCTGGATGACCCGCGCCGGGAAGCCCTTGGCCGTAAAGCTCACCTGCGCGCCTGTCCGGTCCCAGGCCTTCACACGGACGGCGGCTGCGCGCGGTACGCGGCCCCGAATCTCAGGGATGCTCAGACATCCCTCCCAGCCCATCGACGTCGGCTTGCCCACCAGCGTGACCTCTGGATTCACGAGCGCCATCATCGGCATGTCATCGTCTTCACCAATTTCAGGGCCGAGTGGACCGGGGCGAAGGCCGACCACAAACATTCGCACGCCCTCGTGCACCTGTGGCGCCGCCAGCCCCACCCCCGAGTACTCGCGCATCGTGTCGAACATGTCGTCGATGAGGCGCTGCACGCCCTCGGAGGTAATGGACTTGGGGTCCAGTTCGTGGGCCCTGGCCCGCAGGACCGGGTGCCCAAGCCGCGAGACCTTCAGAATCGCCATAAAAAGATTATAGAAGCGCCAGGCTTTGACCGATAATCCCGGGGTGACTTATTCAGCAATCGCCCTCACTCTGGTTCTGGCCATGTCCAGCCAATCGTGCATGGACTCACTCAAGTCAAATCCAGCCAGCCCCACCGGTTCTGCAACCGGAACGGCGGCGTTCAGCGGGACCTGGGCGTCGGTGGCCGCCAGCACCGTGCAGGAGACCTGCACGAGTTTTCAGTGGTCGGTGACCAATATCTCGCTCACCGGCGCGTCGGGCACCTGGAGCGCGAAGTGTTGGGGCACCGTCGCGGTTAGCGGCACGGCGTCGGGCACTCTGGACGCCACGCGACTCGCCTGGACCGCAACCGGGACGGGTACGGGCGCCAACGGCGGAAGCTGCGCGGTGGCGCTGACCGGCACCGCGACCCTTGAGGGCAATCAGATTCGGATTCCCTACTCAGGCACGACGTGTTTCGGCCCCGTCTCGGGCACCGAGATTCTGCGGAAACCGTAAGCCGGCGGCGCGAGCCGCCTCAGCCGACTTCGTCGGCGCTTTTCGCGCCGTAAACCGAGAACCATGGGCTGGCGGGCCGCACGGCCTCGTTCACATTCCTGATGTTCTCCACGCCCTTGGTTTCGAGCCACGCCCGGAAAGCAGCCGAGCCTTCCTTGGCGAACACAGAGATGCCGTCCTTCCACGTTGCACGACCGCACAACACGCCCGAGTAACGGACGCCCGACTCAGCGGCCACCTGCAGGCCTTCGGTGAACTCGGCGTTGCTCACACCGGCCGACAGGTAGATGAACGGTTTGGTAGAAGCCGTTGCGGCATCAAGGAAGAGCTGCTTGGCCTCGTCGCGCGTGTAGGCCACCTGGCCCGTCTTGTTGGCCTTCGCGCCTTCAACAAACTGCATGTTGATGGGAATCTCGACCTTCATGACGTCCACGCCGTATCGATCCTTCGTAAACTCACGCATGGCGCCGGCCACCACCTCGGGCTTGCGCTTCGCGTACTCGAGTCCCTTTTCGTCGGCGCCTTCCTCGTAGCCCACAAACTCAAGGAAGTACGGCAGGTCGTTTGCTCGGCATTCGTCGCCGATGCGCTCCACCCAGGCGTGTTTGAACTCGTTAATGGCGCTGGAATCGAAGGGCGTGTAGTAAAGCAGGATCTTCAGGCAATCGGCACCGGCTTCCTTCAGGCGGCGCACCGACCAGTGATCCAGTAGATCGGGCAGCCGGCCGGGCGTGTTCGCGTCGTAGCCGGTCTTTTCGTACGCCAGCAGGAGGCCGGCATTTTTCGAGCGACGTTTCGACGGGCCGATGCCCCATTCAGGGTCAAGCAAGATGGCGCTCGCGTGGGGTGTCAACACCTCGGTGACGAGGCCCTTGAACTCCTCCATCATGGCGCCTGACACGTCCTTGCCGCTTTCCTTGGCCAGCGCTTTCTTGAGCGACCCGCGCTGATCCATGGCCGCGGCCGCGATCACGCCACGTGCGTCCGACACAGCCTTCATTCCCGCGAGCTTCCCCGGAGTCATCTTCATGTCTCTCTCCTACGCCAATAGACGCCGAACTTTATCATTCTCGACCACGGTGCGTAGCCCGGAGCCAGCCGGAAACATTCTCTCTTCCACAACGGTCTCGCGGAGCGCTTGCGCCACGAGGGCTTCGATCTCCAGCAGGGCCTCGGCTGCTCGCGCAAACTCGATCCGACCAACTAACGATGCGACGTGCCGCACAGCAAGGTCCGCAAGCAACGTCCTGATGTTGCGCAGCAACGCTCCAATGAACCATGGGCGGCCCTGCCCCTTGAGCGCCAATTCCTCAAAGTGGACGATGACGGATGTCACAGAGTGATCATAGCCGCGGCGGCCGCGCGATGACCGCTCAGGACTGCGCCTTCGATCGTCCCCGGCAATCTGGTGTCGGTCCAGTCGCCCGCGAGAAATATGCCGGGTACCTGCGTTTGGGTGCTGGGTCGGGGCGGCGCGCCGGGCGCCAGTGAAAACGTCGCGCGGGATTCTCGCACCACAAGCGATCGTTCGCACACTGCCGCGGCAGCGTCCGGCACACAGGCACGTAATTCGCGTTCAGCCAGCGCCGCCAGTTCGTAGTTTTCCTGCCGCAGCAGCCCCTCGGCGCCGCTGGCAACGAGTGAGTAAAGACGTCGGGTGTCTTTTTGTCGACCCTCGTCAAAACGACAGCCGACGTCTTTATGAAACGCCCAATGAAACTGTGTCCCGACCAACCCGACCTGACGCTCGGTCATCACCGGCCGGTCGAACCACAGGTTCACCGTCACGATCGGCGCCGCCTCCATCTGACGCGCGGCCTCGGCGATTCCAGCCAGCCGCTCCGGCACCTCGTGGCGCCACAGGCGGTCAAACGCATGCCACGGCACCGCGCTGATGACCGCGCCTGGACAGAGAATGTCCTCACCCGCGTAGACGCGATGTTCCCGCCCGACCGGGTCCACGTCCACCAGCGCTGTGGTGCCACGCAACACGTTCCCACCGCGACTCTCAATGAATCTCGCGGCCGGCTCCGCGTACAACTCATCGAGCGGCACACTTGGCACCCCAAGCGACGCCGCACCGGGAGCGCGACCGAAGAGTTCACCAACAACCCGCACGAACGGCCGAGCCGCGGCCACGCCCGGATCCTGGTTCAGGGCGGCGAAAGCCAGCGGATGCCACAACCACTCGCAGAGCGACGCCGGCTGGCGGTGTTGGCGAAGCCAGTCGGTGACGGTGAGGTCCGGTGACACGCGCGCGGCCGCAGCCTCGGCGCCCTCGCGTCTGACCACCGAGAACAGGCTCGCCAGTCGTGTGGCGGCAAAGCGGTCACGCAACGGCAGGGCGTTCCACTTGAGAAGGCCACCCACCAGATGCCACGGCGGCGGCCACGCGGGGCAGGTCAGCGTAGACGTCCGTCCCCTCGCATCCGCCATCGTCAAGCGAAGCGTAGGGTCGAGGGGCGCGAGATCGGCCGTGCCGATGACGCGCAGGAAGTCGTAGGTCTCGCGATAACAGCCGAAGAGCGCGTGCTGGCCGTTGTCGAGCCGTTGCCCGCTCTCGCGGTGGGTGAATGCCGTCGCACGACCGCCCAGCCTGGGCGCTTCTTCGACGACCGTCACAGCCTTGCCTCGCACAGCAAGGCGCACAGCCGCGCTCAGGCCCGCGAAGCCCGCGCCAACGACCACGACGTCGCACTTGTCAGTGCTGCGGAATTCGGCCACGGCGAAGGACCCACCATGTGCGAAGTGCCAGTCGCGCCTGCGCCGGGCGCGGCACTCGCACGAGCTGGCTGAACACGTCGAAGTTGGCGACTTCGATCCGCTTGAGTAGCTCGAAGTAGATGCCGTGCATGATCTCGGCGGCTACGAATCGCGAAGCGTCTTCGCGAGGCAACACATCCACTGCGCGCGCGAAGAATGCGCGGGCCTTTGCGGCATGCTGCACCAACGCCGCGCGTACCTGAGGTAACTGGACACCCTGCCCTGCCTGCGCCACTTCGCGACGGATGTCTTCCTCGGCGCAGCCGCACGCCGCCAGGTCGGCAAGCGGCAGGTACAGGCGGCCGCGCCGGTAGTCCACGCCGACGTCGCGGAGGATGTTTGTCAATTGCAGCGCCACCCCGAGTTCGCGCGCGTAGGTGAGCACGGCCGGGTCCTTGTAGCCGAAGATTTCGGCGCACATCAAGCCGACTGACGATGCCACGCGGTGACAGTAGGGCTCGAGATCCTCGAACGTCTGGAAGCGCATGGGCGAGGCGTCCATGCCGACGCCGTCGATGAGCGCGTCGAACTGCTGCCTCGGCAAGCGGAACGGTTTGACGAACGGCTGCAGCACCTGGCCCTGGGGCGTCTTCGGCTGGCTGCCGGCAAAGACGCGATCCACCTCGTCGCGCCAGAAGCTCAGCGCGGAAATGGCTCGAACAGAGTCTGTCTCAAGGTCCACCGCGTCGTCTATCGCGCGGCAGACGTCGAACACGGCGGTGATCGCCTTGCGCTCTGCCGACGGCAGCACCAGAAACGAGTAATAGAAGCTGGTCTTTCGAGTCATGACGTCACGCGTGAACGTTGCCAGGTCACCGCGCCTGCAGCAATCCCCGCCGCGTCGCGCCAATCGAGAGACGGCCGGGTGCGGAAGACATCGTAGTCTGCCGCGGTCAGCCGGTCGAGGATGCGCCGGCCACCCAGCCAGGTGGCTCGCAGTTCCCACCTGAGGCGCCCCCGCACGTTGTCGGCCACGGGCCGACCTTCCGTAAACAACGCCTGAGTTCGTGCACCCACGTCGGCGAGGGCTGCGCGCCACCCGGGCGTCCAGTTCCCGTGGTCCAAATCCACGAGTTGAGCACCGTGGTGGCGAGCCACCTCGAGTGGGATATACAGCCGACCATTGCGCCAATCCCGCGCCAGGTCCTGCCAGAAGTTGGTCAACTGCAGGGCGGTACAGACTGCGTCAGACCGTCGCGCCAGAGCCTCGTCCCGGTATCCGGTGACGAGCAACACGAGGCGTCCGACGGGATTGGCCGACCGCCGGCAGTAGTCCAGCACCTCCGCCCATGTTTCGTAGCGCTTGGTCGTCACGTCCTGCCGAAAAGCGCTGAGGAGGTCGCTAAGGAGGCCATGATCGGCGGCGGAGCCGCGAAGTGTTTCGGTGAGCGCCACACAGACGGCATCATGTTCGGGGTGCCCGACGAGAACCACTCGGCCTTCGGCGGCCTCGTCGAGGCGGCGTTGCCAATCCGCCAGCAGCGCGAGCCGGTCGCCCGCTTCCCGAGCGCCTTCGTCGGCAAAATCGTCGGCGATTCGCGCAAAGGCATAGATGGCCGCGATGTGCGGGCGTGCATCCGCAGGCATCAACCACGAGGCGACCGGGAAATTTTCGTAGTGCCGGCGCGCCAGTCGCTGGCACGTCGCGTACGCGTCGTTGATCAGCACGCGGCTGCCGGGCTCACCACTCGGTTTCGGCGACGCCCGCGCGCGCGTTGACGGCACGCGCCATGACAAACAGCAGGTCTGAAAGGCGATTCAGGAAGATGAGGACATTCGGATCGACCGCCTCGTGCCCGAGCGCCACCACGCGCCGTTCAGCGCGACGGCACACCGTTCGCGCCAGGTGCAGCACGGCGCCGGCGCGAGTGCCGCCGGCGAGGATGAATCGCTGCAAAGGCGCGACCCCGGTTTCCAGGGTGTCGATCCACCCTTCGAGCCGCGCGACATCGGCTTCTCCGAGCAGGGCCTTTTCGACGCGCACGGCAATGCGGTGCCGGGGGTCGGCCAGCATGGCGCCAAGGGCGAAGAGGTCGCGCTGCAGGTGTTCGAGCATCGCGGCAATCTCGGCGCCTACACCTTCGGCCCTGGCGTAACCCAGCCACGCATTAACTTCGTCCACCTCGCCGTAGGCGTCCACGAGGGGGTCGCCTTTGCTGACTCGGGTGCCGTCGAACAGGCCCGTTTCGCCCTTGTCGCCGGTCTTAGTGTAAATCTTCATTGGCCTCAGCCGATTATAGTGGCGACTGTGAAGAATCCATCCCCCCTGCCACTCCCAGCGCGACGCCAGTGGTTTCGACGCAGGCTGCTCGACTGGTACCGCAAGAACGGGCGCGACCTGCCGTGGCGCAACACCCGCGACCCGTACCACATCCTTGTCTCTGAGGTGATGTTGCAGCAGACCCAAGTTGACCGGGTGCTGCCGAAATACCACGAATGGCTCGGTCGGTATCCCAGTCTGGAAGCGCTCGCCGAAGCGTCCGAAGCCGATGTCGTCGGCACGTGGTATCCACTCGGCTACAACAGCCGTCCCCGCCGCCTTCAGGCGATCGCGCGCGAGTCCATGGAGAAGTACGGCGGCGAACTGCCCGGAGACGAAGAGACCCTGTTGTCTTTCAAGGGCATCGGCGCCTATACCGCCGGAGCGGTGATGAGTTTCGCTTTCGGCAAACGCGCCGCCATACTCGACACCAATGTCGCTCGCGTACTCTTCCGCATCTTCGTGGGAAAGGGTGAGCTCAAGAGTCATGCGATGGTGAAACGGCTCTGGGAACTGTCGCGCCTGATGTTGCCCCACAGACACGTCTTCGACTTCAATCAAGCCTTGATGGACTTTGGAGCCACCGTTTGCACGGCCCGTGCACCGCGGTGTCCCACCTGCGTGATGAAACGGGGCTGTACGTCTTATTCCTTCGTGGCGAAGCGCCGATGACCTCCCCGATCATCGTTGTCCTCGCGGCCGTCATCGAACGCGACGGACACTTCCTGATGACCCGCAGGCTGAAAGGCGCGCACCTGGCGGGCACGTGGGAATTCCCCGGCGGCAAATGTGATGAGGGTGAGAGTCATGAGGCGTGCCTCTCTCGCGAACTTAACGAGGAACTGGCGGTGCGCTGCGAAGTCGGCGAAGAGATTTTCACTGTGGAACACGGCTATGCCTCACGCACAGTGCGCCTGCACTTTCGGCGCGCCACGCTCATTGGCGAGCCGGCGCCTCAGCTTGGACAGGAAATGCGATGGGTGGCCCGGGGCGACCTCAAGGCCCTTGATCTGCCCGAAGCCGACAGGGGCCTGGTGGATCTGCTGAGCCACTGACCCGTTGCCCATCCGTGAGATGCTTCTCCGGCCAATGGAGCAGGTCAGGCCGTCGACAATTAGGCTCGAAGCCTCTGCCCACTGCCAGCTGGGATGTCCGTTCTACCCGACCACCACGAAAGCCATTCACCCCGCGGTGGGCAGTGGCCTGCTGTGCCTTGAAGCGTTCACGCGATTGGCGCCACCGAGCAAGCGGCCCTGATTGGGAATCAGCCGGACCCGCTGGTCGGCCAGTGCCTCAGGCAGCAGGATCCGGACAACAAGGGGGATCCTTTCAGAACTCTATCTTGCGCATGACAAACCGCGGTAGGTGCTTGATGACGAGCATTACCAGTCGCCAGATGCCCGGAGTGTAGATGAGCGGGCGCTTGCGGTCCATCGCCGAGACAATGTCACGCGCCACGGCGTCGGGCTGACCGGCAAATGGCGGCACCTTGAGGTTGGCCGTCATCGCCGTCTTCACAAAGCCGGGCTTCACACACAACACCCAGAGGCCGGCCGCACGGAACTTGTGGTCCAACGCTTCGAGGTACGTGGACACGCCGGACTTGCTTGCGCCGTAGATGGCCACCGGCTTGCGCCCGCGGTCGCCGGCCACCGAAGACACCACGGTCAGCCATCCCCCGCCGTGTGTGAGCAGCCGTTTTCGCGCGTGCTCGCAGAACGTCACCGTATTGGCGAAGTTCACCGTCGTCAGCCGTCGAGTGAGTTCGACATCAGCTTCCAGTTCGGCTTGCGTCGCAAACATCGCGGCGGTGACGATGGCCGCGTCGAAGTTGCCGAGCGCCACGTCGGCAGCGTCGAGTGCCGCGGCGAAACCGGACGGCGATTCCATGTCGCAAAGCGCCCACTGAACCCGGGCCTGCTGTGGATGCCGTGCCATAAGATCCGCCGCACTGCGCGCGAGACTCGCCTCGTCATAGCCCAGCAGAAACACAAGGTCACCGCGCGCGGCCAGCCTCTGGGCCACTGCGCGGCCAATGCCTGCCGTTCCGCCAAACACCACTGCCTTCATGCCTTGTCTCCAAACAGCCTGCGCGACTGCGCGCTTCGCAACCGCCCGGTGGGATCCCATTTGGCCCTAAGTGCCTGGAACTGCGGCAGACGCGGCTCCATTGCCCGAAAGTGTTCGGCCGTTGTGAAGCGGTCTTTCGTCAAATACACACGGCCCCCCACCGAGATAATGAACTCGTTCAGGCCATTCACCACGCGCTGAATATCGGCCGACACCGGCATGTCCACGGCAATCGACGTCCCTTCCAGGGGGAACGACAAGACGCCGCGGCCTTCCGGCCCGCAGTCCTTGATGACGCAGAGCGGCGACGCCGCACCAAGCGTCGTCAGCCGTTTCATGAATTCGTACACCGCCGGAGGTCCGGCCGCCCGCGGTACCACACACTGATACTGCGTGAACCCACGTGGCCCATACGCACGATTCCATTCGAGGATGGCGTCAAGCGGGAAGAAGAACCGTTCGGGTGCCATCGTAGCCGAGGCGCGGTTGCGGACGTGGCCCCAGAAGATGCCGGCATTAAAGAAACCTGTGGTGGTGCGATTGAGCGCCCAGTTGGGAAGTTCCATGGGCATGGTGATCTCGTGTGGCGAACCCGGATGCCGAGTGGGAGCTTCCTCGGTCGTCGCCCATCGGCCGGCCATCAGCAGCCCGCGGCCCATGCCCTTGCCGCGTTTGACGCAATCAATCCAGCCCATGGTCATGGGCCACTGCGGAGCCGCAGTCGCAATGCTCTCGAGAAATGCCTGAATATCAGAGACCCGCTCGCGCTCCATCCAGATCCACGGCGATGGAATGCGGTGCATGGCGAACTCCACCTCGAGGATGTGTCCGAGCAGCCCCATCCCGCCGAGACAGCCGTCGAACAAGTCCGCATCTGATTCGCGGGAACATTCCACGATCCGGTCGTCCGCCAGCCGCACGCGGAGGGCGCGCACGTGCGCGCCGAAACAACCTTCGCGGTGGTGATTCTTGCCGTGCACGTCACTGGCCACCATTCCGCCAAGCGTCACGAACTTTGTTCCTGGCACCACGGGTGGGAACCATCCTCGCGGCAACATGAGGCGCACCAGATTGACCAGCGTAAGCCCCGCCTCGGCGCGCAATACCCCTGTGCTTTGATCGAAGGCGATGATGCGATTCGCAAATCGGGAATTGGCAACCCGGTCTGAGGCGTTTGCCGGCAGCGACGAGTCGCCGTAGGAACGGCCGAGTCCGCGCGACAACACCGCGCCGCGAGTGAGCGTCTCGAAGTCTTCGTCGAGCAACTCGCGCCCGGGCTCAGGCAACCGGCCCCAGCCGGTGAGAGTGTCCATCACTACTGGCCTGTCCTGGTCATGTGTGCCGTGATTTTCCGTTGCGGCGCCTGGATGGCCAGGCGCGAGGAGTGAGAATACTCACTGTATTTGAGCGACGAGCAACGCCGCCAGGCGGGATGCCCCAGTGGAAACGCACGGCACACATGACCAGGACAGGCCACTAGCGGGCGGCAGACTCCATCAGCGCCCGGGCCTCGGTCGGGTGGCGCTTGCACTCGAGCAGCGCGCTCAGCATGAGGGGTACGACAATTGTTGCGTCCGACTCGATGACGAACATCGGGGTGTCTTCGGTCAGTTTGTCCCAGGTGATCTTTTCATTCGGAGTGGCGCCAGAATACGATCCGTACGACGTGGTCGAATCTGAGATCTGGCAGAAGTACGTCCAGGGCTTGGCCTCCCTTTCCATGTCGTACTTCAGTGACGGCACCACGCAAATCGGAAAGTCGCCCGCAATCCCGCCACCAATCTGAAAAAACCCGACGCCGGCGCCTTCAGATAACGCGCCGTACTGATCGTAGAATGCGCCCATGTACTCAATGCCCGACTTCGCGATGCTCGCGTGGCAGTCGCCGGCCTTGACATGCGCGGCGAAGATATTGCCAAACGTGGAGTCTTCATATCCTGGCACCACAATGGGCAGGTTGGCCTGGGCCGCTGCGAGCAGCCACGATTCCTCTGGATTGCCCTCGTGAAGATCATCACCGATCGTCAGCACCAGCTCGTAGAAGTACTCGTGCCAGAAGCGTCGATCGCCCTTCTCGCTTGCGCGCTTCCACATCGGCACGACGAACTTCTCGACAGCGCGAAATGCTTCGTCTTCCGGAATACTCGTGTCGGTCACGCGACGCATGCGCTCATTGAGGATGCGGGTGTCATCCTGCTTCGTGAAATAGCGGTACTCCGGAAAGTCCTTGTAGCTGTCGTGGGCTACAAGGCGGAATAGCGACTCTTCAAGATTCGCGCCGGTCACCGAAAGACCATGCACGAGTCCCTCTCGTATAGCCGGAGCCAGCGTGATACCTAATTGTGCTGAAGACATCGCGCCCGCCATGGCCCAGAACATCCGCCCGCCGTTGTCAACATGGGCCCAATACGCTATCAGGGCATCGCGCGTGGCCCGGGAGTTGAAATTTTTATAGTTCTTGAGCACGAACTCGAGGATCGGCGTCGACATGGAACATCCGAGGGTAGCACGAAGCAGAAGGGCCGTAGCAATCCGGGTCACAATACGAGGGCTCAGCGTGGTTGAGGAGTCGTACCGAACGGCACGGCGCGTCGCTCGTTTGGGAATTGGCGTCAGCGCATTCCTGGCGCTCAGCAACATCATCGTTAGTCTCTAGGCGCATTCCACGTCAGTGCTGGCGATGGGATTCGAAGTCGCCTGAGATGTGCTGGCATCGAGCATTGTCGTCATCGATATGGGAGTGGCGGCACTACCGGTCGACGATGACTATCCGGCTGGGCATGGGCGCTTTGAAACGTTGTCGGCCTTCCTTGTGGGCGTGATCCGGGCAGCCGGCGGCGTAATGATCTGTTACCAGTCGCTTCAAGCCATCGGCGCGAGCCATGCACCATCCGGTCCGAGCGCAGTTGCGGCGCTGCTGGTTGCCAGCATTCTTCGCGGCGTCATGGCGTCATGGAAGTTCCGAGTGGGGCGCAAGATTCGGAGTTCAGCCCTGGTGGCCGACGCCTGGAATGACGCGGTAGACATCCTGTCGGCCGTGGCGGCGCTCACGGCCGTGGACCTTGCGATGTACGAACCCGGCCGGTTCCTTGTGGCCGATCACTATGGCGGGTTCGTGGTCGGCATCGTGGTGGTCATCACCGGCCTGCGAGTGGTGAAGGGTGCGTCCAGCGAGCTTGTTGATGCCATGCCACCTACGGGGCTGTCGGCCCAGGTGATCCCAGTGGCCAGAACGGTACCGAGCGTCCTTGGTATCGACACAATGTTTGTACGCAAGACCGGACTGCAGTAGCACATCGACCTGCATATCGAAGTGGACCCGCTCATGACTGTTGCCGCATCACATGCCGTTGGCGGGCACGTGCGGGCCACCCTCAAGCGGGATCTGCCGTGGGTAGCGGATGTGCTGGTTCACGTTGAACCGTCCAGCGACTGAGCGACGAGCCCACAGTCACATAGCGCCCATCCCCAGCGCTGTCGCGATGCACGTAGCCGAGCGCGACCACGCGGCCGGCAGTTGGCCCGAGCGCCGCACTGGTCACGGCCCCAACTTCGCGACCCTGGTCGAACACCGGTGTGCCGGCACCTGGAATTTCAGTCACATCCAGACCGGCCACGAGCTGGATGAGATATTTCGCCACGCGTCCGCCGCCACGATGCAAGATGCGAATGATGACTTCCTGGCCCACGTAACAACCTTTCGTGGTGCTGATCGCACGGTCGAGCAGGCCTGCCTCAAGTGGGATCGTGTCGGCTGTCATGTCGATGCCGAATAATGGATGCCCGGCCTCGATCCGAAGGGCGTCGAAGATGGTGCCCTGCCCCGCCGCGCTGGCCGGCTTCACGTCGACGCCACCGGCGGCAATCACCGCAGCCACAGTGGAGTCCCATTGAAGGGTGGGCATCCAGATTTCAAAATTCGGGAGCGTCACGTCGTCCGTGCGGATCAAAGTAAGGCCGTTATGCGTGATGTGGTCAAGAATCGAGAGTTCCGAGATTCGGGTAGTCGGAACGCCGGTGGCATCGGACAGCACCTGCGCCGCGCGGCCGCCAAATACACAGAGGGCACGTGTGTCGCCGCTGTCGTCAGCCACGGCGACCTTTTGGGAGAAGATCAGATGATCGAACCGGACGGCCAGGCCTGAGGCGAGGCCCGCCGGGACCTCGGCGAGGATGGCCTCGGAAACACGCAACAGGCGCAAATCGGTGACCATTCGTCCCTGCGGCGTGAGCAGCGCGGCGTAAACGCCCCGGCCAACAGGGACGTTCGCGACGTCATTAGTGACAAGGGCGTGCAGGAACGACGCCGCGTCAGGACCGTCGAATCGCAGGCGGCCTCGAGCGCTCACGTCGAGCCATCCTGCGCCTGTCGCGATGGTGCGATACTGGGGAGTCATGAAGCAGTGGTTCAGGCATCTTAGCGTTGGGCTTGTGGCCTTCACAATGTGGAGCGCCGGGCCGGCCGGACAATCTGTGCAAACCGGGCAGGAAGACCAGACCGGCGAGGCTGTGTTCACGGTGTTTCTCCGCGGCCAGCGCATCGGCTCAGAGGAAGTCACGGTCGCGCGGCCTTCAGGCGGTTGGGTGGTGACCGCCACGGGGCGCACCGGACCGCCTCTTGAGTTCAGCTTTGACAAGTTCGTGGCGCGCTATGGCGCCGACTGGCAGACGCAGTCGCTTGAAGTCTTGGGCCAGATGCGCGGCCAGGGCCTGTTGCTGAATACCGAATTCAGCGGCGGCACCGCATCGTCTGACGTGGTGCAGGCAGGCAAACAGGCGCGGCTCTCACACAAGGTATCGGCGGACACGATTGCGCTGCCAAACAACTTCTATGGCGCCTACGAAGTGTTGGCGCTGCGTCTTCACACGGCGCAGGCAGGTTCGGCTTTTCCGATCTATGTCGCGCCCCAGGCAGAAATCCAGGCCACGGTCATAAAGATCACACCGCGTCGGATGGAAACATCCTCAACGAAATACGAACTGCGCCAGTTCGATCTGTCGTTTCAGAATCCAGGGGGTGCGTTGCTGGTGGAGGTCTGGGTGGACGCGCGCGGCCGGCTGGCCAGATTCGCCATTCCCGTGGCCTCACTGGCCGTGGTGCGTGACGACCTGTCGAGTGTCATGTCGCGGCTTGATTCGTTCAGCCATCCGCGCGACGAGGCGGCGTTCATCCCGGCAAACGGCTTCAGCCTGGCGGCGTCGTTTACGAAACCGGAAGGGATCGCCAAGCCGCCAGTGGTCATTCTCGTGTCGGGTTCGGGTCCGCAGGACCGCGACGAAACCGTGTTCGGCATCCCCATCCTCGGCCAGGTGGCGGGGCGATTGTCGGATGCCGGGTTCTTCGTGGTGCGTTACGACAAACGTGGCGTGGGCCAGAGCGGCGGACGTATTGAGACCACCTCAATTGAAGCGTATGCCGAGGACCTGCGCGGAGTGGTCGACTGGGTGCGCAGGCGCAAGGACGTGGACACCGATCGAGTGGCGGTGGTGGGACATTCCGAAGGCGGCAGCGTTGCGCTCCTTGTCGGGAGTCAGATGCGCGGACAGGTTCGCGCGCTGGGACTGCTTGCAGCGCCGGGACAAACCGGGCGCGAGATCACGCTCATGCAGCAGCGCCGGGCGCTGGACAAACTGCAGGAACCGGAAACTGCGAAACAGGAAAAAATCGCCCTCCAGAACAGGATCATGGATGCCGTCATTTCAGGCGCCGGTTGGGAGACCGTGCCGCCGGAACTGAGGCGCCAGGCAGACAGCGTGTGGTTCCGGAGTTGGCTGCTGTTTGATCCCGCTCAGGTCGTGCGACGGACCAATCAGCCGATCCTTCTGCTGCAGGGCTCGCTCGACACGCAGGTGCCACCCGATCAGGCAGACAAGCTCGAAGCGTTGGCAAATGCCCGCCGCGCAGGCCCGTCGGCCGTCACTCGCAAGATCGTGGTGCCCGGCGTCAATCACCTGCTGGTGCCCACCCGCACGGGCGAGGTGGAGGAATATGCGTCGTTGCCGGTCAAGACGGTGTCGCGTGAAATCACCGATACGCTGATTTCGTGGTTGAAAGAGGTCCTTCCGGCAAAGCGGTAGTTTTCGTCTACACTCGAGCGCCATGGCTGGCTGGATTCTCCAAAGCAACGACGAAACGCCGCGGCTGTTGCGGCTCACCCCTGGCACGGCGCGCACCATTGGTCGCGGCGCCCACGCAGACTTTGTGTTCGAAGCGCCGCTCGTTTCCCGCGTGCACTGCCGGCTCACCGCTGACGCATCCGGGCAACTGGTGATGGAAGACCTTGGCAGCACGAACGGCACATCCGTGAACGGCACGCCGACAGCGCGCGCCGTCCTCCGCCCCAACGACGTCCTCGGCGTCGGCCGCGTGTCTTTCACCGTGACGGAAGGCTAAGGGGTTGGGTCCCCCTATTGTCCCGAATGCAGGAACGGATTCCCTCTGCGTTCCTCGCCAATCGTCGTGTCCGGACCGTGGCCGGAGTGCACCAGCGTTGCGTCGGGATACACAAACAACTCGTTGCGGATTGAAAAGAGCAGCGTGTCCAGATCGCCGCCTGGCAGATCGGTCCGGCCGATCGACCCGGCAAACAGCGTGTCGCCCACAAACAGCTCACGGCCGTCCTGGCCGGCCTTGCCAATCGCCAGGCAAACACCCCCTGGGCAGTGGCCTGGCGTGTGCCTGATGTCCACCACGTAATCGCCAAAGGTCAGTGACTCGCCTTCCACGTAGAACCGGTCAGGTTTAGGCTGGGGGTTCAGATGCAACCCGAACATCCGCCCCTGCTCGGCCGCGCGTTCATAGAGGAACAGGTCGTCGCTGTGGAGCCACACCGGCACGCCGAGCGCGGCCTTCGCGGCGCCAACGCCGGTGACGTGGTCAAGATGCGCATGGGTCAGCAGAATCATCGTGACCGATACGCCCTCTCGCTTCACCACCGCCAGTTGCTCTGCTACGTCATCACCCGGGTCGATGACGATGGCGTGGCGGGTGCGTTCGCAGGCTACGACGTAGCCGTTCTTGTAGAAGGGGGGCGCCGAGGTTGTCCACACATGCATAATCGATGACCGATGTCCCATTATCCCGGAGTCCGCGTCCCCACACGAGCCGACGTTGAAGCGGCGGCACGGCGCCTGGCGGGCATACGCATGAGCGGGTCGGGCCGCGTCTGCCGATCTCCGATGCTCAGGTCGGCATGGTTGTCGGACCGGGTGAAGGCAGACGTATGGCTCAAGGTCGAAACTGTTCAACCGGGCGCGTCGTTCAAGATCAGGGGCGCGCTCAACGCACTGCAGTTGCTTCATACCGAGCGCCCGGATGTCACGACGGTCGTGACGGCGTCGGCGGGCAACCATGGCACGGCGATGGCCATTGCGGTGCAGCACTTCGGCCTGCGACTCCGCGTGCACCTGTCTGTGAGTGCACCAGCGGCCAAGCGCAACGCCCTACTGTCGTATGGCGCCGAACTGGTGGAGGCCGCCGACTACGATGCGGCCGAAACTGCCGCCTGCGCTGACGCCGCCCAGACCGGCGCGTCATACATCTCGCCGTATAACCACCCGGACGTGATCGCAGGTGCGGGCACCGTGGCGCTTGAGATGCTCGACGACGAACCCTCGCTCACAGCCATCATCGCGCCGCTTGGCGGAGGAGGCCTTCTTGCCGGGGCCGCGCTGGTCGCGCGCGGTCACCAGAGCGACGTACGTGTCATCGGCGCCGAGGCAGAGAGTTCGCCCGTGTTCACAGCGGCGCTTGCGACCGGTGAGATCACGACCGTCAAGGTGGAACCCACGCTGGCAGACGGCCTTGCGGGCAATCTCGAGCGCGCAAGTCAGACGTTCAATCTGGTGCGCGATCTGGTTGACGCCGTCGCGCTCGTGACAGAGTCGTCGCTCGAGACCGCCATGCGCTGCCTCATCTACCGCGAACGGCTGGTCTCTGAAGGCGCGGGAGCGGCGGCAGTTGCGGCCCTGCTGCAGGGCGGTCTCGACCTGGGCGGAGGTCCCGTCGGGGTGATGCTGACAGGTCGGAACGTGGATGAAGCCGTCCTGAGGCGGATTCTCTAGTACGCGCCAGCTGCCCCCATGCGCACTCTGCTCACCCTCGTCAGGGACAATCGCAACTTCCGCCTGCTCTGGTTCGGACAAATCGTCAGCCAGCTCGGTGACTGGTTCAACGTCGTCGCCCTCTACGCGCTGCTCTTCGAACTCACGGGTTCGGCCACGGCCGTGGCCGGCATGATGGTGATGCAGTTGCTGCCAGTCGCGATTGTAGGACCCATCTCCGGAGTGATTGTGGACCGCTTCGATCGGAGGCGCATCATGATCGCTGCAGACCTCGTCAGAGGCGCGGCGGTGCTCGGCCTAATCCTGGTCCGGTCTTCCGACACTGTGTGGCTCGCGTACGTCGTGACCGGCGTGATGGTGGCGTGTTCGGGTTTCTTCGAGCCGGCGCGTTCGGCCACCGTGCCGTCGATCGTGCCGCGCGAGCAGCTTGTGGCGGCCAACGCCATCTCGACGGGCACCTGGTCGGCGATGCTGGCGATAGGCGCGTCGCTCGGCGGCGGCGTGACCGTGCTGCTCGGCCGCGACGCGGCCTTTGTCATCAACGCGCTGTCGTTCTTCACATCGGCCGTGTTCCTCTGGCGGATGCGTGTGCCTGCCAGGGAGGCGTCCGAACGGGCGACGCTCGGCCTTCAGGGGGTTATGGATGGCCTGTCCTACATGCGTCGCCACGGCGATGTGGCTCGAATCGCACTCATCAAGGGCGGGTGGGCCATTGTGGGCGGCGCGCTCCTGCTGCTCACGGTCTTTGGCGACAGGATTTTTCGCATCGGTGACTCGAGCGATGCGGGCATTGGCATCTTGTTCGCCGCGCGAGGCATTGGCGCCTTTGCCGGCTCACTCATCATCAGTCTGATTGCGGCGAGGCAGGGCAATCTGATCCGCCTGATAGCGCCGGCGTATTTCGTGGCCGGCGCCTGTTACGCGGCGCTGGCAATTGTGCCGACGATCTGGTTCGCCGCGGCTATTGTCATTGCCGCACATGTTTTCGGGTCGATGTTGTGGGTGGCGAGCAATGTGTTGCTGCAAATGCGCGTGCCCGACGCGTTCCGCGGCCGCGTGTTCTCGGCAGAACTCATCGTGATGGCGCTGGTGCAGTCGGCGGTGGCGTATTCGACGGCGGTGGCGCTGGACCTGTGGCATGTCGATCCACGCCTGCTGGCCGCGATCGTCGGCCTGGGCCTCTGGGTGCCGGCCCTTATCTGGGCACTGGCGCCTCGGCCTTCCCATCGCTCGGGGGACGGGTGTATTTTCCACCGAAACGCGGGAATTGGGGACAGGTCTCGGCCCCCCTTTCAACCGAGACCTGTCCCCATTTCCC
>SXGU01337679.1_pt1 | contig 91115 bp, 75 predicted proteins | sample 3174531 | NCBI WGS metagenome assembly SXGU01 (sample SAMN11356863, study PRJNA531348) | freshwater metagenome | isolation source: freshwater sample F1-140 | place: China: Fuxian Lake, Yuxi | collected 2017-12-25
ACGCTGATCCAGGGCGTCGTCAACGCCTTCGTGATGTTCTTCTCGCGCATCATCGCGAACATCGTCCGGCAGATGGTCGACGAGAAGATCTCGCACCTGGTGTTCTTTGTGACCACCATCGTGTTCGACATCGCGTTTGGCATTCTCGGCTCGATGGTGGTGGCGTGGTTCTCGCGCGCCCGCGAGTTCAGGGCCGACGCCGGCGGCGCGCAGTTGGCGGGCAAGGCCAACATGATTGGCGCCCTGCAGCGCCTGATGCAGAACAAGGAACTGGTCGACAACGGGCAACCGCAGCTGGCGACCATGAAGATTGCCGGCGCCAAGGGCGGTTTCATGTCGCTGATCTCGACCCACCCGCCGCTCGAAGTCCGGATCGCCGCCCTGCAGCAAGCGCAGATTCTGTAACGGTGATTGGTGACCTGACCCCGTGGTTTCCGAGACCGTCGAAGCGCAAGGCCACCTGGTCGACTCTGGCGATTTCCAGTCGATTCTCACCACCATCGTCGAACACGGGTCGGAATACGAGATCCTCCGCTTCGACATGGGCCGCAAGAACGCCGAAGGCTCATACCTCACGCTGCGGCTGACCAGCGACACCACGGCGCGACTCGACGACCTGCTGGCGAAGCTGTCGGTGTTTGGCTGCTATGTCGAAGGCACGCCCGAAGTGCTGCTGCGGGCCGCCGACATGGACGGCGCCGTCCCAGAGGATTTCTACTCCACCACCAACCATCGCACCTCGGTGTTTATCAATGGTGCGTGGGTGCGCGCCGACCATCAGCGCATGGACGCGGTGCTGGTCGCGCACGCCGGCCGCGTCGCCTGCCGCAAGCTGCGCGACGTCAGGCAGGGCGACCAGGTGGTGTGTGGCATGCAGGGCATCCGCGTCGCGCCCGACGTGCAGCAGCGCGACAAACCCAGCTTTGGCTTCATGAGCAATGAGGTGTCGTCCGAGCGCCGCGTCGAAACCGTGGTGGCGCGCGTCGCCGACATGATGCGGCAGACCAAGGCCGGCGGCGGCCGTATTGCCTTCGTCGCCGGACCGGTCGTGGTGCACACGGGCGGCTCGCAGTACTTCTGTGAGCTGATCAGTATGGGTTACGTCGATGCCCTGCTGTCCGGCAACGCGCTCGCGGTGCACGACATTGAAGTCGCGCTGTCGGGGACCTCCCTCGGCATCGATCTCAGCAGCGGACACCCGGTTGAACACGGCCACCGTAATCACATGCGCGCCATCAACGCCGTTCGCCGCGCGGGCGGCATTGGCGCGGCCGTCACATCAGGCGTCTTGACCACCGGCATCATGCACGCGTGCCACACGCACAAGGTGCCGTATTTCCTCGCTGGATCGATCAGGGACGATGGGCCACTGCCGGAGACGATGATGGACTTGATCGAAGCGCAAGATGCTTACGGCAAGGCCCTCGCGAACGTCGACGTCGTCGTCATGCTGTCGTCGATGCTGCATAGCATCGGGGTCGGCAACATGCTGCCGTCGTGGGTCAAGGTGATCTGCGTCGACATCAACCCGGCGGTCGTCACCAAACTGTCTGATCGTGGCTCCATGCAAACGGTCGGCGTGGTGACCGACGTCGGCTTGTTCCTCCACCAGTTAGCTGAACGTCTCAGACCATAGGCTCCTGATGTCCGTCGCGTCCTTCGTGGTTGCCTCCTATGCATAAGACTCTCGTCACGCCCGCCACCCTGGCCCAGCACGTCAACGATCCCAGCTGGGTGGTCATCGACTGCCGCTTCGATCTGAGCGATCCCGGCAAGGGCGAGGCCCTCTATCGCGCCGGTCACATTCCGGGCGCGCGCTACGCTCACCTGGATCGGCATTTGTCCGGCGAGAAGACGGGCACGAACGGTCGCCACCCGCTGCCGACGAAAGAGCAGATCATCAAGAGCTTCAGCGAGCTCGGGATCGGCCCACAGTGCCAGGTGGTGGCCTACGATGCCGACAGCAGCATCTACGCCGGTCGCCTGTGGTGGATGCTGAGGTGGATGGGCCACGACGGCGTGGCCGTGCTCGACGGCGGGCTGGCGCAGTGGCAGCGGGGCGGGCACGGCGTCAAGAGCGGCGTCGAATCGTCTCCCGCGGTGCAATTCAAAGGCTCGCCGCGTCCCGGCTGGCGCCTGACTGTCGACGAAGTCGCCAGCGGCCTTGGCACGCAGCCGCGCCTGCTGGTGGACTCGCGGACGTCTGAGCGCTACCGCGGCATCGGTGAGACCCTCGACCAGGTTGGCGGCCACATCCCGGGCGCCGCGAACTACTTCTTCCAGCAAAACCTGACCGACGACAAGACCTTCAAGTCACCCGTGACGCTGAAGGCGCAGTGGGCGGCCGTTCTGCAGGGACGAGATCCCAAAGACGTGGTGGTGTACTGCGGTTCTGGCGTAACGGCCTGCCACAACCTGCTGGCCCTGGAACACGCCGGCATTCACGGGGTCAAGATCTTCCCGGGGTCCTGGAGCGAGTGGAGTTCCGACTCGTCCCGGCCGGTGGCCACGACCGAAGACTAGCGTGGGGCGGCCACAACGACGTTGGCACCCTGGCACCTATTTGAGTTCGACCGAATCACCCACCGCAATCTCTCCATCGTCCAGCACTTCGCCGAAGGCGCCGCCACCCCACGGCACGCTCATCGCTTGCTGTAGTCCGGGCGCCACGGCTTCCATCTGTTCGCACGGGCGCGTCTCGCCGTAGATGCGAATGCGGACCGTGCCAATCTGAAGAATCTTGCCGCGCGCGTCGGAGAAGTCGATATCCGACACCAGCAGATTAGCGCGACGCATCCGCGGATCCGGCGTCGCCCCAAGCGGCGCCGTCACCGCTTCCCAGTTCTTGTTCGAGACGATCGTGACCTGCCGCTTGCCGCCCTGATTAGCGTTGCCAACCATGCCCTTGCCGGCGACCATGGTGGCCGTCGGCGCCGGATCCATCGGCCCCTTGTGCATCCGCTTGATCCAGATCTGCCTCAGCTCACTCATCTCTGAATTCTAGCGGAATCCGGGATCCGGGATCCGGATCCCGGCAGGCTCTAGAAGTTCACCTTCAACCCCAACTGGATGACGCGAGGGTCGTAGGTGGAGGTGATGGTGCCGAACGCCACGCTGCTGCGGTTGCCGTTCGGTGCGCGGTAGTTGACGCGGTTCAGCAGGTTGAAGAACTCCCCGCGGAACTCGACCGAACTCGTGCGCCAGGGCAGTTGGAAGCGCTTCGACGCCACCAGGTCCACGGTCCAGATCAGCGGCCCGCGCACGCTGTTGCGCGGCGCGTTGCCGAAGGGCTGGCTCGGGTCGGTCGGCACGGTCACGTTGATGCGGCTCAACCAGTTAGTGATGTCACCGGTGCCGACGAGCACCTCGCCACTCACGTTCGGCCGGTAGTTGTTGGCGCCGCGGAAGTCCTGCTGAATGCCCGACACCTGCTGCGCCGCGATCGGCGTGTAGGTGAGCGTCACCTGCTCACCGGGAATCACGGTGTTGATGCCGGCAATCTGCCATCCACCAAGCAGCGCGTTGACGAAAGGATTGACGTTCGACAGGTACTTGCGGTCGCGACCAAACGGCAGGTCCAGCACGAAGCTAGTGGTGCTGTTGAACGGCTGGTGGTACGCCGACAGGCCGTAATCGGCGTCGAGGTTGTTGAAGTCCTGGGGCGCCGGGAAGTTGCCGTTGGCATTCTCGAGCGAGCCGGCGCCGTTGTCCTTCGACTCCGACAGCGTCAGCGAGCTCGAGATCGAAATGCCGGCGTTCATGCGCCAGTTGAACTTGGTCTGCAGCGAGCGATACGCCGACTTGCCGCCGTTGAAGGCGTAGGTGATATCGGCGTATTCCTGGATCGGACGACGCTGCTGCAGCGTCAACGTGCCGGCGGCGTTGTTGGGCGCCGCCTGGTTGTAGTTGGCGAACAGCAGGAGGCCTTCCGCGCGATTGCCGACATAGGCGACGTCGAGCAGCGCTCCCTGCCAGAGTTCGCGTTGAACTGACGCGAACCAGCTTTGCACCCGGCTCGAGCGATAGTCGCTCGGCATGTAGGTGATGTTAGCGGCCAGCGGATTGAACCGAGACGAGTCGGTCAGGTTCGCGGGATAGCCCTGTTGCGTGGTCCGGAAGTTGGCCTGCGTCGCCGTCTGCACGACCACGGCGTTGATGACCTGCGGGCCGTTAATCGGCAGCACGTTGCCGCCGCCGGCGCGGTGGAAGTGCACGTAGCTGACGCCGTAGCCACCACGAATTACGGTCCTTGGCGAGAGGGTGTAAGCCAGGCCGACACGCGGACCGAAGTTATTGCGATCCGGATCGATGGTTGAGCGATCCTTCAGGGACCCATCCTTCGCCAGCACCATCGACTTGGTGGCGGGATTGAAGTTCGACAGCACGTTGTTCTCTTCCACCCACGGGGTGGCGTACTCGTAGCGCAGGCCGGCATTGAGCGTCAGGCGATCGTTGACGCGCCAGTCATCCTGCAGGTACAGGAAGTGCATGTTCTGCACGAGGTCGGCGATCAAAATGTTGCTCAGCGCGTAGGTGGAGCGCAGACCGAAGTAGAAGTCGCCGAGGTTATAGAGGGTGTTCGCCGCGGCGCCGGCGGGACGCGTGAACTGGCCGGCGTACTGGTCGCGGCCGTAAAGCGGGTTCACGTCCTGGACCTGGGTCTTGATGTTCTGGAACTCGTAGCCGGTCTTGAGCGAGTGTCGACCGGAGAGCCACGAATAGTTCACCTTCGGGTTCAATACCGTCGGGTACTGCCACTGCGGGTTGGTGGCCTGACGGCCGAGGTCGGAGTAGCCGTTGATGAGCTGCGACGGCAGGCCGCCGGCGACCCGGGCGTCGGTCGGCAGGCCACTGATGCCGTAGGTCTCGAGGGCCCCGAGCGTGCCGAGCGCGGCCGGGTCCTTGCCACCTTCAGTATTGGACCAGCCCAGGCGAACCTCGAGCAGTGAGGTGCCGCCCGGCTGCCACGTCACACCGCCGGAGAACTGCCGATTGTTGACATAGGTGTTGGCGTTACCGCCGCCGCCAGAGGGCAGTGGAATCGCCGGCGTATCGAAGATCGCGACGTCGCGCCAGCCGACACGGCCGAACGCCGATAGGCGCGGGCTGATCTGGAAGTCAACTTTGCCGCCGGCCTTCGGCGTGTCGTTGGTCTGATTGCCGAGCAGCATGAAATTGTTGGCGGTGCCGCTGGTCGTGGGCGCCGGCAGGTCGTTGAGTACCTTGCGAGCGAAGGCGCTCATCGGGATCGCCGTGTCGGCCGGATACACCTCGCCGGTCAACGGGTTACGCACGTCGACCGCAAGTATGCCCAGGCGTTGCGCCGCGGTCGGCAGCGTCGAAAAGACGTTGGCACCGCGCGTCTGCTTCAGCATCTCGAAATCCGCGAAGAAGAACGCCTTGTTCTTGACGACCGGGCCGCCAAGCACGCCGCCGTATTGGTCGCGGTCGAAGGCCGGCTTGATGCCGCTGGCCGGGCGGAAGGCGCCAGTGGCATTGAAATCGGTGCGGCGGGCGAACTCCCACGCCGACCCCCGGAAGGTGTTGGTGCCGCTGGCATAGGCGACGTTCACCGTGGCGCCGGCCGAGCGCCCGTACTCCGCGCTCATGTTGTTGGTCACCACCTTGATCTCGCCGACCGCGTCGGGCGGGGGCTGCATGACCTGGTTGGAGAAGCCCTGATTGCTGGTGCCATAGGCGTTGTTATCGACGCCGTCGATCAGGAAGTTATTGAAGGTCGAGCGCAGGCCGTTGATGTTGAACGAGGCTTCACGCGAGGCGCCAATCGATGACTGCCGCGCACCCGGGGAGAGCAACGTCAGCGTGGAGTACTCACGGCCGTTCAGCGGCAGCGCGCGAGTCTGCTCGGCGGTAATGATCTGACTGCGGTCGCTGGAGTCGGTCTGCAGCAATACCGCGCGGGCGCTCACTTCGACCGTCTCGCTCAGCTGGCCCACCACCATGCTGAGGTCGACGCGCTGGCGGGCGCCAACGGTAACCTGGACGTTGTCCACCAGCGCTACCGAGAAGCCGGCCTTCCCGGCGGTAATCACGTAGGCGCCAATGCGCACGTTGAAGAACTCGTAGTTGCCGTTGGCGTCGCTCGTGCGCTCGGCGGTCACGCCGGTCTGGGTATTGGTGAGCGTAACCTTGGCGCCAGGAACGACCGCGCCGGTGGAGTCTTTCACTACGCCGACCACAGTGGCCGTTTCAAACTGCCTGGCAATCGCCGGGCTACTCAGGGCAAAAAAGGCAGCTAATACCAGCAGCGCTCGTCTCATTGTTTATCCTCGCAGGGACAGTAGCAGCAGGGTTTGAACCGGGTGTGACACGGGTGTGACGACAGCGTGACTATAGCCCGAGCATCGCCATCGGCAGCCATTCCTTGAGCTTGGCCGCATGTGGCTTCACCAGCTTGATGTTGGCCTCGGGCACGTCCGGGATGGGGAGGTCAGGCAGGGTCACACCACCCTTCTGCGCGCCCTCCCGCGCCATCTGCTCGATGGCCGAGGTGTCGATGCTGCCGGCCAGCTGCATGCCCGCGGCCTCGTAGACACGCAACCGGACCCACGAGAACTCCTCGTCCGAAAACTTGTGGATGTTGAGCGTGTTGACGTGCGCCTTGCGGGCCTGCAGGTAGATGCCGGTGAAGTCGGAAAACACCGAGCTGAGATCGCTCAAAGACCAGTCGCTGCCTTGTTCGTCGGCCTTCTTCTTCAGTGCATCGGCTTTCTTTTCGAGCTCGGTCCAGCGGTCGCCGAGCTCCGATTGCACCCGGCCCTGCACCGCCAGGAAGCGATCCACCTGTCCAGCGGTCAACTCGCCCTTCGCCGGCGGTTCGTAGGGGGTCTTGTTCGTGACCTGCTCGCTCAGGGCCGCCAGCTCGCGGGCGCGAGATACGTAGTCGGCGGCGCTGTCGATCATCGGTCGCGCGGCGCGATACACGTAATAGCCCGCCACGCCGAAACCCACCACGGCTATGACAAGGACGATCAGGCAACCAACAAGAATCTTTTTCATAAAATATCAGACAGCATCATCGCACGGCGCTCAGTTGCTTGACCTGTGCCGTGGCCTGGCGCTTCAACTCGCCGCACATCAGGTCACACAGCGTGAACACGCTGCGATCGGCGATCTCGTAGATCACGAACAAACCGTCGCGGCGGCGCATGACGAAGCCGCCGGCGTGCAGGATCTGCAGGTGCTTCGACAAGTTGGCCTGGTTCAGCCCGGTGGCATCGATCAGCTCGCTGACGTTCAACGGCCCGACGCGCAGCGCGTTCAGCACCTCGAGCCGCGCCGGTTCGGCGAGAACCTTGAAGCGCTGGGCGACGGCCCGTAGCGTCTCAGGCGCGAGTGGTTTGCGGCTCATGCGCGCCTTCCCTCGGTAGTCCGGCGGCCGGCCAGGCCGAATAGCCGCCCTCGAGATTGATCACGCCAGACCATCCCAGCCGCTCGAGCAGCGACACGGCGATGGCGGAACGGCCGCCGCCCTGGCAATGGATGACGAGGGGCTTGGTCGATGGCAGGCCTCGACAGCGATCCGCAAGATAGCCCAGGGGAATGTGCACGGCGCCCGGGATGTGACCACCGGCCCATTCGTTGGCACTGCGCACGTCGACGACCGTCACGGCGTTGGCGGCCATTTTTTTGCGAAGTTCAGCCACCGTGATCTGCATCGTCTCGCGCCGCACCGCGCTCGCGGCAATCGCCGACGTGCTGATCCAGCCGGTAATGCGGTCGATGCCGATCAGGGCCAGCAGCCGGGCCACTTCAGGCAGTCGCGCGGCCGTCGCAGTGTCCACGATCAGGTAGAGATCAACGTTGGACGGCACCAGCCAACCCGCCCAGGTCACGAATGAACCGTTCAACGGCAGGTTGAGCGTGCCGGGCACATGCTGCGCGGCAACCTCGGCGGCCGGACGCGTATCGATGACCAGCGCGCCGGCGGCCAGCAGTTCCGCAAGCTTCGCATCAGCGAGTCTGGGTGGCGCGATGAAGCCGCCAATAATCGCCGGACCGGCCTTGTTCACGCGCTTCATGCTGGCAAAGTACGCGGGCGGTTCGGGTTGGCCCTCGAGCACGCGGGTCACGAAATCCGCTTCGGTCGTGACGTTGAAGGCCCAGTTGAAGCGGCGTTCGTAGCCGAGCGTGGATGACGGAATGGCGCTGATGCCCTTGCCGCACGCCGAGCCGGCGCCATGACCCGGCCAAATCTGCAGCCAGTCTTCGTTGGCGGCGAAGGCTTGCAGGCTCTTCCACAGCGCCCTCGCCCCCACCGCCATCGCCCCCTTGAGGTTCGTGGCGCGTTCAAGCAGGTCGGGCCGGCCGACATCGCCGACGAACACGAAGTCGCCGGTCACGGCCGCAATCGGCCGGTCAGCGGCGGCGCCGTCGGTGACGAGGAACGACAGGTGTTCCGGCGTGTGGCCCGGCGTGTGCAGCACGTCGATGCGGATGTTGCCGATCTGCAAGTGATCGCCGTGGTGCAACGGCCGGCCCTCGTTGATGAATGCGTACTTCCAGTCAGCGTCGCCTTCGTCCGACAGGTATAGCGTAGCGCCGGTCTTCTGCGCCAGCTCGCGCGAGCCCGAGACGTAGTCGGCGTGGATGTGGGTCTCGGTGACGTGGGTGATCCGCAGGCCCTCCCGGGTCGCCGCCCCGAGGTATTGATCGACGTCGCGATTCGCATCGATCACGATCGCTTCGCCGTTCGCCTGGCAGCCGATTAAATAGCTGGCTTGCGCAATCGATGGTTCAAAGAAACGTTTGACGAACATGATGACTCCCTCCACTCACGAACGAATGAGCACGTACGAACCCAGCACGACGAGCGTGACAGCAAACACCTGCTGCAGACGGTGCTGCGGCAGCCGATGCGCGACCGTGCCGCCGGCCACGGTGCCGGCCGCCGCCAGCAGCGCAAACGGGATGATGAATGACAGCGCCAGCGGCGTGTTGCCCAGGTAGCCGATCAGGCCAGAGGCCGCGGCCATGGTGATCACGACCAGCGAGGCGCCTGCCGCCTCGCGCATGGGTAGCCCGGCCAGGAAGACGAGGGCCGGCACGATCAGGAAGCCGCCGCCCACGCCAATCAGGCCGGTGAGCATGCCGAGCGGAAAGCCCAGTAACAGCATTACCGCGAGCGAGCGTCGTTCAGCGGGTGCGGCGTGGATCACCGGGCGCCGTACCAACAGCGCGGCGGCCACGAACATCACGATGCCCAGCATGCGGAGTTGGGTGGCATCCGACAGGCGAGCACCGGCGAAGCCGCCGATCACCGCGCCGGCGGTGGCCGCAATGCCGACCGCCAGGCTGGTGGCCAGCGGCAGCGTGCCACGGACAAACGCGCCGACCGCGCCGGCACCAGCGGCGACCGCGACCATCGACAGGCTGATGACGACCGCTTCCTTCGGCGTGAAGTGCAGCAGAATGGTCAACGCCGGCACGGCCAGTATCGACCCGCCGGCCCCGAGCAGGCCCAGGACGAAACCGATCGCGATGGCAAGGATGAGGGCTAGCGGCGTCATCGCCTCTTGCCCTCGTGGACGAGGAAGCGTTGGACGATGGTTTCGGTGTCGCAAGTCTGCGCGGAGCGGTTGTAGGGCAACCGCGCCAGCAGCATGCCCATCCCGCACGTGTCGGTGATGCCGGCGAAGACGAGACCGCTGCCGATCACGGCTGGGATCAGCGCGAACAGGGGCGAGACGGTCAGGGCCGCGATACCGCCGGACGCAGCCATGGCGCCAGCGGCGATGCGCACCTGGCGCTCAAGCGAGATGCGCGCCTTGACGCGCCTGATCGGCATGCCTCGTGCCTGCCAGTCCTTCATGCCGCCCTCAAGCACGTGCACGTTGGCCAGGCCGGCGTTGCGCAGCAGCGCCTCGGCCCGCGACGCGCGCTGTCCCGACTGGCAGATCAGCACGACCGGCCCAGGGGCCATGCGGACGTCCTTGGCATGCTCGCTGAGCAGGTCCAGGGGCACGTTGTAGGCGCCGCTGATGTGGGCATTCTCGAACTCGCCTTGCGTGCGGACATCGAGCAGCCGGACGGTGGCGTCTTCAAGCAGGATGGTCGACAGCCGCATCGCATTCATATCTTTATATAACTACATAGCAATATTGAATGTCAACCTGCTTCACTTTTTCGAGTTCTGTAAATCCGCCGGCTTGGTGGGTCGCCCCATCTTCTTCCGCCCGCGAATATCGTCCAGATCGACTCTCTGCAAGGGGACATTGACGATGGTCGACCAATCTTCAGGTAGCCGGATAGGTAGGCGTTGCAGTAAATCACGCTCTCCAGTCTGCCTCTCGTAAAGGCTGCCCCATTCCCAGGACTCTGCGCGTTCGACGAGTCTCGCCCTGGCAGCGTTTGCCTCGACGTACCGAAGAGCGCAAAGGAGGTGTCCCTCTCCATTGACCACTTTTTTCCAGTAGCGCCGTTGGAAGACGTGGCCATTGCCTTTCGTTCGGGCGATTGCCCTTAGATCGCAGGCGCGGCCACGTTCGACGAAGTGCATGTACGCAGAAAGCGCGCACCAATCGTCTGGCGCAACCACCAGGTGGAAGTGGTTAGGCATCAAGCAGTAGGCAAAGAGCTTGACCGCAAAACGCTCGCGGGCCTCTCGCAGCAAAACGAGAAAGTCTCCGTAATCAACGTCTTCGAGAAAGATGGCCCGGCGGTCGTTGCCACGATTTACAACGTGCAGCACACTGCCGGGCGTGACCATGTCGCGTGAATTCGTCATGTCAAACCTCCCTTTAGTTCACGGGTAGTCGCAAACCAGATGCCAACTCCGCTGAATTTACGAGAAACGTGCGGCTGGCGTGAGAGTGCGTGAAAGTGAAGCAGCTTGACTAAACCCCGAACACGTCGCGGTAGAAGACGAGCTCTTCTTCCAGCGCGCGGATGATGTTCTCGGCCTTGCGGAAGCCGTGCTGCTCGCCCTCGAAGGTGACGTACTTCACCTTCAGCCCTTTCTTGCGCACGGCCTCGGCCATCATCGCGGACTGGTTCGGCGGCACCACCTTGTCGTCCAGGCCCTGGAACAGGATGATCGGGCACGACAGTCGATCGGTGAAGTGGATCGGCGAGCGCGCGACGTAGACTTCGCGGGCGGCGGGATATGGACCGATCAGCGATTCGTTGTAGCGCGACTCGAACTTGTGGGTGTCCTGCTGCAGCACCTCGAGATCGCTGATGCCGTAGTAGCTGGCGCCCGCCTTGAACGTGTGGTGAAACGTCAGCGCCGCTAGCGTGGTGTAGCCGCCAGCACTGCCGCCGCGAATCGCCAGCCGCGCCGAATCCACCGTGCCGGCCGCGACCATCGCCTCGGCGCCGCCCACGGCATCGGCGACGTCGGCAATGCCCCACTGCCCGTTCAACCGCTCACGATACGCGCGGCCGTAGCCCGTGCTACCGCTGTAGTTGATGTCGAGCACGGCAAACCCGCGGCTGGTCCAGAACTGAATCTTCGCGTCGAGTACATCCACCGTCGCGCCGGTCGGCCCCCCATGCGTCAGCACCAATAGTGGTGGACGCTCGCCCGCTGGCGCCCTGACGTGCGGGTTGACTGGCGGATAGTAGAAGGCATGCACGTCGCGTCCAGCCGCGGTGAACGTGACGGCTTCAGGCACCGAGATCCACACCGGATCGATTCGCTCTGCCGATGCCGACCGCAACACCGCGAGCGATCGATCCTGGAGCGCCAGCCTGGTGATCGCATTGGCCGTCAATGCCGATCCGCCAATGAAGTAGATTGCCTCGGCGGTCGCGTGAATTGACTCGAGCGGCTGCACCGGCAGCCCGACTGGCGTGAACGCGCGGGTCCGCGTCTCGATCAGCCCAAGATGCCAGCGACCGTCCTGCGCATAGGTGACGGCGATGCGCTCGGCCGAGACGAACGCGTACGTCACCATGCTGAAGGTCCACTGCGGCTTGCCGAACTCCGCCGCCATGACGTGGACGGATTCAACGCTGCCATTGACCAACCCCACCTTGGCCAGGGCTTCGGCGGGCAAGCGATAGAGATTCCACCAGCCGGCACGATCCGACACGAAGTACAGCGTGCCGTCCGGCGACCACTCGGGCTGGAAGATCGACTCCGCGGCGCCACCCGCAATGGTCTGCGCGGGGCCAAGTGTGCCGTCAGCGTTGAAGCGCGCCACGCACAACTCGGTGCCGTCCCACGGCAGGTTGGGGTGATGCCACTGCAGCCACGCCAGCGACCCGCCGTCCGGGCTGACGATCGGGTCGGAATAGAAGTCGGCGCCTGAGACCAACACGGCTTCGCCGCCACCGATGGCGACAATCGTGTTCATCGCCTCTCCTGCCTGCGAGTGATCCTCGCGCACGCTGATCAGGCGATCACGCCTCTGGTCCACGCGGAAGTCGGCATAGAAGCAGCCCTCGGCCGTGATCGGCTCGGGCGTCCCACCCGGCGCCTGGCGATAGATGCGCTGGTCAGCGAAGTTGGCGAAGTAGATGGTTCCGCGATCGACCGTGTATGCCGCGCCCCCGTATTCGTGCACGCGCGTCCGCACGTTGAACGGCGCCACCGTCACGTCCGAGATCTCGCCGGTCGGCGTCCACTTCACAATGACATGGCGCCCACCCTCGGACGCGCGCCCCTCCAGCCAGTAGACATCTCCGCCATCCAGCTGGATGTGATCGAGTCGCAGCGCGCCGGCGGTCACCCGCGAGGCGGTCAGCGGCGACGTCCAGGCGCCGTACGGCATGGTGGCAGGCATGAATGAATCTTCGCACGACAACCCGGGGTCTGACCCCGAGCCTGTATTTCCGAGGGGTCTGACCCCTTATACTTTCGGGATGCGTTTGAGAATTGGATCGCTCTGGTTCGTGGTGCTCCTGCTGCTCTCCCTAGCGACGCCGCAGGGGCAGGCGCCTGCCGCGCCCAGGGTCACCACTCCGGAACAGTTTTTCGGCCACCAGATCGGCGCCGATTACGTGCTCCCGAACTACACCAGGTTCACCGAGTACGTGCGCAAGCTCGACACTGAATCGGATCGCATGACGGTGCAGTCAATCGGCAAGACCGCCGAGGGCCGCGACCAGTTGATGGCGATCATCACCGCCCCCGAGAACTTCAAGAAGCTGGAGCGCTACAAGGAGATTTCGCGCCGGTTGTCGCAGGCCGAGGGCCTGGCCGACGACCAGGCCAAGGTCCTGGCCAAGGAAGGCAAAGCCGTGATCTGGATCGACGGCGGCCTGCACGCCAACGAAGTGCTGGGCGCGCAGCAGTTGATCGAAACCATCTACCAGTTCGCCAGCAAGCATGACGAAGAGACGCTGCGCATTTTGAAGGACGTCATCATCCTCGCGACGCACGCCAATCCCGATGGTATGGAGCTGGTCTCCGACTGGTACATGCGCAAGCCGAACGAAAAGGAACGCAGCACCGGCCAGTTGCCACGGCTCTACCAGAAGTATGTTGGCCACGACAACAACCGCGACTTCTACATGATGAACCAGCCGGAATCCGTGAACATGAACCGGATCCTTTATCGCGAGTGGTTCCCGCAGATTATGTATAACCATCACCAGACCGGTCCCACCGGCACGGTGATGTTCTCGCCGCCTTTCCGCGATCCCTTCAACTACGTCTTCGATCCGCTCGTCGTCAACACGCTCGACCAGGTCGGCGCCGCCATGCACACACGCTTCGACGCCGAGGGCAAGCCGGGCGTGACGACGCGGTCAGGTTCGAACTACTCGACGTGGTGGAACGGCGGCCTGCGGACTATGGCGTATTTTCATAACCAGGTGGGCCTGCTGACCGAGAGCATCGGCAACCCGACGCCGGAAACGATTGGCTTCGTGCCTGATCGTGTGATCGCGCGCGGCGACCTGCCCTTCCCGATCACTCCGCAGGTGTGGCACTTCCGCCAGTCGGTCGACTACTCGCTCACCGCCAACTATGCCGTGCTCGACTTCGCCCAGCGCTACCGCGAGAGCCTGCTCTACAACATCTACCTGGCGGGGCGGAACAGCATCAGGCGCGGCACCACCGACCACTGGACCATCTACCCGCGCCGCATCGCCGAAGTGAAAGACGCGATCGCCAAAGACATGAAGGTCGATGGCGCCACCGACTCGCGCATGGCCATGGGCGGCCGCATTGCCACTGTGCCGGAGAAGTATTACGCGATTGTCCGCAAGCCCGAGTATCGCGATCCGCGCGGCTACATCCTGTCGGCCAACGAGGGCGACTTCCTGACGGCGACCAAGTTCGTCAACATCATGATCAAGAGCGGCCTCACCGCGCATCGCGCGACGGCGCCGTTCACGGTGGCGGGCAAGCAGTATCCGGCCGGCTCGTACGTGTTCAAGGGCGCGCAGGCGTTTCGTCCGCACCTGCTCGACATGTTCGAGCCGCAGGATCACCCGAACGATTTTCAGTATCCCGGTGGCCCGCCCATTCCGCCCTACGACAGTGCCGGCTGGACGCTCGCCTACCAGATGGGCCTGAAGTTCGACCGCATTCTCGATGCCTTCGATGGTCCGTTCGAGAAGATCCCGGACGTGATCAAGCCTACGCCCGGCAAGGTGACTGAGACCGCCGGCCCAGGAGAAAACACTGTGGGCTACGTCGTCAATCACAAGAACAACGACGCGTTCATCGCCATCAACCGGCTGATGAAGGCGAACGAAGAGGCGTTCTTCGTCGGCGATCGCAGCTACCAGAGCAGCGACGGCACCGGGGTGATCTTCATCACCGCCAAGCCGGCGACCAAGGCGGTGCTCGACCAGGCGGCGCTCGACCTGGGCCTGAACTTCACGGCCGTGACGGCGCGTCCCGCCGGCACGATCTACAAGCTGACCAAGCCGCGCATTGGCCTGTGGGACATGTATGGCGGCTCCATGCCATCGGGTCACCTGCGCTGGTTGCTCGAGCAGTTCGAGTTCGACTTCGAGCGCGTGTTTCCGGCAACACTGGATGCCGGCCACCTGAAGGCGAAGTTCGACGTGATCCTGTTTCCCGACGGTGGCATTCCTGAAGCGGACGGCGGCGGTGGCGGCTTCGGCGGCCGGGCGCTGACGGCGGCCGAGATCCCCGCGGAGTATCGCGATCAGCTGGGTCGCGTCACGATTGCCAGGACCGTGCCGCAGCTCAAGGCCTTTGCGGCAGCCGGCGGTGTGCTCGTGGCCTTCGGCGGCTCGGCGGTGCTTGGTCATCACCTTGGCCTGCCGGTGAGCGATCACCTCGTCGAGGTCGCGCAGGATGGCAGCGAACGTCCGTTGCCAGGCACGAAGTACTACATCCCGGGCTCGATCCTGAGCGTGACGGTGGACAACACCAACCCCGTGGCCTTTGGCCTCGATCAGAAGCTAGACGTGTTCTTCGACAACAACCCGGTGATGGAGCTGGCGCCGAACTCGTCGCTGCTCGGTGTGAAGCCGGTGGCGTGGTTCGACACCAAGACGGCGCTCCGCTCCGGTTGGGCGTGGGGCCAGCACTACCTTGAGGGCGGCACCGCCGGCGTCGAGGCCAGGTTGGGCAAGGGCAAGGTGTTCCTGTTTGGACCGGAGATCACCTTCCGCGCCCAGCCGCACGGCACCTTCAAGCTGCTGTTCAACAGCATCTACTACGGCACGTCGGTGGCACAGTAGATGCCGCTCGAGACCGTCTTTTCCTTCGCGACCTTCATCGCCATGCTCGGCTGGATCCTCCTGGTGGTGGTGCCAGCCGACCCCCGCGCGAAACTGCTGACCGGCATCATCATCCCGCTGACGCTGGCGGTGATCTACCTCGCCTACATCTTTTTCTTCATCGCCGACGCGCCGGGCGGCTTCGGTTCGCTGGCTGAGGTGAGAAAGCTGTTTGGCAAGGACGAGCTCCTGCTGGCCGGCTGGGTCCACTACCTGGCCTTCGACCTGTTTATCGGCGCGTGGGAGAGCCGCGATTCGCAGCGGCTGCAGATTCCACGGCTGGTGATGATCCCCTGTTACCTGATGACCTTCATGCTGGGGCCGATCGGCCTGCTGTTCTACTTCGCCATCCGCACGGCGAAGACGAATGCGCAAGCGCGGCACCACGACCTCGTGGGATCTTGGTTGGAGTGAACCACCAAACGGCGATCGCGGCCTGGCGGAACTATCGGCTATTTCCTGATCGAATCAATACTCCACTTACCCGACCCGGCCGCCGCAAAGTACAGGAACACGAAGCAGAACAGCGCGGCCAATTCGCCGCCGTTCACAATCGGCCAGAACCGGCGTGGCGCGAGCGCCAGGAAGTAGGCCATCGCCATCTGGCCAGCGAACAGCGTCTCACCGAGCGGGACCCTGGACAGGATCGAGCGTGATCTCGTTGAACTGAACCAGCAGGTGGACAACCAGCTGTTAGACCACGGCAGGGTGTTGGCAAACCACAACGAGCGCCTGGCTGCTCTGGAACCGCAGCAGCGCTTTTAACATACTCCCAGAATCCAGCCCTCAACCTCGGCGATGCGTCGATCCTGGGGATCCAATTGCGGCGACAACGCCGTCGTCAGGCGCCCGTCGAGATCGCCCGTGCGCATCCACTCGGCCACGACCCACGCGTCGTGCTGATCGGCGGTGCGTCCTTCCGCCACCGGGTAATGCCGATTCCATAGCCTGGGGTAGACCTCGGCAACCGCGGACGACCCGGCGGGAATCTCCCAGCCATCGAATGGCCAGAAGTGGACCGGTCTCGTGACCTTCTGCCGCAGGAACCGCAGCCACGGCAGGCCTGAGTGCGTGGACTTGGCCACCGAGCCTTGCACGTCAAAGTGAAACACCGACTTGGCTGAGCCGGCGCGTTTGTCGGCGATACGTTTCCATCGCGTGTTGCCGGCACGAGCGGCGCCGTTGCCCACGGCGCCGTCGCGAATGAAATCCACGTAGGTGTGGTCTTCGTCCGTGGGCCAGTGCGCCTGGAAGTCATCGAGGAAGGCCGGCCAGTCGTGGGGCACACCGTACTTCTCGAAATAGGCCATGGGAAACGAGAACCCGTGGTCGATGCCGACGATGGTGGGGCAATCCTCGGACAGGCGGTCAACCAGCCAGTGAGCGATCTCGCGGCGGGACCAGTATTTCCGTAGACTGGGCGGCGGTGGCACTTCCACCGGCGGCGCGGACCGATTGGCGGTGTAGACGCGAAGGCCTTTGAGGCTGGCGGTGGCGACTTCCGCGCCAGAGTAGTCGATGCCGATGTAGCGATCGAACTTAGGTGACTTCATGTTCCAGCAGCCGCCCCGCCAGCCGAGCCGGGTCATGATCAGATTCTGCCGTACGAATCGCCCGATAAGTACGCAAGATCTGCGACAAACTAAAACCTGAGCCGCAAGCTCGTTCGGGATCCCGCCCTATTTCGATTGGCTCTTCGTTAGCAGGATCCTGCCGGAGGAGGACGATGCTACGATGGCCACCGAAGACGATATGGCGAGGCTCAAACAACTTGAAGAGAAGATGGATGGTCTTGGCATTCAGTTCGAAAAAGTTCGCGAAGACATTAAGAAGCTTGGCGAAGGCTACGGGGACGGCATGAGGCGAGAGCCGAGATCGGAACTCGGCAACGATGGGACGCTCGGTTGGCTGCGCGAGGATATGTGGTCGCTGGGCATGACCTGCGGCGGAGGGCAGATACGCAGAAGTATCGGATCCGCAGGGTGTTCCAGCAACGACCCGCCTTGGGCTAGATTACCTGTATCCCCACGCTCTGTAGATATTCAGCAGTCGCATCGTAGTACTTCGGATCCCGTGTCGGATCGTCGGCACTCCCGGGCGGCACGAAGATGACCATGCCCTGTCGCGCGCGGGTGAGCAACACGCGGTAGGCGTTTTTCAGGTAGTTTCGCCGCTCGGCCTTCTTCATCGTTTGCCACTTGCTCGAGACGAAAGAGTGGCAGCTCCAATCAGACTTGGCGAACCGGAAGTCCGCATCCCAGTTAACAACCACCCAGTCGAGTTCGAGGCCTTGCACCTGGAACTCGGTGGCGGCGTCCTCCATGTAGAAGCTCGAGCGCGTGTCGTCGCGATCGTTGAGGAAATAATGGATCGGGTCCACGTCGTTGCGGACGTCGATAGCGTGTGGCTTGAGGCGCTGGGCACCGGACGAGGCGACGAGACCGAATCGTTCGGAGCCCCTGGCGTGGCTGCGGGCCCACGCTTTGGCGCGATTGAGGTCGCGCGTGAACGCGATTGGATAGCGCGGACCTATTCGGGCGAGCAAATCTCTGGCGTCCGTCACTTCGCGGTCGAGCACGGCCTTGACGAAACGCGACACATGCTCAGCCCTGAACGAGCGCATGGACACGGACAGATGCAGGTTCTCGTCCATAAAGACCCGATCGCCAGTGCCGAGGGTCTGGAGCGCATGGCCGGCGTCGTACTCGCGGTCGGTCAGGCTCGGCGAGATGTACGCCGACCAGCCGGGAAATGCCGATGCGACGGCTTCGAGCCAGGCGGAAATGCCGGCTTCGCCCCGGTTGATCTCTTGCCCGCCGCCAACCAGACAGATCACAACGGCCCAGTCGGGATGGCGGTCGAGATACGACAACAGGAACTCAGGCTCCGACTGTGTGAAGCCCGGGCGACCCTTCTTGCGGCGCATGAAGTCGGCGGTCATCGCGCGATCCCAAGCGCGCTGGGCTTCGTCGAAGATCACCACACGGTCGCTCGGCGGCCCCGCATGGTTCAGTCCTTCGTCGCGAAAGTGATGCACGTTCTGGATGAAAGCCTTGATCTTCTGCTGCACTACTCCTTTGCGCGTCTTGTCCTGCTTCTTGCGCAGGCGCGCCACCTCGTCACGCGCAAGGGCCTCGCGCAGCACCTTCACCAGCGGGCCATTGCCCGACAGAAACACAGCATGGGTCGGCGCATCGTCACGCTTCCTAGTCGCGACGTTGAGGCCAACCAGCGTTTTGCCGGCGCCGGGCACGCCGGTGACAAAGACGATGGCTTTGCGCCCGGTGGTGCGGGCGACGTCGATGATCTCCTCCACTCGTCTGGAGGTAATGCTGAGGTTACGTGCGCCGGCGTCGTGGCGCGTGATGGCGTCCACGGAATGGTGCGCGTAGAGGGCCTGCGCGGCTTCGATGATCGTCGGCGTCGGCTGATACGGGGCCCGGGCCCACTCACTGGCGTCGAGCGGGGCTCCATTCACACGCGCCATGCCCAGCCTCAGCGCGTTGCCCAGCGCGTCGGCGTTGCACATCACTGGCGGAAATACGCCATCGTCGGCGGGAGCGAGTAGACGGGGTTCAGTGTCTGCGGCCTCAGTGGCGACGAGGATGGGGACGATAGGCGCAGAGTGGCTGGCGTTGTGGAAATTCTTCAGATCGAGCGCGTAGTCCCAGACCTGATCGCGATCAGCGCCCCGGAATTCGCGCTCGCCGACTTTGAACTCGATCACGAACACGGCCGGTCCGGCTACCAGCACAGCATCGATGCGGCTACCAATTCGGGGAACGTCGAACTCGAGAAATACCATGCCGTCGATTCCAGCGAGCGACGTCTGGAGCATCGCGATCTCGCCGATCCATGCGTTGCACTGCGACGGGTCAACTGCAAAGAGGCTTCTCGTCGTCAAGGCGCCAAGGATTGACTCCGTTGTGTCGCCGATAAAGTCAGTTACGTTCGCGGCGTAGTAGGCGGAGGGGAAGGAAAGTGGTGGCAACTTGGAAACCGGGCCAGATTACCACTTAAACCTATCTCTTAATTCGATGCTCGAGGCCGCCCGTACCGGCGATGCATCCACGAGTGACCCTCTCCAACAACATTGCCCTTCCACCCCAGGAGATCGCAGGAGTTGAAGATAATCCCCAACAGTCATGAGACCGAGGCCACCCGATCCACGCCGGCTCATGCCCGGGTGGTTAGGACGTCCCATCGGCGAGCCGTCGCTCTCGCTCCCGTAGCCGTAGGCCGGCCAGTCGGGGATTACCGCCTGGCGCCAGGATGTCGATCTTGTCGCTAGCAAAGGGCAGGGACCAGACCGAACTTCTCGAGAAGCTCGCCGCCGAACGCGAACGCCACCACCGCTTCAAGAATCTGGTGGTCGCCGCCACGGGTACCGGCAAGACCATCGTCGCCGCCCTGGACTTCACGCGCCTGCGCGCGAGAGATGGGCGACCCGCGCCTGCTGTTTGTCGCACACACCAGGGAGATCCTGAAGCAGAGTCGCCATGCCTTCCGCCAGGTGCTCAACGACGGGAACTTCGGCGAGCTCTACGTGGATGGGCACCGGCCCGACGAGTGGTGGCACGTGTTTGCGTCCATCCAGTCGTTGGAGCGGATGGAGGTGAAGGACCTGAGCCCGGACGCCTTCGACATCGTCATCGTCGACGAGTTTCATCATGCGGCACGGTGCTCGACTTCATCGGCCAGTCGCATCGCAAGTTCCGCTTCGACCTGCGCTACCGAGCGGTGACGGCGACTTCGCGGAGCGAAGTCCAGAAACAAATTGAACAGGGAGTCGCCTTCCTGCCCGCCGGCTGCACGATGCAGCTGGATAGGGTTGCGAAGGAGATTGTTCTTGAGAGCCTCCAGTCCGCGCTGCCCAATCAACGACCGGCAATGGTGCGGGAGCTTCGCGACCTTGCCCAGTCTGACCGCTTCGCCGGCCGGGCGCCAACACTGAGCGAGTTCCTGGAGGAAAGCGGCCTCGACCTCGGAGATGTCAACAAGTCGGGCTGCTGGTCTGACCTGCTCCGGAAGGCCAGGCTTCCAGCGCCAGCAACAGGTCCGAGTGAAGAAGACCTGGGCGACGCGGTGAAGCGGCTGCTGCATATCGACGATCCGTTGCGCCTGGACGCGTACCGGCAGTGGCTACGGGGTGGAGACGCAGACGAGCGGCTCGTTACGGCGCTGGTTCATACGCTGTGGGGTAGAGCGGCGCCGGCAACGCTGGACGAGGCATCGCAGTCGATGCGGGGGCATCCGGCCGGGCCGGACCTGGTGGTCTGTCCGGCCTTTGTCCGCCCCCTGTCCAAAACCAGTTAGTCGGCACTGGTCGCCGCGCCTCGTCCTGATGCGCGTGAACGGCTTTACCCAAAAAGTGCCAGTGGCACTTTTGCTAAGGGAGAGCACGCTGTAGGCGTGCTGAAAATGTCTCTCCGCGCAGCCATCACTGCAGACGGAGCCGACGGGTCGGCGCTGAGTGTGAGAGACGACCTGATGTGGGCTCGGGAGGGTGCTTTCTGCGGCCCTTGGAACTGGCGCTCCAACTATAATGTGTCGCCGTATGAAAAAACTTCTCCTTGCAGTCACGATTCTTGCCATTGGTTGGGGCCCGTTCGACTCGGAGAGATCCGCAACTGGACTTCTCCTCGCTCAGGGCGCGCCGCCGCAGAGCCCTGGCGGCGCGGACCCCTGGGCGGCCGCTACGTTCAACAACTTCCGCCTGCGCGCGGTCGGACCCGCCATCATGTCGGGCCGCATCAAGGTCGTCGCGGTCCATCCCGAGGACAAGCAGACCTGGTACATCGGTGTTTCGTCCGGAGGCGTGTGGAAGACGACCAACGCCGGAACGAGCTTCACTCCCGTCTTTCAGAACGAAGGTTCGTACTCGATCGGCTCCGTGGTGATCGATCCGAAAAATCCCAACGTCATCTGGGTCGGCACGGGCGAAGCGAACAACCAGCGCAGCGTCGGCTGGGGTGACGGCATCTACCGCAGCGATGATGCGGGCCGGTCGTGGCGGAACCTCGGCTTGAAGGAATCGCAGCACCTCGGCCGCATCGTGATCGACCCGCGCGACTCGAAAGTCGTCTACGCCGCAGCCTACGGGCCGCTGTGGAGCGCCGGCGGTGAGCGCGGGCTGTACAAGACCACTGACGGCGGCGCGACGTGGAACAGGATCCTCAACATCAGCGAGCACACGGGCATCAGCGACGTGATCATGGACCCGACGAATCCCGACACGTTGATCGCGGTGGCGCATCAGCGGCGCCGTCACACGTGGACGCTGATTCACGGCGGCCCGGAAAGCGGCCTGCACAAGTCGACCGATGCCGGCGCGACGTGGCGGGGCATCCGCACCGGCCTGCCCGGCGGCGATCTCGGCCGCATCGTGCCGGCGTTCTCGCCGGCGCGTAAAGGCCTGATCTACGCGAAGGTCGAGAATGCCGATGGCCCGGTGGCGCTCTTTGCCTCGAATGACACCGGCGAGTCGTGGGAGCGCCGCGCCAACGTGCAGGCGCAGCCGATGTATTACGAGAACATCCATCCCGACCCGAAGGACGCCGACCGGATCTACGTGCCTTCGGTGCAGAGCTTCGTCTCGGACGATGGCGGCCGCAACTTCCGCCAGCTCGGCGAGCGATCCAAGCACGTCGACAATCACGTCATCTGGGTCGATCCGGACAACACCGACCATCTGCTCGAGGGCAGCGACGGCGGCCTCTATGAATCGTGGGACGGCGGACGGTTATGGCGCCACTTCAGCAACCTGTCGATCACGCAGTTCTACAACGTGGAGGTCGACAACACGTCGCCGATTTACCACATCTACGGCGGCACGCAGGACAACAGCACGCTGGGCGGGCCGTCGCGATCGAAAGGCCCGAACGGCTCGACCAACAACGACTGGTTCGTCGTCACGGGCGGTGACGGATTCGTAGTCCGCATCGACCCGACCGATCCGAACATTGTCTACGCCGAGTCGCAGTACGGCGGCATTGTGAGGCTCGACAAGCGGACCAGCGAGCGCGTCAGCATCCGCCCGGCCGAGGATCGCGGCGAGGCGGCACTGCGTTTCAATTGGGAATCGCCGTTCATCATCAGTCCGCACAGCCCGTCGCGCCTCTACTTCGGCGCCAGCCGGGTGTTCCGCAGCGACGATCGCGGCAACAGCTGGAAGCCGATCAGCCCGGACCTGACGCGCCAGACCGATCGCAACACGCTGCCCGTCATGGGCCGAAGGTGGCCGCCCGACGCCATCGCGCAGCATCAATCCACCGCGACGTGGGGCAACATCTCGACTGTCAGTGAATCGCGCCGGCGCGAAGGCGTGATGGTGGTCGGCACCGACGACGGCCTGACCCAGGTGTCGATCGACGGCGGCGCCAACTGGCGGCGGAGCGAGCGGCCGCCAGGCCTGCCGGACTACGGCAACTACGGCGTCTACGTGCAGGAGGTCGCCGCGTCGAAGCACGACGAGCAGGTGATGTACTCGCTGTACGAGAACACCAAGAACGGCGACTTCAAGCCGTACATCTACAAGAGCACGAACCGCGGCGGCTCATGGGAATCGATCGCCGGCGACCTGCCGGCCAGCTCGCCGGTGCTGGCGTTCGTGGAGGATCACGTCAATCCCAACCTGCTCTTCGTCGGCACCGAGCACGGATTGCACTTCACCGTCGACGGCGGCAAGAAGTGGCTCCGGCTGCGCGGCAACCTGCCGACGATTCCGGTTCGCGATCTGGCAATCCAGGAGCGCGAGAACGATCTGGTGCTGGCGACGTTCGGCCGCGGCTTCTACGTGCTGGACGACTACTCGCCGCTGCGCCAGTTGTCGCAGTCAACGTTCGATCGTGACGGCCAGGTCTTCCCCACCAAGGCGGCGGTGGTCGAGGTGCCGGAGCAAGGCCGAGCGCGCGGTTCACAGGGCGAGAACCTCTGGATGTCGGAAAACCGCTACTTCGGAGCGCTGATCACCTATTGGGTCAAGGACGCGCAACGCTCACAGCGGCAGCGCCGCCAGGATCAGGATCGCGCCGCGGCTGCCAAGAACGCTGCGCCGCGGTACCCGACGCAGGCGGAGTTGACTGCCGAAGCGGACGAAGAAGCGCCGCAAACGTTCCTGACCGTTACGGACGCAGGCGGCCGGGTGGTACGGCGCATGACCGTGCCCGGCGGTCGTGGCATCCATCGCTATGTCTGGAACCTTCGCAGCAGCGCGCCGACTACGGGCGGCGGCGGGCCGGGCGGCGGTGGTGGTGGGCAGGATCAGGATCCGCCGATCTTCCCGGGCAGCACCGGCGGCGGCAGCTTCGTGCCGCCGGGCACCTACCGGGTCGCGCTCTCCCGCCGCGTGGACGACGCGATGGTGGCGCTCGGCGAGGCACAGCCGCTGACCGTGACGGCCGACCCTGGCGTGACGCTCACGCCCGCGCAACGCACGGCGAACACCGAATACCAGGTGGCCGTTGACCGGCTGCAGCGCTCCTTCACCGGCACGCTCGACGCCGCCAACGCGGTGCGCACGCGCACGCAGGCGATCCAGCGCGCGCTGGTGGACTCACCCGCCGATGTCAAGATGCTCGATCAGGCGCGGCAGTTTGACACCAGGGTGCTGAGCGTCCTGCGGCGACTGCGCGGTGACGAAACGCTGCGCGGCCTCGAGTCAGGGGCTCCCACGAACCTCCAGGATCGCGTCAACTCCGCGGTCCAAGGTACGCGCGGCCTGAGCGGCGCGCCGACCGGAACGCAGCAGCGCAACTACGCGATTGCCAACGAGGACCTTACGGCGGCCGTCAAGGAGCTACGGGGTCTGGAAGCAGAAATTCGTAAGTTCGAGGCGCAGCTCGAGGCAGCCGGAGTGCCTTACACGCCGGGCCGGTGGCCCGGCGGCCAATAATGCAGCGCGACGATGGTCTTGCCGGTGCCGGTGGGCCCGGACACCCGAGCCGGACCGGCTTAACCCCAAAGACCACTTGAGTTGATAGCTGATACGGGTAAACCAGCTGTGGCAGTGATGCGGCCGTCCGACGCGTCGGGCGCGCTGGGCGGTGGTGCGCAGGGCCTGTGCGGTGCGCGGGGTGATGGTCCGGATGCGCTTCTTGATCAAGGCCCAGTCCGATTCGATCGGATGGAAGTCGTCGGAGTAGGGCGGCAGGAAGCGCACGGTCGCCCCGGCGTGCTCGACGAGCTCGCGGACCGCGCGGGCTTCCCTCTTGCATTCGGGTCAACCCCCAATCGAGATCGACCCATTGAAGTAGTTCAGCGCATATGCAGCACCCAATGCACCGCGTAACGTCGTTCGCCATCGTCGGGCCTCACGAACTCGAGGTTGCCTTCGAAGACGGCGTCGTCCGTCGCATCCACTTCCTGCCGATTCTCGAAGGAGAGCTCTTCGGCCGACACGCTGGTCTGGCCCAACGGCGCCGACTTCGACCCGGCGACCTTGCATGATTGGCCGGCGATCGAAGCCGAGTTCATCGCAATGGCGCAGTCCTGGGCCACTGGTTCAAAACCAACCACCGAACTGTCTCGCCAAACCGCGAAGCGCGACGGCTGATCAGGCACTGATTAGACACCAGTGAACCCTCGCCTGGATCGCCGCCAGGGTCTCATCACCGACCCCGGCGAAGTCGCCGAGCTTTGACTTGTCGCTGATGGCATAGTCCTCCGACTCCATCTCGAAGATCTGGCGCATGAAATCCTGGGCCACGTCGCGCACGAGATCCACGCCTGCAGTCGACGCCATCTCAATCGTCTTGCTTTTGAGGGGACTGCTTCGAATAACCCGGTCTTCGCTCATACCATCGTCCAGAGCGCGAGACTATTGCGACACCTTTGGCTTGCAACGTACGCAGATTCTGCGCGTTGGCTGAGTGACCGAATCACGAAACCCTCGACAACTCAGGCGATCAAGCTCCGGCACGCATCCTGCTCCTACTCCAGCTCGGAGGTTCTTGTGGACGATGGTAGGATCGGCGATGAGATGACGCTGGCAGGCATCGCGAAGCGACTCGACGAGATCAGTTCGCAACTCAGCTCGGAGACCGGATCGCTTCACGCCGATATCAAGTCGCTCGACGAGAAGTTCCAGTCACTCGACGGGAAGTTCCAGTCACTCGAAGGGAAGTTCCAGTCACTCGACGGGAAGTTCCAGTCACTCGACGGGAAGTTCCAGTCACTCGAAGGGAAGCTAACCACACTCGACCACAAGATGACGATCGAGTTCGAGGAGACGCGTCGCGTCATCAACCTCGGCTTCGAGAACGTGGAGATGCTTGACGAGAAGATGGACCGGCGCTTCGACGAAGCCGAACACGCCAACGCCGGTCACAGGTCAGTGCTCGAAGCCGCGATTGTCGGCTTGAGCCGCGACATGAAGAGCGGACAAACCTAAAGGTTTGTCCCCACTTTGCGGTGGCGGCCGGCTTGGCAGCGACGCGGCGCCGTCGCGAATGCTGCCATGGTGAACACTCTCTGAGACTGACCGCGGCAGCCCGCGGGGCGAAGTCGCAGGCACACGGCGTCGATTCGTGCCCAATAATCAAAATCGGGGCCAACCCGACCAGAAGGACTACAATGGGAGCATGCTGCTGACCCCGAAAGACATAGGCGTCCTCGTCGAACACACGATTTGGCAGCGAGGCAAGGTACTCGACGTCACCCCTCCGTACGCCATCATCCACTTCACGTCGCTGCTGACGACGCCGCAGGGCCCGGAACGCAAGCTGCGCGAAGACGCGGCGCAGATTTCCAAGTCGAAGGTTCAGAGCGACCCCGAACTGGACCTGATTGGCACCGGCAACGGCAAGCCCAAGAAGTCGAAGGCCAAGGCGAAGGCCAAGGGCTTGGTGCATCACCTGGACGAGGCGATCGCCTGGTTTGAGAAGACCTACCCCAAGAAGTTTGACGACGACAAGTTTGTCGACGCCGACCTGCGCAACAAGCGCGCGGCACATGACGTGTTCGTCGCCAACTTCGGCGGCAGCCGCGGCCAGAAACTGATTAACCAGGGCAAGCACGCCGAAATCGCCGACGTCCTCGACGCGCTGTTTAAGGCCACCAACATCCCCTCGACCTTCGAAATGAAGGCCGTGCACAAGGGCCTGAAGAAGGGCGAAGAAGCCGGCACGCACGTGCTCGAGACGGCGTTGGCGTTCATTGCCAAGCCCGACCAGGGCAAGTTCGCGGCGCTGTCCGAAGCCATCGCGCAGCTGCCGTCGGACGGCGGCAAGGTGCTGACGTGGCCCAACATCACGCTGCTGCCGTTTCTGGCTGACCCCAAGAAGTTCATGGCGCTCAAGCCCACAAACACCGAACTGATGGCCGCGCGCATGAACTTCGACCTGCGCTACACCGCCACGCCCAACTGGCCGACCTTCGACGCCATGCAGCGCATGAGCCAGTTCCTGCTGCAGCGGCTGCAGGCAATTGGCGCCAAGGACATGTTTGACGTCCAGGCGTTTATGTGGGTTACCCGCGACCTCACCTAGAGACATAATGTGGGCTTCTGATGCAGGAGGCCCACATGATTCTCGGTCGACGTGAATTCCTCGCGAGCGCCAGCGCCCTCGCCGCCACCCTTCCTACGGCCGGCCTGAAGGCCGACACTATATTTCAAGCACGGCCCGGGGGGATATTCCCTGCGTCCGTGCGCGCGGATTTTCCGTCCGTCGGGCGGGAGACGTATCTGAACTCAGCGAGCATGCATCCGGTCGGGATGTTCGCCGCGGATGCGGTGAAGCAGCTCGTCGACTTCCGCCTCTACGGACCCGGCGAGGGGCGCAGCGACTTCGGCGCGGCGAAGCAGGACGAGCTGAAGAAGAAATTCGGTGCGCTCATCAACGCGTCGGCGTCAGAGATCGCCTTCACGGCCAACACCACCGACGGCGAGAACATCGTGTTCATGGGTTTATTTGCGGGTGGGTCGGGCCGGGCGGGCGGAAACATCGTGATCGACGAGCTCCATTTCACCTCGTCGCTTTACATGTACAAGGAGCTCGAAAAGAAAGGCATCGAGCTGCGCGTCGTCAAGCACAAGCACTGGGCGATTGATCCCGAGGACATGGCGAAGGCCATCGACAAGAACACGCGGCTGGTGTCGATGGCGCTGGTGTCGAACGTCAACGGATTCATGCACGATGCGAAGGCCGTCAGCGCGATTGCTCACGCGCGCGGCGCGCTGGTGTTTGCCGACATCATCCAGGCGGTGGGCGCGGTGCCGCTCGACGTGAAGGCGCTCGGCATCGACTTCGCCAGCGCCGGCACCTACAAGTGGCTGATGGGCGAACGCGGCCTCGGCTTCCTTTACGTCCGCGAGGAGCTACAGGAGACGGTCCTGCCGACGACCAGGTACGGGCACCGGCAGGTGTCGAACTTCAACCGCGCGCAGTTGTCGTGGGAGCCGCTGCCCGGCGCGGCCCGCTACGAAACCGGCGGCATCCCCGTGATGCTGGCCGCCATGGTCAACGCCGGCATCGACTACGTGAACAAACTCGGCCTCCCGAATATTCGCGCGCACGCGAAGCAGCTGACGGAGCGACTGCAGAAAGAGCTGCCGCCGCTTGGCTACAAGGCGCTGACGCCGATGGGGACCGAGACGCCGACGGTGGCTTTTGCACTGAAAGATGCCGCGGCGGCGACCAAGCTGTTGCAGTCGGGCCACCTCGTCGGCACGGTGATCGCCAACGAGAATCGCCTTCGCCTGGCCGTGTCGGTGTTCAACACGCACGAAGACATCGATCGCGCGGTGGCGGTGCTCGCTGGGATGCGCCCCGGGGTCTGACCCCATCGCACTGGCGAGCTCAGACGCCACGAGCGTCATCGTTGGGATTGCTTGTGGCGGTTCCATAATGGTTCCATAACGGAACCATGCCTGCCACCGTCACGCTATCGGTCAAGAATGTGCCCACGGCGGTCGCCAAGCGCCTGAAAGAGCGGGCCGCGCGGAATCACCGGTCGCTGCAGGGCGAACTGCAGGCCATTCTCGAAGAGGCTGGCCGCAGCACAACCATCGGTGAGCTGGCTGCCTTCGTCAAGCGAATTGGCCTCAGCACGCCATCTGAATCCGCGCGAATGATTCGGGAAGACCGCGATGACCCTGGTCGTTGACGCGTCCGCCATCTCGGCGATCGTGTTCGGCGAAGCCGAAGGGGCGACCATTGCCGCACACATCGACGGTGAGTCCCTGATTGCACCGACCTTGTTCGACTATGAGATGGCGAACATCGGCTGGAAGAAGGGGCGGCGGCATCCCGACAAGCACGCTACCCTGGTGGCCGCGATGAGCCGGCGAGGGCCGCGACGGCGGCCAGCGTCATTTCGCGGGCCGACGGGTGATGACGACAATCTCGCTGCCGCCGAGTGCCGTCTTGCCAACGGTCAGGTCGATGGCCTGATAGCCGGCTTCGGCGACCTCCTTCAACTCCTTCTCCAACGTCGACGTCTTCGACGTGGCGATCAGCTTGTACTCCCAGCGCTTCGTGTTGGGATCGCCTGAGGCCTTCTGGACGATGGCGACGGTTTCCTTGCCGCCGAACAGGCTTTCGAACACGGTCTGGCCGACGGCGTGAAATCCGGCATCGCCAGCCTCCTGCAGTTCATTCTGCAGCGTTGAGGTCTTGCTGGTCGCCAGCAACCGGTAGCTGTAGGTATTCTTGTCGTCGGACGCCTTCTCGACCAGCACCACGACTTCCTTGCCCCCGACGGCGGTTTCGCCGCCCATGACCGCGACGAAGCGATAGCCAGCCTCACCGGCCTCCTGCATCTCTTTCTGCATGGTCGAGGTCTTGCTGGTGGCGAGAATTTTGTAAGTGTTCGACTGCGCGAGTGCGGGGGCGGCGGCGAACAAGCTGATGGCAACAAGCGCGAGCACGATTCGTTTCACGGGGACCTCGGCTGTAAGAGTACTACACAGCGCAGGCTCAGACGCCACGAGCGTCATCGCTGGACTGACGGCGGACACCACCTCACGCAGAACGGGTCCACTGGGTGTTCAGGACTCGTAACAAGCCGACGCCGCTCGCCAGCCACACCACGCCCCACACCGTCGCCTGCATCGTCAATCCATAGAGCGCGCTGCCGGCACCAAACAGCGTGGCGTAGACGAAGGCGCAGCCGAGGACCCAGCCGAGAAGCTGTTGCGGCAGGCTGTCGGGCGATGGGCCGACGCCGGCCTGGCGCGAGATGTCGGTCCAGCCGGGACCGGCGGGCCGGACGAGTTTGTAGAACGCGACCAGCGTCGCCTCGCTTTCCGGCTGCGTCAACAGCGTCGCACTGACCCACGCCACCGTCGTCACGCCGACGGTGACCAGCAGCACGGTATTGGCGCTGACGCCGTAACCCATCTTGCCGGCGACGAAGAAGCCGACGGCGACGACGAACGACACGCCCATCGCAGCAATCTCACTCCACGCGTTGATGCGCCACCAGTACCAGCGCAGCAGATACAGCAGTCCCGAACCAGCACCGATTGAGAGCAACAGCTCGAAACTCGCGCGCGCCGACTCCAGCAAGAACGTCATGCCGGCCGCCAGCAGCATCAGCAGCGCCGTAGCCAGTCGGCCGGTCCACACGTAGTGACGCTCGGTGGCATCGGTCTTGATGAAACGGCGATAGAGATCGTGCACGAGGTACGACGTGCCCCAGTTGAGATGCGTCGAGATGGTGGAGACATAGGCGGCGAGCAGGCCGGCCACCATCAAGCCGAGAAAGCCCGCCGGCAGGAACGTCAGCATCGCCGGATACGCCATGTCGTGGCCGATCATGCCGGGCTCGAGATAGGGAAACGCCACGGCGATGTCGGAGAGCTGCGGGAACACCAGCATCGACGACAGCGCGACGATGATCCACGGCCAGGGCCGCAGCGCGTAGTGAGCGACATTGAAGAAGAGGGTGCCGCCGAGGGCATCGCGCTCGCTCTTCGCGGCAAGAATGCGCTGCGCGATGTAGCTGCCACCGCCCGGCTCTGAACCGGGATACCACACCGACCACCACGAGATTGTGAGCGGCAGAATCAACACTGAGAGCGTCAGCGTCCAGTCGCTGAAGTCGGGTAGCAACTGCAAGGTCGAGGGCGGGATCTGCGCCATCAGGCCAGAGAGTCCGCCGACCTGCGGCTGCTGCAGGGCGAAGTACGCCGCCGCGACCGAGGCCACCATCGCGATCACGAACTGGAACACGTCGGTGATGAGCACGCCCCACAAGCCGGCGATGGAGGCGAACGAGACGTTGATGACGGCGCACACCCACAGCGTTTGCCCCATCGGCCAGCCCAGCAGCACGTTGGCGATCTTCGCCGCCGCCAGGTTGACCGTGGCCATGATCACGATGTTGAAGAAGAGGCCGAGGTACACCGCGCGGAAGCCGCGAACCATCGCCGCGGGTTTGCCGGCATAGCGGAGCTCGTAGAACTCGAGATCGGTCAGCACGCCCGAGCGGCGCCACAGGCGCGCGTAGAAGAACACCGTGCTCATGCCGGTGAGCAGGAACGCCCACCACACCCAGTTGTTGGCCACGCCGTGCTCGCGCACCAGGTTGGTGACCAGGTTGGGCGTGTCGGTGCTGAAGGTGGTGGCCACCATCGAGCCGCCGATCAGCCACCACGGCGCAGCCCGGCCCGAGGTGAAGAACTCGGTGGTGCTGGAGCCCGCCCGGCGCATCAGGTAAATGGCCGGGGCAAACGAAAGGGCGATCGAGACGAGGACGATCACCCAGTCAATGGTGGTCAGCTGCATGCGTGGATATTACTCGGTGCGGGATAGAATCCTCGCGCGGATGCTCAGTCCCGCGAACGATGTCATCGCGAGCGCCGCCAGGCGTTTGTAAAAAGTGAAGCAGGTTGACTTACGCTACGGCAGGTTCAACCTGCAATGGTAGTACGCATACTAATCTGAGTACACACGGCATACTATTTTGTGGCGAGCCAGCGTCCGTCCGAGACCCGTGAAGTCCTGCTTGACGTTGCCGAGCACTTGCGAAGTCACGTCCTGGAACCGCAAGCCCGGACCGCCGGTGTTGAAGAAGACCTGGTTCGGCTCGGGCGTGCCCGGCGTCGAGTAGTCGCCGCCGCTGGCAAACAGCAGGTCGGGGCGGTGAGCAGCATGACCAGAGGTGTTCGAGGCATGCGGAATGATCACTGAAGGGCGAACGGCCTACGTTGCGAGCCGTGTCGCCACCTCGCGCAGATCGTTCGCGATCAAATCAAACGCGCCGGCCGCGGGCATGGGCGCCGTGCCGGCGCTGCCACCTTCGTAAGGACGATGGACGTAGGCGGTGCGCAATCCCAGGCGCTTGGGCCCCTGCAGATCGGTCTGGTGGGCCGCCACCATCATCACTTCGGGTGGCGTCAGGTCGAAGAACTGAACCGGGCTCAGGTAGACCTCGGGATCAGGCTTGTAGTGACGGACCAGTTCCGCGCCCAGAATGCAATCCCATGGCAAGCCGCCGGTCTTGGCCATGTTGGTCAGCAGGCTGAGGTTGCCGTTCGACAGCGGCGCGATGGTGAAGCGCGCCTTCATCCGTGTGAGGCCCGCCACCGAATCAGGCCACGGTCGTCCGCGGTGCCACACCCGGTTGAACTGCGCCTTCTCCGTCTCGGTCAACGCCGACGCGATGCCGTGCTTCGCGAGCAGGGTGTCGAGCGACATCCGGTGCAGCACGTCGAGCTTCGTCCACGGCAGCTCGCCCGACCGGACCTTGTTCATCGACGGACCGTAGGCGCCGCGCCACTCGTCAGCAAAGGCGGGCCAGTCGATCTTCAGGCCCTTCGTCTTCGACAACTGCTCGCCCTCAGCAATGATTTGCCCGCGCCAGTCGACGACGGTGCCAAACGTGTCGAAGACCAGCACCTTGACCTCGGGAAACGGCTGTGACGCCGGCGTCGCGCGCTGGGCCTTGAGCTTGGCGCCAGCCATGGCTGACGCCGCCAGTGCCGCGGTCGCGGCGAGTATCTGCCGCCTGGTTGATTGCCCGCTCATCTACTTCACGAGCGACTGGTAGACCAACGGCTGAAACGCCCCGGCCACCGCCGACCCGGGATAGCGCTGCACCAGCATGACCGCCACGAGCCGTTCTTTCGGATCGACCCAGAACACCGTGCCGTAGATGCCGCTCCACCCGTAGATGCCGTTCGAGCCCAGGGTCTGCGTGGCACCAACGTCGGTGACGACGCGAAAGCCGAGGCCGAACTGAGCGCCGTTGCCGATCAGGCCCGAGGCCGGCAGATCGGCCGTGTGGCTGATCGTCATGAGCTCCACCGTCTTGGGACTGAGCAACCGCGCCCCATCGAGCACGCCGCCGTTCAGCAGCATCTGCCCAAAGCGCGCGTAGTCGCGCGCCGTCGACACTAGGCCGGCGCCGCCAGAGTAATAGGTCTTCCCCTCTGCCTTGTAGGACGCCATCGGCGACATCACCGTGTTGCCGAACGACTCGGGATCGGTCATCGGCCGAATGCCGGCGGCACCGTCCGGTGAGTACACCGTCGCCATTCGTGACCACTTGGCGTCGGGCACCGCGAAGTCGGTATCGGCCATGCGCAACGGCTTGAAGATGCGCTCGCGCAGGAACACCTGGAACGGCTGGCCCGACGCGACTTCCACGACGCGGCCCAGAACGTCGGTGGAGAGGCTGTAGTTCCACGCGGCGCCGGGTTGACTGATCAGCGGCTCGGCTGCCAGCTTGTCAATGGCCTCGGCGAGTGTCATCGAGGTGACGGTCAAGCCATCGGTGACGCCGTTCTTGCGATAGCCGCCGCCGACCGGCCCGCCGTTGATGAACCCGTAGGTCAGGCCCGAGCGGTGTGACAGCAGGTCCCGGAGATTGATGCCGCGGCGCGCGGGCACCGGTGCTTCGGCCGCGCCCTCGAGCACGCGCGAGCTCTTGAACGCCGGGATGAACTTCGACACCGGATCGGTGAGCAGCAGCTTCCCCTCTTCGTACAGCATCATGAGCGCGATGCTAGTGACCGGCTTGGTCATCGACGCGATGCGGAACATCGTGTCGGCGCGCATCGGCGTCTTCGCCGCCACGTCCTGGAATCCTGAGGCATGCACGTCCACGACCTTGCCATCGCGTGCGATCAGCGTGACGATGCCGCCGGCTTCCTTGCGATCGATGAAGCCTTGCATGCCGGCGTGCAGCCGGGCGAGTCGCTCGGCCGAGACGCCAACCGAGGCCGGCGTGGCCGCCGCGGGCGGCGCCACCGCAGGCTGCTGGGCCGAGACGACCAAGCCCGCCAGGGCAATCAGGACGAGCGTGCGAAACGCGGAGCGGATCGTCGTCATCGGGTTTCCTTCTTGATAAATTCGAGCAACAACGCCGACAGCGCTGCTGATTGTTCCTGCTGAACCCAGTGTCCAGCGCCATCGAGTAAGTGCGTGCCGCGGTATTTGGTGGTGATCTGCTTCTCGAGCCGTTCGAGCGATCCGGGGTTCTGATAGGTGCCCCAGTCCTGCTTGCCGCTGATGAAGCTGGACGGCACATCCAGGGTCTTGCCGGCAAACAGTTGCAGGTCCTCGCCACCGGGCGCGCCGCGATAACCGTTGAGGCCGCCCTGGAATCCGGTGCGGCCGTACTCCTCGGCATACACCGCCAGCTCCGCGTCGGGCAGCCACTTGTTTGCAGCGATCTCCGCGGCGGTCGGCATGTCGACGGCCACCTGCTCGGCCATACCCTTGTCGAGATCCATGACGTAGTAGCGCGGCAGCTTCGCCCACTCGGCGGCGGTGCGAGCCGCGAGCGGCTGCGGCTTGTTCTGTTGCCAGTCCGCACTCTTCGCGTGGTAGTAGGCGCGGAAGAACGCCAGCATGCCCTGCTTCGAGGACCACATGTTCGTGTTGGCCTCGCGCGTCTGGTAGTAGCGCTGGTAGTGCTTGCGCGGCGGCGACAGCTTCGCGAGCTCGTCGTAGATCGCATTGGGGTTGCCCGCAGGCGCCGGTGCCGTTGGGACATTCGCGGTGTTGAACGTCAGCGTCGGCGCGCCGCCGAACGGGGCGCTCATCATGACAACCGAGCGGAAAATGTCTGGACGCGCGAGGGCGCACCAGCCGGCGAGGGGCGAGCCCTGGTCGTGGCCGAACACCGCCGGCAGCGAGCGGTGGCCCATTGCCGACACCAGCGCCAGCATGTCCTTGAGCCGGTTGACGGTGCCATAAGGCCGCAGGTCATCGTCGTAATTCACCGGCGTCGGCGAGGTGCGTCCGTAGCCGCGCATGTCGGGCGCGAAGACGTGGTAGCCGGCGGCGGCGAGCGGCCCCATGATCTTGCGCCAGCTGTAGGCGAGTTCAGGGAAGCCGTGAATCAGGAGGATGCCGGGGCGGCCAGGCGTTTGGTAGCCGGCCTCGAGCACGTGCAGGCGCAGGCCGTTGACGTTGTCCACGTATCGCGAGCGGATGCCGGGTGGCAACACACTCGGGCTGAGGGGGCCGATTGGTCCGCCAGTGCCCGGTTGCGACGCCGCGATGCGCGCGGTCATCGCCAGCGGGCCCAAGGCCCCGACTGCCGCCGTGAACTCGCGCCGGGTAAGAGTGGATCGACGACTGCTCATGAAACCTCCGGGGTCAGCGGGCCAAGGTCTGCGCCGCCTGCACAACGGCGCGGCGAAACGACGCGGCAGCGAGGGCAGGATAGCGATACAACGGACTGCGGTCACGCCATCCCGGCAACTCCGGAATGAAATGCGCAGGAGATGCCAGTTCGACGTTCACTTGGAGATCCTCTTTGCTCGCCGGGCAGCCCCGTAGTGTCCACGACGGCAGTATAGCGCCGGGCGGTTACTTCGCTCCCGCGACGACCGTGAACCCGATGGTGAGCACCAGCTTCACCTCCGGAATGGCCTGGGCCAACATCGCGGCGCCCATCGCACTGCACAACACCGCCACCGACAACACCGACCGAACACGCCTGCAGGCTCTCCTGGAAAGCAGGATGACACGATGATCGTCCCGCAGACGGTACGCGGCAACCGGCGTTAACCGCTATCGCGGCTGCAGCACGAACTTCTGCACTCGCCGGCCGTTGCCGACTTCGCTGACATACAGATGGCCGCGCGAGTCGGTGGCAAGGTTGTGCATGAAGATGAACTGCCCCGCATAGCGGCCAATGCGGCCGAAAGCGCCCACTGCCGCCAGGCTCTTGCGATCGAAGATGTGGACGCGGCCGTTGCCGGCGTCGGCCAGATACAGCCAGCGTTGCTCGCGATCGGGCGAGAACGCGGTGTTGAACGACGTCCCCAGCAACTGCGTCTTTCGCTCGATGAAGATCTCGTTCTTGAACGTGCCCTCGAGCGTAAACACCTGCAGACGGTTGTTGAGCCGATCGTTGACGTAGACCAGTCCATCGTTCGACACCTTGATGCCGTGCACGGTGTTGAACTGCGCCGAGCCTGGGCCCTCGCCGACAAACGTCTTTGGCGCGCGGTCGTCTGGCGTGTTGCCATAGGCGCCCCACATCCGCTTGAAGGCACCGGTGTCGGCGTCGAACACGATCACGCGGCGATTGCGATAGCCGTCGGCCACGAACACCTCGTTGGTCGGCGGGTGCACCCACATGTCGGCGGCGTTGTTCAGGTTGGCAGTATCGAGGCTGCCCTTGCTCATGGCGCGGCGGCCGATCTGCAGGAGGAACTTGCCGGTGCTGGTGAACTTCACCAGGAAGTTCTCCTTGCCCTCGCCCATGCGCGGCCCGCCCGCCGACGACACCCACAGGTTGCCTTTGTGATCGACGTGAATGCCGTGCTCGTCTTCGGGCCATTCGTAGCTGCCGTCGGCCGGCTTGCCGCCCCACCCCTGTACGTAGTTGCCAGAGCTGTCGAACTCCATGACCGGCGGGGGTGCCGTGCAGCATTCGGCGTCGGGGTTCTTGGCGATCTCGTCGCTGTTGAGCGACCACGGGCGCTGGAGCACCCAGACATGGTCGCGCGCGTCCACGGCAACGCCAGAGACCTGGCCGAGAATCCACTGCTTGGGCAGCTTGGGCCACGACGGATCGACCTGGAATGACGGCGCGGTATCCCGGGCCGCCTGCGATTCAAGCGCCCGCGCGCACACCGACAGCGCCGCCACGGCCACCACGACCAACAGGAAGGTGCGGACGGTCGGCATGATGCTTTTGCCCTGCAGGGTGTTGTCTGCCATTTTGATCCTTCGTGGGTTACGAACTCAGAACTCTATCAGGATGCCCGCCACTGGCAGCAACGGGAACAGCGAATCGAGGGGTTCGAAGACGCGGCGCGTCGTGAGGTTGATACCGGGACTGTCGTAGCGATAGTTGTCGTGATTCGTGGCATTTACCACTTCGATGAACAGCGTCAGCCGGCTCTTGCGGTAGGTGAAGGTGCGGTCGGCGCGCAGATCGAGGCGCGCATACACCGGCAACCGCAGGCCGTTGCGCTGGGTGCTCAAGACATAGCCGTTCGCATCCTGGGCGATATAGCCGGTGATGGGAAAGTTCGAGCCGTAGCGCATGCGCGCCGACAGGCTGGTGCGGCCCGACCATCGGTAGGCGACGTAGGCGTTCACGGTATGTCGCTGGTCGAAGTCGGCGGCGTAGGTTTCGGGCGGGTCAGTCAGCTCTGACTTGCTCCAGGCGTACGACAGCCATCCGTTCAAGCCGCTCACCGACTTGCGCTCCATCGTCAGCTCGACGCCGTTGGTGAGTCCCGCGGTGGCGTTCTCCCAATGAGGGTTTCGCGGCACCACCACTCGACCGTTTTCGAGCCGCACTTCCGTATCCTGAAACCGCAGGCGATCGTCATCGTCTCGCCGATAGATCGCCGCGGCCAGGCGCCACGCCGCGCCGATGCGCTGTTCAAGTCCGGCCTCCATTGATACCGCTCGTTCGGGCCGCAGCTCGGTGCCGGGCAACATGAAGAACGTGTGATCGAGCCCGGGCGCCTGGTGCTGGAGGCTGGCGCCGAAGCGGGCGCGCAGGGTGGAGATGATCCCGGCCTCGGCCAGCAGCCAAGGCGAGGCCTTGGCCTGATCGATCAGGCCCCAGCGCTCGACCCGCATGCCAGGAGTGATCGAGATTCGCGCGCTCGGCGTCCACCGGTACTGTCCCCACGCCGCAGTGGACCACGCCTGGCCAGACGAATCCTGCACCAGGAACTCGGCCTGGCTGGTGAAGCGGCGATCGATGCGCGTGGCCTCCAGTCGCTGCGCCTGCGCTCCGAACTCGAGCCAGTGACCGGCCGCCGGATTCCACTCGGCGCCACCGCGCCAGGTGAAGTCGCCGTCGCTGCCCTTTTCGCGGGTGCGACCGTCGAAGACCTGGTTGCGGTAAGTGGATTGCAACAGGTAGGCCTGTTGTGTGACCGAGAACCGTGCCGATGGCGTGAACCGCCATTGGAGGTTGCCGATCAGGGTCGTGCTGGTGGCCGGATTGAGGGTATTGGCATCAGGCGGCTCTTCCAGTTCTCGCAGGGCGGAGCGTCCAGTCAGCATGGTGACGCGGAGCGTTTGCCTGGGTGTCAAATCAACAGTGAGCTTGCCCTGCGCATCGGTGAACCCAAACGTCGTGTCGGTGGTTGAGTCAACCTTGCGCAGCAACCAGTCGATGTAACTCTTGCGGGCCGCGACGAGCCAGCTCGCGTGCTTGGCCGACCCCAGTGGTCCCTCCACCACGGTACTCACCGCCGACGCGCTGAGCAGGCCGCGGACCACGAGGCGCTCGCGCGAGCCATCGCGCGTGGTGAAGTCAAGGCGCGAGCCGAGGTGCGAACCGAGCCGCTGCGGATGTGGGCCGGCCAAGAGCGTCGCCGATTCCAGGATGTCGCTGTTGATCAGGCCGAGCGAGCCGGTGTCCTGCACGCCGCGAACAGTGTGAAACAGCAACGGGCTGTCGACGCCGTCGACGGCAATGCCGATGTTCGAGGGACCGAGGCCGCGCAGGGCGAACTCCGCTCGGAAATCGTCGCCGGTGGACACGCCCGGCAGCACCTGCACCGCGCGAAAGGGATCGTCGGCCACCAGACCCCGCAGTGCGAGCAGATCGCGGCTGCCGAGCACCGACTGGCCGGCGACACCTGGCTCGGCTTCGCGAAACGGACTCGCTGACACGGCGACGTCCTCCACGTAGGTGCTGGCACCTTCCGCGACCGGGATCGTGATGTCCACGGGCGATCCCGCCACGACGGTCACGTCACGTCGAACCAGTCCGTAGCCGACCACCGACACCAGCACGGTTTGCGCGCCCGCGGGCACATCGGCGATGGCGAAGCGGCCCTCGGCGTCAGAAAACGCCTGCTGTCCGGTGGACTGGATCTTCACCAGCACGGCCGCCAGAAGCGCACCAGTGCGCGCTTCAACGACCGTGCCCGTCACACCGCCCGTCGCCGGTTGGGTGGCGGCAGACGATGAGAAGGACAGGAGTAGCACGACCAACCAGAGCACCGGCCTCACCTCCGATCATTCTTACGCAAACCGTAAAAGTGAAGCAGGTTCATTTACACTATCGGGATGAATCGCCGACTCGTTGCATCCGTTTGTCTCATGCTCGCCATCGCCACGCTCGCCGGCGACGCGCAGTCCACTAAGTATCCCGATCCCACCGAGCGCGTGCTCAGCCATCGTGAGCAGAACGAGCTGGTCACGCCGTGGATCAAGCAGCGGTTCGACACGCTGCTGGCCGGCCTGATGACCCGCGAGGGCATCGACATGTGGATCATCCCGACGCGCGAGTACAACGAGGACCCGGTGTTCGCGTCGATGGCGCCGCTGACCTACTTCGCGTCGCGGCGCCGTACTATCCTGGTGTTCTTCAACCCCGGCGGCGGCAAGCCGGCCGAGCGGTATTCCATTGGCCGCTTCGACTACGACGGCATCTTCCCGATGGTGCCTTCGACCAACGACGGCCAGCACGACGCGCTGCGCAAGCTGGTGGACGAGAAGAACCCCAAGGTGATCGGCATCAACGAATCGGACGCGTGGCAGCACGCCGACGGCATCACCGCCAACGAGAAGCGCCGCCTGGTCGAGGCGCTCGGTCCCGCGCACGCGGCCAAGATCAAGTCGGCCGAGATGCTCGCGGTCGGCTGGCTCGAAGTCAAGCTGCCCGAAGAGCTCGAGGCCTATCGCCACGCGATGAAGGTGGCGCACATGGTGATTCGCGAGGCGTTCTCGAACAAGGTGATCACGCCCGGCAAGACGACGAACGAGGACGTCGTGTGGTGGATGCGCCAGCGCGTGGTCGAGTTGGGACTCGGCAAGTGGTTCCAGCCGTCGGTGACGATTTTCCGCCAGGGCGAGAAGACCAGCCCGCGCGGCGTGATTCTTCCCGGTGACATGCTCCACACCGACTTCGGGCTCGTCTACATGGGCTTCTCCACCGACACGCAGCACAACGCGTATGTCCTGAAGCCGGGCGAGATCGATGCCCCGGCCGGGCTCAAGGCGGGCTTGAAGGCCGGCAATCGCCTGCAGGACCTGACCATGCAGTACGCGCGGCTTGAGCGCACCGGCAACCAGGCGCTTGCTGACGCGCTGGCCCAGGCGAAGAAGGAAGGCCTCGTGCCCTCCATCTACTGCCACCCGGTGGGCTATCACGGCCACGGCGCCGGTCCGCCGATTGGCATGACCGACTACCAACAGGGAGTGCCGGTGCGCGGCGACTACGTGTTCCGCCCGAACACGTGGCACTCGATCGAGCTGAACGTCACGTTCAACGTGCCCGAGTGGGGCAACCAGCCGGTGCGGTTCGCGCTGGAAGAAGACGCCGCGATCATGCCCGGCGGCAAGTGGGACTGGATCGACGGACGGCAAGAGTCGTTCTACCTGATTAAGCCGTGAAGTACCCCACGCTGCTAATTGCCACGGCCGTCCTGGCGTACGCACCGGCGACGGAAGCACAGCGCCAACCGGCGCCGGTGCAGGGCTTCAAGGTCGTGGCGACGTTTCCACACGATCCGGGGGCGTTTACGCAGGGGCTAGTGTTCGCGGAGGGCGAGTTCTACGAGAGCACCGGGCTAAACGGCGAGTCGTCTGTGCGGCGGGTCGAGATCGCAACCGGCAAGGTGCTGCAGGAGGTCAAGGTCGACAGCGCGTTCTTCGCGGAGGGACTCGCGCTGGTCGGCGACGAGTTGCTGCAGCTCACCTGGCAGCATCAGCGCGGCTTCGTCTACGACCGCAAGACGCTCAAGCGCAAACGGACCTTCCCCTACCAAGGCGAGGGCTGGGGCCTGGCCTATGATCCGGCCGGCGGACTGGTGATGAGCGACGGCACCGACTCGCTGACATTCCTTGATCCCAAGACCCAAGCAGTGACCAAGACCATCCGCGTGCGCGACGCCGGGCGGCCGGTGCCGCAGTTGAACGAGCTGGAGTGGGTCGAGGGCGAGATCTGGGCCAACGTCTGGATGACCGATCGCGTGGCGAGAATCTCACCGAACACTGGTGAGGTGAATGCGTGGATCGACCTGGCGTCGTTGTGGCCGCGCAACCAGCGGCAGCCGCCGGCCGACGTGTTGAACGGCATCGCCTACGACAAGTCCACTCGCCGCATCTATGTGACCGGCAAGAAGTGGCCGCGCCTTTACCAAATCTCGGTGCCATAGAAAGACCCGCCTGGAACCAAGTTCCAGGTGGGCCGTGACGGCCAGGGCAAGGGCGAGGCCGAGGGTGCGTTTCGTCATCCGGACACTATGGCGTCATGGTATTCTTCGGGCGCACTGGGCCGCATTTTGCTGCCCTCAGCGTCCCGGGAGGACACATGCGCGTTACTCGGTTTCTAACAGTGGCCGGATTGGCCTTGGCGTTCGCCGTCACGATGTCGGTGAGCTCGCTCGCCCAGGCCAAGACTGATGAGGACTACGACAAGCTGATGAAGGCTGTCGGTGCAGCCAACGGCGCCATGCGCGGCGCCGCCAAAGAAATGAACGCCGCCGGTATTTCGGCCGAAGCCACCAAGATGGTGGCCCTGTTCAAGGACGTGCAGGGGTTCTGGACCGAACGCAAGAACACCGAAGCCGCCGAATGGTCGGCCGCGGCAATGAAGCATGCCGATGCCATTGCCAAGGCGTCGGGCCCCGAAGCGATCATGGGCGCGATGAAGGAACTCGGTGGCACCTGCCAGACCTGCCACGCGAAGTACCGCGAAGGCGCGCCGGGCGCTTTCACGATCAAGAAGGGCTAACGGGTAGGCCCCCCCTAACAGGGGGGCCCTACTTTACGGCCGCAACCGCCAGGATCGTGACACCGCCGTCGGTCACCATCGTGATGGTGATTGAATCGCCCGCCTTCAGTTCGCGCTTCAGGTCCGACAAGCGCAGGAACATCCCGCCCGCCCTCAGTTCCAACCACCCGTACGCCGCGACCGTCATGTTGTCGACCGGCTTGTCGGCGGAGTAGAGTTCCACCTTCCCCGCCGCGTCACTCGTCGCCGACACCACGTAGATGTCGTACATCGTCGGGTTGTTGATCGCCACGTAAACTGACGCGGTGGCGCCCGACACGACCACCGTCGCATCGGTCGCGGTGGGAGCCGGCTGGGTCGCCAGCGCGAGTAGTGTCGCGACGAGGACGGCGATCATTTCGGCAGCGCCTGCGGCATCTCAGCCACCACGTAAATCATCGCCGCGATCGCGGCCGCCGCCTTCGAGACCTCGGCCGGCTCAATCCGGTCCACCGTGTCGGCCGGCGTGTGATGAATGGTGAAGTACTTCGTCGAGTCGCCCGAGTAGGCCATCATCGGCACCTTGCCGAGCGTGGCAATCGGACCGATGTCCGCACCGCCGCCGCTTGGGCCGATGTTCTGCAGGCCGAGGGGCGTCAGCAGGGTAGCGATGTCGCTGATGAGCTGGCGCGCCGCGGCGGAGCCCGAGAAGCCAAGGCTCGCGGGTGCGAACACGCCCGAGTCGGACTCGAACGCCAGGATGTGGTTGGCGGCTTCCTTCTCATGCTGATCGCGATAGCCATTGCCACCGCGCATGCCGTTCTCTTCATTCGTGAACAGCACCACGCGCACGGTGCGCTTCGGGCGGATGTTCAGTTTCTTCATCAGGCGTGCGGCCTCCCACGTCACCACGCACCCCACACCATCGTCCGAGGCGCCGGTGCCGGGATCCCATGAATCGAAGTGACCACCGACCAGCACGATTTCGCCGGGCTTCTCGCGGCCGCGAATCTCACCGACGACGTTGAAGGACTCGACGTCGGGCTCGAAGTGCGCTTCCATCTTGAGGCGCAGGCGGACGCGCAAGCCGCGATTGGCAAGCCGCTGAATGCGCATGGCGTCCTCAACCGGGATGGCGGCGGTCGGGATCTTCGCGACGGCGTCGCCGTAGTTCATGCCGCCGGTGTGGGGCGTGCGCAACCCGGTCGGTCCGACCGCGCGCACCAGCGCGGCCACGGCGCCATGCTGCGCCGCCATGGTGGCTCCGCCCGAGCGGTAGGCCACGGTCTCGCCGTAGTTGGTATAGGGCACGTTGAACAACACGATCTTGCCGTTGGCCTCGGCCGCACGCCTGGTCAACTCGGCGCCGTTGGCGACGACCATGACCTCGGCCTCGATGCCGGCTGGCGGCGTGGCGACGCTGCCGCCGAGTCCGATCATGGGCACGACATGGTGCGGCGGGTTGGTGATCTCCAGGCTCTCGACGCCCCGTACCCACTTCGGCACCATCACACGCTCGGTGTGAACGTTGTCGAGACCGTCTGTCTTCATGGTCGCCACCGCCCACGCGATGGCGCGATTGAGATTTTCGGATCCGCTGAGGCGCTGGCCGTAGGTATCGGTCAGCTCGGCGACGCGGTCCCATGCAAACTGATCGGCGGTGGCCGCTGTCATCAGCTTCTCCGCGTTCTCGCGGTAGGGATCGAGCCAGGCGGGACGGCCTTGCGCGGATGGGGAGGCGGTGAAGACAACCGAGGTCAGCACGAGGGCAAGCAATTGGCGCATGGGGCTTGATTATCGCACCATGAGGGGTGCAACGCCGTGAACTTCGTGGCGAAATCAGTGCTATAAAGTGCCCTGATCGATTCCACCCTGGGACCGTCCCCTGGCTTCATGGGGTGAGTGCTCGACAAGGAGTCGTCTGTGAATTGGAAGTCTTGGAGTGTGGTGTTGAGTTCGCTGGCGCTGGCTATTGCGCTGGCAGGCTCGGCGGAGGCGCAGCAACAGACCGGTGCAATTACGGGCCGGGCGACGGACACGAGCGGCGGCGCCCTGCCTGGCGTCACCGTGTCGATCACCAGTCCCAACATGATCGGCGGCGCCCGCACCGCGGTCACCGATGAGCAGGGCGTGTATCGATTCACGCTGCTCACCGGCGGCCAGTACGTGGTCTCGTTTGTGCTGCCGGGGTTTGCGACGCTCAACATCCAGGGCGTGAACCTGAACGCCGGCGCGACGGCCACCACCAACGGCAAGCTGGAAGTGGCGGCGTTGCAGGAAAGCATTACCGTCACCAGCCAGTCACCAACCATCGATCTCGAATCGGCAAGCGTCGCCGTCAACTGGGATCAACAGAAGCTGGACGACCTGCCGTCCAGTCGCAGCCTGACCGCGCTCGTCTCGATGATCCCTGGTCTCTACGCGACCTCGTTTGACGTCGGTGGTTCGAACTTCGGTACCGGTTCGGGCCCGGCCGCGCGCACCTTCGGCCGCGCCGGCGGCGGCGTGGTCAGCTATGACGGCATGATCTGGGACCAGACCTATGGCGATTTCGGTACCTATGAGGAAGCGCAGATCACGACCGCTGCCAAGGGCGCCGACTCGATGAACCCCGGGCTGACGATGAACCTGGTCCTCAAGTCCGGCAGTAACACCTTCAAGGGGCTGGGTTCGGCGAATTACCAGTCGGGCGACTTCCAGAGCAAGAACATCACGCCGGAGTTGCTGGCCAAGGGCTACGCGCCTGGCGTGAACAAGTTCACGAGCTACAAGGACTTCTACGGTGAGTTCGGCGGACCGCTCCTGAGGGATCGCCTGTGGTTCTACCTCAGCCATCGCGACGCTTCGTCGGGCAACCTGATCCCGGGCTTCATCAGCCTGGCCGACCGTCAGCAGGTGGAGTTCTATACCAAGTTGCAGGACCCCACCGGCAAGTTCACCTACCAGATGACCAAGAACAACAAGTTCGAGGGCATGTTCCAGGTGGGACGCAAGTGGCAGCCGTATCGCACGGCGAGCCGTTTCGTGCCGCTCGAATCGACGCAGAACCAGGACTCGTGGTCGCTGGTCGGGCCGTCGTTCAAGTATCTCTCGATCCTGTCGTCGCGCGCGACCTTCGACGCCAGCCTGCAGCGCGGCGGCTACTGGTGGCCCGACGTGCCATGGACGTCGGAGGTCCGCCAGAGCGACCTGGCGACCACGGCGGTGCGCGGCTCGTTCCTCGAAACCGACCGTACGCCACGCCGCTGGCAGTATGGCGCCACGTTCGCGTACTTCGCGAACTTCTGGGGTCGCAACCACGAGTTGAAGACGGGATATCTCGGCTGGCGCAACATCCAGTCCACCGAGAACATCGGCTACCCCAATCAGCAGCAGTACCGCTATCGCAGCCTGGCCGGAGATGCCGGCTGCAATGAAACCACCAACTATGACGGCTGCTTCACGCGGCCCGATTCGGTGCTGGTCTACGACTACCCGAACACCACCGCGTCTGGAGAGTGGTACAACTCGGCGTACATCAACGACAAGATCACGGTCAGCCGAAAACTCACGCTCAACGTCGGCGTGCGGTTCGATCGCTACTCGAGCTTCCTGCCCGAGCAGGGCAACCCGGGCACCGGTCCGTTCGCTACCAAAAACATCTTCGAATACAAGGGCGAGGGTAACTTCCCGATCTACCAGACGCTGGTGCCACGTCTCTCGGCGGTCTACGACCTGACTGGCGAGGGGCGGATCGCGCTGCGCGCCAGCTACGGCCGCTACGTCGGCGGCAGTTCGGGCGCCTCAGCGAATCCTGGACCGGGTGGCGCCGACGTCAACTCCAACGCCATCATCACGCGGACCTACTCGAACTGGAACGGCAGCATCCCGTACGTCCCGATCGCCGCCAACTTGACGGCCACCGCTGGCGGCGGCACCAACCGCAGCATTGTTCCCGACCTCAAGGGCCCGTACGTCGACGAGTACACGGCGGGCCTCGACCTGGGGTTGAGCCGGGTCATGACGGTGCAGTTCAACTACGTGCGCAAGCTTGACGGCAACAGCAACAAGACCCTCAACCAGGCGTACCCCTACGAGGCCTTCACGGCCACGCGAACCGGAATCGATCCGGGCCGCGACAACGTCACGGGAACCGCCGACGATAAGATCTTGACGGTCTACTCGGTGCCGTCCACCTATCCGACGTTCGGCCAGCTGATCGAGCGGACGGTGCTGGGCGAAGCCAGTAACCGTTACCACGCGTTCGGCACGACGCTGAACAAGCAGCTGTCGGACAACTACTCGTTCCTGGTGTCGTTCGATGCCGACTATCGCGACCTGACCAACCACGCGCCACGCAACCCGAACGAAGCGCTCTACGGTCCGCAAAACGGCGGCACCGGCACCAACAACTACCAATTCTTGCAGTCATCGTGGAACTACTCGATGCGGGTCAGCGGCAGCTACCAGTTGCCCTGGGGCCTGATGTTCGCTTCGTCGTTGCTGTCGCAGAGCGGCGAGCCGTTCTTCCGCGAGGTGCAGATTCGCGATGCCAGCAACACCAACATCGCGATTCGCGTCGAGTCGCAAGCGGGCCGTTACGAGTGGACGAAGATTTGGGACAACCGCCTGTCGAAGCGGTTCAACACGTTTGGCAAACAGTCGGTTGAGGCAACCGTTGACCTCTTCAACTCGCTGAACACCAACACGATCTTCGGGCAGACCAATCGCAACGGCTCGACGTATCTCGCACCGACGGACATCATCGCGCCGCGGGTATTCCGCCTGGGCGTGAAATACCGCTTCTAGGGAGGGATCAGGCGGTTTGCGAGATCAGGAGCGAGGCGCATCTGGCGCGCTGGCCTAGAAGCCCATCGTGTAAACCAGCTTGAAGCTCCGGCCCGACTCGAGCAACACGTCCTTCAGGTAGTTCAGGTGGTTGCGGTACGACTTGTTGGCGGCGTTGTCGAGACGGGCGGTGATGGTGTTGAGCACACCGCCCTTGTTGAACGACAGCGAGGCGAAGAACCGCGCGGTAACGTAGCCGTCGGTCGGCGATTCCTCACCGGACACCCGCGTCTGATCCGAGACGGCCTGCAGGCTGCCACCGATCTGGAAGGCGTTCTTCTGGTAGGTCAGGCCGCCGACGATGCGCGAGGGCGGAATGCGCGGAAGCGGGTCGCCCGATGCTTTCAATTCACCTTGCACCCAGTCGTAGGTCACTTCGGCGGTCAGCTCGTTGGTCAACTTCACGTCGCCGTGCACCTCGACGCCGGTCAGCACGCTGTCGGCGGCGACGTTCTCGAACACGGGAAACTCCTCTTCGATCTCGCCGGTCGGCTCGCGGAAGATGTAGTTGGCGATGTCGTTGCGGAAGAACGCCACTTCGCCTTCGAAGCGGCTGCTGCGTCCGCGCAACGCCACGTCGAAGCCGAGGGCGTGCTCAGCATCGAGGTCGTCATTGCCGATCTCGAACGCCAGGTTACCGGGGTGAGGGCCGTAGTAATACAACTCCTCGAGGGCCGGGTAGCGCGCCGCACGCGCCACGTTCAGGGCCACGACGAAGTTGTCGTTGGCCGCCTGGGGCTTCAGCAACAGGCCGACCGAACCCGAAAATTCGGTGAAGTCGCGGGGGCGAAGCCCGCCTTCGGGCGCGTAGCTGGCATGATCGACACGGCCGCCAAACTGCAGCGTGGCGTGCGGCGATTCGACCTCTTCATAGAGGAACCCGGCATAGGCCTGCTGGTCGACCGGCGGCGACAGCGCTTCCGCGCCGCTGGCGGCAAACGAACGATCGAGGAACCACCCGCCGAAGCTGCCGACCAGCTTGCCGACATGCTTGTGTGACAACAACAGCTCACCTTCGACCGTGTCGTTGTTGAACGTGGTACCGATCTCATCGCCCTCGAGTTCGGAGTGTTCGTACTTGCGCACCCCCAGGGTCGCGCGGTACGACTGCAGCCAGCCGTCCAGGTTCTTGCCGCCGGCGCGGGCGCTGAACGAGTGGCGCTTCGGCGTGAGGCTGATGGTGCCCTCTTCGACAACCGGAATGCCGTACTTGGAATCGTCATAACCGTAGCTGGCACCGACGTATGACCTATCGCCGGTCCACGCCGCCCCGACCTGGCCCAGGGCCGAGCGTGCCTGCGAATTGTCGATCTTGCCCTCCGGCGTTTCGTAGTTCTCGGACCGGGTGCCGGCGCCGCCAAAGTGCAGCGCGAACTTGCCGTTGCCGACGTGAATGTCGCCGGCGCCGCCGGCGGCCTGACCGTTGCTGCCGTAGTTCAGGGTGAAGTCGCCGGAGCTGCCCTGGGTCTTCTCGTTGGGAATGGAATCGGTGATCACGTTGACGAGGCCGCCAATGGCGTTGGCGCCGTACAGCAGCGTGGCCGGTCCACGCACCACTTCAATCTTGCGGGCAGCGGCCGGATTGCTCGGCACGGCATGGTCGCCGGACTGGCTCGACAGGTCGCCCATGCGCTGGCCGTCCTCGAGCACAGCGACGCGGTCGCCGTCGAGGCCGCGAATCACCGGCCGGGCGGGACTAGGGCCGAACTCGCGCAGCGCCACGCCCGGCGTCTCGGCCAGGGTCGCGCCAATCGTCGCCTCGAGGTTCTTCGTCAGCTCCTGTCCGTCAAGCACCGTGGTCGGCTGATACGATTCGAACTGCGGTCGGGGGTTGGGACTGACCGACAGCACCTCGGCGAAGTGCATGTCGAAGTCCACCGCCAGATTTAGCGTGACGGACGTCGTGCCCACGGTCACCTCGGTGCGTCGTGTGCTGTAACCTTCCGCTCGCACTCCGACGTGATACTGACCCGGCGGGACGTTGGCAAATACGTATCCGCCGTCCGCACCGGCCGTGACCTCGCGGCGCAGTTCGTCGATGACGACCACGGTGCCGGCCATCGGCTGGTTGTTGTCACCCTGGGTGACCTTGCCGCTCAAGGTCGTGCCGGACTGGGCCGAAGCGGGCCCGGCCAAGCCAATCGTGAACAGGAGGGCAAACAGCAACGAAGCAGTAATACGGGTAACCATAATTCTTTCAAGCGTAGCGGTCGGGTTATCAGGGTGCGACGCAAAGGCTTCTGCCAGTAGCAGATGCGGAATGAGTGGTCGTTATTGGCCGGTGAATGGTCGGCCACCAAACGACCGGTGGCCGGCGCCTCAACCCACCACCGGGAACCGGCGCAGGCGTCGCAGACCCCACAGCGACAGGAGCGCGGCGGGCACGACGAGGCCGACCACGCCCAGCGCCACCCGCGCCGCGACCTGGCCGGTCGATTCTTCCCAATACTGAAACCGCGGCACGCCGGCAAAGTCAGTGATCTGCGTCTTGGCGAAGATCTTCGGAACGAAGTAGGCGCGCCATTCCTCGTGATACGCGTCGACCTGCGCCAGGTAGTCGCGGTGACGGTCGGTGCCGGTGCCGGCAATGTCGTTGAGGGCGCCCTGCATCAGGATGGCCGGCGACAGGAACCGGAGCGAGTCGATTACCCGCTGCTGCCTCGCAATCTGTTGTTCGTAGTTGTTCACCACCGGCCTCACCCGCCGCTCCACATCGTCATTGACCGCCACCCGGACGACGTTGAAGTCGTTCATCGCCTGCGCCGGGTCGCCGGTGGCGAGCTCGGGATGGTCCTCGTAAAAACGCGCCAGCGCCTGGCTGCCACCCTTGTTGGCTTCATCCTGGGCCTCGCGTATGGCCTGAACCATCTCAACCCGGGACGGCACCGGGTAGAACGACGTGGCCGCCATGTTGAACAGCGACGGGGTCATGACGATCAGGACCAACCAGGCACTGGCGAGCATGGTGGCGTTGGTGGTGGAGTTGCGGCCGAACGACGCAACCGCCACGGCCAGCGCAAACCAGAACGCGCCGTACGACACGACCACCGCGAACCAGATCATCACCCGGGTAAGAACGCCGGGCGCCGAAAGGTCGGCGCCACCGACGACCAGCGCCACCGCCAGGAACGCGACCACCACCGCCAGCAACAGCAGCGCACGCAGCAGCACCTTGCCCGTGACCAGCGTCACCAGTGAGACCGGCTGCGACAGCGCGAGCGGCAGGGTACCCTGCTCCTGTTCCGACGACAACATGTTGTAGGTCAGGGCCAGGATCAGCAGCGGATACAGGAAGATGATCACGAACGCCAGGTCGAAGCGGCCGGCCAGCAGGCGGTTGGGATTCTCGATCTCGGTTGTGGCGACAATGTTTTCGCGCGCGTCGGTTGAGACCTTGAAGTAGTACGGCAGCAGATCACTCTGGCCGATCGCGAGCGGGGCCAGCGGCCCCGGCGGCAGCACCGCGTAGCGCGGACCGAGGCGCCCGCCGACATTGCTGGGGCTGCGGGGGTCGGCAAACGGCGACACCTTGGCACCCGGCTGTTGCAGGGCCGTCACTTGTGCCTGCAGCTTCTCGTAACGCGTCGCTTCTTCCGTCGCGGCCGACGCGAGGGCGTCAGTCTGGAACGCCACCCACCGGGCGCCATTCCAGACGCCGTAGCCAATGGCGATACCGAAGATTGCGGCCACTACCCAGACGGTGGCATCGGACGCCAGCGCCCGCCATTCGTGGTGAACGATGCGACGGATCATTCGGCGCTCGCGGTCGAAGCGCTGCGCACCATCAACGCCAGCGCGGCGATCGTCCAGAAGGCAAGTACCCCGAAGCTGGCGGTGTGGTTACCGACCGCCCACGCGGTTGACGGCGCGGTGTAGTCGAAGTCGGGCATCTGCGACCACAGATCGTGGTCGGCGAGGTAGACCTGGCCCTTCTTCTGGTTGGCGGCAATGTCGCCGTTCATGAGCCGCTGGATGTCGCGACGGTAGTCTTCAGCGGCGATCGCGAAGTGACGATGCTGGGCGAAGTCGGTACCCGCCAGGCCCATCGAGACGGCGCGGACCGACAGCATGGGGGCGAACACGCCGCCGAGTTGAGAGACGCGGTTCTGCTGCTCGTAGCGGTCAAACAAACGGCCGTAGTGCTCGTCGAACACCTCGTTGGCGTACTCTTCGCCCTCCTGCATCGAGATGCCGGAGAAGGCAATCGGTAGCGCGTCCACATTGTCAACGCCGTACTGGCTGAACAACTCGGTCCGCAGCCGGTCAAGCCGCGCGCTCAGTGGCGCCTGGTTGCCCAGGTCGGCGTCCATGGCCTTCTGGAACTCGATGGCCGACGGCGTGGGATAGAGCCAGCCGGCTACGTCCGAGGCCGCGCGGCTGGCCACCAGGCTGTTGGCGAACCAGAACGTGAGCAGCACGATCAACGCGAGTCGCGACGACTTCACCGTGGCCGACACCGCCAGCGACACCGCGATCAGCATGGCGAAGTAGGTCAGGTAGACGGCACCGAGCACCACGCCACGAGCCGGATCTCCTGACACCAGGCCGCCTTCGGCCGTCCAGGCCAGGGCCAAGACGGCGAACACTGTGGCCGGCAGGAGAACGAGGCCAAGCGCCCCGGCGACGCCTAATGCCTTGCCCAGTGCGAGGTCGTGGCGACTGACGCCGAGGCTCAGCACCTGCCGCAGTGTTCCTTGCTCGCGTTCGCCGGCGAACGCCGAGAACGTCATCAACACGATGAAGAGCGGCAGGAATACTTGAAGCACCTCGGCGCCGGTCATCTCGCCAAAGCGCTGTACCGCCGTGCGATCCTGTGCGGGACGGAACTTGAAGTCGCTCTGCTTGTGCGCTTCGAGCCACACCGCCACACCCATGTACGGGTCGACGCCGGCGTCGATCATCGCCAGTTGGCTCTTGGGCTTGAACGCGTAGACGCCGTAGTGCGCGGCCGAGTGCGGGTTCTTCTTCTCCTGCGCCAGCCACTGCGTGCGCGTCGCCGCCTGAGCCGCCGAATGCTGCCGGCTGAGTTCGGTGTAACTCTTCCAGCCCGCGGCCATCGACAACACCGAGATCACCAGCACCATTCCCGCCAGCAGCCGAAAGCGGCCGTCACGGAACATCTCGGTCAGCTCCTTGCGCGCGATGCGGCTAATCATGCATGTGCTCCAGGTAAATGCGCTCGAGGTCGGCGTGGCTGAACTCGCCGGTGCCGTGCACGGCGACCAGCTTGCCGTGCCGCATGATCCCGACGCGGGTGCCCGATTCCTTGGCGCGGAACAGGTCGTGCGTGGCCATCAACACCGCCACGCCCGCGCCGCTCAATTGCCGCAGCAGGTCCGAGAACTCGTTTGAGGCCTTGGGGTCGAGCCCCGAGGTCGGTTCGTCGAGCAGTAGCGCCTTCGCTCCCTTCGCGAGGGCAATCGCGATGCCGACCTTCTGCCGCATGCCCTTGGAGTAGGTCCCGACCCGGCGATCCGGGGCATCGTCGGGCAGGCCCACGCGCTTGAAGAAGTTCAGCAGCTCGGCGCGAAGGTAGTCCGGCCGTCCGGCCAAAGCGGCGAAGTACTCCAGGTTTTCGATGCCCGTAAGGTTGCGATAAAGCATCACCGTCTCGGGAATGTAGGCGACGTACTTCTTGGTCTCGAGCGGCGCCTTGGTGACGTCAAGACCGTTGATGGCCGCGGTCCCCGAGGTCGGGTCGATGAAGTTCAGAAATAGATTGATCGTCGTGGTCTGGCCGGCGCCGTTGGCGCCGAGCAGGCAGAAGACCTCGCCGGGCTGAACCGTGAGGTTCAGCGAGTCAAGGGCGGTGACATCGTTGTAGCGCTTGGAGAGATCGGTGGCAACCAGCATGGTGCGGCCATTAAAAGACCCCGGGACCGCGGCCGCCGCCCCTAATCAATGAATGGTCGGATGGACCAGACGAACGGTCGCCAAGCGTAAAAAGGCGGGCTGGTCCCCTTTTTATCCGCCACATGATCCGGCATAGTCGAGGTGTTGACACCGCTCCTCCTGGCGACTGCGCTGGCGCTCGGCGCGCAAGCGGCTCCCCCCACCACCATCCTCGAGATGTGGGGCGCGTGGTGCGCGCGGTGTCATCCGGATGATGGCAGCGGCCAGGAGAAGGAGCCGACCATCGCGGTGGTCCCGATGGATCTCAGGGACTGCCGCTGGACCACCGCTGAACCGGTGGCCAAGCGGCAACAGCAACTTCCCGCGGCCGATCATCACCGAGAAGGCGTTTCCCGAGAACGAGTTCGTCCTGTTGCCCGCGGTGAGCCACGAAACCGAGCCATCATTGGCGCCAGCCACCGACGTCAGTCTGGTTGCGACCTACGAGCGTCGCCTGGGCCGGCGAGCCATGTATGAAGTCAGCATTCCGTTCTACAACTGGGACTTTCAGTCGTCGCGCGACTCTGAAATCGGCGACGTGGCCGTGGCGGTCAAGTACGCCGCTTACACCAGTGCTACGGCGCCGGGCATCGTCTCGTTCGGCCTCGAGACCTCGCTGCCGACCGGACAGCTCTACAAGGAGTTCGGCAAGGGGACGGTGGTCATCGAACCGTTTGTCGCCGCCGGGACCATGTTGGGAAGCTGATACGTCCAGGCCAGTAGCAAGGTGGAACTGCCCGTCGATACGCTGGTTGACCGTGCGTATCTCTACAATCTGTACTTCGGGCGCGACAGCAGCGCCGCGCCCACTAGCTGGACCCTCGGCGTCGAGTTGAACGGGGAGAATCGAAAGCTGTGGATCACGCCGCAGATCCGCAAGGGCCTTACCGGCACGGGCGCGTTGGCCGCGTCGCTCGGCGTGTCGATTCCAGTCAAGTACCGCGGCGAGAAGGTTGTCTCATGGGTCGGTTATCTGGTCTGGGAATTCTTGGCGCCGTTGCGTGCGCGACGCTAGCCACGACGGCACACGCGCAAACCGGCAGCATCACCGGGACGATCACGACGACGGCGAAAGGGTTGGCACCGGTGCGCGTGACGATCGACCAGAAGGTGTGCGGCAACGAACTGCCGGACCACGCCATTGTCGTTGACGGACAGGGCCGGCTGGCCAACGCGGTCGTGGTGCTGACCGGCGTCAAGCGTGCGGCCGCGGCCGAAGCCACGATCACTAACGACAAGTGCGCCTTCGCGCCGCGGGTGCAGATCGTACGTCCGAACGCGAACGTGAAGGCCACCAGCAAGGATCCGGTTCTCCATACGACCCACGCGCAAACCGACAGCGGGCGGACGCTGTTCAACGTCGCCCTGCCCATCCCCAGCCTGACCATCACCAAGCCGATTGGCGCCGCCGGCAACGTGCGGCTGGTGTGCAATACCCATCCCTGGATGCGCGGGTGGATGGTCGTGACCGACGATGCCGCGGCGGTCTCGGCAGCCGATGGGCGCTTCGCGCTCGACAACATCCCGCCCGGCACCTACGAACTGCGCATCTGGCACGAGTTACTGAAGAGCGCGCCGCGGAAAATCACGGTCACTGCAGGCAAGCCGACCGACATCAGCGTGCAGATGAAATAGCCCCGAACCCGGTAGAATAGAGGGCTTCAATTTGTGGGGACCAAATGCCTGACGTCTTGACGAAAAGAGTATTTGCCGCCGTGTCGCTGTGTTCGGCGGCCGTATTCTTGTCGGCGGCGGAGCCGGTGGCCACGCAAGCCCCGACGGGTGAGCGAACTTTTCTGAGCCGCGTTCGCCGGCTGACGGTCGAGGGCAAGCGCGCCGGTGAAGGTTACTGGTCGCCGGACGGCAAGCGCCTGGTGTTCCAGAGCGAGCGCGACCCGGCCAACCCGTTCTACCAGATCTTCGTGCTCGACTTCGCCACCGGCGATACCAAGCGCGTCTCGCCCGGCATGGGCAAGACGACGTGTGCGTTCTTCCGTCCCGGCAGCGACGAGATCATGTTCGGCTCGACGCACCTGGATCCCATGTCGCTGCAGTACCAGAAGGACGAACTCGACTTCCGCGCCTCGGGCAAGGAGCGCCGCTACGCGTGGGACTACGACCCGGCGATGGACATCTTCGCGTTTAGCGAGAAGACCGGCGCCATGAAGCAGCTGACCACGGCGAAGGGCTACGACGCCGAAGGCGGCTACTCCCCGGATGGCCAGTGGATCGTGTTCTCGTCGATGCGCGACGCTTACAACCGCACGCTGTCGCCGGCCGAGCAGAAGCAGCTCGCGCTCGATGCCTCGTTCTTCGCCGAGGTCTACATCATGAAGGCCGACGGCACTGAGCAGCAGCGCCTCACCGACTGGGCCGGTTACGATGGCGGCACGTTCTTCACCAAGGACGGCCGCATCGTCTGGCGTCACTTCGAGGAGAACGGCCTCATCGCCAACGTCTGGACGATGAAGCCGGATGGCAGCGACAAGAAGCAGATCACCGACTTTGGGGCCATGAGCTGGGCGCCGTACGAACATCCGTCGGGTGACTACTTTATGTTCGCCTCGAACAAGCTGGGCTTCGAGAACTTCGAAGTGTTCATGGTCGACAAGGACGGCGCCAAGGAGCCGGTCCAGATCACCTACACACCCGGCTTCGACGGCCTGCCCGTGCCATCACCGGATGGCACGCAGATGGCGTTTACGTCGGCTCGGGGCGGCGGCGTCGGCTCGGCCGGACAGATTTATCTGGCGCAGTGGAATCACGAGGCCGCGATGGCGGCGCTCAAGGCGGCTCCGCCGCGCAAGCCGAGCGGCAAATAGGTAGTGCCAGGAGGCCGGCACTTTAGTGCCGGCAACAGAGACACGAACATGACAAACACAATCCGCATCGCCGTCGTTCTCGCCCTGGCGGCCACCGCCGTTCCTCACGCGCAATCCACCGCCGTGTTGTCGCGCACCAGGACGCAGGTCGAAACGCTGGCGTCCGACAAGTTCGAGGGCCGGCTCACGGGTTCGACCGGTGAGAAACTCGCCGCCGACTACATCATCAGTGAGCTGAAGCGCATCGGCGCCAAGCCGCTGCCGGGCTTGACCGACTTCCGCATGCCGTTCACGTTCACCGCCGGCTCGAAGGACGGCGGCACCACGCTGACGGTGACCAAGGACGCGGGTGGTGCGCAGACCTTCACGGGTGCGGCGACCGTCCAGGCATTGTCGTTCTCGGATACGGTTGAGGCCACCGGGCGCGTGGTGTTCGCCGGCTATGGGCTGGTGGTGCCCGAGGCGCAGAACTTCGGCTACGACAGCTACGCCGGCCTTGAGGTGAAGGACAAAATTGTCGTGGTGTTCCGTTACTTCCCGGAAGACGCCGACCAGAAGACGCGCGCCATTCTCGCGCGCTATGCCGACCTTCGCTACAAGGCCCAGGCGGCGCGCCAGCGCGGCGCCAAAGGCATGATCGTGATCACCGGCCCAAACTCGCCCAATGCCAGCACCGTGGTTCCCATGAGCTTCGATACCGCGATTGCCGGCTCCGGTATTGCCGCGGCCAGCGTCAGCGGCGAGGCATTCGCGCCGATCATGGCGGCGGCGGGCAAGTCACTCGGCGCGGTGCAGAAGGAATTCGACAGCGGCAACCCGCACGTGGCGGGCTTCGCCATCCCGGGCATCACGGTGACGGTCAAGGCCAACGTGATCCGCCAGCAGCAGACTGGCAACAACGTGGTCGCCTACCTTCCCGCCACCACGCCGCTGACCGGCGTGGTCAAGCCCTGGGTCGCGGTGGGCGCGCACTACGATCACCTCGGCCGCGGCACGACCGGGGGCTCGCTGGCCGGCAAGGAAGAGGCTAACGCTATCCACCACGGCGCAGATGACAACGCCTCGGGCACCGCGACGGTGCTGGCCATTGCCGAGGCGTTCAGCACGCAGCCGCGCAAGCGCAACCTGCTGGTCGCCTTCTGGTCGGGCGAAGAGCTCGGCTTGCTGGGCTCTGCCGCGTTTGTGACCAAGCCGCCGGTGCCGCTCGACGCCCTGGCGGGGTACCTCAACTTCGACATGGTCGGTCGCGTGGCCGACAACAAGCTCACCGTGCAAGCGACGGGCACCAGCGCCATGTGGCCGAAGCTGCTCGAGCAGGCCAACATCGCTGCCGGCTTCGACCTGGTGCTGCAGGAGGATCCCTACCAGCCGACTGACGTCGGCAGCTTCAACACCGCCAGCGTGGCGTGCCTGACGTTCTTCACGGGCGCGCACCAGGAGTACCACAAGCCCAGCGACACCGCCGACAAGATCAACTACGAAGATCTCGTGCGGGTTGGCGAACTGGCGTCGGGCGTGATCAAGCGCCTGATGGATTCGCCTGAGGCGCCGTTGTTCACCAAGGTTGAGCAGAAGACCGAGACCGGCGGCCGCGGCGGCCTACGCCTGTTCACCGGCACGATTCCCGACTACGCGTCCGAGATCAAGGGCCTGCTACTGGGCGGCGTGATTGGCGGCGGCCCGGCCGAGCAGGCCGGGTTGGCGAAGGGCGACGTGGTGATCGAGATTGCCGGCCAGTCGATCACCAACATTTACGACTACACGTTTGCGCTGGAGTTGCTGAAGATCGGCCAGCCGGCGAAAGTGCTCTACCTGCGCGGCAGCGAGAAGCGCGAGACGACGCTGACGCCGGCGGCGCGGAAATAAGCGCTCGTGGGGCCGAACTTGCCGTTCGCTTGACCGACTAATTTTTGTTACCGTGGTCCGTTCACTTTCTGGAGGCTTCACATGTTTCGAGCAATTTCACTCGCGGTTGTGTTCACGTTCGCTCTCAGCGTGGCGCCGTATGCGCAGGAATCGGTGACAGGTGCATGGGACCTGAACATCAACGGGCCGCAAGGCGCGCTTACGGCCGCCGCCGCCCTCACGCAGGATGGCGAGGTCGTGACCGGCACCATCGACAGCCCGCAAGGCACGGTGCCGGTCAAGGGCACGCTCAAGGGCAAGGCGCTGGCGCTGACCTTCAGCGTTGACGGCCCCCAGGGTCCGCTCGAGATCAAGGTGACCGGTGACGTCGACGGCGACACCATCAAGGGCATGCTCGACTTCGGCATGGGCCAGGCCGACTTCACGGCGGCGAAGAAGAAATAGGTCAGTAGGCGGCCAGGAGTCGCGCCGCCTGCTCGATCTCGTCTTCACTGACCAGGAACACGGCTTCGAGCGGTGGCGAGTACGGCACGGGCGTATCGAGCGCGCCGAGGATGCGAATGGGCGCATCCAGCGCCTCGAACGCCTCTTCCTGGATGATGGCGGCCAAGCTCTCGCCGATGCCGCCGGTACGCGAGTCTTCGTGCACGATCAACACGCGGTTGCAGTGGCGCGTCACGGCAAGAATCGCGTCGCGATCAAGCGGCGCGAGGCTGCGGAGATCGAGCACCGACGCTTCCACACCCTCGGCCGACAGCTTCTCGGCCACCCGCAGGCAGTGATGCACGTAGGCGCCATAGGAAATCATGACCAGATCGGAACCACTGCGCCGTAGCGCGGCCTTGCCAAGCGGCAACGGTGCTGGTGCATCAGCGGCCAATACCTGCTTCACTCGAGGGTCACGATAGAGCGCAATGTGCTCGTAGAACAGCACGGGATCCGGATCGGCCACGGCCGCGGCCATCAGCGCCCGCGCATCTTCTGGCGTGGACGGGACGACGATCTTGAGGCCCGGGGTGCGATAGAACCACGGCTCGGTGTTCTGGCTGTGGTACGGTCCGGCGTGACGCAGCCCACCCCACGGCATGCGCACCACCATCGGCACGCTGCCGCCCCAGCGATAACGGATCTTCGCTGCGTTGTTGACCAGCTGGTTGAAGCCGGTGGCGACAAAATCGTTGAACTGCATCTCGCCAATCGGCCGCTGCCCGGCCAGCGCGGCACCGACACACACGCCCAGCACGGCGCCTTCGGCGAGCGGCGAGTTGCGGATGCGATCGCCAAACTCCTTCAGCAACGGCTTCAGCAGCAGGAACGCATTGCCATACTGGCCGCCAACGTCTTCGCCGTAGACGAACACGCGCGGGTCGGCCCGGAGCGCATCGCCGACCCCGAGCATGACCGCCTCGAGCAAGGTGTTGCCCTTCTTGTCGAACGGCAGCCCGGTCTCGAGCGGTGGCAGCGCGGCCGCCGCCGGTACGGCGAGGCGGTGGGCTGGCTCGAGCACTTCAACCCGCTCGCGCGGGTTCTCGTCGTAGTGGACGCCGACACCGGCCATCTCGGGCCTTGGCCACGGCGCCTTGATCACCGCCTGCGCCTGGCCTTCGACCAGCTCGTCGGCCCATGCCTTGAGCGCATCCAGATCGCCCACCTTGATCACGCCCTCGGCCTCGAGCCGGCGGGCATACATCGGGATGGGATCGCGCTTCGACCAGTACTCGTAGAGCTCGCGATTAGCGTAGCCGGTTTCGAACAACTGGTGGTACTCCCACGACGGCGGCTGATCCTTGCCGAGATACAGCATGTCGTCATGATGCGCGTGGCCGCACATGCGCATGGCTACCACTTCGATCAGCGTCACGCCCTCGCCGGTCCGCGCCCGCTCGGCCGCCCAGGTAAAGGCCGCCGCCACTTCGTCGGGATCGGTGCCATCAATGGTCAGGCCGGGGACGCCGTAGCCCGCCGCCTTGTCGGCAAAGACGCGGCTGGCAGAGTTGTCGCACACCGGCGTCGACAGCGCCGTCTGGTTGTTCTGGACGCAGAAGATGGCCGGCAGCTTCGCAGCCGCGCAGGTGTTGATCGCCTCGTGCCACTCACCGAGCGACGAGCCACCGTCGCCGATGAACGAGAGGGCGACGCGATCGCTTCCCTCGAGCGAGAACGCCATCGCCATGCCGGCCATGGTCAGCGAGCCCACCGCCAGCGGCGCCGCCGCCGGCAGCACGCCCCACTCGAAGTCGCCGGTGTGCAGGTCCTTGCCGTCCATGGGCGGACCCGACTTGCCCATTTGCGCGCGCAACACCATCGCCACGGCTTCTTCGTCAGGCCGCATGGCCAGCGTCATGCCGAGGTCGCGAATCACCGGTGCCAGGACGTCGCCGTTCCAGGTGCCGTCCGCCTTGCGATACGCCGCGCCACGATGCAAGCGAATCGCGCCGGCATAGATGGCTTCCTGGCCGAGCGATCGAAAGCCCTTGCCCTGGAACGCCATGCCACCCCAGCGAACCTCGCCGCCCATGAAGAACTGCTTCAGGCGATTGTCAACGCTGCGCGTGAGACACATGCCCTTGAGAATTTCTTTGCGCTCGGCCTTGGTCAGTGACGCCTCGATGGCGGCACGCCGCAAGAAGCCGTCGCAGGCGTCCACGACTTCCGCGCGCGCCTGTTCCAGTCGCTTGATCGCGGACGTGCCAGGGGTCGTCTCGGCGATGCCCTCAGGCGCGGCGACCTGATCGTACAAGGTCTTGGCGAGCGCGCGTCGAAACGGGATGCGCGCGGCATCCAGCTTCACGGCATCGCGGCTTTTGATGGCGCCAACGCCGGCGCGATCGAATGCCTCAAGCGCGATCGTCAGGGCAAAAGGGTGGCGCTCGGCCACAAACCCGGCAAATCGGCTGGCGAGACCAGCGAGTTTCGGGGCATCAACCGTGCGGGACATGGATACGCCATTGTATAGAATCGATCCGTGATCGCACCGAACGCGTCGGAAGTGCTCAACCTGGTCGGGTTTATCACCGGCACGGCGCTCTACGCGATGTTGCTGGCGCTGGTGCTGAGGGGTGGCCCAGACAAGCCAGGCCACTTCCTGCCGCTGGCGACTGCCGTCCTCGGGCTGATCTGGAACTTCGGCGAACTGACGGCTTATGCCTTGCCACGCCTGGGCTACTTCAACGAATCGATCGGCCTGTGGGCAATGTCGTTTCCGGCGCTCGGTCTGCTGGCGGCGGTGGTGGTGCATTCGGTCGCCCGCGCCCTGCCGCGCGGCATCGTCATCACCGTGATCGCGTATGGCTGCAGCGTCGCCACCTCGGTGCTGCACCTGCAAACCGTGATCACCGGTAATCCCGAACCCTCGTCGCTCGCGTTTCTAATCCTGACGATCTGTTACGGCTTGATGATCGTGGCGTTAGGCGTGCTGACGCGGTCGCAGGCAAACGGTCAACGGGTGTTGTGGGTCCTGGCGCTCGCACTGTTCGCAGTGTCGGCGTCGCACCTCGGCCGCTTTCACGCGGCGGGAGACGGCTGGGCGGTGGAGTTGATCGGGCACCACGCCGCCATCCCGCTGGCGTTTGCCATCCTTTACCAGGACTACCGCTTCGCGCTGGCCGACCTGTTCCTCAAGCAGGCGCTCACGTTGATTGCGCTCGTCGCGATTGCTTTCGCCGGCTACAATCTGGCGACCATGCTACCGGCCGGACCGCTGGCCGCCGGCGTCCTGATGGCATTGTGGGTCGGCACGTCACTCGTCTCGCCCTGGCTGCACCGTCGCCTCGTCCGTTTCGTGGATCAGTCGCTACTGGGCCGCATGGACTACGCGGCGCTCAGCGCCGGTATTGGCCAGACGCTGCAGTCGAAGAACTCGATCGAGGGCGTGCTCGCGACCGTGACCGAGCGACTGGCGCCGGCGCTGGATGCGCAACGCGTGTGGTGGGTGGAAGACGGCCCGGATGCGGCCGCCACGCCACCCAAGACCACGCAGGCGCTGGTGCCAGTGACCGACCAGCCACGGTTCGTGGTCAAGGTCGGCGAGCTGACTGGCGGCCGCCGGCTGCTGTCGGACGACCTCGCGCTGGTCAAGACCGTCGTCGGAACCGCCGCCCGCCGTATCGATCAGATCCGGCTGACGAACGAACGTTACGAAGTGCAACTGCGCGAAGAGGAAATGCAGAAGCTGACCGCCGAGGCCGAGCTGAAGGCGCTGCGCGCCCAGGTCAACCCGCACTTCCTGTTCAATGCGTTGACCACGATCGGGTATCTGATCGAGTCAGCACCGCCTCGCGCCATCAGCACCCTGATGCAACTGACGGCCCTGCTGCGCGGTGTGTTGCGGTCTGAAGGCGACTTCACGACCCTGGGCCGCGAGATCGAACTGATTGAGCACTACCTGAAGATTGAGCATGAGCGTTTCGAGGAGCGGCTGCGCGTGCGCATCGACGTGCCGCCGGCACTACGCCTGCTGCGAATTCCGGCGCTGGTCGTCCAGCCGCTGGTCGAGAACGCGATCAAGCACGGCGTCGCCCCCAGCACGACCGGTGGCGATGTCGAGGTCACGGCTCGCATCGACACCGCCGGTGGCGTTGACCGCCTGCGCATCGCCGTGCGCAACACGGGTGCGCCGTTGCAACCAGCGGCGCCCCCTGACGCCACAGATCATGTGGGTGTGGACAACGTCAGGCGGCGATTGGCCGGCTATTACGGTGAAAGCGCGTCGCTGACGCTCACGGCTGCACTCGCTCGAGGCACTGTCGCCGAGCTGGTGTTGCCGCTGGCTCATTCGGCTGGAATAGACAAGGATGATCGCGATGCCCAAGCTGTTGCGGGTCGTATTGGCCGACGATGAGCGGCCGGCCCGGCGCTTCTTGATCAACCTGCTGAAGACGTTTCCGCAGGTCGAGGTGGTCGGCGAAGCGGCGAGCGGGACGGAGGCCATCGACCTGATCGAGTCGCTGAAACCCGATCTCGCGCTGCTCGACCTCAACATGCCAGAGGCGGGTGGCCTCGACGTGGCGCGGCTGGTCAAGGCCGGCGCCACCCCGTCAATCGCCTTCGTCACCGCCTACGACGAGTTTGCGGTGCAGGCGTTCGAGTTGAATGCGATCGATTACCTGCTGAAGCCGGTCGAGCGCGAGCGCCTGGCTACGACCATTGACCGCGCACGAACCCGGGCCGAGGCGACGGCGTCCGAGCGCACCAGTGGCCTGACGGCGGCTTCGGCCGCGCTCGACAGCGCGGCGCGCCGGAGCTACCTCGAGCGGATTCCGGTGCGCCGGCGCGACGAAACCGTGATTCTGCCAGTCAGGCAGATTGCCTCGGTCGTCGCCGAGGGTGAGCTGCTCCACCTCACCACCGTTGCCAACGAGCGGTTCACTATTTCGCATCGCCTGCACGCGCTCGAGTCGCGACTCGACCCGCGGCGGTTCGTGCGCCTGAGCCGGGGCACGCTGGCGGCCCTGGATCAGATTCAGAAGGTCAGTCCCATGCCCGGGGGCACCTATCAGGTGCAGATGGCGAACGGCCAGACGCTGGCGGTCAGCCGCATCCAGGCGCGGGTGCTGCGCGACACACTCTTGCGAATCTGACGGGATCCGGGATCCGGAGTCCGGCCGCTTGTGGCAGGATCTCACCATGTTCCGATACCTTTCACTGCTCGCGTTGGTTACCGTCGCCGTGATGATCGTTGGCAACCCGGCATCGGCCCAAGACCCGCTCACCAGAGCGCGGGCGCTCCATCAGCAGGTGCCACTGATCGATGGGCACAACGATTACCCCTGGGCGCTACGCGGGTTGGATCCGGGCCGCGACTTCCGCAAGGCAGAGATCTCCAAGCCGGTGCCGTCGCTGATGACCGACATTCCGCGGCTGCGGCAGGGCGGCCTGGGCGGACAGTTCTGGTCGGTCTACACGCCGTCAACGATGACGGGCCAGGAGGCGGTCCGCGTCACCTTGGAACAGATCGACATCGTACATCGCATGACGAAGCGATGGCCCGAGACGTTCGAGATGGCCTACACCGCCGCCGACGTCGAGCGCGTGTTCAAGGCCGGTCGTATCGGCTCACTGATTGGCATGGAGGGCGGTCATTCGATCGACGATTCTCTGCCACTGCTGCGGATGTACTACGCCCTCGGCGCGCGCTACCTGACGCTGACCCACAACGGCAACTTGCGCTGGGCGGACGCCGCCGCCGACAAGCCGGCGGTCGGCGGTCTGTCGAAGTTCGGCGAAGAGGTAGTTCGCGAAATGAACCGAATGGGGATGCTGGTCGATCTCAGCCACGTGTCATCCGACACCATGGCGGATGCCTTGCGCGTGAGCGAGGCGCCAGTGATCTTCTCGCACTCGTCGGCCCGGGCAATCTGTAACGTGCCTCGCAACGTGCCCGACAACGTGCTGCAGCTGACCGCCAGGAACGGCGGCGTGGTGATGGTGACATTCGTGCCGGGCTTCATCTCGCAGGCAGTCGCGGACTACGACGCCAAGCCCGCCGCGGAGCGCGGGCCCACGCCCCCCAAGGCCACGCTGGCGCAGGTGGCCGACCACATCGATCACATCCGCAAGGTCGCCGGCATCGACCACCTCGGGCTCGGCGGCGACTTCGACGGCATCACCCAGGTGGTCGTGGGTCTCGAGGACGTGTCGAAGTATCCGGACCTGACCGCGGAGCTGATCACGCGTGGTTACACGGACGAGGACCTCAAGAAAATCCTGGGCCTGAATGTGCTGCGCGTGATGAAACAGGCAGAGGCCGTTGCCGCCAGGCTGCAGAAGACACGCCAACCGTCGACGGCGACCATCGAACAGCTCGACGCTAAGTAATGAGCCACAGCGGACACCGAGAACACAGAGGATAGCGGTGTCCTCTGTGGCTAATAGATCTACCGGATCAGGCGCCAACCGCCGGCGCGGTAGTTCGGGTCTTCAGCGGCGCCGGTTGGTAGTTACTTGATCGCCGCGGTGATTCGCTTCACGAACTCGGCCGGGTTTCCGGCGTGCCACCGCCACACTACGACCAGATCCTGATCGGGCAACACCGTGATGCTGTTGGTGCCGGCGCCGTTGGCCCAGAACGCATTCGCGGGCAGACCCGGCAGGCCCTTGCCGCTTCGGTTGAGCCACCACAAGTAGCCATAGTCAGGTCCGTGCGCGCTCGGCGTGAGCGCCGCCTTCACGTAGCCAGCAGGCACGATCTGCTTGTCGCCCCACTTGCCGCCGCGCAGCCACAAGTAGCCGAAGCGCGCCATGTCCCACGAGTTGATCCACATGCCGCCGCCCCAGCGCGTGCCGCCGCTGACCGACGCCACCTTCTTGCCGTTCAGCTCGACGAAGCTGTTGTGATACGGAATCCAGCGCCACGTGTTCGAGGCGCCGATCGGGTTCATCACCTCATCGCGGAACACGTCGGGCACCGGCTTCTGGAAGGCGCGCAGCAGCGATAGCGAAAAGCGATTGATGCGCACGTCGTTGTACTCGTAGAACGTGCCCGGCTTCTTCTGCTCGCGCGGCTTCATCTCGCCCTGGCCGAAGGCTTCCTTGCCGATGAAGTTGTCCTGCTTGCCGAACATGTTGCCTTCCCACTCGCTCTCCTGCTGCAGGTGCATCTGCCAGGTGACCTGCTGGTTGCGCGGTGAGTCGTAGCCGCCATCTTTGATCGTGGTGCCGACCAGCTGCTCGAGTGCGGCGATCTTGCCGTCACGCACGGCGACGCCGGCCACGGTGGAGAGCATGCTCTTGGCGACCGAGTAGGTGGGATCCGCCCAGGTGGGATCGCCGAACTCGGCCACCGCGTAGCCCTTGTAGATCACCACGCCATTGGTATGCGCGCGAATGTTCGGGACCGATCCAAGCAACGAGCCGAAAATGCGCTCCTGGTCGGAGAAGTCCAGCTCGCGGTTTGACTCGCGGGTCTGCGCCCAGGCGACGGCTTCCGCAAGCTTGGCCGGATCCAGGCCCAGCTCCGCGGGAGACCTCTTCGCCCACGGACCCGCGGGCGGATAGTACGGAGTGGTCTGGGCTGTGACCAAGGCGGCCACCGAGACACAGAGGCACAAAGAAGCTACGGTCTGTAACAGCAACTGCCGCATCCGTGGGTCGGTTCTTTTCATCGTTGGTTCCCCTGAAGAGTTTCTCGGTGTCTTCTGTGGCTAATAACCAGACCCGAGCAGAACCGCGTTCATGAACAGCAGCATAGTAGATTCGGTGAACGCGCGGTAGTTCGGATCTTCGGCGAAGCCGATGACGTGACCCTGACCGAACGGCTGGTGCATCAGGAACGCCTTCTGCACCAGGATGTCCTGCGCCTCGGGCCAGATCAATCCCGATGCGATCAACTTGTCCGTGGTGCCGTAGATACCGACGTTGCGGCCGCTGTTCAGCTTGAGTGGCGCGAACACGCGGTTGCCTTCGATCAGCACTTGCGTCTCCGCGTCACTGCCGGCGGTCAGCCAGTGATTGGTGTCGAGCGTGACGCGCAGGATGGCGCCGGGCTGCGAGGCCGGTCGCTCGCGATCGGGCTGGATCGCCTTGTCGTAATCAAACGCCTCGCCCGCCTTCGGCGCCGCCGCACCAGCCCCACCCGCCGCACCTGACGGCGGCGGCACATCCGGCTTGCCGTCCTTGAGCAGGCCAGTCGTATCCAACAGCCCGACGCTCGCGCCGGTTGCCCATCGCGTCGCTTCCGCGATCGTGACCAGTGTCCCGCCACTGCGCAGCCAGTCCTTCACGCGATTGAGCACGGCATCGTTGATGGTGCCGGCGAAGTTGCCGGACGGCATCACGATCACGTCGTAGTCGTTGAGGTTGGCGCGGGCGAGCGAGCTGGTGCGCACGGCCGTGACGCTCTGGCCGAAGCGGCGCTCGAGCACGTATCGGGTCCAGCCAGCCGACAGCGTGTTGGTCGGCGTGTCCCACACCAACAGTACCTTCGGTGTCTTCAGCGCCTGGACATCGTTACTGCCGAGCGAGGTGCCATCATCGACCCATGATGAGTCAATCGGCACGATCTCCACGCTGTGGCGCGCGGCCAGGGCGGCCAGCTTCGCATTGAGATCCGCGGGATTCTCCACTGTGCGGATAAACGCAGTGCCAATCGAATAGCGACGGCCGTTGTGGGTAAACGCGCCGCCGACGCTGCGAATTCGAATGCCCTGTTTGAGGGCATCGGCCGATAATGCGACGGCGCCCGCTCCCCAGGGTATCAGGTAGCCGACCCTGGCGGCGGCAATGGTGCGCGCCGGCATCGGCGCGTCGTACTGCGACGGCACCGGCGTCGCCTTGACACTGACCGCCGTGGCGCTGGTGACCATCTCGACATCGAACAGCATCGGCAGGTTCCAGGCCGTGATGTCGTAGATCTGATCGCTCAGGCGCATCTGGCGGCGCTCCTGCTGACGACGAACAAACTCGGCCGGCATGTCGGTCTTCGCATCTAGCAGGTTGCGCAGCAGGCGCGCCGTTGGCTGCGCGTTCGAGACGATGTAGGTGCCGACGGGCAAGGTGCGGGCGGCTAACTTGATCGGTTCGTCGGCGCGGCGCACGTCAATGCCTTGCGTGGCCAGATTGCGCGCCAACAGATCAGTGCGCGAGGGATCGTGGCCCGGCACGAGCAAGTACTCGCGAATCGGGCCCTGCTCACCTTCCGCGATCGCGCTGCGGCGGTAGTCGAGGTAGTCGCGCATCAGCCGCTCGCGATTGCGCGCCGCCGTGATCGCCGTGGTGATGGCGGCGGTGAAGTGATGCATCACGCCGTCGCGATAGGTCAGGGTGTCGCCGTCGCTGCGCGCAAACGTCAGGCCTCGCGCCGACGCCTGCTCATAGGTCATGCCGATCGAGCCCTGGAAGGTCGGCCACGAGTCGCCGTAGCCGGGATAGAACGCGTCATAGACCTCGCGGATGTAATAGGCCCAGCCGCGCTCGTCGAAGCGAGCGCCGTTGGCGCGGCCGATCAGCTCCCACGCCGCGATTTGGCTCTTGGTGATGTGCGGGTTCAGCGGATCCGCGGGTGGCGCGAAGTAATAGGCGTTGTCGCCGCCCTGCTCGTGCAAGTCAACGGTGACCTGCGGCACGTACTCCAGGCCAACCTTGATGCGGCCGCGGGTCTCGGGCTGCGACTGCGCAAACCAGTCGCGGTTCATATCAAAGTTGTAGTGGTTGACACGGCCACTGGGCCACGGCTCGTCGTGCTCGGCCGCATACGGCGCCGAGTCGGGCGCGGCGGCCCGGCCGTGCAAATTCTGGAACACGAACCGCGCCCGACCGTCGGGGTTCTGCATCGGATCGATCAGCACCAGGGCGTCGCGCGTGACCGCGTCCACACCGGCATCGCCCTGCGATGCCAGCAGGTGGTACGCCTCGGCCAGCGCCGCGTCCGCGGAGGAGATCTCGTTGCCGTGGACTCCATGCAACAGCCAGACAACGACCGGCAGCTCGCGAGCGAGGCGGTCGCCGTCAGCAGCCGAGACACTGCGGGGATCGGCAAAGCGCCGCAGGTCAGCCTTGACTTGGTCCAGTTTCGCGATGCGGTCGGCGCTGCCAACCACCAGCAGCCAGAGCGGCCGTCCTTCCCAGGACTTCGCGTATTCGATCAGGCGCGTGCGCATGGGCGCGGCCTTCTGCAGCGCCTGCAGATACTGCGCGATGCCTTCGGGCGGCGTGATGACCTCGCCGTGATCGTGGCCGAGGACCTGCTTGATGGTGGGGATGGCCGGGTCATACTTCGCCCCGGGCCACAGGAGTGGTTCCTGCGCGAGCACCGACGTTGGCCACCGAGGACTCAGAACACACAGAGCAACAACAATCAGAACAACACGCCTGCTCATTTGTCGAAATACTCCACAAGTCGTTGCGCAAACCGGCCGATGCGATCTTCTGCCTCGCCGTAGTGACCGGTAATCGCGTTACCGAGGAACGACACGACGATCGGCCCGGAACGGGCGTAAATGATGCCGACGTCGTTGGCCAGCACCGGCGGAAAGTCGCCGGTCTTGTGGGCGATGGATACCGAGAGGTAGTGATTCAAGCGGCGCTGCCCGGCCTGCTGGGCGCCCAGCATCCGCAGCATCGCATCGCAACTGGCCGGCGAGGCCATGGTCTTCTTCTCGATCGCCTCGAGCATCTGGCCGGTGGCGCGCGCGCTGATCTCGCCCAGCCAGTAGGCGCGATCGCTGTTGGTCTTGCCGTTGCGATCATCCGTTGGCGTCAGGGCGTTATACTTCGCGAACAGCTCACCGGTGGTCTGCACCAACCGCAGGCCGCCGCCAGACCCGGAGCCGGTCGCAGGGGCATAACCCCTGTCGCTGAGCCACGCATTGACCTTCGCCACACCGCCCACTTTCGCAATCGACAGGTCGGTCGCCGTATTGTCGCTGGTGATGACCATCTGCAGCAGGACGTCGCGGAAGGTCGGCTGCAGGCCGGTGTCGTGGTAGCGGAAAATGCCGGAGCCGCCGCGGAGGTCGTCTTGCGTGATGGTGATGCGCTCGTCGAGCTTGAGCTGGCCGCGGTCGGCCATCTGGAACGCCAACACCAGCACCGGCAGCTTGATCACGCTGGCGCTGTTGAACAGCTCGGTGTCCTGGATCCCGGCGGATTCACCGCTGGTGAGGTGCTTGACCCAGATGCCGGCGTGGCCAGGGAACTCCGCTACGGTGCGCGCAAGGAACACCTGCAGGGGCGACGGCTGCGCGGCGGCCGGAAGCGCGGCCAGGCTGATCACCAGCATCAAGACGACGAATTTCATGGGCCTAGCTTATTGCAAAAGTCCTGACCCTCTACACTCCGTACTTCTCGGCATCCCACAGCAACCCGAGTTCTGTCGGCGGTGCCATGTAACCGGCGAGCGCCGAGGCCGCAACCACCGACGGCGACGCCAGGTAGCCTTCACCGCCGAGGCCCATGCGGTTCTGCCAGTTGCGATTGAACGAGGTGATGGCGCGCTGGCCCTGCTCGAGGGCATCGCTGCCCTGCCCGAAGCACGGCCCGCACCACGACGCGCGGATCTGGCCGCCCACGCCGCGAAACACATCAGCAATGGATTCACCACCGAGCCGTGGATCCGGGCGCTCGATCAGCCGCTTGACGCCGCCGGAGCCAGGAAACACCACCAGCTCCTTCTGCACCTTCGTCAGCCCCGTCGCGCGCGCGGCCACCAGCACCAGCGCCGCCGACAGCAGGTCGCCGTAGCTGCCGTTGGTGCACGAGCCGATCATCGCCTTGTCGAACTCGATGCGCTCGCGCGCGACCTCCTCGGCCGGGAACGCGTTGCCGGGGCTAAACGGCTTGGCGATCATCGGCGTGATCTCGTTCAGCACCAGCTCTTCATCGATCTCGAACGTCGCATCGGGGCCGCAACCAAACTGTGGATAGGGCAGCTCGTTGATCCCCTTGGCGCGATACCACGCCGCGGTGATGTGGTCCGGCGCGAAGACGCCGTTTAGCGCCTCAGCTTCCGCCATCATATTGGCGATGGTGTTGCGAAACGCGATCGGCAGTTGCTGGTCGGCATCCACCAGCTCCACCGACATGCCCTGCGACTGCGTGGCGCCCCAGCGGCGCAGCAACTCCAGCACGATGTCCTTGCCGGTCACCCACGGACTGAGCGTGCCGCGGAAGGTGACCCGGCGCTCCCTGGCCATGGTGAAGTAGATGTAGCCGGTCGACCAGCCGAAGCCGAGCGTGGTCGAGCCCACACCCATGCCGACCGCGCCGTAGGCACCGTAGGCACGGCTGTGCGAGTCGGCGCCGGGAATGAACTGGCCCGGCAACACCAGGCCTTGCTCGGGGAAATAGAAATGAAAGATGCCGTCGCCGGGCGTGGCGTAGTACGGCTTCTCGATGTCGTGGAACGCCGCAAACTGCCGCCCAATCCCGGTCTGCTTGTCGTCATCTGCCTTGCCGGTGAAGACAAAGTGATCGTTGGCCACCGCGGCCTGGCGCGGCAGAATCGCATTACCGCCGGTGATCTGGTTGAAGGTGTGGATGGCGAACGGCGCCGTGCCGTCGGATGCGGGTAGCAGGTCGGCATAGACGCGCAGGGTCGCGCCCGGTGCAACCTCGGCGTCTTTGTCAACGCGATGCGCCCACACGATCTGCGCCGTCGTCGACATGGTGCGCGCGAGCTTCGCGTCGGGGAAGATCACCTCGGGCTTGCGCTCGACCGACGAGCGGAACTCGCGCCGGCCGACCGCGAAGATGCCGCCGCTCTGGCGAATCTCGTCTTCCTTCGGGCTGAGCGGCACGGGCGCGTAAGCCTTGCCCTGCGTCACGTTGACGATCTGCCGCGACCCGGTTTCGAACGTGAACTGGTCGCCGTCCTTCGCATCGGCCACGGCCTCGGGACTCTGCACCACGTGCAGGCCCAGGTTGAACGAGTTGCGGCGGAAGATGTCGCCCATGTTGTGGCCGCAGATGATCACCATCTCCAGGCCCACTTCTTCGGCGATCGCCTTGAGGCCGGCCGGCGACATCTCGCGCGAACTGCCGATGGCGAAGCGATCGCCGGCAATCACGAACGTCTCACCTCGATGCACGCGGGCGCGGAAATCAGCCATCAGGTAGCGGAAGGATCCGGCCTTCCACCGCTCGTCGAGCGTCGCCAAGCTTTCCGACACGCAATCGGCGGCCGGCGTGATCTGGTCGGTGTCGATGGCATCGCGTTTCTTGCCCGGGTTCTTCGGATCCCACATGATCAGGGCTGTGCCGCGAAGACTCCGGCTGGCGTCGGTGCCGGTGAGATCGGGCGGACGCGGATTAGGCAAGGTGTTAAGGGTGACGCCGGGCTTCATGATGGCGGTCTTCGCGATCTGCATAACGGCTCGATTGTAGCTTGCCGGGATCCGGGATCCGGGATCCGGGCATACAATGCCGCCCATGCGTTACACCACATTTGCCCTGACCTTTGCCCTCGCTGCCCTGTCGGTGGTCACGCCGACCGCGCAGGAGAAGATCGACAAAGACATCCAGTGGAAGATTCGCCGTGAAGCCACCGACAACTCCCAGATTCTTCGAACGCTCCATTTCCTGACCGACGTGTATGGTCCGCGACTGACTGGTTCACCAAACCTGAAGGCGGCGCAGGACTGGGTGGTGAAGGAAACCACCGCGTGGGGCCTGAACAACGCGCACCTCGAGCCGTGGTCGTTCGGCCATCCGGGTTGGGTGAACGAGAAGCTCTCGGTGCACGTCACCGCGCCCGTGAAGGATTCACTGGTCACCGAAGCGCTGGCGTGGACGCCAGGTACCAACGGCCCGGTTACCGCGCAGGCGGTGCAGTTGATCGTGCCGAACCAGCCGACCAAAGAGGTGCTGACCAAGTTCTTCGCCGACAACGCCGCGAAGGTGAAGGGCAAGTTCGTGCTGGTCGGCGCGGCCACCCAGGTGCGCGTCACGATTCTCACGCCGCAAAAGCGTCGCGAGGACAACGACGTCCGCGCACAGTACGACGGTACCGCGCCCGCCGGCGGCGGCTTCCCCGGCGGCGGTCCTCCCGCGCCTCCCAACCCCAACGTTGTTCCCGCCGGACAGGTCGCCGAACAGGTGGACCAGTTCCTGGTCACCGCCGGCGCCGCCGGCCGCGTCAACGACGCCGGCCGCGAGCACGGCCAGATCCGCGCCTTCAACAACCGCACGTTTGATCTGAGCAAGGCGGTTCCCACCGTCGTAATGCGCAATGAGGACTACGGCCGCCTGTCGCGCATCATGGCCGATGGCACCCCCGTCGAACTAGAGATGAACATCCTCAACAAGAGCTATCCCGAGGGCGCGACCGCCTACAACGTGATTGCGGAAATTCCCGGTACTGACAAAGCACAAGAAGTGGTGATGCTCGGCGGCCACATCGACTCGTGGCACTCGGCCACTGGCGCCACCGACAACGCCATTGGCTGCGCGACCATGCTCGAAGCCATCCGTATTCTGCACGCCCTTGGCGTGAAGCCCCGCCGCACGATTCGCGTGGCGCTGTGGAGCGGTGAGGAGCAGGGCCTGCTCGGCTCGCAGGCGTATGTGAAGGAACACTTCGGCATGGTCGAGAACCCGAAGCCCGGGCACGCCAACTTCGCCGGCTACTTCAACATCGATGGCGGCACGGGTCGCGCGCGCGGCATGTCGGTGTTTGGTCCCGCCGAGGCCGCTGCGATCCTGAGCGGCGCCACCAAGTCGTTCGCCGACAACGGCTTCTTCGGCGTCAGCGCCACGCAGAGCCGTCGCCGTGGCGGCACCGACTCGACCTCGTTCAACGAAGCGGGCCTGCCCGGCATTGGCGTCGCGCAGGATCCGATTGAATACAACTCACACACCTGGCACACCAACCTCGACACCTTCGAGCGCGTCATCGAAGACGATGCGCAGCAGTCGGCGATGGTGATTGCGGCAGCGGTCTACCACCTGGCGATGAGAGATCAGCTGCTGCCGCGGCTGCCGAAGGACAAGATGCCGGCGCTGCCTACCCCGTAAGTCAATAGCCCGTGCGTGCTCACCTTCGCTCAGAACTGTTTCCCATGCTCCGCCTGGCCGTCCCGGTGGTGATGGCGGAACTCGGCTGGATGACCATGGGCGTGGTCGACACGCTGATGGTGGGACCGCTCGGACCCGAGGCGATCAGCGCCGTTGGCGTCGGCGCCGCCATGCACATTGCCTTCGCGGTCTTCGGGATGGGCGTGTTGCTCGGCCTCGACACGCTGGTGTCGCAGGCTTACGGCGCCGGCGATATCCGCGACTGTCATCGCTGGCTGTTTGATGGCCTCACGCTGGCGGTGCTCATGACCGTGCCCATCATGGCGATGTGCCTGCTGTTGGCAGACGCCATCCCGGTGCTTGGTTTCCATGCCGCGGTGACGCCACTGCTGCAGTCGTACTTCTCCGTCTTGATCTGGAGCACGCCGTTCCTGCTTGCTTACGCCGCGTGCCGGCGCTACCTGCAGGGGATGCACCTGGTGACGCCGGTGATGGTCGCCCTGGTCACGGCGAATCTGCTCAACGCCGCCATGAACTGGCTGCTGGTCTACGGCAACCTGGGATTCCCGAGACTGGGCGTGCCCGGTTCCGCGTGGGCCACGCTGATCGCGCGCCTCTACATGTTTGGCGCGCTGGTCGTGGCGATCTGGTGGGCCACTTCTGCCACCCGAACCGCATCCGCGGGGGCCACGGCAGATCCGTTCTGGCCAAGCCAGTGGTTCGACCGCGCCCGCCTGGCTGAACTGCTTCGCCTCGGACTCCCGGCTGCATCGCAGATGCTCGCAGAAGTGGGAGTCTTCGCGCTGGCCACAGCGTTAGCCGGCACGCTCGATCCCATCTCCAGCGCCTCGCATCAGATCGCGCTCAACCTCGCCGGCATCGCCTTCATGATTCCACTCGGCATGGGCTCGGCTGGCGCCGTGCGCGTCGGACACGCGGTGGGCGCCGGTGACCGGGCACGGGCCGCGGCCGCCGGTTGGACCGCGATTATGCTCAGCGCCGCCTTCATGCTCGCCTCCGGCGCGGTGTTCGTGGCCATGCCGCAGACGCTGATCGGCTGGTTCAGCAGCGACCCGGCGGTGCTCACCCTCGGCACGTCACTGCTCTACCTCGCCGCTATCTTCCAGATGTTCGATGGCATTCAGGGCGTGACCACCGGCACCCTGCGCGGCATCGGCGATACGCGGACGCCGATGGTCGTCAACCTCGTCGCGCACTGGTTGCTCGGGCTGCCGGTCAGCTACACGCTCTGCTTCATCGTCGGATGGGGCGTGTGGGGATTATGGGTCGGCCTGTCGCTCGGCCTGATCGTCACCGGAGTCATTCTGCTGTGGGCGTGGGCCTTGAAGATCAAGCAGCAGACGCGTGTCATCCAAGTCCCAAGCCTCAAGCCCCAAGCCCTATGATCTGCGACGCGCACGTCCATTTCTTCTCGCCGGGCTTCTTCGCCGCGCTAAAGGCCGATCGCGCGGCCGTCGCAGCGCTCGGCTGCGAGTTTCCGGACTCGGTCGAGTCGCTGGCCGATCGCTGGGTAGGAGAGCTCGACGCTAACGGCGTCGTTCGCTCGGCGCTGATGGCCAGCCTGCCCGCCGACGCCGATTCGGTGGCCACGGCGGTGGCACGCCATCCCTCGCGCTTCGTCGGGTTCTTCATGCTCGACCCCACTCGCGATGATGCCATCGCGTACGCCACGCGCGCGCTGGACGCCGGCCTTCGGACCATTTGCCTGTTTCCCGCCATGCATCGCTACCAGTTGCACGACGAACGCGTGACGACGGTGTTTGAGCTGGCTGCCACCCGGCCCGGCACAGCCGTGTTTGCGCACTGTGGTGTGCTGTCGGTCGGCATCCGCAAGAAGCTGGGACTGCCCAGTCGGTTCGACATCCGCTTCGGCAACCCGCTCGACCTCCACGGCATGGCGCTCAGGTTCCCGCAGGTGCCGATCGTCATCCCGCACTTCGGCGCCGGCATGTTGCGCGAGGCGTTGATGGTGGCCAGCCTCTGTCCCAACGTGCTGCTCGATACCTCCAGTTCGAATTCCTGGATCAAGCAGACGCCGGGCTTGACGCTCGAACAGGTCTTTCGCACCGCGCTGGAGGTCGTCAGCGCTGAGCGATTGCTGTTCGGGACCGACTCTTCGTTCTTTCCGCGTGGCTGGAATCGGGCGATCTGCGCGCAGCAGCAGGCGGCGCTCGATGGTCTCGGCGTGCCGACCGGCGACCAGGAGATGATCTTCGCCGGCAACTTTCAGCGGCTGTTTCGGCTGGGTTGTCGGCAAGGAGCCGGTCGTGCTGATTGAGTTTGACTTCGAAGGCGACGCGGTGGCTAAACTCGGCATGCTGGCCACGCCCGAGCACTGATATGAAAAGACTGATTCTCGTCCTGGCTCTTGTCCTGGCGTCGGCCTTGCCGGCGCACGCGACCTTCTCAATCATCGGCATTGATCCGGTCACAGGCGATCTCGGCATTGCGGTGGCCTCGCGCTACTTTGCCGTCGGCGCCGTGGTGCCGTGGGCGGATGCCGGCGTCGGCGCCGTCGCGACCCAGGCCGGCGTGAACGTGGGCTACGGCCCGCGCGCGCTGGAGTTACTGCGCCAGAGACTCACGGCACAGCAGGTCATGGACAAGCTGTTCGCCGAAGACGCCTTCCCCGGCAAGGACGGCCGTCAGTTAGCCATTGTCGATGCCAAGGGCAACATCGCGGTGTTTACCGGCGATGCCGCGCAGCAGTGGCGCGGTCACACCAAGGGCAAGACGTGGTCGGCGCAGGGCAACATTCTCGTCGGCCAGCACGTGGTCGAGGCCATGGGCCGCGCGTTTGATGCGACCAACGACGAACTCGCCGAGAAGCTGTATGCGGCACTCAAGGCTGGTGACGACGCCGGCGGCGACAGCCGTGGCCGTCAGTCGGCATCGATCCTCGTCGTGCGCAAGGCCGGTGGCCGCAACACCAACAACGACCGCTATGTGTTCGTGAACGTGGACGATCACCTGGATCCATTGGGGGAACTGCGGCGCCTGATGAACCTGCAGATGACCATCAACCACGGTGGCGCGCTCAATCGCGCCATGAGCGCGAGCGATTTCGCGAAGGCGCTGGCGTCGGCCGAGAAACTGGTGAGCTATTCGCCGCTCGACCCGGCCGTCCACCTGCGCACCGGGTTCATTGCCTATCTCGCCGGCCATCGCGACCGCGCGACCGCGGCCTTCAGCCGCGCGAAGCAGCTGACCCTGCCGACGCAGTTCAAGACCCTGTGGGATGGCCAGTCATCGCGGACCCCGGCGTTTGCCAGGGTCCTCGAGGACAAAGCATTCGTGGCGACCATCCTCCCCGCGCAGTAACCAGCCATGCGTACGCTCACCGCACTGACCGTTGCCGTCGCGATCGCCCTGGTTGCGACAACACCCGTGGCCTCGCGGCAGTTCCGCTCGGGCACGGCGCTGGTGCTGGTGGATGTCGTGGCGACGCAGGCCGACGGCAACCTGAACCGCAACCTGAAGCGCGACGACTTCCTGATCTTCGAAGACGGCAAGCCACAGGAGGTCAAGCAATTCCAGGTCGTGGATCTCGAAAGCATCGCCGCCGAAGCCATCGATCCGCCGGGCGTGTTCAGCAACCGCGCGGAACCCGGCGCCGTGTTCGCGCTGGTGCTCGACGACATGAATGTCGATTCGAAGCACACCGCGCTGATGCAACAGACGGCCCGGAAGTTTGTCGACGAGCAGGTCCGGAGTGGCGACTACCTCGGCGTAATGCGCACCGGCGTCAATTCGCCGCTGCTGCTCACCACCGATCGCGATCTGGTGCGTCCGATGATCGCGCAAACGATGGGACGGCGCGACACCAACGACGTGAGCAGCCTGACCGGCGCCGCCGGCGACACGCTGCCGACGCAGACCCTCAACACCTCACAGATGCCCGACTTCGGCGCGCTCGGGTTGTTCGATCAATCGCCCTCCACGCGTATTCGGGCCGAGCAGAGCCTGGTGATGCTGCAGCGCGTGGTCGAGTACCTCGCACCTATCCCGGCGCGACGCAAGGCCGTGTTGCTGTTCAGCCAGGGCATCGCCTTCGACCTCGAGCCGTTCGCCGCCGACAGCAACTCGCGTAGTTTCGACACCATGCGCCGGCTGCTGGCCGCCGCCCGCGAGGGCAACGTCGCGGTCTACACCATTGACCCAAGGGGATTGCCGGGGTCGCAGGACCCGGTGACCGGAGCCACGCCGGTGCCGGTCACTCGCGACGCCGGTGTCGATACGCTCCGCGACCTGGCCACCGCCACTGGCGGTCGTGCCGTCGTCAGCACCAACGAGATGGCCGGCGCCTTCAATCGCATTGCGAGGGAGAACCGGTTCTATTACCTGATCGGCTACGAGCCGTCCGACCTCGGCACTTCAAAGACGCGTGCCCGGCAGATCGAAGTCAGGACGCGCGCCCCGGGCACGACGCTGCTGCATCGCCGCGCCTATGCGCCGGCGGCGGCGACGGCCGTCGCGGCAGTGGTGAACCGGACGCCGATCGCCTCGCCGCTGCCGGTATCGGAGCTGTTGATTTCGATGGCACCGGTCGTGTTTCCCGATCCCTCTGGTGGTGCGTCGCTGGCCGTGCCGTTTGAGATCGGCGGCAACCTGCCCGGCAACGACACGGTGAAGTACACGCTGGTGGCGGTTGACGGCCGTGGCCTGTCAACGAGCCCCATGACCGGCAAGGTGAAGGTGTCGGACGGTTCAGCGAAGGGGATGGTGCGCCAGAAGCTGGCGCCCGGCCGCTATCAACTGCGGCTGCAGGCCGAGATCGAGGGCCGTGGTATTGGCGTCGCGCTGGCCAATGTGTTGATGCTCGAGCCCAATACCGAAGCGCCGGTGTGTGGCGGCTTCATGCTGTTGCAGCCCGAGGGCGGCACGCCGCGACCGAATGTCACGCGCTTCCTCGACCCCGACCGGCCGGTGATGGTAGCGATGGTCTTGTCCGCGCGCAACCTGGCCAACACGACGCTCGCGCTGGTCGTGCGCCGGCCGGGTGGTGCGCAGGAAGCCGAATTGCCACTGGGACGTCCGCAACGGGTCGGCACTGGCCTGTGGCGGATCGAATCGGGCATTCCGGCGAAGACCTTTGCCGGTGACGCGGAACTGATCCTGCTCGCCAACGAGCAGCCGGTTCCCGGGTGCCGCAACGAACTGTCGTTTGAGTGACACTGCCATGTGTCTGAGACCTGGTTCGTGGATCGTCGTTGCCCTGATTGCACTGACCTCGCTCGGCCTCGCTCATAACTACGCGGCGACGCAGCCGCCGCGCCTACTTCGCGCGCGCCATTCCCCACTCGACGGTCGTGCCCATGGCACCGGCGACGCCGGCAATCTTGTCGCCCGCCAGCTTGCCCTTCATTTCGTAGGTCATCTTGCCGTCACGGTCGATGGTGAAGCTGATGCTGTCGCCCTCGATGGTGCCGTTCTGGATCGGCCAGGTGCGGCCGCCACCCATGTCGAACTGGCCCGTGAGCTTGGTACCCTCGGCCTTTAGTTCGACTTGAGCCGTCACCGAGCCCATCGGGCTGGACATCTCAAACGCCCATTTGCCATCGAGGCCCGATTGGGCCGATGTGACGACCGACGCCGCGACGAGAAACGCTGTCAGTAGGTATCGCATGTCAATGCTCCAATTCGCTAAGACGCTGGACTTCAGCCGCGGGATCCGCGTCATCCCTTCGGCACCGGCTTGACCGCCGGGAACAAGGCGCCGGCGCCCACCATGTCCTTCACCAGCCCCGGTACCTTGGCGACCACGGCGTTGGCCTGATCGATCAGCCCGGGCAGCGCCGCTTTCGTCTCGCGGATCTGCATCAACTGCGTGTTGGTCGGCAGCGTCGTCGCCGACATCACCGCGCCTTTCAACTGGCCGATGCGGCCACGAACGTTCTCGGTATTGCCGCCTCCGCCACCGCCACCAAATCCCTGCTGGCCAAGGCCCAACCGGCGGCGCACTGCTTCGAATTCTTTCACCACCGCGTCAAGCTGCTGCTTGACGTTTGGCGACAGCGTGACGCCGCGCGTCTGCTGCTGCAACACGCCGACCTGCGCGAACGCGTTCTGCACCATCTCGGCGACGTCGTTGGCCTTCGCCTGCAGTTCATGCAAATCCTTCGCGGTGTCGTGCCAGATCTTGCGATCGGCATCGGTGATCTGAATCTGGGGATCACCCTTCACGGTGACGTCGATGGTCTGCGCGTCGCGGCCATTCAGGTTCAGGGTTGCCTTGTAGGTGCCCGGCAACACGTACGGCCCGTTGTTGCCGCCACCGCCGAACCCACCGCCACCCGCCCCACCCGCCCCAGGAGGAGGAGGCAATGGACGGAGCGGCTGAACGCGCAGGTCCCACTTCAGGAGGTTGAGACCGGCCTTGTTGCGCTCGCGCGTCGCCTCACCCGTCAGTTCGCGAACCACGGTGCCGCTGCCATCCTTGATGACGACCTTAACGTCCTTCGCCTCGGCTTTCAGGCGATACGCGATGGTGGCGCCCGCTACCGGGTTCTGACCCAGGAACAGGCGGTCGCCCTCGAAGCCCTTCATCTGATCGTTGGCCCCGTTCATGATCGTGGCCCCCTCGCTCTCGAACACCAACGAGTCTTCGCCTTCAGACTTTGCCCACTGCTGAATCGGCGACACGTCGTCCAGAATCCAGATGCCGCGGGCATGCGTCGCCAGGATCAGATCGTTGTCGCGCGGGTGCTGCTTGATCTCGTAGATCGGCATGGTCGGCAGGTTGGCCTTGATGCGCGTCCACGCCCCGCCGCGATTGAGCGACACCCACAGACCGGTCTCGGTGCCGAGATACAGCACGTCTGGATTCCTGCGGTCCTCGGCCAACCCGCGCGCGACCTCGCCCTTGGGCAGGTTGGCGGCCAGCGACTTCCACGTCGCGCCGAAGTCGGTGGTCGCGAACACGTAGGTGTTGTAGTCGCCACCGCGATGACCATCGAACGCGACATAGGCAGTGCCCGCTGCCACCCGCGAGGGGAGCACGTCGGCGACATACGTGAACTTGGGCACACCGGTCATCTTCGCCGTGGCGTTGGTCCAGGTCTTGCCTGCATCCTGCGTCACGCTGACAATCCCATCGTCGCTGCCCACCCACACCACGCCCTGTTTCGCCGCGGATTCCTCGAGCGTCACGATGTTGCCGAACGAGCCGACGCCGTCGTTCTTGGCAATGCGGACGTCCTTGCCGGCGACGCCCATGATCGAGAGGGCCTCGCGATCGGTGTTGGTCGTCAGGTCGGGGCTGATCGGTTGATACGAACGGCCGCGATCGGTCGACTTCAACACCATGTTGGCGCCGATGTAGATGGTGGCGGGATCGAACGGCGACAACTGCATGGCGGTGTCCCAGTTGAAGCGGTAGACACCGGAGGTGTCGCCGGGCTTCTGCTCGGCCGGTTCGGGCCGAACCACCTGGCGTTCGTTGGTGGTGCGGTCGATTCGGCTCATGCGGCCATCCTGCGACTCGGCATAGACAATGCGCGAGTCGGTCGGATCCATGAGGGGCTGGAAGCCGTCGCCACCGTTCACGACATACCAGTCGTCGTTGATGATGCCGCTGTTGGTGCGAACGGCGCTCGGCCCGCACCAGGTGTTGTTGTCTTGCAAGCCGGTGCAGACGTGATACGGCGTCTGCAGGTCGAACTCGACGTGATACGACTGCGCGCCCAGCAGGTTCGGCATCCACACCCAGGTCGCCGAGCGGTCATGCGAGATGCTCACGCCGCCGTCGTTGCCAATCACCAGATGTTTCGGGTTCGCCGGATTGATCCACATGGCGTGATGGTCGACGTGAATGCGCTCCGCACCATCGCCGCGGAAGGTGCGTCCCCCGTCATCTGAGATATGCAGCGACACCCCCAGCACGTAGATCCGCGAATCGGTCTGAGGGTCGACGCGAATCTGGCTGAAGTACATCGGCCGGGGATTGGTGTCGCTCATCTTGCGCCAGCTCGCGCCGGCGTCGTCAGTGCGGTAGACACCGTTGTGGTCGGGAATCTCGGCCACCGCGTAGAGCACGTTGGGGTTGGCGCGATAGATGGCCAGGCCAATGCGGCCCTTGGGGCCGGCCGGTAAGCCGGTCTCAATGCGCGCCCAGGTCTGGCCGGCATCGGTCGACTTCCAGATGCCGCTGCCGGCGCCACCACCGTTCATGCCCCACTGCTGACGCCGGCGCTGGTAGGTCGCGGCATACAGCGTCTTGTTGTTCTGCGGATCCATCACCAGGTCGGTCGCGCCGGTGTCATCGTCGACGTGCAGCGATCGCGTCCAGGTCAGGCCGCCATCCGTGGTCTTGTAGACGCCACGCTCACCGCCGGGTCCCCACAGATCGCCAGGCGACGCGACGTAGACGACGTTGAAATCGACCGGATCGACGATGATGCGGGCCACCTGCTTGCTGGCGCGCAAGCCCATGTTCTTCCAGCTGCGACCGCCGTCGGCAGACTTGTAAACACCGTCGCCCCATGAGGAGCTCTGGCGATTGTTGGCCTCGCCGGTTCCCACCCACACCAGGTTGGGATCGGTCTGGGCGATGGCAATCGCGCCAATCGAGCCGGTGCCTTCGTTGTCGAACACCGGTTGAAAGGTGGTCCCGGCGTTGGTGGTCTTGTAAACACCCGAGGTCGCCATGGCGACGTAAAACGTCGCCGGATCGCTTTCGAGCACAGCCAGGTCATCGACGCGGCCCGACGGCGTGGCCGGACCGATCGATCGGAAATACAGGCGATCGAGCGGGCCGGAGCCAGCCGAGTTGGCCGTGGTCAGAGGCGTGACCGGCGGCGACGCCTGCGCGACGAGCGCAACGGTGGCGAAACACAACGCGAGCGAAGCAAGAGCAAGTCGAATCCGTGTCATCGCAGTCCCTGATCCCTGATTCCTGATTACTTCCCCGTGACCTCGTCGTAGCAGATGCCGAGCACGAAGGCGAGGGTCAGGCGCGCGTTGGGCGAGACGTTGTCCTCAAAGCCCTTGAGCGCCGCGAGCTTCTGGACCTCTTCCTTCGACTGGCCCGCCTTGGCGCCGGCGCGTGCGTGTTCCAGCACCGCGGTCAGGTAGTTGCGGAAGTGCAGCACCTCGGCCTTGGTGTTGCGAACCGCGTTGTCCTTGGCGTGGCCGGCGATGAAGATGGTGTCGTTCGAGGCCCGGCTGGACACCGCCTCGAGCACCTTGATCCAGTTGTCGACGCGAGCGCCTTGCGCGCGGTCGATGTTCGGGTGCGCGCGATTGAACAGCAGGTCACCCATGTGCATCACGTTGGCGCGCTGGAAGTGGTAGACCGCATCGCCACCGGTGTGGCCGGGACCGAAGTGGCGGCCTTCGATCGTCTCGTCGCCGAACTTCTCGGTCCAGGGGTCGGTGAAGGTGGCCGTCGCGTAGGCCTGCTGGTCGACCGTCTTGGCCTCTTCGGTCACGGCCTTGTGCGACTTCAGGCAGTTGGCGTGAGCGATGATCTTGCTGACGCCGTAAGCCTTGTTGCCACCCGTGTGATCACCGTGGTGGTGGGTGTTGAGCAGCATCGCGATGCCCTTGGGCGCGCGCTGTTTCAGGCCCGCCACGCAGATCTCGGCGGTGTTCATGAACTGGCTGTCGACGGCAACTGCGCCGTCGCCGTTCACGAGATAGCCAATCGTGCCGCCGGTGCCGATGAACATGCCGACGCCGCGCCGCAACTCGGTGAACGAGGTCACCGGCGGCGCTGCCGCGGGCTGCTGAAACGCGAATGCGTCTGGGGCCAGCGCGAGACCGGCGACACCAACGGACGTAGTCGAGATAAAGGCTCTGCGGTTCATTACTTTCCTCCAAACAGGTAATCGAGTGCGAGGTTGGTCATCACCTTGACGCCGATCGGTAACGCCGACTCGTCGGCAAAAAACAGCGGTGAGTGATTCTGTGCCACTTTCGTGTAGTCCTGGCCACGTGGAGTCACGCCCAGGAACACGAACAGGCCGGGCACCTTTTGCTGGAAGAACGAGAAGTCTTCCGCCGTCCCCGTGAGCGGCCCCAGGCGGACGTTGTCGGCGCCGACCGCGCGCCGCAGCGTCGGCAGCATCCGTTCGGTCAACGCCGGATCGTTGATGGTCGACGGATAGGCCGTGCCCATCCCGATCTCGACCGTCGCGGTCGCCCCGGCGGCCTCGGCGTAGTGGGTCGCGATGGCGCGAATGCGCTCGTGAATGCTCTTGCGGACATCCTCGTTGAAGGCGCGAATGGTGCCTTCGAGTTCGACCAACTCCGGGACGATATTCGAGCGATTGCCGCCGCTGAATCGGCCCACCGTCACGACGGCCGGCGCCTCGGTGATATTCACCGTGCGGCTGATGATGGTCTGCAGCCCCATGACCACTTGCGAACCGATCACGATCGGATCGATGCCGCCCCACGGCACCGCGCCGTGCGTCTGGCGACCCTTGATCCGGATCAGGAATGTGTCAGCACTCGCCATGAGGGGGCCGGAGCGATAGACGATCTGGCCGGCAGGAAACGGAAAGACGTGGAGCCCGAAGATGGCGTCGACCTTCGGATTCTCGAGCACGCTCTCCTTGATCATCTGCTCGGCGCCGCCGGTCTCTCCGGGCGGTGGCCCCTCTTCAGCGGGCTGGAAGATCACTTTCACGGTGCCGGGCAGGCGGTCCTTCATCCGCGCCAGTGCGGTGGCGGTGCCCAGCAGGATGGCCATGTGATTGTCGTGGCCGCAGGCGTGCATCACGCCCACGTCCTGTCCGTTCCACTTCGCCTTGGCGGTGCTCTTGAAGGGCAGGTCGCCCTGCTCGGCGACCGGCAGCCCATCCATGTCCGAGCGCAGCGCGACCACCGGACCCGGCAGGCCGCCCTTCAGCACACCAACCACGCCCGTCGTGGCAACACCGGTGGTCACGGTGTAGCCGAGCTTCCTCAACTCATCGGCAATCACCTTTGCCGTACGCGTCTCGCGATTGCCCAGTTCGGGATTCTTGTGGAAGTCCCGTCGCCAAGCCACCACTTGCGGGTTAAGCTCCGCGGACAACCTCTCGGCATCGGCGGCCAACGGATTGGCGGCGCGTGCCGTTTGCGCGCGTATCGGAACCGGTACTGACAACAACACCGCGAGAACCAACGGGACAATTTTCATAGTATGCCTACCAATCGAGCGGAACGAAGTTGCCGTTGCGGATGACCGTGAGCCACCCTTGGTGGCTGCCCTGGTGCTCGGTCGTGCGGTAGCGCAACGGTGTGCCGATGTCGATGGGACCGCTCTCGAGCGCATCAATCAGCCGCTCGCGGGTGATTGGCGAGGCCCGGCGCAGGCCTTCGACCAGCGCCTTCGCGGCCAGGAAACCTTCGAGTTGGATGAACGACGCCGGAACGTCGGCCTCAAACCTTCCCCGCGCTGCCCGGAACTCGCGCACGCCCGGCAGCGGCGAATCGTAGTGCGGCACCACACGTGCGACGATTACGCCTTCAGCGTCGGCACCAAGCGCCTGGTTCAGCGCGGCCGAGCCAACGAACGACACATTCAGGAACAGCGCCGACGGCACCACCTGCCGGGCCAGGCTCTGGGTGTCCTGGAATCCGGCCTCGTTGAAGGCCTTCACCGCGCCATTGAAGCCAGAATCACCGTAGCCATCGTTCTGGGTGAAGAACGCGATTTCCTGGGGCTTGGTGCCGTGCTTGAACAGCCCCCGCACCATCACGCCGGTCTCGTTGGCGATCGACAGGGCAACCGTCGCGCCCGCCGTGCCGACATTGCCAATCACCGCGACCACCTGCTCACGGTCGGTCAGCCGCCACATGTTGTCCTTGACCGGGTCGGCTTGGTGCGAATCGTCCAAGGCGACCAGCCGCAGGCGGCGGCCGCCAATGCCGCCGGATTCGTTGACGCGTCTCACCATCAATTCGACGCCGGTGCGAACGCCGCGGCCCAGTTCTGCCGATGGTCCGCTGAACGCAGCCGACATGCCAAGCACAATCTCGCCGGCATTGTCGGTCCCGGAGGCGTTCGACCGGCCTACCGGGCCGCGGTCAATTCGCGCTCGAAGTGCGCTCGCATCTTGAGCGGGTCGAAGTCGAGCAGCGTACCGCCCGCCTCGAAGTGCAGAACGAAGACCTTGCCGATCGCGTAGGTCGCGGCGAACGCAAGACCAGGCAGGGCGATCACTCCGGCAATCGAGCCGACGAAGGGAATCGACTTCAGCAGCGACCCGCCAAAACCATAGGCCACCTTGGTCGAACCGACGCCACCGATACTCGCGGCGATCAGGGACTTGCCCCGGTGGTCATTGAACGCCACGCCGTAGTTGGCGGCCAACGCCGACACCATTTTCAACTGCAGGCCAGCGACGGCAACCATGTCGATGGCGGGCAGCGGAATCAGGCCGGCCGCCGCCGCGTAGCGGCTGTAGGTTGAGACAATCTGCTGTGCCTTGCCGAGCGTCGAGACCGGTGGATCCGACCAGTCGGCCCCGGGATTCGACTTGCCGTCCGCCGGCGCGTCATCGGAACGATAGACCCATTCAGGTGCGGGCGCGGACCCGGCCGCCGGCTCAGTGGAGGGAAGGTTGAACTCGGGGCGCGTTTTCTTCTTTGCCATGTCTGCTCTCTCCAGCGCGCTGACCCTCGAGGTGATCAAGCAGCGCGTCGTAGTCTTCCGCCGCCCGGCTGGCCGGCGCGTATTCCCAAATCGTCTGATGTGCTGCCGCCGCGTAGGTCAGGTCGATGCATTGACGGATGCCGTGCGCAAACAGCGCCCCAGCCATCTCGGCATCCGCAGCAAGCGCCTGTAACGTGGCCTTGCTCGCATGCGTGTTGGCGCTGACCGCGGTCGGCACGACTGCCGTCAACGCCAACCGGCGGTCGGGCCAGAGCGATCGAATCTCATTGACGCCGTTCAGCGTTTGCCGGGCACCCGCCAGGGCCATCGTATCCATTCCGACCGGCAAGACCAACTCGGTGGCGCACAACAGCACGTTGTAGGTCAACAGGTTCATCGCCGGCGACGAGTCGAAGACGATTAGGTCGAAGCCGGTCACGCCGCTCAGGCGACGCGACAATAACGTCTCGCGCTGCATGGTGCTGGCCAGCTGCGTCTCGAGCGCAAACGCCGCCGGCGTGGCCAAGATGACCCCCAGCCCTGGCCGCCGATCATCACGCCTGATCACCTCGCTGGCCGTGGCCGTGCCGAGCAGCAGCTCCTTGATGGTGTGTGGCGCCGACATACCCAGAAGGTGTCCGACGTTGCCCTGCGGGTCGGCATCGACCAGCAGCACCCGATGGCCGCGCGCGACGAAGCCAGCCGCAAGCTGCACGGCGGTGGTGGTCTTCCCGACGCCGCCCTTCATGTTGACGACTGCAATACCGCGCATCGCCGTGCCTCCGCGCAGAAGTTTACCCCAAGTGCTCAGATCTTGTTTCCCAGCCACGTGAATGGGCCGCCGGTTGACTTGCTGGCCAACTCCTGGCCGGCGGCCTTTGTGCTGACCTTCCAGACAAAATCCATCTCGCTATGAATCGCGCTGAGCGCCATGCGGCTTTCGATAATCAACAGCATCGAGCCGTAGAGCATGAACAGCGAGCCCACCAACCCGAGCACGACCGCCACCCAGGTGAAGTTGCGGGCCGCGGCCGAGACCACGGCAATGGCGACCGTCGTGAAGACGAACACGCCCAGTGCGGTGTAGTACGCCGTCATCGCCCGCTGGATCAGCCGGGCGCGCGAGGTCTGGCGATCGAGCTGCGAGAAGATCATCGCGCGCCGCTCGTCGAACAGCTCGTCTTTCCCGGGATTAAGCGCCAGCGCCTGGAAACGCTCGGACAGCAGCCGGACGCGGTCGATCACGCGGCCGAGGCGGGTGCTGGTGGAAAAGATCAAGGCGCCGCACGCCGAGATCAATACCGACGGCGTAATCATCGCCGTGAGAATAGCGAGCGCGTTCTGCGGCGCTTCGAGGCGAGTGAGCCAGTCCATGCCGGTCAGGGAATCAGCACGATCTTGCCGTGCGCGCCGGGCGCCATCACGGCGACGTGCGCCTTGGCGGCATCAGCCAGCGGCATTTCCTTCCCCACCACGGGATTGAGCGTGCCGCTGTCGAGGCCCGCGCTGATCGCCTCATGCGCGCGCCGCACTTCGTCCAGCGGAATGCCCCACAACGCCAGCCCGTAGACCGCGCAGTCCTTGCCCATGATCTTGCGCGCATCGATCTCGACGCGCCCCCGGTTGCCAATCACCACGATGCGGCCACCCGGGGCCACAATAGTGAGATCGTGATCGAGATTCACGTTGGCCAGCATCTCGAGAATCACATCCGGGCCACGACCGCCGGTGGCACTGATAATTTGATCCAGGTAACCCGCTGACCGGTGATTGAAGGCGTGTCGCGCGCCCTGCCGCGTGACCACCACGAGGCCCTCGTCGGTGCCGGCGGTGCCGATCACCGTCAGTCCGGCGGCGACGGCAAACTGCGTGGCGGCGATGCCCACCCCGCCGCTCGCGCCATGGACCAGCACCGTGTCGCCGGCGCGCGCGTTGGCGCGGCCGAAGAGTGCGCGCCACGCCGTCACGTACGGCACAAACAGGCCGGCGCCCTGCGCGAAGCTAATCCGCGCGGGCAGCCGGTGCACTTGCGCGGCCTCGCAAACGGCGATCGCCGCGTAGGCGCCATGCGCTTTGCCGGTGGCGGTGCCGCTGATGTAGACACGATCGCCGGCGCCCCAACCAGCCACCCCGTCACCTACCTGGTCGATGACGCCGGCCGCATCCGCGCCGGGCGTGTACGGCAGGTCAGGCGTGATGGCATAGCCGCCCGCTCGCATGTAGGTGTCGTAGGGGTTCACGCCAATGGCGTGGATGCGAACCCTGACCTGGCCCTTGCTGGCCGAAGGGTCCGGCACGTCTTCAAGCTTGAGAACCTCTGGGCCGCCGAACGCGCGCGCGAGAATGGCCTTCATCGGATCACGGCTTCCTGGCGAGCTCTTCGTCGATGATCTGCTTGAACGCGTCGAACGGCTGCGCCCCGATCAGGGGACGGCCGTTGATGTAGAGCGTCGGGGTCGAGTTCACGCCCATCGCTTCGCCCTGCGCCAAGCCGGCGGCCACCAGCGCGCCATGCTTTCCTGAATCCAGGCACCGGGTGAACGCCGCCGCGTCGAGACCGATCGCCGCCGCGTGCTGCTTCAACTCGGGCACGTTCAGCGCGCGCTGGTTCGCAAACAACTGGTCGTGCATCTCCCAGTACTTGCCCTGCTCGCCGGCGCAGTGCGCGGCTTCGGCCGCCTTGGGCGCCTGCGCGTGGTTCGGCAGCGGGAAGTCCTTGAAGATGATCGTCACCTTGTCGCCGTAGGTCTTGCGGACCTGCTCGAGCACCGGGTTGACGCGCGCGCAGAACGGGCACTGGTAGTCGGAGAACTCGACAATCGTGACCGCCGCCGACGCCCCCCCCCGCACCGGATCGCTCGCCGTCGTCGCCACCGTGTAGCGCGGCGGGTCGAGCATGACCTTGACGCCCGTGGTCTTGGCCTTCAGCTCGTCCACCAGTTGGGCGCGCGACTGCAGCTTGCGCTGGCTGGCGAGGAAGTCCGTGATCTGCCCGCGCAGTTGCTCGAGCGTGCGGCCCTGCGCGCGTTCGCGGTTCGCTTCGAAGAATTGAACGACTTCCTGTTCCGAAATCGGCGTCGCGCGCCTGGTGGCATCCTGCGCGAGGTAGACCTCAACCGTGAGGTTGGCGGCCTTCGCGGCGTTCTCGATCAGGATCTCACCGACCACCTGGTCCAGCATGTTGCGACGGTTCTGATACATCAACTGCGTGACGCGGGCACGCTCGGCGGCGTCAAACTCTTCCCACTTCGCGTCGACTTCCTGCAGCGTGATCTGGCGCCCGGCGACCTCGCCGACGACCTGGTCTGGACGGCTGGCCGGCGCCGGCATGGATTGACCGGCCGCGCTGGACGATTCGGAACAGCCAGTCACCGCCAGTGTCACCACGCAGACCAGCGCCGCCCCTCGGCAGGATCCGGAAAATGTCATCCGGGCAGCTTATCATCGGGCGCCGCAACGGCAGGGGTCCCCTGGGGTTCCTGGCGCTGGTAGCCAGAGCAGGACCACACGGGCAAGACCGGGTATTTGCGAAAGCGCCAGTCGGTCAGGGCCCGTTCGCATAAGAGAAATGTCGAGCGTTCGCCATCGATGACGCGGGCGAAGCCGCAGTCGCCGCACAGGCCGGGGTCTGGGGACGTCATGGGACCTGACGTTAGTGTAGGCCGCGGGGGCACGACCTTTGCTAAAGTTGAAACGTCATGACCAGGTTGTCCTCGATTGTGTCCGCTGCCGTCTTGCTCGCGGGAACGGCGGTGCTGGCCACTGCCCGGCAGGACCAGCCGATCTTCAAGTCGTCGGTCCGCACCGTCCCCATCTACGCCACGGTCGTCGATAGCGCCGGCCGCCTCGTGCCAGACCTGGAGCGCGCTGACTTCTCGATTCTCGACAATGCCAAGCCGGTCGAGGTCTCGCTGTTCTCGAACGATTCGCAGCCATTCAGCGCGGTGGTGATGCTCGACACGAGCGCCAGCATGACCGCCAACCTCAAGCTCCTCAATCGCGCCGCCGAACAGTTCCTGTTGCGGCTGCTGCCGGTTGACCGCGCGCAGGTCGGCGCATTCAACGACAAGATCCAGTTGAGCGGCACCTTCACCAACAATCGCGACGAGTTGATCGGCGCTTTGAACGACCTGTATTTCGGTAACCCGACGCGCCTGAACGACGGCATCGGCGCCGGGCTCGACGCGCTCAAGGGCATCGACGGCCGCCGCGTCGTGCTGGTGTTCACCGATGGCGAAGACACCTCGAGCCGCACCAGCTTCAAGGACGTGCTCGAGCGCGCCCGCGACGAAGAAGTCATGGTCTACTCAATCGGATTGGAGTCGGAGTTCTTCAACGGCATGCGCATCGTGCGCACCAAACCATCCAGGGACTTGCGGAAGATTTCCGATGAAACCGGCGGCGGCTATTTCGAGCTGGTGAAATCGGCCGACTTGGCGCCGACGTTTTCGCGCGTCGCGCAAGAGCTGCGCAGCCAGTACTTGATTGGCTTCGCCCCGGTGTCGCTCGACAACAAGATCCACAAGCTGGAAGTGAAGGTCAACCGGCCGGGAATGACGGTGCGGGCGCGCCGCAGTTACCTCGCGGCTCCGGACACCAAGTCGTAGGCGCAGGGTCCGCCTGCAGGCGGACGCTACTTCAGGAGCCCAAGCACGGCATTCCAGTCGGCTTGCTGCAGGATCTCAGCGATCAAGACCTCGTTGCCGCGAAACCGGATGGCCATCGAGCGCACGAACGGCGCGCCTCCGACGGCCACGGCCGACGCCGTGATTGCATAGCCATGTTCTGATCGCTGACGGACCTCAGGTGCCGCCAAGGCACCGAAATACACCATGGTCTCGGCGGGGCAGTAGTTCTCGTCCGTGGGTTGCGCCGTCCGGGTGCGATAGGTATTCGACGGCACGGCGACCATGGCCACGGCCCCGGCAATAGTGATTTGTCGCAATGGCGCCGGCGCCACCGACGATTCAACCGCCACGACATACGACGGCTGGTTGAAGTCGACGTCGATGGTGACGTGGGCTTCGGCATCAATGCGCGCACCGGCCACGCCTTCGTCTGACAACCCGACGCCGTCGACGTCCTGCGAGCGGCCGGTCCGCTTCGCCTCAGCGACGGCTCGCTCGTACTGCAGCTCCGCGCGTTTCTGCGCCGCGTCGATCGCCGCGCCAATCTGCGCCATGGCCCGGGCCGCGCGCGCCTGGTTCATGTCGTTGAGGGGGTTGGCCATCACCTCGATGGTGCGCGCACCCGGTTCGCGGACGCGAACCATCCACAACGGCTCGGCGGAGCCAGTGGCCGGAACCGAGCCGGTTTGATCGGTATCAGGAAATGGCAGCGCCGGCGCCAACGCCGCGCGCACGACCGTCATTACGCGATCGCCATCCGCCGTGCCTTGCGCCGCGGCGGGCATGGACCACGCCAGGGCCGCCGCAAAAAATATCCACCTAGGCATTCGTTCGCTCCCAACACTCGGCGGCGCCGGTTGCCAGTACTACCGTCGGGTCCACTGATCCGAGCGCCAGCCGCTCGAGCGCGGCCAGCAACTGTCCGACCGTCGCGACGCGCTCGGTCACCACCAGGGGCGCCCACCAATTCCTTGCGCCAGGCGCCGAGCCGGTAGTTGCTCAGCCGGCCTCACTCCGAACACCACTATTACACGTCAGCTAATGACACTAGTACACGGTAGGCACTGCCACTAACGTCACTGCTTGGCGATTGCGCGACGAATCGTGGCATTGGCGCTGTGCCGGCAGTTCCACGAGAGCAAATACTCCACGCCGTGGACGGCCGCCACCACGACAGGCAAGGCGTCCAGGCGTTCCGGCGCTGCTGTTCAGATTCAGTGCCTTCGGCCAGATCTCACTGCGACAGCAGTTTGCGGTGAGTGC
>SXGU01567932.1_pt1 | contig 90946 bp, 78 predicted proteins | sample 3174531 | NCBI WGS metagenome assembly SXGU01 (sample SAMN11356863, study PRJNA531348) | freshwater metagenome | isolation source: freshwater sample F1-140 | place: China: Fuxian Lake, Yuxi | collected 2017-12-25
GGGAGGCTTTGCGCATCGAGTGCGCAAAGCCTCCCGTCGCTTACGCTCCCAGCTCGCCGAGGCGCGTTACTTCGCGGTCACGTCGTGGCACCAGAGGGTGTCGAGTTCGCGGACGTAGAACTTGCCGCCGACGACCACCGGGTGCGCCCACGTGTTGTTCTTCCCGTTCGGCACCTTGAACGAACTGATCTCGGTGTACTTGTCCGCGGTCGCGTCCACCAACGCCACCCAGCCATCAGCGTAGCGGATGTACAGATTCCCGTCGGCGTAGGTGATCGACGCGGACCCGCGACCCTCGCCACCCTTGCGCGTCCACAACACCTTGCCCGTCTTGAAGTCCGCGCACCACGGGTTGCCGCTGTCGTCGCGGTCACCGAACAGTTTGTCGCCCACCAGGATCACGCCGCCGTGCTTGTTCGTAAGCGCCTTGCTCCAGTAGACTTCTTCGACCGCGAACTTGTCACCGTCCTTCGTGATCTTCAGCAGCGCGGCCCCGCGTCCGTAGCCCGCGGAAGCGAACACGTGATCGCCGCTGATGATCGGCGTTGGGATGTTCGCGGTGTTCCCGCCGAACCGGTCGTTCTTCGTTCCGTACCGCCATAGCATCTTGCCGGTCTTCGCGTCGAACGACACCAAACCGTTCGCCATCAGTTGGACGTACTGCTTGATGCCTCCGAAGTTCGCGATCACGACCGACGCGTACCCGGCCGTGTCGCCGCCCTCCACCGTGCCGGCCCACACCTGGTTGCCGGTCTTCTTTTCCAGCGTCACCATCGTGGCCTTCGAGCCGCCCGGCGTGACAATGAGAGTGTCGCCGTCGAGCAGCGGCGACTCGGTGAAGTTCCACCCGCCGGACTTCCCGCCGAAGTCTTTCGGCAGGTTCTTGCGCCACACCTCTTTGCCATCCTTCGCGGCGGCGCACACGAGGTCGCCGTACTGACCCAACGCGAAGACGAGTTCGCCATCGGTTGTGGGCGTGCAGCGCGGCCCCTGGTAGTTCCCGCCGGTCTTGCCGACCTTCAGTTCCCACGACGTCTCGCCCTTCGCGCGGTCGATCCCGAACAGGACACAGTCCGTCTTCGTGTCACCCATCGTGAATACCTTGTCGCCGCTCACGGACACGCTGGAGAACCCGACCCCGAGGCCGGTTGCCTTCCACGCGAGCGGCGGGCCGTCCGCGGGCCACTGCTTCAGTAGTCCCTTGTCGGTGGAAATGCCGGTGCGGTCGGCGCCACGGAACGTGGGCCAGTCGGCCCCAATCGCGGTTGTCGCGAACGCGAGACCGGCGAGAAGCAACGCAACCAGAACGCGAGGCATACGGACTCCAGGTTGAATTGGGGGACAAGGCAGGAAAATCGCAGGCGGGCGGGGTCTCGTAGTGTGCTATTCACGGCGCGGGAAAACGGACAGAGACGAAGCCGGCGCAGTTACCCGCGGCGGTCCCCGCCCGTGTTCTCTGTGCCCGTGTGAACCGCGGTGTTCCTCAGCGTGCGTCGCAGTTCGGCGGCACCGGCCGCGGAGACTGCGTTGTCGTTCAGCCACAACTCGCCGAGCAAGCGGAACGCCGGCGCCGCGGCCAGCAACGCGACGGCCCCATCGTGCAGGTCCGCGTCGCCCAGGTGCAGCACGCGCAGCGCCGGTGGGAACTGTTTCACGGCGGCGATCGCGGTTGCGCCGTCGAACCCGATGCGGTTGCCGGACAGGTCGATCTCGCCCACCGACGCAATCGCGATCGACGCCAGCACCGCCGCGACCCCGGCGGGACCGATCTCGCAATACGAGAGGTCGAGCGTCGTCAGGTTCCCGACGTGCTTCGACGCGGCCAGCGCCCGCGCCCCGGCGGTACCCCACGGGCCTTTCAGTGACAGTCCTTCGAGTGAAGCGAGCACCGGCAGCGCAAAGACTTCGGCCGCGAGGCCGGGCACAAGGTTGGCAAGATCGAGCGTCAGATAGCGGACCGTGGGCGCGACCGTGGGCAGCACCGCGCCCGCGTCGGGGAACTGCGCCGCGTCGAGCAACAGGTTGTGCGGCATACCGTCGCTGAAGAAGACCCGTGCGAGGCCGGGGATCGCCGCGCGCAGCGGGCGTTCCCACTCCGCCCCGTGTTCACGCAGCAACTCACGCTCCTCCGCGAGTAGCCCCGCGAGGCGGTCGTCGGCCCCGTCCCTGTCCTCGTTCACCGCGGCCAGTTGTCGCTGTACTTCGGTAAAGCGTTCGCGTGGGGCTGCATCCGTAGCCATCGCTGCACCCTCCGGATTACGACGAAGCGGACCGTCCGCGAGGAACCCAATACACAACCATTCTACGCCAGGGGATTCGGTTCGTTCTCGGGTTCGTCCGCGTTCGCGGGTAACCCAAACGGCGGAAGCGGGTCCAGCCCCAGGTGGACCCGCGCGCCGCTCACGAGGTTCATCAGGTGTGTGCGCGTGCGCAGGTGTTCTTCCAACACCTCCGGCGGAACCACGATCGCGGCCGACATGCCCACGCCGATCGGCTGGCGGAAGTCTGGTTTCTTGTTCTTCGTTGGCTGGCCCTTCGCGTGCGACAGGTAACTCCCCCACGCACCCTCAAGCCACGTCGCGAACACGGGGATGTCCGGTCGCGCCTTCAGCACCTGCCACACGCCCTGCCCGAACCGGCGGAGCACGTGGTCCTCGGTTCGGCGCAGGTAACCCTCGGGGAAGATCACCACGCACTCCCCGCGATCCAGCGCCGCGATGGCTTCCTGAACTTCGGGCGCATCCTTCTTGATCGCCTTCTCCGATACGCGAATGACTCCGAACGCGACCATCAGTTGGCGCATCAGTGGTAGGTCGTAGAACTTCGCAGTCATCATCGGCGTGAGCGGACGCGGCAACACCTTCGCCAGGAACATCGGGTCGAACCAGCACGCGTGGTTGGCGATCACGAGGCACGGCCCGGTTCGCGGAAAGTCCGTGAAACCGGGACCGGTCCGCCGCACGCGGTACATGACCCACAGGCCCGGTTCGCATACCAACTCGAACAATGGGCGGAACAGCCGTGCCCACGACCACCCGACAAGCGCAACGGACGCGGCGAGCGCGAACCACGGCGGCACGTCATACGGCGGACCGCGCGACACGATCGCGGTCGCGACCCCCACGCCCACGAACACCGCGCCGAAGAGCGCTGCGGTTTCGGGCCACGGCTCTTTGCCGTGTCTGGCCCGCGTGCCTGCGCCGACGAGTAAACCGAGTGGAGTGCCGTGTGCCCAGCCGGGCCACTCAGCCCAGTACGCGCCGTGTGCGACGGCCGCGAGCCACACGACCGCCGCGAGCGGCACGAACCCCAGCGCCCGGTACGGCGCCCAGTACAGAAAAGGCAGCAACGCCGAACCGATCGCGGTTCCAACGAACCACAACACGTTCGCGCGCTGCGCGTTCACCGGAAGATCGGTGACGAGAAGCGTCACGACGGGCACCGCGAGGCACACGATCCCGACCGCGCCGAGAGCGCTGTGCCGGTTGTGGCGGACCTGGGGCGACTCGGCTTCGGGCATGTCGGCTCCGCGGGTCGGGGGTGCGAGCAGGTATACGGGTATACGGCGTCAGCGGAATCCTTGCCACCGGCGTGGCGCCCGCTATAGTAAGATTTTCGATATTGTGTCTGTCCCCGGACTACCGGGGTAATGTCACGGGATTCACGGTCATGGCCAAGACGTGCGTATTCACTGGCAAGAAGGCGGTTTTCGGAAACCGCAAGAAGTACCGCGGTAAGGCGAAGTACCTCGGCGGCGTCGGCAAGAAGATCCTCGGCACCAGCCGCCGGAAGTTCAAGCCGAACCTGCAGAAGGTGCTCTGCATCGTGGACGGCGTCGCGAAGCGGGTGTGGGTCTCGGCCTCCGCGATTCGCGGTGGGTTGGTGGTCAAGCCCGTGAAGGTGAAGCCGTTCGAGAAGGTCAACGTCTGACAGATTGACAACAGCGCGGGTGCCTGTTTAGGTTCGCGTAGGCCCCGGCGGGGCCGTGCTTCTCCCTTAGTGGAGAAAACACGGCCCCGCCGGGGCCTACGCTATACATTCAATCCTTTATTTCTTCTTCTTGTACTCACCCTCAACGATATCCTTGGCGTCATCCACGCCGGCGCCCTTGAATTCGGATAGCGTCGCGGTGTCGCCCTTCTCGGCCCACTTGAAACTGATCTTCTCGCCATTTTTTGGTTTGTTCGGGAAGTTGCCCTTCTCCTCCACAGCGGTGAACTCAGCTGTCACCACGTCCTTCTCTTTCGTCAGTTTCGCCTTGATGATGACGCCATTGCCGCCCGCAGTGACATGGAACGTCGCGGTGTCCTTGCCGAACTCGAACTTGAGATCGACGCCATTGGACTCGCGAACCCACGCGATCGCCTTGTCCTTTTCCTTCGGGTCTTTCTTGTCTTCGGCGCCGGCGCTGAGGGCAACCAAGGCCAGAGCGAAGCCGCCCGCGAGCAGTCGGAACATGTGGAACTCCTTCGAGATCGGGGATGTGTAACGACGGAACCCGTCGCGGGCACAGTAGCGGAAGGACACGCGTCCGCCCACCGGTTCACGCGAAACACACAACGTTACAGGTCGTCCGGCGTCAGCCCAGTAGCTTTGCCGATCCGTGCGAGCATCTTTGGTCCAATCTATTCATCGTCGTGAAACGCGAAGACGTAGTTGGGCCATCGCGCTCGTTGCAGGGTGCGGTGGGAACCGATCTGCCGCTTGATCGACCACCCGATTCGTTGAAGCACTGCCAAAACCCGTCGGGCGCGGGTTGCGGACCACGCGCTCAGGGCGTCACCGCGAACACGTTTGCGAGCCGCGGAACGGTTTCGCCCTGGTCCAAGCGGTCGGCAACGACCCTTATCGCCAGTGCTTGCACACGATCTACCGCTTCCTGTCGTGTGTCGCCATAGGACAGCACACCTGGCAAGTGGTTCACTTCGGCGATCCAGCGCCCGTCGTCTTCTTGCTCGGTTTCGATGGTGAACATTCTGACTCCCGAATTGTGGGTGTGCTTCCCACTTTACCACGCCCACCGCGGCGCGCACAGGTTCACACGGGTTGGCCTTCCGTCCCACGTGGCCGTGGGGTATACGCATCGGCCCGTGTTCCGTCCCGAAGGAGCCGCTCGCGATGCCGATGCCGATGCCGACTCGCCGATACGCGATCCTGGTCGCCGTGCTGGTCGTCCTCGGGGCTGCGTTTGCGCTCGTGCCACTGCGAGGCGAGACAATCCACCGGTTCGGCTTCGGCGGCAAGAACACGGTGCTCGTTCGTGGCGACGCGAACGTAAAGGTCGAGGAGAAGGAACACGACATCTCCGACCAGTCGTTCAAGAGCCAACCGACCAGCGAACACTTTAAACTCACGTCCGACCTCGCGGCGGGCGACGCCGCGTTCATCCACTACCACTACGACACGCCGCCCGCGCCAATTACCGCGGCGCTCTCGGCCGGCGTGTGGGTGAAAGCGACGAAGACCGGCGTGCAACTGCGGGCGCGGGTCGTGTTCCCGAAGGAGCCGGACCCGGCGCGCCCGGAATCGCCGCTCACGATGCTCGTCGTCGGTGACGCCTACGCCGACGCGAGGACGTGGAAGAAGCTCACGCTCACCGACGTGCCGGGGCTGGTTGGGAAGCACCTGCCCGTTCTCCAAACCAAGATCGGCCGCGCGGTGAACAGCACCGGCGCGTACATCGACCGCTTGGTGCTGAACCTGTACACAGGTCCGGGCACTGCGGACATCTGGATCGACGACCTCGACATCGGACCAGTGAAAACGCCCGACGATGCGAAGAGACCGGGTGTGCCGGTGAAACAGCCCAAACCGGCCGACTCCGCGACCGGCCCGCGGGGGCGCCTCTCGCGGCAAGAGGGCGGGCAACTGTTCGTGGACAATAAGCCGTTCTTCTTCCGCGCCGTGCGGCACACCGGCGCCCCGCTCCACGTGCTGCGTCAGGCCGGGTTCGACACGCTCTGGGTGCCCGCCGACGTGGGCAACGACATACTGGAAGAGGCGAACCGCGACGGCATACTGGTGGTGCCGTCAGCGCCGCTCGCACCGGCACCCACGATTACCGACAAGGCCGCGGTCGCGGACACGGAGACCGCGCTCGACGGCTACTACCGCAAGTTCTCTGGTTCCGATGTGCTGTTCTGGGACATGGGCGGCGGGCGCCTCGCGGAACAGAGCGGAGCAGTCGAACGCACCACCAAGTACATCCGCAAGTTCGACGCGAAACGCCCGTTCAGCGCCGATGTGTGGGACGGGTTCCAGGGCTACTCGTCGTTCCTCGACGCGGTCGGTGCGCACCGCTGGCCGCTATTCACCAGCCTCGAACTCAGCAGCTACCGCGACTGGATCACGCAGCGCAAATCGCTCACCTCGGAGCGCGCGGTGTTCTGGACGTGGGTGCAGAACCACGCGCCGGACTGGTACGTCGCGAACGTGGCTGGTGTGAAAGACGCGGGCAAATTCACAGACCCGATCGGCCCGCACCCAGAGCAGGTGCGGTTGCTCGCCTACATCAGCGTCGCGTGCGGGTGCCGCGGGCTGGGCTTCTGGTCCGACCAGTTCCTCGCGGACAGCCACCACGGCCGCGACCGGCTTCAAGGAATGGCGATTCTGAACTCCGAGTTGGAAATGCTCGCACCGGTGCTGCTTGCACCCCAGCGTGAGCGCCCGCAATGGCTCGACACGAGCCACCCAAACGTGAAGGCCGCGCTCTTGCGTGGGAGTCGCGGCGCGCTGTTGCTCCCTATCTGGCTTGGCAGCGGCAGTCAGTACGTCCCGGACCAGGGCGCGGTCGCGTCGCTCACCGTCACGGTGCCGCTGGTGGCCGACGGCGCGGACCCGTGGCGCATCTCCCCGGCCGGTGTCGAGTGCCTGCGCAACGACGCGAAGAAAGTGACCGGCGGGACCGAACTCACGATCAAGGAGTTCGACCTCGTCACCCCGATCGTGTTCACCAACGATCAGACCCAGAACGGTCTCTTGGTGTGGTGGCAGGACTACAACCGCAAGTACGGTCGCCTCGCGGCGCGCTGGGCGATGGACCTGGCGGCGGAGGAGTACGAGAAGACGTACACCGTTCACGCGAGGCTCGCGCAAATGGGCGTGCAGGTACGCGACGCGGACAACCTGTTCAAGCAAGCGGTGAAGTTCCACGAGGACGCCCGACGCAACTTCGCCGCGGAACTCTACGACAAGGCGTTCGCCGATGCACACCGCGCGCTGCGCCCGCTGCGAGTCGTCATGCGGGACCACTGGAATCAGGCCACCGCAACCCTCGACACGCCGAGCGCCAGCCCGTTCGCGGTGAGCTACTTCAGCCTGCCGAAGCACTGGGAACTGTTCCGCGAAATTCAGGCACGTCAGCCGTCGAACACGGTGCTGCCGGGCGGGTCGTTCGAGCCAGCCGGTCAGGAGATTCCCATCGACGGGTTCCCGGTGAACGCAATCCCCGGCTGGAGCGCCCGGTTCGGCGCGCTCGACCGGGTGAACGTGGCCGCTGGCGTTGTCCCGTCGGACAAACTCGCGGACAAGATCGTGCCGAAGATGGAGCCGTTCCAGGGGCCGAAGATGTTCCACCCGGGCCGGCCGATCACGCGCCCGGATGACGGGTACGTCCCGCCCACGCCGGAACTCGGCCGCGGGGTGATGAAACTGGAAGTGCGGCGGCGCGGCGAGATCGCTCCTGACGGCAAACTGGTGGAGCAGAGTACGCGCCCACTCGAGCGCACGTTCCTGGCGGTGGAAAGCCCGCCGGTGAAACTCCCACCGGGCACGCTCGTTCGCGTCAGCGGATGGGTCAAGATCCCGGAACCCATTACGCTGACTTCCGACGGCGTGTTGTTCTACGACGATGTGTGCGGTGAACCGCTCGCGGTGCGCCTCATCGAGACGAAGGGGATGTGGAAACAGTTCCATCTCTACCGCCGCGTGCCGGCGAGCGGTCAGATTTCGCTGACAATGGCGCTGACGGGCGTCGGGGTCGCGTACTTCGACGACATTCGCATCGAGCCGCTGGTTCCGACATCGCAAGCCACCGGCTACGCTCCGCGCGTACCGCAACCGACGGTGCAGCCCGCTGGCGGCGTGCGTCCGCGGTAGGATGAGGCGGTTCGGTTGCTCGGTCGAAATGGAGTTCTTACGCGGAACGTGAGAACTACGACCCCGTAGGCGTGCTGTACTTCACGCGGCCCGAGGTAAGACAGTTCGATTTTTGACGAGCCGGATGCGTGAGCTTTGAAGTTGCGCTCACCTAAGCTCACGAGGAATTGGCAGTTGGTTTTCGCCCCGGAGGGGCGTTGGATGGTAGCCAGGGGTGCAGCGAGGCTCTGCGAGCGCAACCCTGGAACCACACACACGAAAATGGATCGAAGCCCCGTTTGGGGCGACGGACACCTTCACCCGGAGGTTCCGTCGCCCCAAACGGGGCTTCTGGTTTTTTTGTCTTACCCACCAGGGGTTGCGCTCGCAGAGCCTCGCTGCACCCCTGGCTACCATCCAACGCCCCTCCGGGGCGAAAACCAACTGCCAATTCTTCTTGCACACGCATCGAGCGCAACTTCAAAGCTTACGCTTCCGGCTCGTCAAAACGTCTCAATCCCGACCGTTCGGAGTTGAACTCATCAGTTGGGTCGGACAGCCGGCGTAGGTGTGGTTGGGCTGCAATCGCTCGCGCTTCATCACCACACTGTGACCCGCGACGCGGGTGCCGTCGCCGATGTGACAGCCGTAAAGCAACACCGCGCCGATTCCCACCGACGAGTTCTTCCCGATCACGACGCGGTCGATCTTCAGCACGCGATCCTCGAACGTGTGCGCTTGGAACAGGCAACTCACGGTCGCGCCCTCTTGCAATTCCAACATGTCGGGGTCAACGACGAGCGCGAACACGTCCCCCACGACGACGTTCTTGCCGATCTTCACGCCCAGCGCGCGCAGATACCAGTTCAGTATCACCGTGCCTTCGAGCGCCTGCATCGGGGCCAGTGCGAGGTAGTGCCAGGCGATGTAGTTGAAGTCCCACCGGCTGCACCAGCACGACCACAGCGGGCGCGTCGCGGGTCGAACGCGACCCAGAAGGAACCACTTCAGCGCCAAACCGAATATGCCGAGGCCCAGCAGGAATCCCAGGTCGAGTAGCGGCACGATACCAAAGACCAGTACGCCGAGGGAGACTTCCGGCTGTGCCGCTTCCAGCACCGCGAACCACGCCACGACCAGCAACAGCGGCACCAGCGGAAGCGTGAACCGCAATAACTCCCAGAAGACGCGGTTCAGGTAGCGAAGCCACGACGGCTTGTGCGTCAGGCTCGCATCGGCTTCCACAATCTCCCGCTTTGGTAGCTCGAACGGTGGCACCCCGAACCATGACGTGCCGCGAGTCATGATGCGGTCATCCGCGACCGTGCAGACGCCGAGCAGCACGCCGTCCGGGATCGTCTGGCCAATCGGGATGACCGCGTAGTTGCCGAGGAATACGCCGTTGCCGAGTTTCGTGTATGCGAGCGTGACCGTGCCGCGGTGAACCAGCGGCGCGCCGAGATAAATGCCATCGGCGAAGAAGGTGCCCGAACCGAGTTCGACCAGTTCCGGCACGGTGTCGAAGATCGTGCTCAGTTCGGTGTCGCGCGCGATCTTCATGCCCGCGCCTCGCAGCCAGACGCGCCAGAGCAGCGTGCCGTTGAGCCAGTCGTTCGACCAGTCCAGAATGTCCCGCTTCAACAGAACGCGGATGTAGGTGTAACTCCACCGGCTGACCACACCTTCGGGAATCTTGCCGAGCATCCGCATCGAGAAGCATCGCGACACGAGCATCGCGGGGATGACGAGTAGTGTGAGTAGCACGGAGAGCAAGAACTCGTTAGCGCTGATGGTGGGGTGCAACAGCCACCCGGTTGCCGCCGCGGTGTCGATTCCCTGCGTCCAGGAGTACAGGATCGCAACGAGCGCCAGCGGGAAAATCGTGAGCGCCGTGCTCAGCAACTTCGCACCGAACAGCACGAAACCGTGCAGCACGGGCGAAAGCTCGCGGCTCCCTTCCGGTAGCGGCGGGGCCGCGGGCGCGGCCCCAGCAGGCGCCGCCGGGATTCCGGCCCATCGTTCGCCCGCGGGAACGACCGAGCCGGGGAGCGCGTAGGATTGCGCCGAAAGATAACTGTTGTCTTCCATCCTGGTGTTTGGGCTGAGACCGGAGCGCACATCGAGCGTGCAACCGCTGCCGATCGAAACCGGCCCGACCACAATCTGCCCGTCTTCGAGATCGACGAGTCGCAGCGTTACATCGCGACTGATGCTCACGTTGTCGCCGATTTCGAGCAGATCCCAGCCGCCGTGAACAAGCGTCACCCCGCGACTGATGTGAACACCCTTTCCGATTTTCGCGCCAAGCATTCGCAAGATCACGCTCACGAAGACGGTGCCGTCGAGGAGTTGCCAGGGGATGAGCCGCGAGGTTTGCTGCACGATCCAGCTGCGGACGTAGAAACTCCCCCAGATCGGCGCACGGGTCGGGCGATAGCGGCCGATCAGCACCTTCTTCACGATCACGACGAAAACCACCGAACTGACCGCGTACAGGCAGACGCCACCCACGTAGAGCAGCGGCATGGTCAGCAGGAACGGTGCGAGGCCCAGACGTTCCGTCGCATCAGGGACGATGTGGAACGCGAGCAGATAGACCATCGGACCGGCGACCATCAGCCCGAGTAACAGCCAGCCGGTTTGCAAGACCGTCGCGAGGAACGGGTTCAACCGCGCAGTGGGTTCGGTCGGCTGGTGATTGTGCGCACTCCCCGCACGACGAACACTCGCGGCCATTCCTTCGACGGTGCGAGTCTGGTAGAGGTCGCGAACCGTGAGCGCCGCGGTCGCCTGGTCGTCGCGAAGGATGGAAACGAGCATCGCGGCACGGAGCGAGTCGCCACCGAGGTCGTTGAAGAAGTCGTGATCGACCGATATGCGCTCCTTCAAATCAAAGACGCGGCGCAGCGCGGCCACAATACGCTCTTCGATCTCGTCGCGCGGGTCCGTGATGTGCCCGTGCGGTTCCGGCGCGTGAATCTCCAGCGCCGGCAGCGCGCGACGGTTCAACTTCCCACTCACTGCTGTCGGCAACGCGGGAAGCAGACCGAAGTGGGCCGGCACCATGTACTCGGGAAGCTGTTCGCGGAGCGCGGTCTTGAGGACATCAAAGTGCGGCGGGTCCGAGGGGTTCGTGGGCACCACGTACGCGACAATCTGTTGCTGCGGCCCCTCCCCTTGCACGCGACACGCGGCTTCCCGCACGCCGACGCAGTCCGCGAGCCGCGACTCAATCGCTTCCAACTCGATGCGGTAACCGCGGATCTTCACCTGCGTGTCGATGCGGCCGTGGCAGATGTAGTTGCCGTCGGCGCCACGGTGAACGAGGTCGCCGGTGCGGTAGATGCGCCCGAGTCGCGGGTGAACCGGGAACTTGCGGAGCGTCAGGTCGAAATCGTTCAAGTAGCCGCGAGCGAGACCGACACCGCTGAGGCAGAGTTCGCCCGTCACGCCGTCCCGCACTTCTTCGAGACGGTCATTGAGAATCCACGCCTGAATGCCGGGCACGGGGAGGCCGATGTGGATGGAGTCGCCAGCGCGAACGACGCCCCGCAGCGCCACCACGGCGCACTCGGTTGGACCGTAGTCGTTCACGAAACAGCGCCCGGGCGCCCAGTGATCGGCAACATCCCGCGGCAGCGGTTCTCCGCCGACGTGCACGCGTTTCAACTCGGGCAGGTCGCGTTCGGGGTGTTCGCAACCCATCGTCCGCAGGAGCGTTGGTGGCGGACAGAAGACCGTCACGCCCTCCGTTTGCAGCCAGAGTACAAGGTCTGGGCCGAGGTGGATCGCGTCGTCGTCCATTACGACGAGCGTGGCGCCGGCCGCGAACGCCATCCAGATTTCTGCGACGGACGAATCGTATGCACATGAAGAGTTCTGGGCGACGCGGTCTTCGGGCGAGGCGGGGAACGTGGCGCAGTCGCCGCGAACGAGGTTCGCAATGGCCGCGTGTTCGATCATCACCCCTTTCGGTTTGCCGGTCGTGCCTGAGGTGTAGATGAGATACGCGAGGCTGTGCGGTGTGAGCCACGGCGCCGGGGTGAGGTGCGGAGCGTGCCCCTCGGGTTGTGCGGCCCAGGTCACCACATCGAGGGCACCGAGGGCCGAGTCGATTCGGCGGACACGGCCAAGCCCGGCGGCATCGGTGAGCACGGCCACGGGTTTCGCATCGTCGAGGATGGTGTCGACCTGCGCATCCGGGAAAGTGGGGTCGATGCAGACATAGGCGGCACCGGCTTTCAGCACCGCGAGTTGCGCGAGGTAGACGTGTTCCGAGTTCCGCGGGAGGATGATTGCGACCACACACTCACGGGTCACGAACGCGCGAAGGTGTGCGGCGAGGGCATCGGTCCGGCGGTCGAGTTCGGCGTACGTAGTGGTGCGACGGTGCGGACTCGCGGCGCAAGGTGGGGCGTCGATGGCGACATTCGCCGGCCACTTCCGGGCTGACCGTGTGAGAAACTCGTGGAGCAAACGCGGTTCCAAGTCGTGATCGTCCTGCCGAATAAATGCGCCGGAACTGGCGTGACACGGTCACACCGTGCGGTCTGCCCAACCGGAAAGGTTAACGGTGCCCACCAGGTCGGGACACGGGACATTCGCCCGACGGAACCGGCGGATGTTACGATCTGCCCGGACCCCGAAGTTGATTGGTATTCAACCCCTCACGCCGCAAAGAGTTCCCCGCGTGAATCGAACCGCGCCACCTGCCGGAGCGTCACTACAACCGGAATAATCAGATTCTATTACCCTCAACGCGTTCGACACGTGGTTGTTATGCAGTTCCCTCATCTCCACGATTGGCCAGTTACTGAAGAGGGCGCGGTCGCACTCCAACACACGCTCGCGAAGCGTGTGGACACCTCCGCCGCGCCAGTTCGGCCCATCGAGTATGTCGCGGGTGCGGACATCGCGTACCACCTTACGGAGTCGCGGCTGTTTGCGGCGGTCGTCGTGCTGAAGGTTTCCGATCTGTCGGTGGTCGAAGAGCGGACCATCTCACGTGAAGTGACTTTCCCGTATATTCCGGGGCTGCTGTCGTTCCGCGAAATACCTGCGCTGCTTGACACGTTCCGCGAATTGCGCCAACCTCCTGACGCGGTTATGCTCGATGGACAGGGAATCGCACACCCGCGCCGGTTCGGTCTGGCCTGCCACCTCGGATTGTGGCTAGACTTGCCGTGTGTGGGCTGCGCCAAGAGCTGGCTGGTGGGCGATCACACCCACCCAGGCCCCAGTGCTGGCGACACGACCCCTCTGACCGTGAACGGCGAAACGGTTGGCGCGGTGGTGCGTTCCGCCACGGGAGCGAAGCCGGTGTACGTGTCGCCGGGCCACAAAATCGACGTGGCCTCCGCGACCGCGCTGGTGTGCGCGACCCTGAGCGGCTACCGGCATCCCGTGCCAACCCGCGCGGGGCATATGGCCGCGAACCGCTTGCGGAGTGGTCATTAGTTGTTGGTTACTGGTCACTCGCTTCGGGCGGGTCGGAAGCGGGCGACAAGAGCAATGACCAATGACCACTGACCAATGACCAAGAAGCTTGAGCCGATTCCGGCAAAGTGCGGCGCGAGTGGGGGTTGGGGCGACCGCGTGAACCGTTCGCCGCGCATCATCCGGGTAACGGGCGCGCGAAGCCAAGAACCGGCTGTAGTCAGACCACAGGGCGCGCATTTTCTTGCGAGAGGGTACGCGCGAACGACGATACACCTGCGTAGAATAGGACGCGGATCACGGAATGGGTGAACCGAGTCCCGGGGCGGCGGATTCCGCCCCTACCCAGGACAAAGACCGACCGGCGCGAGGTCAGGATCGACGGCGCGACGGAGGGTTTGGACCGGGCAAGCCTCAGGCGTTTCGGCGTCTTGCTTGCATCAGGTCCGGGAGAGGGCGAACCGCGTGCGACGCACTCGGCTTGACCGGGGGTCGCACACCGACCGACTGCCTCGCGGGCCACACTCGCGAAAAGCAGGGAGACGATATTCCAATGCGCGAGACTTCACCACGTGGCTGGCACCGCTGGCGCGTTACTGTCGTCAAATCTGCCGCCACGCCCCCCGCGTTCGACCGGATGACGCGCCTCGGCGCCGCGCCGATCGCGGACCCGGAAGCGACGCGGCGCCCGGAACCGAAGGGGCCGGACGGCATCCGGCACGAACTTGTTGCCCGCGTCCGGCAGCAGATCGCTGACGGCACCTACGACACCGAGGAGAAGTGGCTCCTCGCGGAAGAAGCGTTGCTTCGCCGCGTCGCGGGCTGCGTGTGAGCGTTTCGGGAACTGGGGTCTGTGACTTCGGAACGCCACCCGTTGCGAAGACCCAGCCTCGCAGAGGCCAGTTACCGAATTGCCGAAAGCCGACCCGATTCACGGGTCGGCTTTCTCGTTGTCTTCACCTCACCGCCTCGCGCTCGGCTATAATTGCGGGTGATCGCGTTCCACCCGATTGGAGATGTCTATCGTGTCACTGCCTGCCGTCGCGGTGTCGCAGACCCCGGAGAACAAGTTTCGGGAGTACCTCGCGAGCCGCCCCAAACCGCAGCGGTTCACCGACCAGCAGCGCGAACTGGTGGAACACGTCTTCTCGCGTCACACGCACTTCGACGCCGAGGAACTGATCGGCGCCCTGAAGAGCGCGGGCAAGAGTGTGAGCCGCGCCACCGTGTATCGCACGCTCTCGAAGCTGGTGGACGCTGGCCTGTTGCGCCGGATCGAACTCGGAGAACGGACTGTCTTCGACCACGATTACGGCTACCCGGCCCACGATCACCTCGTCTGCGAACAGTGCAAATCGATGGAGGAGTTCCAGAGCGAGGAACTGGAATCGCTGCTAGATAAGGTTGCCGCACAGAACCAGTTCCGGCCGACGGGTCACACGCTTGTGATCCGCGGCATCTGCGCGGTGTGCAACGCGGCGCGGGCCGCGAAGCCCCGACTGGTGATGTAAGGCAATGGCGTGCCGTATCACTTCGTGGCCCCGGCGATTGTCGCCGGGGCCTGCTATTTTTTGGGTCAGGCGTCTACCGAACCACCTCGCTGCTGCCAGACAGAACCGAGTAGACGGCAGCGAGGCGGGGTCCATTTCACCAGGGAACGCATGAGCCGAGTCGGCGCGGCTCCGCTGGAGCTGGTGCCCAAGGTCCGGGAGTGATCGCCCCGCGGACACCCGGATCAGGACACGTTCACCGCGAACTGGATCTCGACGAAAGACCCGTCCAGGTCGGTTGCCCGCACGGTGATCGTCGTTGTGCCAGTCGTCAGCGGGTCGATCGTCAGCACACCCGCCGCCACGGTCGCGGTCGCGACAGCAGGGTTCGTGCTGCTCGTGGTGAAGATCATCCGGTCGACCGCGGCCAGTTCGCGGACGGTGGTCACGAGCGCCACGTCGTTCGCGGTGATGTTGGCCGGGAAGTTGGTCGTGTCCGCGCCGCTGCGAATCGGGAAGGGCGGCGCACCGGGGATGCCGGCGCCGTCGAAGGTCGAGAGGCTGGCGATCGCGTTCACCACCTGCTGCCCGCCATTCATTACCTGTCCGAACACCGTGAACCCGCCGTTCTGGGCGTCCAGGTTGGTCGAGTTGTCGGCCAGGTTGAAGAAGAACTCGTTGGTCGCGCTGTTCGGGTTGCCCCCCATTTTCGCCATCGCGATCGTGCCGCGTGTGTTCGACACTCCCGGTTGGTTCGCGATTGGGGGCGAAGCCGGGATCGGTGGGAACGCAGTGGCTGTGATCGTACCGGCGTCGTTGAACTTGAACCCGCCGCCCTGGAGGACGAAGTTGGGCGCCAGCCGGTGGAACACGGAGTTGTCGTAGTTGTAGGAGAGGAAGTTGGTTACCGTTGCGCCCGCCTGAGTCGCGAACAGGTGAACGTCGATGGAGCCTGTCTGACTGGTTGGGAACGTGGTCGTCAGCCGGGCGATCCGTTCCGCGTCGGCGAACGTGTTGGTGAGGTTAAACGTCAGGTCCGCCCCACCCGCGACCGCAGACTGATCCACGATGGCAGCGGTAACGGTTGGCGGGGTGTTGCGCGTGAAGGTCTGCGCGAGTGTTGCGCCGAGGTTGCCGAGCGCGTCCAGCGAGCGGACCGCGAAGCTGTTGGGGCCAACGGCCAGCACCACGCCCGCGAAGGTGAATGCCCCGTTCGACGCGGAGGTCGTCTCGGCGAGCAGCGTGCCGGTGCCCGGTGTGCCGGGCACGGTGACCGCGAACAACCGAACGGTTGCGTTGGCCTCAGTTGTACCCGTGAGGTTGACCGAACTCGCGTCGGTGCGGAGGTCGCCCGCCGTGCCGCTGTCGGAGGCGGCAGCAAGGTTGAACTGCGAAACGACCGGTCCGGTGGTATCCACGGTCAGGTTCACGGGTGCCGCGGTGCCAACGTTGCCGGCCGGGTCGGTCGCGGTCGCGGATACCACAAACGTGCCGTCCGGGATCACGTCGGTCACGTTCGCACTCCACACACTGCCAGACACGGTCGCGGTGTACGTCTGGTTGTTCACGGTCACGCGCACGGTCGCGGTCGGGTCGTCCACGGTTCCGGTCAGCGTCGGGGTGGTGTCGATGGTCGTCTGCCCGTTGGTCGTGACCACCGGCATGAGGCTGTCGAACGTCAGCGTGATCGTGTTCGAGACCAGGCTCGCGTTGCCCGCGGCGTCGGTCGCGCCGCCAGCCGCGGCCGTTATGGTCACCACGCCCTGGTTTGTTGGCGTGACCTCGACCGTGAACGACCGCGCGTCGATTGCAGTGAACCCGGTCACCGTGCCGTTGGTCGCGGTCAAGTCGGATGCGTCGAACCCGGTCACGTCCTCGTCGAAGTTCACGGCGAGTGCGATCGGGGACGTGCGGGTCGGGTCCGTCACCGTGGTGGACAAGGTCGGGGTTGGGGGCGTCGTGGGCACTGGCCGGAAGCCGTTGGTGAACCCGACCATGGCCGGGCGCACGAGCGTGGAGTTGCGGTTATCGAAGAGGTCGTTGCCGGACGGGTTGAGCAGTCCGATAGCGACGACTCCAACGTTCGAAGCGATGACCTGATCGTCGCCCGCGCCGGTGTCGAGGAACACGTACCGGCGGAACACCGAGCCGTTCAGGATCGCGAGATCGTCGCCGGACCCGGTGCGCAGGATCGTCGCGGCCCGGTGTTCCGCGCCTGAGACCCCCAACACGTCGTTCCCGTCGCCCGTGTCCGCATCGAGTGTGCCGCGGTTGCGCATCCCGGAGACGATCAACTGGTCGTCGCCGCCGAACAACCGGATGTACAGATCACGCTCGACCTTCGCGACCGAGAGTGAAACGCCACCGTTGATTGTGGTGGTCGCGTCGAGCGCGCGGACGGTTGCGCCGCCGTTCGCATCGCCCGTGATCTGGATCCGGTTCCCCGCGTCGTCGCCCGTGACGTAGAGGGTGCCGCCGAACAGCACCACCCGCACGTTCCCGGATGGAACCGTGCGGTCTTCCAGACTCTCGACGCGTGGCACGAACCGGCGGGTGTTCGGCAGGGCATTTCGGCTCGAACTCATGGCACTGTCCCGTCGGAAAAATGCGAGTAATGTGCAGTTGGATCGGCTCACGCTCGCGAGGATTCAACCGGTAATGTCGGCGGAAGGTATCGTAGAGAATCGGTGGAACGCATCCAAAGGCGCACACTTCGGGCCTGCTGTAACGGCTGTATGGGGACTTGAGCCGTAACGGGAATAATCCCGAAAATCGCCCGTTTCTGGCGTCGCATCCGTTCCGCGTCGAGCGCCAGTGAAGGCGCATTTCGTACTGGCGCAGGCTGGAAGCCCGCGCCAGTACGAAAAGCTCACTTACCACCGAGCGCCTTGATCGGCGTGCGCAGGAAGAACACTCCGCTGCCGCCGGTCTGCGCCTTGTCGTCGTCGTAGAACACGGTGCCAATCGTGTCCTTGTCGAGCTGCACGGTGCGCGGGCACGCGCGGCCTCCGATCGCGCGCCCCGGAGCGTAGAACTCAACGGTGTTGGTGAAGTCCCAGGTCTTGCCGTCGTCGCGCGACACCACGTACCGCCACTTGGTGCCGCCGACACCTTCGCCCTGCACTTCGCCCGCGACCAGGTAGCCATTACCCAGCGCGACCATGTCGAACCGCCAGCCGTTCGCGCCGATCGCGGGGAACGGGGCGACCTTTTCCCACTTCTTCCCGCTGTCCGTGGAGCGTGTGCCCGCGCCACTCACCAGCGTGCCCTTCGGCGTGCGCACGATTGGCACCAGCCCGTGCTTTGTGCCGTCCGCGAAGTCGGTCACCGTTTCCGTCTTCGGGTTGTATGCAAGCGTGCGATCGCTGAGTGAGAACAGCCACTCGTCCTCCGCGAGTTCGATGAACGGATGCCGGATCACGCTGAATGCGTCCGCGTTCTTCGGGAGGGTTTTCGGTTCGTCCCACGTCTTGCCGTCGTCGCGGCTCACGCTGAACTGCACGAACCGCGACTTCACATCCTTCGCGTCCTTGTACCACGTGTTCCAGGCGTGAACGACGCGGCCGTCGGCGAGCGCCGTGAGCGAGCCGGGGTAGATTTCGAGCTTCTCGGTGTGCTTGAACGCGGCCGGTTCGCTCCACGTTTTCCCACCGTCGGCGGAGCGCGTGAGCCGCAAATCCTTGTAGTTCGACTGACTGTAGATGACGAGTACGGCACCGGTTTTTGTGACGCACGCAGCCGGGTGGATGTGCCCGCTCACGCCGGTCGCCATGCGCACCGGTTTCGGCGCGTCGTCCGCGGCGGAACACAGCGAAGCGGTCAACAGAAGGACGGGCGCGAAGCGAATGGCGAGTAACACGGTGGTGCTCCGGTTGGGATGAGGGTTGCCCGATTGTACCCGCGAGGAACTGACGCTGCTCCTCCGCGCTGGAAATCGTACTGGAGTGGAAAGAGTGATGCGTTTTGACGAGCCGGAAGCGTAAGCGATGGATTGGCCTGTCCGTCGCTTACGCTCTTTGAAGTTGCGCTCGCCGAAGCTCACGAGGAGTTGGCTTTTTGGTTTTCGCCCCTCCGGGGCGAAAACCAAATGCCAATTCTTCTTGCACACGCATCGAGCGCAACTTCAAAGCTTACGCTTCCGGCTCGTTCTGAACGGCCGCCGCGATCACGATTCGCGCGCACGCTTCGGCATCGGAACCGGCGTTGTGGTGGATCAGCCCGATGCCGAGCCGCCGACACACCGCAGGCAGGTTCGCGGGCTTCAGCGCCCACTTCTTCCGCGCGAGTTGAACCGTACACACGAACGGCAGCACCGGGGTTTCCAGCTTTGCGGCGGCGCAGCACGCTTGCAACACGCGCCGGTCGAAGGGCGCGTTGTGCGCCGCGAGGAAGGTCGCGCCTTCGAGCACCGGCGCGACTTTCGACCACACGTCCGCGAACACCGGTGCGTCCTTCACCATCGGCCACGTGATACCGTGAACGTAGGTGAACAGGATGTGTTCACGAGGCGGGCGGATCAGCACCGCTTCGCGGTGAACGATCTTCCCGGCTTCGACACGGACCAGCCCCACCGCACACGCGCTATCCGGGCCGTTGTCCGCGGTCTCGAAGTCGATCGCGACGAACGGCTCGTTCAGCGGCGGCAAAGGCGCAGATGGTTTACGACAGGGTGGCATGATGCCCAGTTTAGCGTTCGCCCCGGTGGGGCGAAAGACGATCTACTTCTTCGCGTCGACGCAGTAGATCGCGTCGAGGCCGCGAATGAACAGCGTGCCGTTGGCCGCGGCGGGGCTGGCCCAGAACATGTCGCGGCCGAGTTTGTTCACGTGAACCACTTCGAACTCTTTCCCGGCTTTCAGCACGTGCGTTTGGCCGTCCTCGTCGAGACAGAACACCTTGCCGTCCGCGGCCCACGGCGACGCCCAGAACGCCTTCGCGTTCGGGATGCGCTCCTTCGTGTACGCCGCCTTGCCCGTTTTGGCTTCAAAACAACTAAACCCCGAGATGCTACCCGCGGAGCCATGAATTTCGGATGAGTGGCTGAGACGTGTGGTGCGGTAACGGATTCTGGCGGTTAGGTGATTGGACCCGGCCGGCTGACGCCAGCGGTTCGACTGCTTCTCGTCGAACCGCCGGCGTTAGCCGACCGGGTTGTTTCGACCATCTCTACTTCTTGTCTTTCTTCGGGTCTTCTTTCTTCGGATCGGCCTTCTTCGGCTCGATCACGTCGAGCGTGCCGGAGAGCGTGAAGGCGTAGTCCTTGCCGCCGACCTTCGTGGTCGCGCGGAACACGAGTGGCGTCGGTCCCGCGGGCGTCGCGGGTTGTACGGTAAGACCAATCTCGCCCTTCGTCTGGCCTTTCACGATCGGCTTCACCACCGGCACCACGGTCGGCGGAAGGAACAGCGGCGCGATCACAATGTCCCCGTCCCCGCCCTCGCCCCGCGTCGCTTCGAGCAGAATCTTCCCCGTCTTGCCCTTCTCAATCGCGCCCGGCTCGAACGTCATCTTGATCCCGAATGGCGGCTTGTCGACCACACCGACGGCGCACTGGTTGAGCAGTTCCGTGGGCGGGTTCGGCATCCCGCCGAGGCTCGCCTTCACTGCGTCCGTGAGTGTGCCGTAGCGAGTCACGGTCGTGCCGTCGGCGGTGGCCGTTGCCTTCACGCGGAACGGGTACGCGCCCGTCTTCGTGCCGGCCTTCACGAGTACCGGAACGAACGCGAGCGCCTGCCCCACCGGAACCGTGACCTTGCCGCTCAGTGCTGCATCGCCGTCGATGCTGAGTTCCACCGGGCCCGCGTAGCCGTTCAGTCGCGTGACGGTGGCAAGTACCGCGCTGCTGCTCCCGGCGGCGGCTTCGGTACGGTCGAAAGCGAGCGCCACGGCGAGGTCCGGCCCAGACGGCACCACCGTGAGGAGATACACTTCGTTCGGCCCGTGTAGGAAGTTCTGGTGTTCGCACGCGAGGACATAATCGCCGTCCGCGGCCGGCGCGAACTCGAACCGGTTCGTCGGCGTGGCCGGGTTGCTTGTCGCCACCTGCGCCCCCTTCGCGTCGAGCACGCGAACGAGTACCTCCGCTGGTGAGTTCACCTCGAACGTGGACACGGAGATAATCAGTTTCTGCCCCTTCTTCCCCGCGATGGCGAAGTGGTCCATGTCCTTCGCCTTGTCGAACCGCGCGGACACACCGCCCGGTACCGGCAACTTGTTCGCCTTCGCGGGTTCGTCGTTCGGTTCCTGCTCGGCGGCTTGCGGGTAGTCGGTGACCAGCACCGGCACCGGCCAGCCCGCGTCCTTGCCAGCCGTGGGCACCGCGTAGAACGCGGTCGTGGCTGTTGGCACGGTCACGCTGACGGCTGGAATGGTGTCCGAGCCGGTGAAGCCGATGCTCGCTTGCTTGCCGCGCTCGGCCGCGAGCGGGAACGCGGTGGTTGCGCCTGGGAAATCGCCGATGCGGAGCCGGTAGAGGAAGTCCGCCCCGCCGCGGTGCGTGGTGTCGCGCACTTCGACCAGCACCTCGCCAGCTTCCTTGAAAGTGTGCGAAAGGCGGCAGTCGCCCTGCAACCCCGGCGTGTCGTCGGCATACAGATCGACCAGTTCGCGCTTGGTCTTCGCGTCGTGCAACACAACGATCGGGTCGAGCGGTGACCCGATGCGGCGGGCCAGCACCTCGAACGCGAGCTTCTGCCCGGCGGTCACCGTTACCTTGTAGAACTCGGACGTTTCCAGCGCGACGGAGCCGCTCGCCACGCACGGCGCGGTGACCGCCTGTGCGGTGTCCTTCGTGCGGTTCGCGTTCGTGGAGGCAACGACGGAAAGCGTGTCCACAACGAAGGGCCGCGCGTTCGAGACGCCGTGCTTGGTCGAGACGCGAAGGGTGTACAGCCCGATCGGGCACTTCGGATCGATCGCGACCTTCACGCGCAGTTTGGCGGCTTCGGTGCCGTTCTTGTTGTCGGTCGGAATGGTGACCTTGCCGGGGCAACCGAGCATCACGCTCATGGCGTCGGCGAGGTTGGTGCCGGTGAGCGTAAGTTCGACTTCCGCACCCGGCTTCGCGCCGAGCGTGGAGGGCGTGGTCAGCGTGGGCGATTGGGGCGCGGCGACGATCACCGGCGCCTTCGGTTGCGCCACGGCGTCGCGCTCGCCGGTGGACATCACCAGCGCGACCCCGGACGCGAACCCAATGAGCGCGAAAACCCAGGTGGGACGGCGTGACGACATGTTGTGACCTCTGAAGGGGAATCTCAGGCGGGATGCGTCCGATGATACCGACTCGCCGCGCGGCTGACCAGCGTTGATCGCACTTCCAAAGAGACCCGGCCTGCGTCAGCAGCCCGGGTGTTACTTGCGCTTGCTACTCGCCTGCGAATCGCGGACAGTAACCACATCATGAACGAAGCCCTGTCGCGCAACAGTTACGACGACGTACCTTACGACAGTTACCCGTACCAGCAGTCGCACCCGTCGCGTCTGGCGACGATGGCCACGCTGTTCGGGCTGACACCGCCGAACGTCGCGAAGTGCCGCGTCCTCGAACTCGGGTGCGCCGCGGGCGGGAACCTGATCCCGGTCGCGGAGGCGTTCCCCGATTCCTGGTTCGTCGGCGTCGATCTCTCCGCCCGGCAGATCGCGGACGGCGAACTCATGATCCGCAAGACCGGCCTCGCGAACGTAGCCTTGCGGCAAGCGAGCATCAGCGATATCGACGACACCTACGGCCACTTCGACTACATCATTTGCCACGGCGTTTTCTCGTGGGTTCCCCGCGACGTGCAGCAGAAGATCTTCGAAGTGTGCGCCAACTACCTCACGCCGAACGGCGTTGCGTACGTCTCTTACAACACGTATCCGGGCTGGCACATGCGCGGCATGATCCGCGACATGATGCGCTACCACGCCTTCCGCTTCGACCAGCCGGAGCAGCGCATTGGTCAGGCGCGCGCGCTGCTCGACTTCCTCGCGCAATCGACCGAGAAGGACACCGGCGCGTATGGCGTGCTGCTCCGCTCCGAACTCGATCTCCTGCGGCGGCAGTCGGACCACTACATCTATCACGAGCAACTCGAAGACTTCAACGAGCCGGTGTACTTCCACCAGTTCATGGCGCGGGCCGAACCGTTTGGACTTCGCTACCTGGGCGAGTCGCGCATCAACACGATGGTCACGGGCAACTTCGGCCCGGAGGTGCAGAAGACACTCGCGGTGATGGCCACGGACCAGATTCAGACGGAGCAGTACCTCGACTTCGTGCGCAACCGCACGTTCCGAGAAACGCTGTTGGTGCGTGTCGAAGCGATCCCGAACTGGGGAATCGTACCGGAGCGTGTGTACGGGTTGCACGTCGCCTGTGGGGCGAAAGCGACGGGCAAGGGGGGCGAACTTGCGTCGAACACTGTTGCGCAGCAGTTTCAAAGCCCCAGCGGGATGGTAATCTCCGCGACTGGCCCGGTGTTCAAGGCCGCGATGCTCACGCTCATCGAAGCATGGCCGGGGACGATCTCGTTTGTGGAACTGCTCCAGCGGGCGGTCGCGAAACTCGGCCGGATCGCGACTAACGAAGACCTGCAAACGCTCGCGTTGGGCCTCTTGAACGCTTACATCTCGTCGGATCTGCTCGAACTGCACGCGACGCCGCTCGCCTTCGCTCGCGTTCCGGGTGAGAAGCCGGTGGCGCTGGTTCATGCTCGCGTGCGCGCCGCCGACGGGCACGCATCGGTGACCAATCGGCGACACGAGTTGGTGAAACTCTCCGACATGGGGCTGCGGTTGTTGCCACTACTCGACGGCACTCGCGACCGAGTCGCACTCGTGGAATCGCTCACCACAAAGTCGCTCGCGGGGGAACTGACCGTGCGGCGCGGCGGCCAGCCGATCACCGACGCGGACGAACTTCATGCGGGCCTCACCGCGACCCTCGGGCCGACCCTCGACTCGCTCGCCCGCGACGCGCTGCTTGTCAAGTAATCGTCGCCGTCACGCGGAGCGTGATGTCGCCTTCGCGGTTCAGGTGTGCTTTGCGCAGAACGTTCTCGCTTGCCCAGGCGCGGACATCACGCGGAGCGTGATGACTACGCGAAATACCCGATCACACGGAGCAATTCCGCGGTCAGCGCGAACGGCTTCGCGGGAATGCTCTCCAGCCGGAAGCGCGGCAACAGTTCGCGCGGCGTGATCGGCTCTGGGCGAGCGAGCCAGCCGCACGACCACGCGAGCAAGCCTACCAGTGATTCCGGTTTTACCCCCGCGTCGCGGAGAGCGGCGAGCCGCGTGTCGCCGTGCCGCTTTGCCAACCGGCGGCCGTCTTCGCCCACCACGAGCGGCACGTGTGCGAACCGCGGCTCCGACAAACCAAGTGCGCGATAGAGGAAAAGTTGTCGCGGCGTGGACGGAATCAGATCGTCCCCGCGAACCACTTCCGTGATCCCCATTGCGGCGTCATCGACCACCACCGCGAGTTGGTACGCCGGCGTTCCTGTGTTTTTCCACACGACGAAGTCCCCGCCGGCGTGCTTCACGTCGATGTGCTGCTCGCCCGCGCAGAGGTCGGTGAAAGGCACGCTCTCGGTCACGCGGAAACGCCACGCGAACGGCTTACCTTCGGCGAGAAGTTTCATCGCGTCCGCGACACACCGATGCGAACACGTCCCCGGATAAGTGACCTCTTCGCCGGCATGCGGCGCGCTGGCAGCGGAACTAATGTCCGATCGCGTGCAAGTGCAGGGGTAAACCAACTCGTTCCGCCTCAGCACTTCCAGCGCGGCTTCGTAGTGTGGGAGCCGCGTCGTCTGAATCACTGGTTCGCCGTCCCAGTCCAGCCCGAGCCAGCGCAGATCGGTGATCGCTTGTTCGGCCGCGCCCGGCTTGATGCGCGGCGAGTCGATGTCCTCGATGCGGAGTTTCACCGCGCCGCCTTGTGCGCGAGCCGAGAGCCACGCAACGAGGTACGTGCGCGCATTCCCGACGTGCTGCGCCCCGGTCGGCGACGGTGCCAGTCGGCCGGTGAGAGCGGTTGACATGCGCCCATGATACCGCGCCGCCGTTGGGGTTGTGCGTTTGGGCGGGTCGCGGCATGATTCCGCCCGGTTCGCCCCATTTCTTACGGACAAGGAGCGCGTGCATGTCAGGTCGAACGGTCCCGCGATTCGCGCTGATCGGGTTGCTCGCCGCAACACTCACGGCCCCCGCCGTGGCTCAAGAGGCACGCCCCACGGCGCCGATGCCGCGGGCGAAGAACCGGCCCGATCTCGCCGCGTTTTCCGTTTACGATCGTGTGAACGGCCCGCTGATGCCCAACCCGGTGCCGCCGGAACTGCCCGTGCCGACGATGACCCCGCCAGCGACGCCCGCGTTTCCTCGCACCGACGTGTTCGAGTTCAGTGTCGAACTGCGCGGGGACGGGAAGCCACAGTCCTTCACTCGCGGTTTCGGTTCGTACTGCGCGCCGGCGATTCCGCGACTCGTCGCGCCAGCGACTCAGCAACAGTTCACGCTCCGCGACGCGCCCAGGATCGTCCTGATCGGCGGGGAAGACGTGTTCGCCCCGACATGCCCACCGTGCCCGCTTCCGCGGATCGCTCCGAACCCGCTGTTGGGGACGTGGTATCGTGAGTTGCCCGGTACGGTGATCTCCGCGACCTTCACGCACGACGAACTGAAACTGTACCTGACGCAGTCCGTCGAGGGCCACACTGCGAGTTGCACGATCACTGCGCACTACACGCTCACGAAGGACGGGCTGGTGTACGGAGCCATCACCGGCGCAGATGTTGACATCAAGATCGACCCGAAGACCGGCGAATCGCCGTTTGACTCGGCCGTGGTTGAACTCGCGACGGGCCTCCAACAGCTCGTAGATGCGCCGTTCTCGTTCCGCACGAAGATGACTTCCGCTGGCTTGATGGTGAGTGGCCTCAAGTGCAGTACGCAAATGGCGAAAGGCGAAACGGATATCTTCGGTGGCATGTTCAAGCCCGCGAAGGACGGGCGCGTGCCGGTCCCGGTGTCGCTGAACACGACCAGAAAAGCCGCCCCGCCCGTTGTTGGAGCCGCCATCGGCACTGTGACCGGTGCCACGACGGGCGCGCTGATTGGCAATGACGCCTACAAACTCGTGCCTGCGACCCCAGATTGCCAGCGTGTTGGGATCGACTTCAACACGAACCCGCCCCGGATGATCGCGCCGGCCGTTCCCGGTGGCGCTTACGTGCCCGTCGCGCCGCCGTGCCAAACGCCGCAGCCAGTTAAGCCGGTCGGGGGCGGCGTTCCAGATGATTCGACGAAGCAACTCGCGACGGAAGCGTTCGGTCAGCTCCTTCAGCAAAGCGGAGTGACTCGACCGATCACCGACGCCAGCGTCATGGGCGGCATGACGCTGCCCAGCGGGCGGTATCTGGACCACTTCCCGCAGTACTTCGCACCGGACCCAGTGTTTCCGATGCCGCGAGAACTGGCCTGCCCGAGCGCGGCCGTTCCGCCTGGCCCCGGCGCGTCGATCCATGGGACGTACATTCCCACCCCAGCGACGCCGAGTTTCGTGGGAACGTGGTATCGCGACGTGGCCGGGAAACAGTGCGTGGTGAAGGTCTTGCCGAATCACCTCACACTGACCGTGTCCGAGGCGCACAACGATAACGGTAAGGTCTCGGTCGCGAGTCTCGTCATCACCGCCGACTACCACCTGACCCGCGACGGTCTGACCGCCGTGGGGCTGATTACGAGCGTGGATGTGAGCTTCGAGGGCGAGTTCCCTCAGGAAGACTCGAAGCCGTTCTTCGAGATGCTTAACGAACTTCAGAAGGCACTGGAAGACAAGCCGTTCGCGCTGACGTTCCGCGCCTACGATCTGTCGCTGGTGATCGGGAACGTGCGGATGCCGACGGTGTCGGACAAGATGGAAGTGCAACCGGCCGGGTACATGGCTGGACGCTACAAGTCCGCCGGCGTCCAGATGCCGAAGCCGAAGGCGATCAAGGTGACCGCCGAGCCGAAGGCGCTGCCGCCCGCACCGAGCATTTACGTCGCGCCCTCGGCGGGAACGCAGGGGCTGCCGTACTACGTCGCGCCTCCGCCCGCGCCGAACAGCGAGATGCTTCCGCCGCAGGCGTTGCCGACGCCGCGAGTTGTCCCGTCGAGCGCGTCGGAACCGGTGCCGTCGATGACTGAGCCGACACCGCAGATGCCGCAGATGCCGCAACCGATCCCGCCGGCGATGTCGGTGAATGAAGAGCCGAAGCCCGCGAAAGTATCCGCGAAGGTGCTGATTCCGGGCTTGATGTACGCCAACACGAGCAACCCGAACATCCGCATGCAGCAGTTGCTTCGTGAGTCGGAGGACCTGCGCCAGATTACCAATGAGTGGCGGCACTTCTGGTTCAAGGACAAGCCCGCTCACCTCACGCCCGAACGCATTCACGGCGGCATCTACTGACCAACTGGCTGGTTGGGCACTGCACACCTCGTTCACGCAGCGCATCGGCGCAGCGCGAACGAGGTGGGTTCCCTCGGTACGATGCTCGGCGGCGTTTCTTGTCTGTTGCTGCTTGCGGCAAAAGACAAGAAACGCGTTGTCATTCCGCCGGGTTCGCACGCATACTAAGCCGCGATGACGCTCGCGTTCCGCCACCGACCTGTTCCCGATTCCGCTCTGTCCCGGTGGGATAGCCGCTGGAAACTCGCGGCCGTGCTGCTCGCTGTCGGCGGAATCGCGGCCCTCGATCACCTCGCGCCTGCGGCCGTCGCGCTCGCCCTCGGACTGTCCCTTCTGATCCTCGCTCGCCTGCCCGGCGCGTGGGTTCGTGTGCGGTTGTTCCTCTTCGCGCTCGCGGCCCTGCCCTTCCTGCTCGTACTGCCGTTCACGCTCGAAGGCCCGGGTTGGGACATCGGCCCGGTAAAAATCTCGGAGCGTGGGCTGATCGCGGGGTTCGCGGTGTTCTGTCGCGGGCTTACCATTGGTTGTTTCGCGCTCCTCCTGGTCGGAACCGCACCGCTCCACCACACGCTCGCGGCGGCACACAAGTTGAGGCTACCGGGACTTCTGGTGCAACTCACGCTGCTCGCGTACCGGTACGCGTTCCTGCTCGCGGACGAAATGCGCAGGCTTCGCGTCGCGATGCGCACGCGCGGGTTCCGCGTGCGAGCCACACGCCACGGCTACCGCGCTCTCGGACACGCCACCGGCGCGCTGCTCGTGCGAGGTGCCGAGCGTGCCGACAACGTCGCCGCCGCGATGCGCTGTCGCGGGTTCGACGGCAAGTTCCACACGCTCACCGCGTTCCGTACACGCGCCGCCGATATCATCTCCTTTGTGGCCCTCGTTGCCGCCGCCGCCGCGTTCGTGCTCTGGGACCGCTTGGGTTTGTCTTGACTCCGAACTCCGCACTCCGAACTCAGCACTTGTCCCACCGCTACGCGGACGGTCGCGTCGCGCTCGATGACATCTCCTTCGCGGTCGAAGCGAACGAGTGCGTCGCGATCGTCGGCCCAAACGGGGCCGGCAAAACGACGCTCTTCCTGCGGCTCTGTGGCGTCCTCGCGGGGAAGCCCGGGCAAGCGACGATTGGCGGCCTCGACCCCGCCGTTCCCGAACACCGGAAGAAACTGCCAGAAGTGGTCGGTGTCGTGTTCCAGAACCCGGACGACCAACTCTTCAGCCCCACCGTGGCGGAAGATGTCGCGTTCGGCCCGCTGAACATGGGCGCGACCCCCGACGAGGCGAAGGCGCGCGTGACAGAGGCGCTTCAAGCGGTGGGAATGCCGGACGCGGGCGAGCGCGTGCCGTTTCAGCTATCCGGCGGCGAAAAGCGCCGGGCCGCGCTCGCGGGCGTACTCGCAATGCGCCCTTCGGTGCTGTTGCTCGACGAACCGAGCATGTTCCTCGATCCGCGGGGAAGGCGCGAGTTGATCGCCGTGATTCGCGCGCTCCCAGGGACGAAACTGATCGCGACCCACGACCTTGATCTGGTGTTAGACATCTGCCCGCGTGTGCTGGTGCTCGACGCGGGCAAACTCGCGGCCGACGGACCCGCCGAAAAGCTCCTCGCCGACGTTGATCTGATGGAGAAGCACGGTCTGGAAGTGCCTTTTCGCTTACGCCACGCGTAGCCGCGACGCGCAGCGGAGCGCGGACACTCCGCACATTTCAGGAATTTCGCCACCCTATTCGCATCGTATACTGGAACGAATAAGCTCCTCCACCACGAAGCACCCCATGCCTTCCACCCTGCTCGCCGAACCGCCGTTGAACCCGGTCCACGAGATCTTCCACGTGGACCGCATCCTGAAGCCCGACGAAATCACGCCCCCGCGCAAGCACAAGATCATCGCCGTGTTGCCCGCGTACAACGCGGAGAAGACGCTCGCCGCGACCATCGCGGACTTCCCCGTCGGAAGCGTGGACGAAATCCTGCTGGTAGACGATGGCAGCACGGACAACACTGTCGCGATCGCGCGCGAGATGGGGCTGACGGTCATCGTTCACGAGAAGAACACCGGGTACGGCGGCAACCAGAAGACGTGCTACAGGTACTGCCTCGAACACGGCGCCGACATCGTCGTGATGATCCACCCGGACTACCAGTACGACGCGAGAACGATCCCGCACGCGGTCGGGATGATCGAACTGGGCATCTGTGACGTGATCCTCGGCAACCGGGTGCGGAGCCGGGCCGAAGCGATGAAGTGTGGGATGCCGTGGTGGAAGTACGTGAGCAACCGCGGGCTGACCGCGTTCGAGAACCTGATGCTCGGACAGAACCTGGGCGAGTTCCATAGCGGGTTCCGCGTCTACCGCCGTCAGGTGCTGGAGACGATTCCGTTCGAGCGGAACAGCAACGACTTCGTGTTCGACACGCAGTTCTTGGTTCAAGCGGTCCACTTCGGGTTCCGGCTGGGCGACATCCCGGTTCCCGTGCGGTACTTCGACGAGGCGAGTCAGATCAACTTCCGCCGCAGCACGAAGTACGGCATCCAGACGCTCACGACAGTGAACAAATACTGGATGAACAAACTGCGGCTGTGGCGGAGCAATCTGTTCAAACCGAAGGGGTAGCGGCGAGCCACGGCTTCGGCAACGGCTCGCGGTCCGGTTGGGCAAACGTCGCCTTCGCCTCTTCGGAGAACAGCAGCGCCGGGGAGTAGTGCGCGAGTATCGCCGAGAGGTTGCGGTCGAACAGGTCGGGGTTGCGCTTGCGGAAGTTGCCGAACTTCTCCCCCGGCTTCGACCGTGCCGCGACCAACCGGACAAACGCCGTCGTGATGGTTTCGTGGAAACCGATCGGCTTCGGCTCCGCCGCGGGTTCGGCGGCCGCTTCTGCCGGTGCGGTGGCGCCGCACGGCCGGTTCTGCTGGGCGATGAACGCGTTGTTCAGTTTCTTGATCCCGGACCGCACCTTGCTCCGGGCCTGGCTGTAAGTATCGGTTCGCGCCACGTACAGCCACGCCATGCGGACGTGCGCTTCGTGCGTCCAATCCTTGCGCGCGATCTGGCGGTTCTCGAACTGGGTCAGGAATTTGTTGTCGGTCATTGTTGGCTCCTCCAAAAATTGGTTTGTTGGATGGACAGTTTCTCTGGGTGGGAGGTTCACTCCCCAATTCCAACTCAACCCCTATATCCCACCGAACAGAAGGCGGCTATCTCCGTTGTGACCTCCAAGAACAGGGGAGGTCACGCTGTTGTTTGCGCACAATGACGGTTGGCATTCAATCAGATTGGAGTAATTCTTTGTCCCGACGCAACTTCTGGAGAGGCCACTTTTGACATCCCCACCACGGCCGTGAGTAGAAACTCCAAGCAATCCAAGCTGTTTCGAGCATTTTCAGTGGCATTCAAGCAATCCACGCGCAAACCGCGACGTGACCGCAGTACAGGGGATACCGATCCCCCAACCCCCTTTCCTAAACAAGGAAGGGGGAGTAAGAGAAGGTAGCGAACCCACGCCTTCTGTCCGTAGCCCCTCCTTTCTTCGGGGAGGGGTTGGGAGGGTTCTTCGGGAGTTTCCCAATGCTTCGGCTCCGTTTCCCTCTCGCACTCGCACTCGCACTCGCACTCGCACTCACGCTCACGCTTCGCGCAGGCGACTGGCCGAACCTGCACGGTCCAGCGCGCGACGGGCACTCCGCCGAAACCAAACTCAATTGGGACTGGCCGAAGGACGGGCCACCGGTGGTCTGGAAGCTCGACACCGGCGCCGGCTGGGCGAGTCCGGTCGTGAGCGGCGAGAGCCTCATCCTCTTCCACCGCGTTGGAGACGACGAGATTGTCGCGTGCCTGAACGCGACGACGGGCAAGGAGAAGTGGAAGTACACCTACACCACGAAGTACAAGGACGATTTCGGCTTCGACAACGGCCCGCGCGCGACGCCCACCATCGCCGACGGAGCGGTGTACACGCTCGGCGCCAACAGCGACCTGACCGCGGTGGGGATTGCCACCGGCAAGAAGATCTGGTCGCGTAACCTGATCGACGACTACAAGCCCGCGAAGGGGTTCTTCGGGGTCGCGTGTTCGCCGCTCGTGGTGGGAAAAAAGGTGTTCGTGAACGTCGGCGCGAAGGGCGCTGGCGTGGTCTGCTTCGACGCAACCGACGGCAAAGAGGTGTGGAAATCGACCGACGACGGCCCGAGTTATTCGTCGCCCACGATCGCGGAGATCGATGGCAAACCGGCCGCGGTGTTTCTCACGCGTGCGGGGCTGCGCGTTCTCGATACCGACAACGGCAAGTCGCTGTACGACTTCGCGTGGCGCCCACGCGACAACGCCAGTGTGCAGGCCGCGACTCCATTAGTGTGGAAGGATGAAATCTTCCTGACTGTCTCCTACGCGACCGGCGGCGTGCTGCTCAAGACGAAGAAGGGTGAGTTGACGGAGGTGTGGTCGAATGACAAGTCGCTATCGAGCCAGTACAACACGCCGGTTCGCGTGGGCGATTACCTTTATGGAACGAACGGCCGCTCGGACCTGGGCGCGGCGCAACTGCGGTGTGTCGTGTGGAAGACTGGCGAAGTGAAGTGGAGCGAGGCGAAGTTCGGCGTCGCGTCGCTGATCGCGGTGGATGGCGGGTTGCTCGCGCTGAACGAAGCGGGCGAGTTGGCGCGGTTCGATGCCTCACCCGATGGCTACAAGGAACGCGCTCGCGCAACCTTACTGACGAAGCCGACACGCCCGTCGCCGGCGCTGGCGAACGGTCTGCTCTACGTCCGCGATGGCAAGCAGTTGATGTGCGTGAGTCTGAAAAAGTAAAAGCCGCTCGCGGCCTCGCACGCACGCGATCACTTCTCCACGGGCAGCCCGTTGTCGGTCCACGCGCGCCAGCCGCCGTCCATGCTGATCACGTTCGTGTAGCCCATCTTCTGGATCGCGTCGGCCGCGAGCGCGGAGCGGAACCCGCCGCCGCAGTACAGCACCAACGGTGTTGCGGGGTCGGGTATCTTCGCCTCGATGTCGCGTTCGATGACGCCCTTACCGAGGTGAACGGCACCGGGGATGTGCCCGGCCGCGAACTCGCTTTCCTCGCGCACATCCACAAGAATAAACGTCTCGCCCGCGGCCTTGCGGGCGCACACGTCCGCTACCGTGCATTCGGTCACGCGAGCCTTCGCGTCGGTGACGATCTTCAGGAACCCCGGCGTGTGTTGCTTCGCCATACGATCCGCCCTCTTTGCAGTTTTCAGATCACTCGTCGTCATCCTCATCGTCGTCATCGTCTGTCTTCAGCAACACCTTGTGGATGAGCGTTTCGACTTCGCGCACGTTCTCGATGCCGAGGAATCCGTAGTGGGTCGTCGTCTGGCTGGTTTCGCTCCGCACGGTGCGCCCGGTCTTGCGGTCCACGTAGTCGGTGCGCTGCTCGGTGATCTTGGTTTTGAAGATCAGGTTGCCCGCGCCCTCCGGCGACTTCGCGCCCTTGACCCTCATGCGTCGCAGTTCGCTTGGCTCGTAGGTGGTGGCTTCACCCCCTGAGCCGAACAGCGACGCGGCGTACACGATCGCACGCTGATCGGTGACCGCGTACCAACTCCGCTCGGCGGCCTTGATCGTGGCCTTTGGGACGAAGATCATGATCCCGACGCCGACGAGGACGAAGATGAGCGGGATCAACCCGGCGAACCACGGGGCGACCGCGAAGAAGACGGCCGAGAACAGCAGCCCGGCGCAGGTGATCCCGATCCCGACGAACAGGGGCACGCGGGCGTTGCGTTGCGCGATCTCCGGGCACATGCGCCCGCACCAGTGAAGCACCTCGGTGCGCGACATCTCCTCCGCGACCTGCGCCATCAGCGTCTTGTTCTTGAAGCCGGGGTTGAGTTCGAGCGCCTCGGCCGCGCTGGGGTCGCGTTGGAAGTCGCCGCCGCCACCGCTCCCGCTTTTCTTCTTGGCCTTGGGCTTCGGCTCGTCTTCGTCCTCGTCGGGCAAATCTTCGACCGCCTTGCCCTTTTTCTTGGGCTTCTCGTCTTCGTCATCGTCTCGTGACTTCGACTTCTTCTTGCCGCGCGACTCTTCTTCGAGCGACTTGGTCTTCGCCTGGTATTTCTTCTTGGCAGGCGGGACCATGGTGCCTTCGCACTCAGGGCACGTTTCCTCGTTGCCGTCGTCGGACTGTTTGGTGTGCCCGCAATCTGGGCACTTGATGGTGATTGCCATTGGGGTAATTCCTCGTGGAAGGCACGCGAGAAGAGCGATTGCCGCAGATGGCCGCTCTTCTATTCTTTGTCACTTCAGATAGCGGTTCAGCACGTTCTCGATCATCTCCTGACGCCCGGAGACGTTCGGGGACGCGTCGCCTTTCTTCAGCATGTACGCTTCGAGTTCCTCGAACTTCATCTTGCCCGATTCGACGTCGGCGCCGATGCCGCTGTCCCAACTCGCGTACCGCTGCTTCACGATGTTTTTCAGCACGCCGTCCTTGCGGATTGCCGCCGCGATCTTCAGACCATGGGCGAAGGCATCCATCCCGCCGATGTGCGCGTGGAACAGGTCCACCGGCTCGAAACTGTCGCGACGAACCTTCGCATCGAAGTTCATCCCGCCGCTGCCGATGCCGCCCTGATTCAGCACGATCAGCATGACTTGCGCGGTGAGGTACAGGTCCGTCGGGAACTGGTCCGTGTCCCAGCCGAGCAACAGGTCGCCGCGGTTCGCGTCGATGCTGCCGAGCATCCCGTTGATGCTCGCGTATTCGAGTTCGTGGCCCATCGTGTGACGCGCGAGCGTCGCGTGGTTCGTCTCCACGTTGAACTTGAACTCTTTCTCCAACCCGTTGCTGCGCAAGAACGCGAGCGAGTGCGCGCAGTCGAAATCGTACTGGTGCGAAGTCGGCTCGTGCGGCTTCGGTTCGATCAGGAACGCGCCGGTGAAGCCGATCTTCCGCTTGTACTCCACAGCCATGTGGAAGAACTTCGCGAGGTGCGCGAGTTCGCGCTTGAGGTCGGTGTTCCAGAGGGTCATGTACCCTTCGCGCCCACCCCAGAAGACGTAGTTCTCGCCACCGAGTTCCTTCGTCACTTCGAGCGCCTTCTTCACCTGCGCCGCGGAGTAAGCGAACACGTCGGCGTTGCAACTCGTGCTCGCCCCGTGAACGAACCGCCGGTTACTGAACAGGTTCGCGGTGCCCCACAGGAGCTTGATCCCGGTGCGGCTCTGCGCGTCCTTGAGCTTCTTCACGACGCTGTCGAGGATCTTGTTCGTTTCGGTAAGGTTCGCGCCTTCGGGGGCCACGTCGCGATCGTGAAAGCAGTAGTACGGGACGCCGAGTTTCTCCATGAACTCGAACGCCACCTCGACGCGTTTCAGCGCCATCTCGGGGCTATCGCTGCCGTCTTCCCATGGGCGAACGGCGCAACCGGGACCAAAGGGGTCGCCGCCCATCCCGCGGAACGTGTGCCAGTAGCACACCGCGAACCGCAGGTGGTCGCGCATCGACTTGCCTTCGACGAGTTCGTCCGGGTTGTAGTGCCGGTACGCGAGCGGGTTGGTGCTATCCGGTCCTTCGTACTTGATCTTGGGAACGTCGGGGAAGAATGACATGGCGCGCCTGAGTTGAGAGGTTTCGGGGGTCGTGAGGTGAGGGTAGCGTTTCGCGGCGGGCGCGGGTAGGATTTGTGTCGGCGGCTTCCCGTTTATCCCATCCATTTCGTTGGGGGAGAGGCCGTGTCCGAACCTGTCGAGTTCCCCATTCCGCCGGATGATCTCCGGTTCCTCGAACGTGTTGAGCGGAGCAGATCGCCACCGCCAAGTACTCAATCGCGCGACCCACCGCCGCGGGTGCCGTGCGTGGGTTCTGCCGCGGGTCAGGTTCTCCGTGGGTACCTATACCGGCGTTGGCGACCGCGACGGGTGTGTGAGGCGCGAAGGTGGGCACCCCCGACTGGGTTCGCGAAGGTGGTGTGTGTGTGGCCTCGGTGCTGTTCGCTCTTGAACTGATTTACTTTCTCGCATGCTGGCCCGAGTTAAGCGGGCGGCGGATCAGGGTGAGCCTCATCACACCGCGCGACGTGCAGCGAATCGTGTACCTCCGGGTCGCGTCCGCTCGGCACTCAGCGGACGTTCGCGACGAGCAATAACAGCAGCGCCAGGACGGCAGCGAGCATGACGAGCGTGACGTGGTTCGGACGCGTGGTGAGGACGGGTGACAGCCGCATGGCAGTTCCCCCAAAGAGACCGGGCTACAACACGATGATACCACATTGCCGTCGTCAACACACCCCCTTCACCGCAACTGGCGCCGTGCGTTTCCGCGTTCACGCCTTGCGCATCTGTTCCATCAGCGCGATCATGAACGCGGGCAGGTCTTCCGGGGTGCGGCTCGTGATCACGTTGCCGTCAACGCACACTTCCTGATCGACGTAGGTGCCGCCCGCGTTCGTCACGTCGTCCTTGATGGAGTGGAAGCACGTCACCTTCTTGCCCTTCAGCCCTGTTGTCGAACAAAGTACCCACGGCCCGTGACAGATGGCCGCGACCGGCTTGTTCTGCGCGAGAGCGTCGCGCACCAGCTTCATCATCGCTTCGCCGCGGCGGATGTAGTCAGGCGAGAAGCCGCCGGGGATCACCACTGCGGCGAAGTCCGTGGCGCTCGCGTCCTTCGCGGCAAGTGTGGCCTTCGCGGGGTAGCCGAGTTTGCTCGCGTAGGTTTTGCCCGCTTCGGGGCCGACCAGTTCGACCACGCACCCGGCCTCGCGCAACCGGTACACCGGATACCACACTTCCATTTCCTGGTACTGCTGTTCGACCAGCACCGCGACACGCTTACCTTGCAGACTCATTGCCGAGACTCCGGAGGAGATAGAATGACGTGTATGAACGAGCCGCGACCGCAAGGGAGCGGTTGGCGTTTGCCACTCCTTTGCGGTCGCGGCTCGTTACCCGAGCTATTTCAGCGCCACTCTCACGAACGTGGGCCAGTACAACTCCGCGTTGTTGATCACCGGGCCCAACTCGAAGGAGTTGGTCGCGTAGGAGATGACGAGTTCGTTGCCGGTCGCGAGGTGCGCGTGCGCCTTGCCCGCGTAGGTGAACACCTTCTTGTCCTTCTTCATCTCGGGGCATGTGTAGAGCCACACCGGGTCCGACCACGGGCCTTCCGGGGCCGTCGCGAACCGCCCTACGATGCGGTCCGAAAGGCCGTTCTCGGTGTATACGATCGCGTACTGCTTCAGCCCCGGTAGGTAGCTCACCGAGAACTCGGCCGCGAGCGTGTCGATCTGCTTGGTCGCGTCCTTCGCGTCGGGCTTCCATTCACCGTTTGCGTAGAATCGCCATTGATCGAAGTCCGCGATCTTGTCTTTCGCGACGCGGGCGACGAGCAACTCACGCCGCGGGAAGAATCGCGTCTGCCTCTCCTCGTAGCCGTACACGTAGACGTGATCGCCAACCGTCAGCACGGCGGAGCCGAACGAAATCTTCCGCTCGTCGAACGTCGCGAACGGCACCTTCACGTACTTGGGCTTCCACTTCAGCGGGTCCGCGTCCGGCTTCTCGACCGTGCCGAGCCACGTGTCGATCGCCTTGAAGCCGAACGCGCCCTCACCGGCCTTCTCGAAGCGTGGCAAGAAGACATGCAACTTCTCGTCCGCGAAGTGCCCCGCGAACTGCCAGAACCAGCCCTTCCCGTCGGGCGGCGTGAAGATCGGCAGGGGCTTGCCGTTCGTGCTCTTCTGGATCGCGAACGTGAACTTCGCGTCGGGGCCGTTCCCATCTTGAACGCCAATGGTGTTGTTCACCAGCACCACGTTTTTGCGCTTGCCGTCGCGCACGGTCCCGACCCACGTGTCACTGAACAGCCACAGGGTTCGCTTGTCCGACCGCGACACGGAGAACGCGCCGTCCCCGCCGACCCAGCCGTCCTTGAGGCGGAAGCGCGCGTTGAGCACCGCGTCCGGTTCCGCCTTCACGACGACTGGCGGCTCTGGCGGTGCGCCGAGCAGTGTGAGCAGTACAAACGCAGAGGCGTTCACTTCTTCGGTTCCTTCTTGGTGAAGATGACGACGTGTTGCCACGGGAGTGTGCCCACCGTCTTCGTGTGCCCCATCTCCGGGAACGGCGTCATCTCCTTCAGCACCTGCCGCTCGCTCATCTTGTGAACGGTCTTGATCAGCACCTTGTCGTCTTCCAACTTGAATTCGACGAACACGAGCCGTCCGCCCGGTTTCAGCGCGTCTACCATCTTCTCCGTCATCTCGAACGGGTGGTTGAACTCGTGATACACGTCCACCATCAGGATGAGATCGACCTTGCCCGCGGGCAACTTCGGGTCGGTCTCGGTGCCCTTCACGGTCTCCACGTTCGTGACCTTCTTGTCTTTCGCCTTCTTTGTCACCAGGTCGAGCATCTCCTGCTGAATGTCCGACGCGATCACCTTTCCCTTTTCACCTACCAGCGGCGAAATCATGAACGTGTGGTAGCCGCTACCGGCGCCCACGTCCGCGACCACCATACCTTCTTTGAGGTCGAGTGACTTGATGAGTTTTGCGGGGTCTTCCTCCTTGATGCGTTCCTTGCGCTCGAGCCACCCCGCGGCGCCGAACCCCATCACGTGCGCGATCTCGCGGCCCATGTAGACCTTGCCGATGCCGTCCGGGTCGTACTTCTCGGGGAACTCGTACTTCGGCTTCTCGCGCTTCTTCGGCTCTTCTGCGACGCCAACTCCGCACGCGAGTGCCACCACGATCCCGACCGCCAGCACGCGATGCATGATCCGCCTCCGTTGAAGTTCACGTCCACTCTCGCACGCATCATACCCGCCAGGGCGAGAAAATTTCGCGCGGCAGTGTTGACAATTCGAGTAGTTGACTCATTATCAGTAGTGTACAAGATAACAGTAAATGAGAAAACGCTCGGGAGCCACTCCCCAACGCCGGGCGGGGAAGTCGAACTCGGCGCCCGATTTCCCCGCCCGGTCCCGTCCTCTCGGACGACCCGCGAAGGTGAAGCGCCATGCCCCACTGGTTGGATTACTCCTCGTACTCGTTGTACTTCGACGGGGCTGACATGACCGAAGACGATGTTGAATTCCTGCTCGCGATCGCGACCTACCAGAAGCGGCACGACCGCCGCTACCCGACGTGGCTCGAAGCGCTTCACATCGCGCGCTGTCTGGGCTACCGCAAGGTCGCGGACGCGGTGCCGATCAGCCAGCCAACACCGCCCGCGTCGGAGAAATCCGAAACTCGAAATTCGAAATCCGAAAGTGAGACCGAAGAGCCGGTGTGACCTGTCCAGGTCTGGCCTTCATTTCGGATTTCGTGCTTTTCACTTCGTGCTTATTCCCTCCGAAGGAGGCGTTATGCCGCTCTTCTCGCGTCTGTTCAAGGCGCTGAAACCGCCCGCGCCGAAGGTTCCACCACCGAAGATCGCGTCCGTGTTCAGCCCCGCGTACCCCGCGGCTGGGTGGTGGCACGACGACCCCGCCGAGCAACTCCGCAACTACCGCTCGTGGGTGTACGCGGCCGTCAACGCGATCGCCCAAGAAGCCGCGCGACACAAGCCGTTCCTGTACCTGAACACCGGTCAGGCCGAACACGAGCAGACCGCGTTGCCGCACACGCACCCGCTGTGCCGGTTGCTCGACCGGCCGAACCCGTGGCTCACACCGTGGGAGTTGTGGTACCTCACCGTTGTGTATTTGGAGTTAACCGGTAACGCTTTTTGGTACGTTGCGCCGCAGAGCATCGGCGACACTCGCATGAGCACGCCGGGCGAAATCTGGATCATCCCGACGCCGTGGGTGAAGATCGTCCCGGATCGCACGCAGTACGTGAAGTCGTATCAGGTCGCGGCTCCCGGTGTGCCCGCGGAGACGTTCAGTTCCGACGAGATCATTCACCTGAAGTACCCGAACCCGCTCGATCCGCACTACGGGCTTTCGCCGCTCCAGGCCAACGCGCTCACGGTCGATGCGAACACCGAGTTGTTGAAGTCGCGTTACCAGACGTTCCTCGCGGGTCAGCGGCCGGGCGTGGTGCTTCACACCGAGCAAACGCTTACCGATCAAACGGTCTCGCGGCTCGAAGAGAAGATTGCGTCCAAGTTCGGCGGCCGCGACAACTGGCATCGACCGCTCGTGCTCGAACAGGGGTTGAAGGCGAGTCCGTGGACGCTCACACCGGCGGAAATGGACTTCATGAACTCGTCGAAGATGACGCGTGATGAAATCCTCGCGGTGTTCCGCGTGCCGCCACCGATCACCGGCATCGTCGAGAACATGGGCCTCGGTGCTGATATCTGGTTCGGCGCACGAGTGATGTTCTGCGAAGGAACGATTCAGCCGAAGCTCGACCTGATCGGCCAGGCGCTCACACGCGATCTCGCACGCCGCTACGGGCCGGACGCGGTCGTGAGCTTCCCGGACTGCTCGCCGCGAAATCTCGACCAGCGCCGCAAGGACGACGAACTCGACGCACGGCTCGGGCTGCGGACGTTCAACGAGATTCGGAAGAGTCGCGGTCTCGACCCGTTCCCGGACCCACGATTCGACAAGCCGATTCTGCCCACCGAGTTGCAGGGCGAACCCCGCCCGCAAGGGCGGGGGTGAATCCACCACTTGCAATCACCCCCGCCCTTGTGGGCGGGGTTCGCCACAAATCCCCATTTGGAACCGTGATGAATCCCAATATCCGGGCCGATCCGGCCGCGCGCACGCTCAACATCGACGTTGCGAAGATGCGAATCCGCAGCGTTATCACGACCATCGATCCGGACCGCGCCGGCGATGTGGTTGTACCCATCGGGCTGAAGAACCTTGACGACTTCATGACGAACCCGGTCGTACTCTGGGCGCATGATCGCGTTCGCGTGCCGCCGATTGGGTCGTGCGAGTGGATCGACATCCAGCCGCGGCGCATCGTCGCGGAGACGCGGTTCGCGCAGGGCGTGCCGTTCGCGGAAGACCTGTTCCGCTTGTACGAACAGAACGTGCTTCGCGGGTGGTCGATCGGGTTCGTGCCGCGAAGGGCGCGCCGCGTACCACAGCCCGGCGGGTCAACCTCCCTCTACGTCAGCGAGTGGGACTTACTCGAATACTCCGCGGTCCCCATTCCAGAGAACCCCGGTGCGCTGACGGTCGCGCTTCAAAAGGGACTCGTCCGCGACACCACGCTCCGCGACTGGCTGCGGCTCGCGTCGGACGATCGCGGCGGCGAGTGGTTCCGCGCGTTCGACGTGATGCGCGAGTTGGTCGAAGCTGACGAGCCGCCGGTTCACAGTGAATAACACCTCACCAAACATCAAACACGAAAGGCCTCCCGTGTCTACCGCTCCCTTACCAACCGACAAGTTCCAGTCCCGCGACGAACTGGTGACGTTCATCGAACAACAAGCCACAACCGCCGTCGAAAAGGCGACCCGCGTGGAACGCCGGGTGCCGTGGGTCACGTCGGGGCCGGTGTGCGCCGACTCCGCGGGGTACAGCGTGCTGAAGGCCGCTGCGTTCGCGCTCGGCTTCGTCGGCGCGGACCAGGCGAAGGAAGAGATTCACGCGCACCAACAACTTCGCGACCTGTACGCGGGCTACGGCTTCGCCCCGCATCACGGGCAGCAGTCGTTCCTGGTGCCGCTCGCGTCGGCGCACCTGCCGGTGTTCGAGCCGCAAGGCCGGCGGTTGCGCGACGAACTGCACCTGAAGATGACCGCGCACGCGGAGAAGTACGACCCCGACGAAGCCGACTGGATCGGGCGCCGACTCAATCCGCTGCGCAAGGCGCTCGGGACGATCACCGACACCGCGGGCGGAACGATGGTGCCGCTGCCCATGCTCGGCGAACTCATCGACCTGCAACGCAGCCTCGAAGTGTTCGCGGTGGCTGGGGCACGCGAAGTGGCACTGCCGCCGAACGGTCGCGTGCAATTCCCCAAACTCACCGCCGCGAGCACCGCGTACTGGGTCGGCGAGGGAAGCGCGATCACCGAGAGCCAGCCGACGACCGGGAACCTCGACCTTCAGGCGAAGAAACTCGGTGTTCTGGTGAAGATCAACAACGAACTGCTCCGGTTTGCCAGCCCGAGCGCGGAAGGATTGGTGCGGTTGGACATGGCCCGCGCCGCGGCGCTGAAGGCCGATCTCGCGATGCTCGAAGGAACCGGCGGCACGCAGATCAAGGGCATCACGACCTACAGCGGCATCGCGACGCACACCGCGAGTACCACCGGCGCGAACGGCGACACGTTCACCCCGGCTGACATCGCGACGATGGAAAGCAAACTGCCGGACGCGGTCGAATCGCCGACCGCGTGGGTGCTGCGGAAGGCGATGTACGCGGCGCTCATGAACCGCCGCGCCGACGCGGTGAGCGCCGACGACGGCAAGGGTCCGTTCCTGTTCCGCGACATGCGGTCGGCGTCGTCGGGTCCGCCGGCCGAGTTGTACGGAACACGCGTGGTGCGGTCCGCGCAGGTGTCGGCCGCACGCGTGAAGGGCAGCGGCACGAACCTCACCTACATGCTGTTGGGGTACTTCCCGGACTGGATCGTTGCGCGGATGGGCGTGATGGAGTTCCTCGCGTCGGGCCTCGGCGACACGGCGCTGCAGAACGACATGACGTACCTTCGCGGCATCCAGCACATCGACGCCGGCCCCCGTCACGCCGCCAGCTTCGTGCTCTGCGACCAGTTGCTGGTCGCGTGATCGTGGCGACCTACCCCCCAACCCCCTCCCTGACCGGGAAGGGGAGTCCGACACAGGTGCTTCGCTGACGCGTAACGACGTGCCCGACTCTTTCTCCCCTTCCCTTCAGGGAGGGGGTTGGGGGGTAGGTCTTCTTCACCACCTCACCTCACCTTCAAGGAACCTTCCATGTCCACACACGTGAACGATCTCGCCTCCGCTGTCGCGGTGTACGCTGGCGTAGTGCCGGCCGTGCGCACCGCGAACACGACCGGGTCCACCATCGACCTGATTACCGCCGACGGGCCGTGCTTCGCGATTCAACAGGTCGGTGCGATCTCCGACGATGTCGCTTGGGCCGGTCACATCGAGGAGTCCACCGACGGCTCATCCTGGTCCGCGATCAACGACGCCGAGTTCGAATCGGTGGACGCGATCAACAACATCCAGACGATCACGTTCCGCCGTACGAAACGCTACGTGCGGTACGTCGGCATCGTCACAGGCCCCGACCCCTCGGTGCCCGTGTCGGCACTCATCGGCGAACAGAAGAAGACCTTCTGATGGTCGCGGTGAACCCCGCCCGCAAGGGCGGGGGTGTTCGGCGCCCGCCCTCATCCACCCCCGCCCTTGCGGGCGGGGTTCACCTGGAGCTTCCCATGATCGATACCCTCGCCGACGTGAAGACCGCTCTGATGGTGAGCGGCAGTGACGACGACGCGCTCCTGACGCGACTGATGGGCGGCGCGGACGCGTTCATCACGGAACACACCGGGCGCGACTTCGCGGGCGGAACGTTCACCGAAACGCACGCGGCGGGGACCGAAACGCTGTTCTTGCGCAACTTCCCGGTGGAGAGCGTCACCAGCGTGAAGGTGGACCCGGTTCGGCTGTTCGGGTCCGACACGGTGCGCGCCGCGGACACCTACGTCCTCCGCGCGGACCGCGGGCTGCTCACATCGCTCACGGGTCCGTTTCTCGCGCCGCGCGGCCGGCGCGACGACTGGCCCGGTTGCGCGCAGGTCGCATACGCGACCGCGGCAGACGCCGCGCCCGCGCCGGTGAAGGAAGCGTTCACCCAACTCATCGGGCACTGGTATCGGCAGACAAAGACGTTCGCGGACCAGGAACACCAGATGCTGCTGGAGCGAACCGACGGCACTGACGCGAAGGTGTGGTCGTGGAGCCTCGCGAGCGGACTGAAACTCCCCGACGGCGCGCTGGAGTTGCTCGCGCCGTATCGCGTTCCGCCGGTGTGATTCTCTGTCACCCACGTCGAATATCACCTCTTTGAAAATGCGCCGAGAATCTCTGGCGTCGCCGCACAACCGTCGTAAAATGCGGCTTACCTCCCACCTGATACAACCCATGCGGTTGCTCCAACCATTCTCGTCGCGACTCCTGCGCCATGCCGTGGCGGTCGCTGCGCTACTGGCGCAACTGGTCGCGGCCACCGGCGCGCCGATCCCCTCTCTGTCTGCCACGAACAACAAGAACCGCGGTGTCGCGTTCCCGTGCCAGGATCACCCGTGCGGGTGCGCGACCAGCGAACAGGGTTGGGCGGGCGACTGCTGTTGCTTTACCCTCGAACAGAAACTCGCGTGGGCGGACGCTCGCGGTATCACCCCCCCGGCCCACGTCCGGCCCACGGTCGCGGCTCGCGCGAAAGCGGACAAACTGTGCTGCACGAAGACGGCAACCGCTTCGTGTTGCGAACCGGAACCGAACACCGCGAAGACGGGCATCCGGTGGGTTGCCGGGATGTTCGCCCAGAAGTGCCGGGGCGAAGGTTTCGGCGGGCTGCTCAAACTCGAACTGATCGCCGTGCCGGAGCAAGACACGGCCCCGCGCCCGACTTTCGATCCGACGGAATCCGTTCGCGACCCGAACTCGCGCGTGACGTTCACTTCACTCTGTCCGCCGACGCCACCTCCCCGAACCGTCTGACACATCCCACGCCGCCGATCGCGCTCCGAACACCGGGGCCGCGGGGCGCGCACCTGCACCTAACCCAACCACCGCTTTCGCGCCGGCCACGGCCCGCGCCGATTCGTCACACCACTCCATGGGACACCAATGACCAGGCGCCACGCCTTTACTTTGATTGAATTACTCGTGGTGATTGCGATCATCGCGATTTTGATCGGCTTGCTGCTGCCCGCAGTGCAGAAGGTGCGCGAAACCGCCGCGCGGATGAAGTGCCAGAACAACATGAAACAACTCGGCCTCGCGATGCACAACCATGAGGTCGCACTGGGCGTGTTTCCGCAAGCCCGTAACCCGTTCCCGCTCGTTCACTCCGGTCTTTCGCGATTGCTCCCTTACGTTGAACAGGAGAGCTTGCAGAAGTTGGTCGATTACACCGTGCCGCTCGCGGACCCGAGAAACGTCGCGGCGGCGCAGCACCGCGTGAACCTGTTCATCTGCCCTAGTGACCCGGCGAACGGGCAGGTACCGGGCGTGACGGACTTCGGCTCCAACTATGTCGCGAACAATGGTAGCGGCACCATCGGCTTCGGCCTGATCGCGTCCGGCGACGGCCTGTTCAATCAAGCGCCGGTGCGCCACGGCGACATCACCGACGGGCTGTCGAATACGGTTGCGTTCAGCGAGAGCACGCTCGGCAACGGTCAGATGCCCGCGAGCGCCGCGGCGGCGGACCCGCGGTTGGTGGTTTTCGAGATTCCCAGCGGTGGCGACACCACGCCCGCGGCTTGCGACGCCGCCACGACAGGCGCGTTTTCGCCGCGACGCGGCGGGAAGTGGATCGACGGGCACTACGGCAACACGCTCTACAATCACTACTACACGCCCAATCCAACCGGGAAGTGGGACTGCGGGAACGGCAGCCACAACAAGGGGCTTTCGGCAGCCCGCAGTTACCACAGCGGAGGCGTGAACGTGGTACTCGCCGACGGATCGGTGCGATTTGTCAGCAACTCCGTGCCGATTAGCGTGTGGCGCGCGATCAGCACGCGGAACACAGGCGAGGTCATTCCGGGTAACTTCTAACGATTATCCGACGTGAATGCGAATTCCGCCCGCGACCGCCAACGGATCGCGGGCGTTTTCGTTATGCTCTCTGAACGGAGTGGCTGTAACGCGCTCCTGGTGCTGGACAACCGGCCGCACGGGTGGCTAAGGTGGATTCACCAGATCGCCGCAACCACCCTGAACACAGTCGGACACGCCGCGTGACCCGTGAACCGGAGCCAGCCCTCCCTGACGAGGAGGCCGAATGGATACGGGCCGCCCAGGCCGGCGACCGGGCCGCGTTCGCGCGGATCATCGACAGCTACTGGGACCGCCTGTACCGCTGGCTTTACCACCTGACACGCGACCGACACGCGGCCGAAGACCTGACGCAGGAAACGTTCTTGCGGGCGCTCGCGGCGATAAAGTCCTTCCGGCCCGGCAGTAACTTCCGGGCGTGGGTGTTCCGCATTGGGCACAACAACTTCGTGAACCAGAAGCGAGCCGACCGGCGCACGAAACACCAACTCCCCGATGACGCCGCGGCACCCGGAGAGGGAACCGCCGAGAGTAGCGCCGAGAATCGCGAGGCTCTCGAAGTAGTGAACCGGGCTGTGGCCGACCTACCGTCCGACTTTCGCGCCGCACTGCTGCTTCGAGTGAACGAAGAGTTGTCCTTCCGCGAGGTCGCAAAGGTACTCGGCACCACGGAAGAAACCGCCCGGTGGCGGGTGTTCAAGGCTCGCCAGAAGTTAATGAAGGTGCTTTCGCCGGAGTTGTTACCGCCCGGAGCCGTTTCGGAAGAGGCGAAAGAGTGACGCTCGCTATTGTGGTGAAGACATGAACTGCCAGGCCGTCCAGAACCAGATCATCGCCTTGCCGGACCCGCGGCAACTGTCGCCAACGCTACTCGCGCACGTCGCCAGTTGCGCTGCGTGTCAGGCGTGGGCGCGGCAGGCGGAGCGCCTCGAAGGGCTGCTCGAACAACTTCCCGTGCCGCCCGCACCAGCCGAGAAGAAAGAGGCAATGATCGGCGACCTGATGCAGGCCGACCCGGTCATTCAGCCGATGGCGGTGCCCGCGACGCGGCCGAGTTTCGTTGTGGTCGCGGGGCGATTCCTTCAGCGGAACGCGAACGCCGTTGGCGGGTTGGCCGCCGCCGTCTTGGTCGTCGTTGGTATTGCGTGGTACGCGAATAAGCAGCCGGGGCCGAAGCCGCCGGATTTCGTCCAGACAGAGAAGCACCCGCTGTTGGAGAAGATGGTCGCGCGAGACGTCGCGCTGGCCCGCGCGGAGACGCCCGCCCGCCGGCTCGAAGTGCTGGGCGGCATGGCTGACGACCTCGCTGGCGAAACCCGCGGTATGGCCCGCGTCGCGTCGCCTTCCGAGTTGAATGACCTTGCTCGGTGGTACGATAAGGTGGTGAAGGACGGCATCGTGCGGCAGGCGAAGGAGATGCCGCTTCACGCGATGCCCCAGCCCGAGAAGCGGAAACTGTTGGACGGACTCGCGGCCAAACTGGAGGCGGACGCGACCGAGGCGGACAAACTGTCACGTGAGGCCCCGCAGGACGCTCAGCCCACACTCAAGCGGATCGCGGACACTGCTCGCGACGGCGCGCGGGAACTCGCCCGCGCCCAACAGGGGAACTGACATGGCCCGCTGGGCGTACATCCTGACGACATTCTTTACTCTCGCCGCGTGGGCCGGCGCGCAGGGGCCGGTTCCCGCATCGACACTTACCCCCGCCGACCAACTCCGGTTGCTCAAGGCGAACGGCACGCTGATCGACAACCTCGTGGATCACGGCGTCAAACTCTCCAACGCGAACGACCCGGTGGCGCGGGTCGAACACTGTCGCAGCGCCGCGAAGGCGCTAGCGAACGCGGCCCACGATGCCGCGGGCAAGCAGGACGCCGAGCGCGTGGCCGAACTCACCGGCTTGTTTCGCCAGGTCGTTCAAGATGCCCTCCTGCCGACCCTCGACGACGCGAAGCGCATCGTCCCGCCCCAGTCGCCCGGTGCCGAGCGGATCAAACAGATTCGCCGCGACGCCACGAACGACGTGATCGACCTGAAGACCGCGATCCCCGCGACCGGCAAGATGGCCGAGAACGCTCGCGTGAAGGCTGAACTCAAGGAGCTTGACGCCCTGCTCGCGAAGGATCTGAAGTAGAATCGCCGGTCGCGCCGCGTCACCTTGCCTCGGCCAGACACTCCCACGCGAGCCAACCCCGCGCGGCCTTCCGACGCACACGGGCCTGATGCCACGCCATCACCTCGGTCACCACTTCTGTCCGTGCTTTCAACCAATCCAACGTTACTTGCGCTTCCAGCAACTTCGCACCGGGCTGCTTCGCCTCGCGCGTCTTGATCGCGTCGGCCGCCACGCGGTTCCGTGCTTCGCGACGCGAAGTAGCGTGCCGGTTGGTTGAGTTTTTTGGTTGATCTTGGCGGTCGAGGTTACGCACTGCGCCGGCACGTGGCCTCCGTCGCCCAGCGCGTTCGCGAGTGAAGATTCGGCGTGCGCACTTGACACTCTAGACCGACCAGTCTACGATCACACCAGCGCTCTAGACCACTCAGTCTACTCGCACAATTCTTGACGGAAGTTCAGTCTTCAATATCGCTTCGGATGCGTACGGCATTTTCTGATGGATGAAACCGCACCAGCGAATCCTTGTGACGAGATGCGCAAGGGAGAGATTCCCGGCTTGAGCGACCTCGCGGTCGGCTTGTCCGAGATCGCCCTCACGCGGCGTGAGCAGATCCTCGACGCGGCCGAAGCCATCATCGCGGGGCACGGCATTCAGGAACTGTCGCTTGGCCGGATCGAGGACGAGGCCAAGATGAGCCGCGGGCAACTGACGTACTACTTCCCCAAGAAGGAACTGATTCTTCTCGCTGTCCATGACCGGATGCTTCGGCGAATGATCCGCGAGCGGATGGCTGCGAACGGCCCGAAGCCGATGACCGGGCAGGCGTGGGAGTGTCTCCAACACGGTTTGAAGAAGCACCTGGAACCAAACTGGCCGCCGCCTGAGGGGCGCGATTTGTTCAGCCTGTTGTTCACGTTCCTGGCGCAGATGGGGCATAGCGAGGACTACCGCAAACGGCTGTCGCAGTGGTACTCCGAGTGGCGAACTTTCATCGCGGCGGACGTTGCGGGCAGCGTGCCTGAACCACGCCTTGCGTCGCCCCGTGTGACGGCCGCGCTGGTGCAGGCGCTGTTTCACGGCCTGGATGTGCAACTTATGATGGACTCGGACGCGTTCGACCGCGCAGAGATGTTCGGCACGTGCGTGAAGCTCCTGGCTCCGCTGTTCGGTCAAGCGGGCAATCTGTTTTCCCCCTCTCCCCTTGCGGGAGAGGGCAAAAGCAATAACCCCGCGACCGGGAGTGAGGGCTAACGATGGCGACTCCAAAGGAACTTGGCGCGTCGGCCAACGGCGACCTCGTCAACCGCGTGCAGCAACTCCGGCTCGACGACCAACTCGGCAAGGGTACGGGCACGCGCAGCGGCGGCTCGTGGCTTCCGTGGGTGCTGTGCGGGTTGCTCGCGGTCACGTGGGCCGGGGTTGGCGTGCGGTCGTATAAGAACGGCGGCCCGAAGGCCGACGACGCACCGGGGTTCGCGCCCGCGGCGAACACCGGCACCGCCCCGCAGTCGGGCGCGTCGGCCGTCGCGCCGGGCGAGCTGATCACACAACTCAAAGGGAACGTCATCCCTTCGCTTCAGATCACCGTCAGCCCGCGTGACGTGGCGGCCGAGATTACGGAGATCTACTTCGCTGAGGGCAAACGGGTGAAGAAGGGCGACAAGCTCGCGACCCTTCTCGACGCCCAGTACGCGAACCGACTCAACACGGAGTCCGCGTCGGTGGCCTCGGTCGAGGCGCAGGTGGCGCGCTCGCAGGCAGGTCAGACATCGACCGCCGCAAAAGTGGCGAAGGCGAAGGCCGCGTTCGCTGCCGCCGAAGCACGCGGGACGCGAGCCGTCGCCATCCAGGACCGCGCGACGAAGGACTTCGACCAAGCCAAACAGCAGCGGGCGGGCGGGTCGATCTCCCAGCAGGACTACCAGAAATACGACGCGGACAAGCATGCGGCCGACGCGGACAAGATCGCCGCTGACGCCGACATTCAGGCCGCGAAGCGCGAGATCGACGCGGCCGAGGCCGACGTGAAGACCGCCGCCGCCAACGTGCGGGCCGCGGAAGCCGACCTCAACGCCGCGAAAGCGCGCCGCGATGAGGCCAATCGCCTCGTGGATAACTGCACCGTCACCGCGCCCATCGACGGGACCATTCTCACCAAGTCCGCCGACAAGGGCGCGCTCGTCAGCCCGATGTCGTTCAACGTCGCGGCCGGTATTTGCCTCATCGCGGACTTATCGAAGCTCGAAGTGGAAATCGACGTACCGGAACGCCAGATCATGCGCATCAGGTCGGGTCAGGAGTGCAAGCTCCAGGCCGACGCGGACCCGACCCGCGAGTATCGCGGTGTGGTGGATCGCGTCATGCCGATCGCTGACGATACCAAGAACGTGGTGAAGGTGCGCATCCGCGTGTACCTGCCGAAGAAGGACGTGGACGAGGACGCGTTCCTGAAGCCGAAGATGAGCATCACCGCGACCGTGTACGAGAAGCGGTTCGTGCCGACCGACGCGGACCTCGTGTGGGGCGACGAGACGGCGCGCCTGGCCGCGTGGGCGAAGGCGTGGAAGGCGAAGAAGTGACACCGAATCGGGTGGAAGGGTAACGGCGTGCTTTGGTTTTCGCCCTCTCCCCGTGCGGGAGAGGGTGGCCGCGCCTCGCGGCCGGGTGAGGAGTGAAACGTTAGCCCACAAAAGGCGCTCACCCCTCACCCGGCTCGAAGACTCGCCACCCACTCCCGCAAGGGGAGAGGGACAAAGACAACGGACTCGGGAGCGCAAATGTCTCGTGCCATCGTGCAGGTCCGTGACCTACACAAGTCGTTCACCCGCGGCGCCGAAGCGATTCACGTGCTGCGCGACTTAACGCTTGACGTGGGTGAAGCCGAGTTCCTCGCGCTCATGGGTCCGTCGGGCAGCGGCAAGACCACCCTGCTCAATCTCATCGCGGGTCTCGACCAGCCGACCGACGGCACCATCACTGTCGGCGCGAACGTTATCTCCGAGATGTCGGAAAGCGAACTCGCACGATGGCGCACGCGACACGTCGGCTTCATCTTCCAGTTCTACTACCTGCTCCCGGTACTCACGGCGTACGAGAACGTCGAACTCCCGCTGTTGCTGCTCAACCTCACGAAGGAACAGCGGCGGAAGCAAGTGGAAACGGCGCTCGATCTGGTGAGACTAACGGACCGCATGCACCACCGGCCGGGGCAACTTTCCGGCGGACAACAGCAACGCGTCGGCAGCGCCCGCGCGATGGTCACCGACCCGACGCTCATCGTCGCGGACGAACCGACCGGCGACCTCGACACCAAGAGCGCCGATGAGATTCTTCAGTTGATGGAGATTCTTCGTGCGCAACTGGGCAAGACGATCATTATGGTGACGCACGACCCGAAGGCCGCCGCCCGCGCCCAGCGCATTCTCCATCTGGAGAAGGGTCAGTTGGTGTTGGATACGGCCGCGGTTTAGGTTCACCCGCGTCCGCATGGGCACACAGGGCGGAAGCCCTGTGACCACCGACACAAAACCGGAGGTTTCGATGTACGGTATGCCGCAGGAGATGGGTGGGCCGGCCGGGTTCGATCCGTCGATCCTGATGCTCTCCGGTTACCTGCTGACGGTACTTGCTGCGCTGATCGCGGGGGCGCTGTCCCTCGGGATCGCTACCCTGCCGGTGTTCTTCCTCGTGCTGTTCGTCATCGAGCAGGGCGCCCGCGCGGTCGCGAATGCGACCGGGGCGTTCGTTCCCAAACTGGTACTCATCATGTTCCGCGGGTTGCGGCGCAGCCCGCTGCGCACTTCGCTTACGTACCTGGCGCTGTTCGTCCTCACGGTGGTGCTCGTGTTCCTCTACACGATCCTCACGTTCATCGGCAACGTGACGACCGAGAAGGAAGCCAACTTCAAGGCGATCATCACGCACAAGACAGTGATCCCCAGCCAGATGCCTCCGAAGCACTACACGGAGTTCAAGCGACTCGCGATTGAGGAACTACCCAAGGAGTACGCGAAGGAATACCCCGACGAGCCGCCGCTGGTGGTTCGTGAACAGGATATCGTCAGTTGGTCGTTCGTCGGCGGCACCACCGACCCGAAGAACATCCGCCCGGACAACGTGCTGTTCATGTTCTGCCTGGAGCCGGAGAAGATCCTGACGATGATGGACGGCCTGGACGACCTGACCGGCGACGAGAAGGCGCAACTGGAGGCCGGGGTCAAAGAGATGCAGACCAACGAACAGGCAATCGTCGTGAGCAAGTCGCGGCTGAAGAAGCTGAACAAGCAGATCGGTGACCCGATCAAGTTGACCGGGCTGAACTACCCGAAGATGGAGTTCGAGTTCAAGATCATCGGCGTCCTCCCGGACGGCAAGTACGAGGGCGTCGGGTTCATGAACAAGGCCTACCTGGCGAAGAAGCTCAAGGACAAACCGCAGGACTACGTCATGCAAGACAAGGCGGTGAACCTGATCTGGGTGAAACTGCCCAACCGCAAAGCATTCGATGTGCTCAACCGGATGGTCGATCCGCCGGCCGCCTCGAAGGCCACGCGACCGTTCAGCAGTCCGTCGGTGAAGATGGAGACCGCGTCCAGCGGCATCGGGTCGTGGCTCGACGCCTACAAGGACATCTTCTTCGGCATGAAGTACCTGCTCACCCCCGCGATGGTGGCGATCATGTGTCTGGTGATCGCCAACGCGATCAGCATCGGCGTGCGTGAGCGGCGCACCGAGATGGCGGTGCTGAAGGTGTTGGGGTTCCAACCGCGGCACGTACTCGCGCTGGTGCTGGGCGAAGCGGTGCTGGTGGGTCTGCTGGCCGGTGCGATGGCCGCGTTTCTGTCCTGGCTCGGGATCGGCAACCTGAAGCTCCAGATTGCGTTTTTTGGCGCGTTTATCGTGCCGTGGCAGGCGCTGGTGCTAGGTCCGTTGTTGGGCGTGTTCGTCTCTGTGTTCGGCAGCATCGGCCCGGCGATGAACGCCAAGAACGTGAAGGTGGCTGAAGTGTTCGCGAAGGTAGCTTGAGGCGAGGGCGTGGAAGAGGTTTAGCGTCCGCCCCGGCGGGGCGGTGTCTTTCCGTCGAGAAAGCCGCCCCGCTGGGGCGGACGCTAAACCTTCTCTGAACACACCCTAAAACACGAACCCTGGTGTCTGATGGCCGATCCGAGTTCGAGCGCCAGTCCGATTCAGCGGGCGGGACGTGTTGTCCTGGCTTTCGGCCGCGCGATCTTGCGGCTGATCGGCACGCTGTTCGTGATCGGGTTCTCACTGCTCCCATTGGCCTCGCTGCTGGTCGCGCTGCCTCTGGTGGCGCCGAGCGAGGCGGTGTTGAGCGACTCCGTGCGCCCGGCCAAATCGTGGTGGCGCCGTACCGCGCGGCGGGTGTTAGCCGCGTGCGCCGGGGTGGCGGTCCTCATCGCGCTGTTCGCGTTCGCAGTCGAGGTCGTCACCCGGCTCCCGCTCCCCGCAGGCGGGCAACTCGGCGTGCTTGCGAAGAAGATACTCGGCTCCAGCACCGTCGATCTGCTGCCGGAACGAGCAATGGCCGGCGTGAAGCCCGACGCTTCGTGGTTCAGCGCTCAGGACCTGCTCGACCGGAAGAAGTCGCTGGAACGCGCCCGCGACCGGGCCGCGCGGGGCCAGACCACCACCCTTTGGACCCCGGACGACGAAGCCCAACTCGCACAGGCCCAGCGCGACATCGACGAGCGGGCGCTCAAATCGGTCCACATGAAGGTGCTGCTCGACCCGAAGTTGCGCCCGTGGCTGGCGGAGCCGATCTGGACCGTTCTCCCGCCGGCGCTGATCCAGCACTGGCCGTTCGTGTTTCTCATTGTCTACGGCACCGACTTGTTGCTGCTGATGCTTATCGGAAAGGTGCCGCTGACTTACAACTTCCGCTACCTGTGGGTGCGCAAGCGGGACACCTCGCTGACCGCGCTCGCATTTACTGTGGTCGTTGCGCTGGTGGTCGTGCTGCTCGCGTTTGTCAACGGCATGTACAAGTTGAACGAGAGCACCGGCGTACCGGGGAACGTGATGGTGCTCGCCGAGGGTTCGACGGACGAGTTGTTCAGCAATCTGGAACGGGCCTCGGCTGAGAACGTGGAGCGGATCGAGGTGACGGGCGCGAACGGGGCGAAGTACCGCGTCGCGCGAGCGACCCGTGGCCCCGGCGGCGTGCCGGAGCGGCTGCCGATCGACGCGCCGAAGGAGGTGAGGGGCGCGGAGTACCTCGCCAGCCTCGAATCGTACATGGTGATGAACCAGGCCGTGCCGTCGAAGCCGGGGGAACCGCAGCGGCGTCGGTTCCTCCAGACGCGTGCGATGCGCGACCCGCAGATCGCCGGCGCGGTCCACAACATGAAACTGGAGCCGGGCGGCAAGTGGTTCGCGAAGACCGGCGTGCATCAGGAGTCGGGCGGGGCGTACCTGCCATGTGTCTTGGGCAACGGGGCCGCGGGCACCCTCGGCGCGGACGTCGGCAAGCGCCGGCTCGGACCGGGCGACACGTTCGAGTTGGCTGATTACCAGTGGATCGTCACCGGCGTGATGAAGTCCGAGGGAACCACGTTCGGCTCCGAGATGTGGGTGAGCGACAACAACCTCGCGGTCCACGCGGCGGGCAAGAAGAACCGGTACACCACGCTCGTGCTACGCACCGACGCCGACACCGAGGTCGCCGCCCGCGCCGTCTCCGACTACCTGAACCGCGGGTACACGCAGGCGAGCCTGAAAGCATTCGCCGAAACGGACTACTACAACGAGTTGACCAAGACGAACGAGACGTTCCTGACGTGGATCGTGTTCCTGGCGGGGGTGATGGCGGTGGGCGGCATCTTCGGGGTGATGAACACGATGTTTGCGTCGATCGCGGCCCGCATCAAGGAAGTGGGGGTGCTGCGTATTCTCGGATTCAAGCGGTGGCAGATCCTCATCTCGTTCATGATCGAGTCGCTGGCGATCGCGTTCGTGGGTGGCGTGCTGGGGTGCGTTCTCGGTTACTTCGCCAACGGCTTCGAGGCCGCGAGCACACTTTCGGGCGGGCAAGGCGGTGGCAAGAGTGTCACGCTGAGGATGGTGGTGGACTACCAGACGCTCGCCGCCGGAATGTTGTTCACGCTGGTGATGGGCCGCCTTGGTGGCCTGGTTCCGGCGCTGTCCGCGATGCGGATGGAGATTCTCGACTCACTCCGGTGACGACCATGTCCGACGGGGACTCGCTCCGCGCCGCGATCCGCGCAAATCCGAGCGAGGCGACGGCCCGGTTGGTGTACGCCGACTGGCTCGACGAGAACGCCCAGCCCGGTGGCGACCTCGTCCGCCTCCTCGTCGAATCGCCGTTCTGGGAGGCGTGCTCAAAGGTGCTCAAGTGGTTCCACCGAAACCACGGTTGGCCGGTGTGCGAACGCGTAGCAGTCCTGTGGTTGGAAGAGGCGCTCGCCTTGGAGCGGTGGCCCGATTCGGAGCGCCGGCGGGTGTGCTTGGCCGCGATCGCGACTCGCATGGTTCCCTTTCTCCGGCGCGGTTTGTCCGGTTATCGCCCAGAAGAACTCGTGCCGTTCTTACTCGCCGCGCAACCAAACGAAAAGCCAAGCGCGGCTCTCGATCAAGCGATGGGAGAAGGGGTGTCGCGTACTGCGGCTCGCGTGGCCGAACAGTGTCTGTCGTCCCCCGGCGACGACGCCGGGGACGCGGCAAATCAGGAGTATTGCGAACAGGTTCACGTCGTCGCGTGGGTGTGGCTGGACCTGCCCCCGCTTCGGCCGGCACCGAACCCGGTGCCGGGCAACGGAATGCCCGCGTTGCCCGAACCGTTGCCCGCGACACCGGACCGGCGTTCGTGGTTGCGCCGGCTCTTCCGCGGCTGATTTCGCCTCTGGTTCGCGCGTGACATTTCCGCGACGGTACGCTACACTCCTAATGGACTCCCGACGATTGACCCCGCCCGATTGCCTCCCGCCTTACTCTCCCGCCGGTCGTCATGTTTCGAGGTTGGGCTATGCCCCATGCTGCCTCTCTTCTCTCCTTTGCGCTCGTGTGCACACTTGTCTGCCCCGTGCCGCATTGTCGCGCTGCGGAGGAGCAAGACCGGTACGAGGAGCAGACGATCATTCGGTGTGCCGAGAGGTCGCTGAAGACGGGGAAGAACGATCGCAGCCACTGGATCAAGGAATTGGAAGTGGCGTTTCCCGGCAAGGTGGTGGTGCAGGCTCTCACCGAGGACGAGTACGCGACGTGGTTCGCCCTCCTTGCCGGCAAGGGCGAGGAGTGGCGCCGCGACGACTCGACCAGCCCGGCGATCACCGAACTCTTCGACAAGGTACTCGCGCGGTTGGAACTTGGGCCGGTGCCGTCGATCAAGCGTGAGGAATTCGCGCGGTACGCCAAACGTCTGATGCAATTCAACCCGCAGCCGGGGAACGGTACGGACCCGAACGAGGACGCGGACAAGGTGTTCCGGGTTCTCGACCGTAACAGCGATGGGGAACTGGAACGCGACGAGTTCACCGGCGGCTTGAAGGACGAGAAGTTGCGAGCCGACGCGGACGGGAACGGGCGCATCACGAAGGAGGAGTACCGCGACTACTTCCAGCGCAAGGTCACGACGAAGGCCGAGGTCTTGGTCACCACAAACAAGGGCGACTCGAACGGGCGCGGGCCGGACGGCAAGCCCGTGGGCAAGCCGAAACCGGGCTCTGGGCTACCGGAGTGGTTCACCACGCTCGACGCCGATAAGGACGGTCAGATTGCGCTCTTCGAGTGGCGGAAAAGCAGTCGCCCCGTCGCGCTCTACTCGGAGATGGACCTCAACGGCGACGGCCTGCTGACCCGCGACGAATACCTGCGATACGTGAAGATGAACGAGTTGAAGCAGAAGGAAGAGAAGAGAGAGAATGAAAAGTGACAAGTGGAAGATGAGCCGTTGCGCGTCTTCGACTCGTCACTGCTCCTTCTCCCAAGTCCGCCCGCGGGGCCTCTTTCTTGCCGAGAGGCGCAACCTACCCCGCCACACGCGACGGGGTTTTGTGCCGAGCACCAACTTCATTAAGCATTACCCTTCCGCGATGTGACGCCACGCGCAAGTGCGTGCGACCTCGGAAGCCGTTCACTTCTTCGGCGTGTCCCACTCGATCTTGCAGTTCGGCAACGCCTTCGGGAGTTCCGCAACCTTCTCGGGTAGGGACCTCCGAGGTTCTGGGAGTCTTTGAGGTGCATCGCGAACCGGCGTTCCGCGTTCAACCGGCCTCCGCTTACACGTCGCCGAAGTGGTGCTGCAGTTTCTTGATGGCTTTGTACTTCTCGTCGCTGACTCGCGCGACGGTGGTCGCGAGTTCGGCGGCGATATCTGGCACCGGCCAGCCGTCGGCGGTCAGTTCGAGGATGCGGCGCTGGCGTGGGTTGAGTTGCTCGGCGGCGACCTTCGCCACGGCCTCGCGGTCGTCGCGGGTGGTGTTCACCGGTTGCCGGTCGGGCAACTCCGGCGACAGCGCCGCGAACTTGCGAGCGCGCTGAGTGCGCTTCTTCACCGCGTCGATGGCGCGGAGAAACTCGCGGCGCTCATCCGTCTCGCAGTCCACCAGCACGGTGCCCCATTTATCCGCTTCGACGCGCTCAAGGAGGCGGACGAAAACGGCCTGGGTGCAGTCCTGCCACCGGTCAGCCGGGAGGCGGGCGTTCCGCCAGCACGTTTGGCAGTACTTGCTGATGTCGGTGACGGCTTTCGAGCTAGGTTCCGCGGGCAGCGCGGCGTTGGCTTTCGAAGGTGAAGAGGCGAGCGCGGTGCCGAGCACCATCGCTACCATCACGTTGCGGGAAGAGCGTTTCGAGGGCAAATAGCGGGTCATGCGGTCGCGTCCCAAAAGACCAGGTAGCGAAGCTCTCGTCAATGATACCGACAGTGAGAGTTGTCTTTCTCGCTGTCGGGTGCGGAAACTTCTCGAAGTCGCGCAAAGGCCGTTGCGGTAAACTGTACTGAAGAAAGCGAACCCAGTCGAACTGCCGGCGTCAGCCGGCCAGGTGCTGCTCCAAACCCAGCCGACTGACGCCGGCAGTTCGACAACCTCCAGATTTCCTTCCCCGCGCGGACTTCTCTCTAGCTGTTCGTTCTCCCGTGCGCGGTATTAACAGCCGGGGTATGTCAATCGCTGCCGGCACAAATTGTCCAACTGGTAGGCACGCGAGCTTCACACTCGACCTTGTCGCATTTCGCACAAACCGACAGTGCGACGCGACCCGCACTGTCGGTGCAATCGCGCCGACCTTTCAGCCGCGTCAGGCTTGAACACTTCTTTACAAAATCGCGTAACGGTCTCGTCACCGCACCCTTGAGGGCCTTCAACCCTGCTGGTAGGCTAGAACCCGTCCCCGCGCCCCGTTCCGATTAACTCCTTCGACCGGCCCCCTGAGGTTGCCCATGCGAACGATGGCCATCACCGCAGTGTTTGGGCTGCTGATTCTCGCGACGTGTGCGGTCGGAGGAAAAGAACGCTACTACATCTCCGAGTCGCCAGCCCCGATGCCGCTTGTCGCAGAGGGGCCGGGCGACGTGGTCATCGAGCAGATGATCAAGGATCTCGGCTCCGAAGACTGGCGCACCCGCGAACAGGCCGGGCGCGACCTCGCCGCGAAGGGCGAGAAGGCGCTGCCGTACATGCGCCGCGTACTCCTCAGCACCGAGAACCCGGAAGTGCAGCGCCGGCTCGCGGTACTCGTCAAGCGGATGGACTTCGACCGGCTCGTCGTCGCCAAGCGGGTCACGCTCAACGCGAAGGATCGGACCGCCAAGGAGATCGTCGCGGACATCGCCAAGCAAACCGGCTACAAGATCGAGTTCGGCGAGCAATCAGACACGAAGCACTCGTTCGAGTTCAACAACGCCTCGTTCTGGCAGGCCATCGACACCGTCGCGAACGCGGCCGGACTCACCGTGTATACGGAGTACGAGGATGACACCGTCCGCGTCTACAACCATGAGGCGATGAACCCGTACGTCGCGTACGCCGGGCCGTTCCGGTTCCTCGCGACGAACATTCAGTGCAACCGCAACGTGCAGTTGTCCAACATCAGTAAGCGTGGCGGACAGGAACGCGTCACCGAGTACATGAGCTTGAGCTTCCAGGTTAACTCGGAGCCGAAGAACCCGATGCTTGGCATCTCGCAACCGGAACTGTTGGTCGCGACCGACAACTTGGGCGGTACACTGCTACCGCCGCGGGAGCGCAACGACTTTGAGTACCGCAGCGGGTACTACAACCGCGGCAGCCGCTCGCACAACATGTCGATGAGCGTGAACCTGATTCGCGGTGATCGCGGCGCGACCACCATCAAGTCGCTGAAGGGTCGCGTGCGGGTCGAACTGCTCTCGGGCACCGCGCCAGAGGTGGTAGTTGTGGACCCGCTGAAGGTGAAGAAGAAGACGTTCACCGGGCGCACGGCCGACTTGGAGGTGACCACCGTGGACGAAGACGCGAACAACAAGGGCGTGTACACGATGAACGTGACCGCGAAGAGCCGCATCCCGGTGGACCCGCGTCGTGGTGACGATTACCAGTGGGCATCCAACATCCAGCAGCGGATCGAGCTGTCTGACGACAAGGGGAACCGGTTCTTCAACTACGGGTTGCAGGCGAGCAACCATACCCCCGGCGGACTGCAAATGACAATAATGTTCGGGCCGGAAGACCGCCGCACCGGGCGCCCCAGCAACGTGAAACTCGGCCCGCCGGCCCGCCTGGTTCTCACCGAGTGGCTCACGGTCACGCACGAGGTCGCGTTCGAGTTCAAGGACATCCCGCTGCCGTAGGAAACAGTGACGCGTGACGAGTAAAAGCCGAAGGCCAGAGGCATCAACGCTTCTGGCCTTCGGCTTTTACTCGTCACGCGTCACTCGTTACTCGTCACTGGCTTCGGAAGCGATCTTCTTGTACATCTCGATCGCCTTCTTGAACGTCTTCTCGGCCTCGTCGCGTTCTTCGGCCTTGATCCCCGGTCCGCGAACCTTCCACAGTTGCTCGATCACGCCGATGCACCACTTCGCGCTCTCGCGACTCGGGCGGATCGGCTTGTTCGCGATGATCACGTTCACCGGGTTCGTGTGCATCTGCGGGAAGTGACGGATCGCGACCCACGAACTCTTGTCGATGTTCACGTCGAACGCGACGTCGTGCGTCTTGTCGTCGGCCGCGACATCCTTCGACGCGACCACCTTCCCATTCACCACGAGTTCCACTTTGCGGACGTTGCCGACGGGCACCTGCGCGCCGGGCGCGGTGCCGAGCGACACGTCACGCGCGAACGCGACCTTCGCGGATACTTTCACCGTGCCGGCTTTGTCGAGTTTCACGTCGCCGTAGCCGGGTGCGGTGCCGTTCACGCCGAATTCGAGCGCGTGTGCGTAGCCGTCGGAGACGTAAGAGCGCCCTTGCGCGATCCCGCGACACCACGCGCCGTAATCGACCATGTCGGTCTTCTTACCGAGTTGCACGTACACACGCCCCTGCCCGACGCGGCTGCCGCTGATGCACGGGAAGTCGGTTTCTCCGCTCGCCTTGAGCGGGAAGCCGCAGTTCATGATGTGGTACCAGCAGTTCCATTCGAGCACCCGCGCGGTGTCCATGGCGCTGATGAAGTCACACACGCCCATCGCGGTGGTCACGCAGATTTCCTGCGCGCCGATGCCGTCCATGTTCGGGATGTTCAGGTTCGGAAGCCGGTCGAGAACCCGCGCGACACTCTTCTCCAGTTCCGCCGGACTGATGTCGCCATCATTGTTCGCGTCGATGGTTGCGAACGGTTCCGGCAGCGGCCACCAGCCGTTCTTCGCTTCGTCCTTGCTGATGATGCCGTCCTTGTTCGCGTCGAGCGCCGCGAGTAACCGCTTCGGCGCCGCTTGGGGGTTCACGCCGAGGCCGTTCGCGGAGTGCGCGTAGCCGGTCACCGCGCCCTGATCCTTGCCCCACTTCATCAAGGGTGTCGTCCACGTCGGCCAGCCCTTGAGCTTAGTCCCGTCGGAACCGGGATACGTCTGGTCGCGCAAGTTCAGCAGGCACACGTGCCCGAGCGCCTGTGAGCCGAAGCCAGACACTTCCACGTCGTACTTGAGAACCGTGAACGGCTCGCTCTTTTGCCACGGCTTCGCTTCAAAGAACTTGCGCTGGTAGTCGTAGCACGGCCCCCAGGTGAGGCACGAGCCGACGTTTAGCCCTTCGCCCTTCACGTGCAGGAACATGTGTTCGGGCAGTACGCCCTCGGTGGGGTTCGTGTAGTGCGCGCAACCGGCCGCGTGGATGTGGTGGTCGCCACTGAAGAACCCGTAGTCGGCCGGGTTCACCCACCGGTCGAGCTTCGCGCTGAACTGCGGCGATCGCGCGTTGACCGAGGGTACGACGAGTTCCGCCGTCTTCAGCGAGTACTCCGGCCCGCGCCCGTACTGCACGGTGAACTTACCCGGCGGCAGGAGAATCACTCCGTCGTCGTGTCGGTAGATTTGCTTTTGGAAGAATAGGTCCGGGGCGAGCCTCTTGGCTTGCGGTGGGTACACGTGACCGCTCGCGTCGGTGATCAGGAACCGGCCGGTTGTGGGCTTGCCGTCGAAGTCGGTGATCTTCACCTTCACGGGCACGGCGGGCTTCACCTCGAACAGCACGGGCGTTTCCCCGCGGAATCCCAAGTCCTGATTGCCTTGCCCGATGTCGAAGCCGATCGTCGCCTCGCGTTTGCCGCTCTCGTTGGAGTAGATGAGGGCGATGGCGTATTCGACCTTAAGCCCGCTGAGCGTGTCGGTCAGCGGCGGTGCGGTGAACACTTCGACGCCGAGGAACCGTTCCGCGATCTTGGGATCGTCCTTCGGGTTCTTGTCGCCGCGCCCGCTGAACCGGTCGCCGGCCTGCGGACTCATGATCTTGAGTTGCTTCTTCACGGTGCTGTCGTTCATCACTTTTACGAGTACCGGCGTCCAACCCGCTTGCTGAAGCGACGTGCTGCCCGGCCCTTTCGCGACCTTGATGCGTGCTTCCGGGTTGATCGTAATCGCGAACAGTACGTGTTTGTCGAGAACCTCCTGAACCTTCTTCGCATCCTTGTCTTCAATCGCCTTTGCTAGCGCCTTGCCGATGTCTTCAGGGAGCGGCGTGCCGAGGAAGTCGAGCGCCTTCACGATGCGGCCCGCGTTCGCGGCGAGCGGTTGTCCTTCGACATCACCGACAACGGGAACGTCCGCGGCGCGTGCGGCGCTCGCGAGGCTGACTAGCGCGAGGAGCGCGAGGGAGAGGCGGGTCATGCGGAGTGACTCCTTCGAGGTGGGAACTTCCGCACTTGTACTCCCCACTGTGGTGTGACGCACGCATATTTTCTGTCGCCGCGCTCCCCTCCGTGGACTACGGGTCGCGGCTAAACGGATTGCTTCAAGGTGGAGTCTGCTATAATCGACCTACCATTCCCACACCGAGGCGTAGACAGGCTCGCAATGAAGATCGTGAAATACCCGCACCCGGCGCTCCGTGCGAAGGCGCGACCCGTGACCGCCATCGACGCGGACGTGCAGAAGGCCGCCGCCGAGATGCTGGAACTGATGTACAAGACCGAAGGACTGGGCCTTGCGGCGCCGCAGGTCACGCTCGACTATCAGATGATCGTGATGAACTTCGTAGGCGAAGCGGACCGGCCCGACCAGGAAGTGGTCGCGATCAACCCGGTGATCATCGAGTCACGCGGCGGTACCGTGAGCGACCGCGAAGGGTGCCTGAGCTTCCCCGGTCTGTATCAGAACGTTCGTCGCGCGAAAACCGTGGTGGCGCAGGCGTACAACCTGAAGGGCGAGAAGTTCGAGATGACGTGCCACGACCTCGCGGCCCGCGTGTGGCAGCACGAGATCGATCACCTTCAGGGCACGTTGTTCATCGACAAGATGGGTACGCTCGGCCTGTCTCGCAGCCAGCGCGACCTCGAAAAATTCGTCGCGGACTTCGAGAAGGCCAAGAAGAAGGGCGACCTGCCGCCGGACCTGGAACCGAAGATGTGACGGAGTGCTGCATGCGAATAGCGATGATGGGAACGGGGACGTTCGCGGAGCCGACCTTCGAGGCGCTCATCGGTGCGTTTGGCACTGACGTGGTCGGGCTTGTCACACAACCGGAGCGCGACACCGGTAGCAAGCGCGGCAGCACGCGCCAAACCGGCAAGGGCATGGCGAACATCGCCCACTCCACGGCTTGCCGCGTAGCCCAACCCGAGAGCATCAACACACCGGAAGGCCTGGAACAACTCCGCGCGATGCAGCCCGACCTACTCGTCGTCGCGGCCTACGGGCAGATTCTCTCGCGTGAGGTGCTGACGGTTCCGACGCGTGGCACGATCAACGTCCACGCCTCACTGCTACCGAAGTACCGCGGCGCGGCCCCGGTTGCGTATGCCATTCTCGGTGGCGAAGCGCAAACCGGCGTGACCATCATCAAGGTGACGCCCGGTCTCGACTCGGGCGACATGATCCTTCAAGAAGCGCTCGACATCCTCCCCGGTGACACGACGGGTAGCCTCGAAGCGCGCCTTTCGACGCTCGGCGCGCGAATGGCGGTCGAAGCCGCGCGCAAGTACGCGGCTGGCGGTGCGGTCGAAGGCGTGAAGCAAGACCCGGCGCGCGTGACGAAGGCTCCGAAGATCAAGAAGGAATTCGGGTTGATCGACTGGACTCGCCCAGCGGATTACATTGCGCGATTCGTGCGCGCGATGCAACCGTGGCCGACCGCGTACACGTTCCTACACCGCCCCGGCAAGGAACCGATGCGCGTGATCATGAGCAAAGCCGGTGGGTTTCATCCCGCGGCTCGTGCCTTGGAAGACGAAGTCGGAGAGTTACTTGATTTGGTCGGTGGCGGTATTGGGGTGCGGTGCGGGCCGGCGACGCTTCATGACATCATCGAAATCCTCGAACTGCAACCCGCGGGAAAGAAGAAGATGACGGCGGAGGAATTCTTGCGCGGCTACCCCATCGTTGAAGGCATGCGGTTCGGGCCGGAAGTGCTCGCATGACGATCACCGCACGGCAGATCGCGGCCGACGTTTTGCACCGGTCGCGCGCGCACGACGGCTTCGCCGCTGAACTCATCGACAGTGCGCTCGGCGCCGCGAACCTTGCACCGCAGGATCGGCGGTTCGTTACGCAACTGGTGTTCGGCGTCACGAGGCGGGCCGGCACGCTCGACGCGATCCTCAAGCCGTTCATCCAACTGCCGCTCCACGCGGTTCAGCCGCGCGTGTGGGACTTGCTGCGACTCGGCGCGTTCCAACTCACGTTCCTCACGCACGTACCCAAGCACGCGGCCGTCAACGAAACGGTGGAACTTGCACCCTACGTCGGCGCGATGAAGGCGAAGGGATTCGTCAACAGCATCATGCGCCGCGTGTCGGAGTTGGTGACGGACGAGTTCACCGACAAGCCGGGCGCGGACGCGGTCGGGTTCGCGTGGGAACCCCTCCCCCCAACCCCCTCCCCTAAGAAGGGAGGGGGAGAAAAGCAAAACACAGAGGCGCAGAACCGCGCATCTTCTGCTGAAAGCCCCTCCCTTCTTAGGGGAGGGGTTGGGGAGGGGTTGACTTTCGGCCGCTACCGCCGCCTCACGCGCGCCATCCTCCCCAATCCCATCACCGACCCGGCGGGCTACTTCGCGGCGGCGTTCTCGTTCCCGCCGTGGCTCGCGAACCGCTGGCTCGAACGCTACGGCCCCGACGAATGCACCCGCCTGGGCTTCTGGTTCAACGCGCCACCGCCGCTGTGGGTTCGCGTGAACAAGCTCCACGCGAGCCGCGAATCGTACCGCATCCAACTCGCCGGGCAAACGATTGACGCGGAACCCGGAGAACATCCGCAGTCGCTCCGGTTCCCGGAACACCATCCCATCCGCGAACTTCCCGGCTACGCCGAAGGCGACTTCGCGGTGCAGGATCATTCGTCGATGCTCGTCGCGTCCGCGCTCGGCGTGCAACCGGGGATGCACGTCCTCGATGCCTGCGCCGCCCCCGGCGGCAAGACGACGCACCTGATGGAACTGATGGACAACCGCGGGCGTGTCACCGCAGGCGACATCGACCCGAAGCGCCTCGAAACAGTGACAGCGCTCGGTCAGCGGCTCCGCATCAAGGGCGTGGAAACCGTCGTGTTGGACGAGAAAGGCGACCTTCCGCCCGGCCCCTTCGACGCCGCGCTCGTCGATGTGCCGTGCAGCAACATGGGCGTACTCGGTCGTCGACCTGAGGTGCGGTGGCGTCTGAAGCCGAACGAGTTCGAACATCTCATCCGGCTTCAGACGCGGTTGCTCATCCTCGCCAGTGAGCGCGTGAAGCCGGGCGGAGCAGTGGTGTATTCCACGTGCAGCATCGAACCTGACGAGAATGAAGGCGTAGTGAAGGCGGTGTGTCGCGGAATGCGGAGTATGTCGCTGGAAGCGGAACACCACTCCGTGCCGGGATGCCCGTCCGACGGCGGCTACTGGGCGCGACTGCGGAAAGCGTGAAGACCGCCCCCCCTCCCTGCGGGGGGGCTTCCGCCGGCAGTTGCCCTTGACGCACTTCGCTTCGGCCGGTTCTACTCTCAATTCGGATTCTCGCGACCCAAACCGGGACACGCTTATGGCCACGGACACGGCCGCTCTGCCCACCACTCATCCCACCGATCCGACGCGCCACCTGTGGCAGTTGCCAGCGCTCTTGCTCGGCGTCGGCGTGTTCGTGTCCGCGTGGCAGGGGTGGATTCCGCTCGGCCGGAATGACCCGGCGTCGGTGTTCACGCGAGATGTCGCGACCCTCAAGACCAGTTACGAGAAGTTGACGCCGGACCCGGCCGAACTGAAATCGCAGTTGAACAAGGTCGCCGGCGGTGTGGAAGCGTACCCGGAACACGCCGCACGGACCCGGTTCCACCTCGGCAGCGGGTACTCGCGGCTCGCGGAAGTGACCGGCCAACCGGACGAAGCTCGTGGGTACTGGACGCTCGCGCGTCAGCACTTTGAACTGGTTACCGACAAGCAACTCCGCGACCCCAACGACGTGCCGAAACTCTCGTTCCGCACGGCGAAGGTACGCGCCGCAATCGGGCTGTCAGCCGACACGCCAACCGCCGAGATTTCACTTTTGATGCAGGTTCTGTCACTTCCCCCGCCCGGTGATGAGGGCGGCGAAACGCGGCGACTGATCGCGGACCTCGCGCTGCGCCAGAACCCGCCAGACCTCGCGCTTGCGAAGGTTTCTCTCACGCAGTATCTGACAGCCGCTGGCATAGCGACTCCGCCGGCCTCGCTCGCACGCGCCAGACTTCGGCTTGGCGAAATTTTCGTCCGCACGAAGGAGTACGACCAGGCCCGCAAGTGGCTCGCGCAGATCGGCGGGGACGCGCCCGCTGACGTACTCGCGCCCGCGAAGGCATTACTCGCACGTCTCCTCATGGCCGAGGCCGACTACGTCGGCGCGGCGAAGGAACTGGACGTACTCCGCACTGCGCCAGGCATCTCGCCCCAGTACCGCACGGACGCGGCCTACGACCTCGCGGTTTGCAAACTGAAGGCGCGCGAGCTGGACGCCGCGACCAAACTCTTCGAGGAGGCCGCGAAGGGCACCGGCGAGGAAGCGACCGCGTCTGCGGTTCAACTCGCCGACCTGCACCTCCGGTCCACGGACCCGGCCCGTCACAAACTTGCCGCCGAACTGCTCGCCGACGCGGTGAAGGGCGTGAAGACCGCCGCCGACTACAAGAACGAACTGGTCCCAATCAACGAAGTACAGACTGCGTTCGAGTTGGCCGTGACCACGCTCCTCGCGGACGGCGCGTTCGGGCCGGCGCTGAAGGTCGCGGACACCTACGCCGCGGTGTCGGCCACCGGACGCGACCGCGAGAAACGCGCCGACGTGCTGGCCGCCTGGGGCGTCGCGATCAAGAAGAACGGCGGAGACGCGAAGCCGAAGTTCAAGGCTGCTGCGGACGAATTCGCGGCGCTGGACGTGTTCCAACCGAAGACCGACGGCAAACTCGAAATGCTCCGCCGCGCAGCCGCGATGTACCGGCAAGCGGATGAACCCGCGACAGCCGTGCTCCGCCTGAAAGAAGCGGCGAAGTTGCCCGGCATTCCGGAGTCGTTCGTTGGCCCGGTGTGGATCGAACTGGCCGACGCCCTGCTCGCGGCCAAGCAAACCGACGAGGTGTGGAAGATCTTCAACGAGGTCATGGCCTCCGTTGGCCCCACATCCACCGCTACGCGATATCGGCTCGCACGGCAGTTCGTGGATTCGCGGCACCCCGGACTGGTCCCGGTTGGGCGCGCGCTGTTCGAGCAGATCGCCAAGCAGCAGAACGTGGATGCCAACGAACGCGAGTACCACGAGCGGGCACTCACCGAACTGGCGAACGACCTGATCCGACAGGGCAATTTCGCCGACGCCGAATCGCGTCTGCGGTCACAACTTCAGCTTTACCCGATCGGCTCGGAGGCGCAACTGGCCCGCCTCCTGCTCGGCGTGTGCCTGCTGCAGAAGGCCGCCGCGCCCAGCGTCACCGCTGCGAGTGCCGCGGAGATGCGGCTCGAAGCCGTGACCGTGTTCCGAAGGATTGTCACCGAGTGCAATGACACAGAGAATCGCAACGGCAAGTTGCTTGAGCGCGAGGCGTGGCTCCGGCTCCAGGCCGCGCTGCGGGTACTGCAAACGTACCAGCAGATGAAGAAGCCCAACGATCTGCTCGCCGAAGCCGACCAGCTCCTGGACCGGCACAAGGACACGGTCGAGGAGTTGATCATCCTCAGCCTCATGTACCACGCGTTCAAGCAACTGAACGAACCGGGCAAGGCGCTAACCCTGCGCGACCGGATGCGGGACGCGTTCGACAAACTGCCGCCTTCCGCGTTCACCCAACAGACCGGCGAGTACAGTCGCGACTACTGGCTGAAGGTCTGGTTCGCCCCAGACCCGAAGTAATTTGGAGGTGGCTCGCTGCCACGCTGACCTGGACCGAAGAAGCACGTAAAGTGAATGCGGAGCTATTGGGATCGTGTCGTGACCTGCCGGGAGCGGGCCGGTTACCTTCGCGGAAAGTGACTGGTCGGAAGCTCTTTGCGACCCCCCGAGAGGACTTCCCATGAAACTCACCTCCTGCTTCCTCTTTGCGCTGTTCGCCGGCGTGCTGGTCGCGTCACCGGTCGGGGCCGGGAAGTTCAACAAGAAGATCAACATCGGGGACGCGGCCCCATCGTGGGAGAAACTCGAAGGCACCGACGGCAAGAAGTATTCCTTCACAGACTGGAAGGACAAGGACGTGCTCGTTGTGGTGTTCACCTGCAATAGTTGTATCGTCGCGGAGGTCTACGAGGACCGGCTCATCGCGTTTGCAAATGAGTGCAATCAGCCGAAGAGCAGGGTGGGGTTCGTCGCAATCAACGTGAACACCGGCAAAGCCGACGCGCTCCCCGCGATGAAAGAACGCGCCACGAAGAAGAAGTTCGGCTTCACCTATCTGTACGACCCGTCGCAGAAGACCGCACTCGCGTACGGCGCGGTGTTCACGCCCGAGTGCTTCGTGCTGACGAAGGACCGCAAGGTGATGTACATGGGCGCATTCGACGACAAACCGGGCGAACCGAAGGTGAAATACGTCGAGGAGGCAGTGAAGGCCGCGCTCGCGGGCAAACCTGCGGCGCCCGCCGAGACACCCGCCGCCGCCGGGTGCCGAATCAAGTTCGACAAGAAGGATGATGAGTGAGGAGTTGCGAGTGAGGAGTTGCGAGTGACGAGTTGCGAGTTGCGAGTAAAGGCAGAAGACCAGAGGCACCATCGCTTCTGGTCTTCTGCCTTTACTCGCAACTCGCAACTCGTCACTTCTCCGAGAGCGTCACTTCCCGGAATCGCAGCCCTGACGAGTCGTAGAAGATGATGCAGTTGTCGTCGCTCGACCAGACGGCACTCGTTCGCAACAGGCGCGGTCCTTCGACGTGGAACACCAGTCCGCAGACCCGACCGCTGCGCTTGAGCGGCGTGCGGAACAGCGGTGCCTGGGTTGGGTCGAGCGCGTCCTTATCGCACAACACCGAATGAACGAATTCGGCAAGTTCCTCGACTGCCGAAAACGCAACGACAACTTGCGACATCGGCACCTCAGCCCGCCAATCACGCTGCACATTAAACCGCTGTGTCCCCTATCCCACCGTTTTGCGGGCACGCTGTCACGCCGAACTCGACTTGAATGACGGGGAATCCGGAGATCCTGTTCCGGTTCTACCAGCCGTGCAGACGGCGCAGTGCGTCGTAGAGAACGATGCCGACAGCGGTCGCGAGGTTGAGGCTCCGCACCGCCCCGGTGGGCATTGGGATGCCGACGAGCCGTTCCGCGTACCGCTCGCGCACGGACGCGGGCAGCCCGCTCGACTCGTTGCCGAACAGCAGGCAGTCCCCATCCGCGAAGTCGGCGCGCGTGTACGGCTTCTCGTTTGGCGTCTCCACACACCAGATTCTCAGCCCTGCAGTCGCGTGCTCGAAGTCCTCGAATGTAACGTGGCGCACCACATCGACCGCGTGCCAGTAATCGAGGCCGGCACGCCGCAAAGAGCGGTCGTCGAGCCTGAACCCGAGGCGACCAATGAGATGGAGACGCGTCCCGGTCGCGGCGCACAGCCGCGCGATGTTCCCGGTGTTGGGTGGTATCTCAGGTTCCCACAGCGCGACGTGTAGCATGTGTGTTGAAGCCACTTGCGGTTTCGCGGGGTGTTCGGGGTGTTCGGCGCGTCGTCCGCGAAGCCGCGAGCGGCTCGGACGATGCGACTTATCCGATTGCTCCGGCCGTTCGTGTTGTACCGGCGCTGCCGCGTGGAGAACACGAAAACCGACCTCGCACCAAGCGCGCGGGGTTTCATCGCGCGCGTCTTACGAATGACAATGTGGGTTGTGCAGTGCGCACGGTTTCGGGGCCGGACAAATGACGGCAAAGAACTCACCTTCGCTTCAGTCGCCGTGGCGGGTCGATGCCCTTGCCATCACGCTCTTCGTCGTGGGCCTCTTGCTCGCAGTCGCGGTCGGGTCGGCACGCACGATCACATCCGGGCCGAACCTGTTCGGGACATGGGGCGAGTATGTGGCCGCGTGGCTTCTCGAACCGCTTGGCTGGGCCGCGGTCGTGCTGCTAGCGGGCTGGTTTGCAGTGGTCGCGTTGCTCGTCATCCGGCGCACTCCGGGCCGGCTTGCGGTGCGCGTTGTCGGTTGGTGTGTCGTGACCGCCGTGTCCGCGGTGGGCGTGGACTGGTTCGGCGGAGGCCTGGCCTCGCCCTCAGTCGCCGGTCGCGGCGGGTCGGTGGGCGCGTACCTCCGCTTCGGTCTGGAAGACGCGACCGAGCCGACCGTCGCGCTGATCGTGTTCGCGCTGGCCATTGTCGTCGGGTTGATGCTCGTGGCCGACTGGTTCGTGATCCGTCTCGCGCGTTTCGCGTGGATCGCGATTCGCACCGTGTGCAAGAGGACGGTGTGGGCGAACGATCGTATTGCCAACGGGATGGAAGCGGTACTCAACCGCGTCGCGACCGCGGCAAAAGCCGTCGGACGCGGCGCGATGGGCGTGGCGAAGATCGCTCTTGCGGTCGTACCAGCGCGCAAGGCGGCTGCGACGCCGGTCGCGCCCTCGGCGCACACCGCGCCGATACTGAAGATCGCGACGGTTTCCGTTTCCACTGCGATCCCGTCTCCGGCGCGTTTGCCGATTCCAGCCGTGCCAACGAGTGAGCCAGAAGAGGATGTGGCGTACGAAGACATTCCGATTCACGTCCACGCCGGGCCGAAGCCAGCCCTCCTGTTGCACGCCGCACCGCCGCCGGACGAGCAGTTGTCGAACGTCGATTACGAACTGCCGCCGCTCTCGCTGCTCAACGACCCGGAACCGTTCCCGGTCGAGGACCACGAACAGAAGTTGCGCGAGGTCGCAGTGCTTCTGGAGAAAGCGTTTCTGGACTACGGCGTAAACGTGAAGGTGGTTGGCATTCACACTGGCCCCGTCATCACGCAGTACGAGATCAGCCTCGAAACCGGGTTGCGACTGAACAAGGTCACGAACCTCGCGGACGACCTGGCACTGAACCTGAAGGTGGCCGCGGTTCGGATTGTCGCGCCGCTCCCGGGCCGCAATACGGTCGGCATCGAGGTGCCGAACGAGATCCGCCAAACGGTTCAACTAAAGGAACTCGTCTCCGCACTCGCGGGAACGCCGAAGGTGAGCAAGTTCCGCTTGCCGCTTTTTATTGGCAAGGATGTGGAAGGCCGCCCGCTCGCCTTCGACCTCGCGACGATGCCGCACTTGCTCATCGCGGGCAGCACCAACACGGGCAAGTCGGTGTGTCTGAACACGATCATCGTGAGCCTGTTGCTCACGCGCCGGCCGGACGAGTGCCAGATGATCCTCATCGACCCGAAGAAGGTGGAGTTGACCGACTACGCAAAGATTCCGCACCTGATGACGCCCGTCGTGACGAAAGATGACAAGGCAGTGGCGATTCTGGGATGGGCGGTCGAGAAGATGGAGGAACGGTACGAGTGGCTGCATCGCGCCCGCGTGCGAAACATTGCGTCGTACAACGAACTCCCGTTTGGGGAGATCGCCCGCCGCGTGAACCCGGACACGGAGGACGAGCTACGCGCGATTCCGCGGAAGATGCCGTACATCGTCATCGTCATCGACGAGGTCGGCGACTTGATGATGAAGATGAAGAAGGAGATTGAAGGGAACATCATCATACTTGCGCAAAAGTCGCGGGCCGCGGGTATTCACCTGATCCTCGCGACGCAGAAACCGACAGTGGACGTGATCACCGGCCTGATCAAGTCGAACCTGCCGGCACGCATCTGCTTCCGCGTGACGAGCCGTTCCGATAGTGCGGTGGTACTCGACGAGAAAGGCGGCGAGCGGTTGCTCGGCATGGGCGACATGCTGTTCCTCCAGGCTGGCGTACTGACACGCGCGCAAGGCGCGTATGTGGAGAACGAAGAGATCGAACGCGTGACGAACGCGATCGCGACCGACACGCCAGCCTACGATAGTGAGCTTCAGAATCTGAAGACGCGCGCGCAGATGGAAGCCGCCACGAACGACGAAGGCGAAGTGGGCGAGAAACTCCGCGCGCGTGACCCGATCTACGAGCAGGCGGTGGAGATCGTCATTCGCGAGCAGCGTGGCAGCACGTCGCTGCTGCAACGCGCACTGGGCATCGGTTACGGCAAGGCGTCACGTCTGATCGACTACATGGCGGAAGACGGCATCGTCGGCGGCTTCAATGGCAGCAACGCGCGCCAGGTGATGATTTCGCCCGACGAATGGGAGGCACGCAAGAAGGCGGTCGCGGGGTGAGGTTCTTGGTGGCACAGACATTCCTGTCTGTGCCACCACGGAAGAGCGCGGGGTGAAACGGGCCTTGCGTACACTTTGGTAGACAGCTACCTTCGGCGTGGTTTTACCACCTACAGGAGGTTCGCGCAATGCCCGTCAGTCACGTCCCAGCCGGTTACCACACCATCGTCCCGTACATCACGGTGCGCAACGCGGCGCGTGCTATCGAGTTTTATAAACGGGCGTTCGGCGCGACCGAGATCATGCGGTTTGCGGGGCCGGATGGCAGCGTCGCGCACGCCGAAATCGAGATCGGTGGTTCGCGCATCATGCTTGGCGACGAGATGCCGGCGTGGGGCAACCGCGGACCGGAATCGCTCGGCGGTGCGAGTGGCGGGCTGTGCGTCTACCTGCCGGACGTGGACGCGGCGGTCGCGCACGCGGTCGCGGCCGGCGCGACGGTGTTCAAGCCGGTTCAGGACCAGTTCTACGGCGACCGCAGCGGCACCGTCACCGACCCGTTTGGCCACGTGTGGACGCTCGCCACGCACATCGAAGACGTGTCCGTCGAAGAGATGTACCGCCGGTGCGCGGAGTTCATGAAGCAGGTAGCGTGAACGCCTTGGGTCACTCGGGGGGCTTACGCCCTCCGCTCGCCACGAAACAGAACAACAACCCCAACCCAATTCCGCCCCAGTCGAGCAGCACGTCGCGGACGCTGCCGGAACGCCCTTGCACGAATGTTTGGCCGATCTCGGTGGCCGCGCCGTGCAGCGCGAGCATCGCCACAAAGCGCCATCGCCAGGAACGCGACAGCGGGAGCGTGAGGGCCAGGAGCGTGAGGAACGCGTACACGCCGGCGTGAACCGACTTCGCGATCCAGAACTGCCAGTCACCGAAGGAAAGGCGCGTGGAAAGAACTTCGGGGACCGGGTTCGGTTCGAGCAGTTTCCACGTCCACAGGCCGAGGAACACCGCGAACGCGACAAACGGAATGAGTTTTCGCGTCACTTGTGCGAGCCGAGTTCGCGAAGTTTGGCCTTCAGGTACTTCGCGCGGGCGGAGTTGCGTTCCTCGCCATCGAGCGTGTGTCCCGCGAGCTTTTGCAGGTGCGCCGACTGCGTGTGAATGAAGAGCTGGTTCACTGCGGTCACCGGGATGCTGTCGAGCAAATGGAGATGGATGCCGAGCCGCACCGCGGAGAGCAACTCCATCGTCTCTTCCGCTGTGATCATGGTCGCGCTGCCGAGCGTGCCAATGGCCCGCGCAACGCGATCGTGTTCCGCCTGCCGACGCTCCTTCACGATCGCGTTCCGCGCCTGGCGCTCGTATTGCAGAATGGTGACGATGACTTCGCGAATCTCGCCCAGGATCTTCGCTTCATTTTTACCGAGCGTGACATGATTCGAGATCTGGTACAGGTCACCGAACGCGCGCGAGCCTTCGCCGTGCAGCCCGCGGACCGCGAGGTTGATCTTCTGAAGCGCGCGGAACACTTTATCGATTTGCTTCGTGAGGCCAAGCGCCGGGAGGTGGAGCATCACGCTGGCTCGCATTCCGGTACCGACATTGGTCGGGCACGCCGTCAGGTAGCCGAACTGCGTGTGGAACGCATAACTGAGGCGCTGTTCGAGCGCGTCGTCGAGTCGGTCGATGTCCTGCCACGCCTCGTCGAGCGCAAACCCACTGCGCAATACTTGCAGCCGCAGGTGGTCTTCCTCGTTGACCATCACGCTGGCGGTTTCGGTCGGGTCGAACGCGACGCCACGCGGCCCGTCGAGACCACCGGCGAGTTCGCGACTGATGAGTTGCCGCTCGACGAGGAACTGACGGTCGAGGACCGCCATCGACGGGATGTCGGTGTATTCGAGCTTGTGTTGCGTGTCCGACTTCGCGAGCGCTTCTTTCGCGCGGGTGATTACTTCGGCCTTGTGCGCAGCCGTGGCGCGGGTGGCGAACGGAAGGTCGGCGAGATTGCGCGCGAGCCGGACGCGTGTCGACACGACCACGTCCGACTCGGGGCCGGTGCCGCGGAGCCATTCGCCCAGGTTGGGGAGCAGGCTGTCGAGGTTCATGAGTAAATCCAAGTTGCGAGTCGCGAGTCACGAGTCACGAGTTGAAAAGCAGAAGACGACAGAGTGCGCGTCTTCAACTCATCACTCGCAACTCGCGACTCGCAACTATTCTCCAGCGGTGCGGATCAGGTCGCGGAGCCGGGCCGCCTCTTCGTAGTCTTCCGCCGCGATCGCCGCGTGCATCTGCGTCTTCCAGTCGCGGACCCGCACAGCCCGCGGCGCCTTGCCCACATGTGTCATCCCGCGGTGGATGCGCTCCAACAGCGGTTCCAGAGTGGAACGTAGCGATTCGTAGTCGTGCGGGCAGCCGAGGCGCCCGGTGGCCTTGAACTCGGCGACCGTCATGCCGCACGCCTCGCACGCGGTCGCGACCGGTTCCGCCGTGGTCGGCTCGGTGGCACCCGCTTGCGGGAACGGGTTGGTGAGCAGGTTCAGCAGCGCTTTCAGGTCAATCTGCGGGCCGGGCGGTTCGGGAATGAGGTTGCGTTCGCGCGCGCACCGTTCGCACAGGTGCAGTTCCCGCTTCTTCTTGTTCACGATGTCGGTCAGGTGAACAGTGGCCGGGTTATCGCAAATCTGACACTTCACCCCAAAACCCCCTGTGGGGGAAATTCGAAACCTCAAATCCGAAATTCGAAAGAAGCAGACGAGGACACCACGCATCGGGACTGCTTTCTTTCGGATTTCGTGCTTCGAATTTCGAATTTCCGCGCGAGCGGTTAACTGGCTTCGAGTTCCTTGATGCGGTCGCGGACGCGGGCCGCTTCTTCGTAGTTCTCTTCGGTCACGAGCTGCTGGAGCCGGCGCCGGAGCGTCGCAAGTTCCACCTGTTCGCCCTGCGTGCGTGGCAGCCGGCGCGGGGTCTTCCCAACGTGTCGCACATCGCCATGAATGCTCTCCAACAGCGGGAGCAGTTCCCCCTTGAACGCATCGTAATCGTGCGCACAGCCGAACCGTCCGTGGTTGCGGAACTCCAGGTACGAGAGTCCGCACGACTCGCACGTCGGGCCGGCGAAGACCTCCTCAGCCGGTTCGGGCACGTCGGTGGCCTTGCCGGGCGCGGCCTTCTTGTGCGGTTCCACCAGGTACTTCTTGGCGCAATCCTCGCACAGATGGACCTCTTCGAACCGGTCCTCCGGGAGTACTTCGGTAATGTGGTACGTGGCTTGTTTCGGACACCGCAGGCACTTCATCGACCGCCCCTCCACCCTCGTGATGTGCATTCTAACACTGTACGCCACTATTGTCAGTGTCATTGGTCGTGATGAACGCTCCCCTTCGGGTCGCGGCTACGCGATCGACCACGAAACCCATCTTGTCCCCTTTGCCCCACTCCTGTTACCCTTCGCGCTCTTTGCAGATAGTGGCGAAGGTGCGCACCCATGACCGACACACCGACCGGCGGATTTCGCGAGCGGCCCGCGTGGCTGGTGGCCGCGGCCGTCGTGGTGATCGCGCAAGCGGGCCTTGCGCTTACGCTGTTCGGGGCGTCACGTCAGTGGTCGGCCGTCACCGACGACCGACCGATTCTCTCGGGCCGGCACCCGCTACACCTCTACCACGGTATGCTCGGCGCGGCCGCGTTTCGCGACCACCGCACCGCGACCTGCTACGACCCGGCATTCCAGGCGGGTTACCCGAAGACGCCGGTGTTCGACGGCGGGAGCCGGCCCGCGGAATTGTTCGCGATCCTCGGAGGACGCGGCTACCGCCCCGCGGCGTACAAGTTCGGCGTGTTCGCGTTCCTATTACTGGTGCCGGTCGGGTTCATCGCGGCGGCGCGAGGCGCGGGACTCCCTGCGGGCGCGGCGGTCCTGACAGGTTGTTTTGGCGTGCTGATCGGGTGGTGCCCGGCTGTGCGGCTCATGCTGGAAGAGGGCCAACTCGACTTCCTCGCGGCGGGGCTGGCGGCGGCGGTGTTCGTGCCGTGGCTCGGGCGTTATGCAAAGCACCCCGGCCCGGAGTCGTGCTTGGTGCTTGCGGGGCTGGCGCTGGTGGGCTGGTACGCGCACCCGCTGGTGTGGGCCGGGCTGTTACCAGTCATGTTCGTTTTCTACCTCGTGTTCGCGCCGCAACACGGCCCAGGCTGGCACCTCGGGCTGGCTGGGATCACATCGGCCGGGGTCGTGCCGAACGTCTGGTGGCTGCTCGACTGGGGTAAATACTGGTGGCTGCGACAACCGTCGTCGACCGACCACATCCCGCTGCCGCGATGGGAAGCGGTCCTCGGCAGTCCAGACGACTACGCGAACCTGTGCGCCGGCTTGCCCGGTGGGCCGGTGGTGCCGCTCATCGCAGCGGGCGGGTTGGTGCTGTTGTGGGCGACCGGCCACCGCGCGGCGGCGTGGCTCGCGCTCTTCACGGCGGTGCTCGCTCTGAGCGCGGCACGGCTCGCAGCGGCGTGGCCGCGGGTGCCGTCCGACGTGCCCGGGCGTGTGGCCCCGCTCGTGCTGGCGCTGCTGGCGCCGGCCGCCGCGTTCGGCGTGTGGGAAACTCTGCGGCGCGCCCGCGCGGCCAGCGCCGGGGCGATTGTCGCGGCGGTGGGGTTACTGCTTGTTGGCTGGGCGGACGGCCCCAGTGCGCCGCTCGCTCACGCGACCGGCGTGCACACGCCGCCGTTCGTTCTCGGCTTCACCCAGGAGCAGAAACAACTGCTCGACGCGATCAACGAACACACCACGCCCGACGCGCGCATCTTGTGGGATGACGCCGAACCGCGGCCCGGCTGGAACTGGTCCGCGCTCTTGCCGGTGTACACGAACCGCGCGTACCTCGGTGGCCTCGACACCTACGCCGAAATCGACCACGGGCACTGCGCGCTGGGCGACCAGCGCCTCAACGGGCGCCCGCTCGCGGAGTGGACCGACGCGGAACTGACCGCGTACTGCCGGTGGTACAACGTGGGTTGGGTGATGTGTCGCGGCGAGCGCACGGCTGAGCGGTGGGGAAAGTACCCGGCGGCGAAGCCGGTCGCGCGCCTCACCGAGAGCGGGCAACCGGCAGTGCTGTTCGCGATCGACCGCGCGCACACGTTCGTTCTCAGCGGGCGCGCGGTTTGGGAATCGGCCGACAGCAAGCGGATCGTGCTGAGCGACGTGTACCCCAACGCGGACGGCGAAATCCACCTCAGTCTCCACGCCTTCGAGGGACTACGCGTTTACCCCAGTTACGTGAGACTCGACCCACTCCCCGACCCCACCGGGCGCGACCCGGTCCACCACATCCGCCTCAGAACCCCTGGACCGGTGCCCCGCGTCACGCTCGTGTGGGAACACCCGTAGCGGTTCGTTGCCTCTCCAGGTAGGCAACTCACTCCGCGAGTTGCGCGCTGGCGGTCAGCCGCAGTGCGTTGCGTCTCAAGGTAGGTCACTCGCGGAGCGAGTGACCTACCTTGAGACGCAACGAACCACATAGTCGAAGTCTCAAGTCGGAAAGTCGAAGACATGCACAACCTGCGGGGTTGAGGTCTTCGACTTTCCGACTTGAGACCTTCTCGACTTGAGACTTTCTACTTGACTCACCCTTTCGAGCGGTTATCTACCGCAGCTCAATCGAAACACACTGTTCGCGGGGGCGGCCCGGTTCGGGGGAACCGTGCAGCCGATCGCCATCGTTCAAGGACGAACGCATGAACCGGGCGTGGAAACTCGCGGCGGGGATCAGTCGGCGCAACTTCCTCGCGTTGTCAGCCGCCGTCGGCGCTGCCGGGGTAGTCGGGTGCAAGAGCACGGATGCCGCCAAATTCCAGGCCAGACCGCAGATCGGCGAAGACCCGGCCGACCCGGAGTCCGTTGCCACCATCGGCTCGAAGACCACTGTCGGCAACACCGAGTCGCTCGTCGTCAGCGGCGTCGGCTTGGTGTTCAATCTTCCCGGCACGGGAAGTAGCGCGACCCCGGGCGGGTGGCGCACCCGGCTCGAGAACAGCCTCAAGAAAACCAAGCGGGACCAGTCGATCAACCTCAAGGAACTGCTTGACGGTCCCACCCGCACCACGTCGTTGGTCCTCGTGTCCGCACTGATCCCACCGGGCGCGCGGAAGGGCGAACCAATCGACGTTCAGGTCACGCTGCCGGATGACAGTAAGACGACGAGCCTGCAAGGAGGCGAACTGTTCCCCGCGGAACTGATCACGTTCGACACGACCGGGAACGTGAGTTCGCAGGTTCACACCGGGGAGGCGGGCGCCGGCGGGAGGATCCTGGACGGTTACGCGTGGGCACATGCAGCGGGCGCGCTCGTCGCGGGAAATTTCGTCGCCGGCGACGGGAAAGATGGCAAGGCCGACACCGACGCCGACGGGCGCCCACTGTACCGCGCCGGGTTCATCGCCGGCGGTGGCCGCGTCACAATGAACCGGCCGTACTACCTGCTTCTCAACGCGAACGACCAGAACCCGCGGATCGGGGCCGCGATCGCCGAGCGCCTCAACACCACGTTCCACAGCACCGCCGACCCAAACTTGAAGGTTGCCGACGCGAAGAACCGCGAACTCATCCTGGTGAACGTGCCGACCGCGTACCGGCACAACCACTACCGGTTCCTGCTCGTCGCGCGGCAGGTGCCGTACAACCCGGTCACTGCTACCAGCGCGTACCGGCTGAAGATTGAAGACGAGTTGATGGACCCTTCGACCACGCTGGCGGCGGCAGTGAAACTCGAAGCGCTTGGCGGCGATAGCCGGCGGAGCCTGAAGGTCGGATTGGAGAGCGCGTCGCCGTGGGTGCGGTTCGCGTCTGCGGAGGCGCTCGCATATCTGGGCCAAACGGATGGCACATCCGAACTCGCCCGGCTCGCCGAAGATCACCCTGCACTCCGCGCGCAGTGCCTGAAGGCGCTCGCGTCCGTGGACGATGCCTCCGGCACCGACCGCCTCGTGGAGCTGCTCACGCACTCAGACCCCGAACTGCGGCAGGGCGCGTTCATTGCTCTTCGCCTGGCCGACGAACGGCACCCGGCTTTGGGCGGAGCGCTGATGAACAAGTCGTACTATCTGCACCGCATCAGTGGGCGCGGTACGTCCGCGGTTCACCTGACCGCAGGCGGTCGCAGTGAGGTGTTGGTGTTCGGCGACAACGTGAAACTTCGCGGGCCGATGCCGCCGGTGCCGGTGGGCAACGAGTTCACCGTGTCCGTGCCGACCGCTGACGGGATCGCGAAAGTAACGCGTGTCGTGCGTCTCAAGGGCGGCGAACCGGAAGTGAAAGAGATCCGCTGTTCCGCGGAACTGGGCGTGGTGCTCACCGCACTGGCGAACCTCGGGGGCGGCTACTCCGAGGCTATCGAGTTGGTTCGCCGCGCCGCCCGCACGGAGGTGCTCACCGCGCCGCTCGTGGTGGACGCGATCCCACGCGAGATGAGTCTGCAACAGCTCTCCGGGTTCTCCAAGATCGACTCGACGCTGGCGAAGGCCAACGTGGAAGTCGCGAAGGTCGGTACAGTGCGCCCGGCCATCGACGCGAATGGCTTCGAGGTGCCCGTCGGGCAAGACCCGCTGATCGCGCCGGCTGGCGCGGTTCTGCCGAAGCAGCCGCTCAACCGCGACCCCGGTCGCCTGTTCGGGCCGAAGCGCGTCACTGACGCCCCGATCCTCGACTCGACCGTGGTTCCCGCAGGGGGACAATGAGTTCGTGTTTCGTGTTTGGTGTTGAGTGTTTGGGAGCCTGGGTTCGGGACCGCGTGCCGCGTTTTGAGCGCGACCGACCTGGAAGTTCCTGCTCGAACACCCAACACTAAACACCCAACACTAAACACCAAACACGATGCTCAAGCGACTCGAACTCATTGGCTTCAAGTCCTTCGCCGACAAGACGCGGTTCGACTTCGCGCCGGGTGTGACGGGCGTGGTCGGGCCGAACGGGTCCGGCAAGAGCAACGTCGTTGACGCGGTCCGGTGGATTTTGGGCGAACAGTCCGCGAAGAGCCTGCGCGGCGGCGAAATGGCCGACGTCATCTTCAACGGTTCCAGTTCGCGCAAAAGCCTGGGCATGGCGGAAGTAACGGTCGCGTTCGACAACTCGCGGCGCTTGCTCGCGGTCGATGCTGACGAGGTGCAACTCACGCGTCGCGTCTACCGCGACGGCAACGGTGAATACCTCATTAACGGCCAGATGTCGCGGCTGAAGGACATCAAGGACATACTCCTCGGCAGCGGCGCCGGCAGCGGCGGGTACACGATCATCGCGCAAGGTCGCGTCGATGAATTGCTGCAAGCGTCCACGAAGGACCGGCGCGAAATCTTTGACGAGGCCGCCGGTATCAGCCGGTTCAAGGCGAGGAAGACCGAGACACTTCGCAAGCTCATGACCGTCGAACTGAACCTGACGCGCTCGAAAGACAAACTCGACGCGCTCGACGGCCAACTCCGCACGCTGCGCATGCAGGCGGCTAAAGCCCAGAAATACAAGGAACACTCCGACCGCCTGCGCGAGCTACGCGTCGGGCTGAGTGTGCGCGAGTACCGCTCTCTCACCAGCACGCTGACCACGGAGCAGGAGGCGCTGGCGGCACTCAAGGTCGAAGTCTCTGGAGCAACGACCGAGGCGGAGCAACTCGAACAGCAGGCGAAGGAACTCGACTGGGCCGTGACCCGCGGCGAAGAATCGCAACGGCACCACGAGGCGAGACTGGCCGACGCACGACAGCAAATCACAGGCTTCGACGGAACGTTGAAGCACGAGCGCGCAATCACACAGAGCCTCGAAGCCGAGTTGCTCAAAGTCGGACGGCAGCGTGCGGACCTCGGCTACCGCCTGAAGGTGATTGAAGCGGATGATGCCCGCGCCGCGGCCGATGGCGCGGCGGCCGAATCGCGCGTGACCGAAGAAAAGGCCCACGCCGACGAAGTGAGTGCGGCACTCGCGGCGATCACGGCCCAACTCGCTGAACTCGAGCGTGAACACGCCGAAGATCAGCAGCAGCAGATGGAGTTGATCCGCGACGCGGCATCGAGCAAGTCCACTGCGGAAGCTCACCTCGCGCAAGTCCATCGATTGCAGAAGGAGTACACGCGAAAGCTCGCGGACCGCGAACACAAATCGGCGCAGCGCGCGGCCCTCGCGCACGCGCTTGATGGACTTTCGCAGGCCGACGCCGACGTGCAGGCACGGCTCATCGCGGCGCACGAGCAAATCGACGACCTGACCACTGACCGCGACACACTCATCGACCAACTCGGCGACGTGCAGACGCGTCTCGAAGGGTTCCGCGTCCGGCAGGGAGACCTGCGCGGGCGCATTGACGTGCTCGAAGACTTGGAGCGCGCGCTCGAAGGCCTGGGCACGGGCGTCGCAGCCGTGTGGCGGCGGCTGAACACGGCACCCGACCCGGACACCTCACTCGATGGCGTCATCGGGCTGGTGGCAGACCTGCTCACGGTGCCACGCGAGGTTGCCCCGCTCGTCGAACTCGCGCTCGGCGACACCGCACAGCGGTTCGTGGTGCGGTCGCCGGAAGCCGTGGACGCGGTTGCCGCGGCCGTGGGCGAGGTGACCGGTCGCGTGGGATTCGTGCCTTTGTCTTTGCCCTCTCCCCTCGCGGGAGAGGATGGCGAGTTTTCGAGCCGGGTGGTGGGGGAAGTTTCACGCGCCGTTGAGATTTTCCCCTCACCCGCCGGCGAAGCGCCGGCACCCTCTCCCGCAAGGGGAGAGGGCAAAGACAGTTCCCTCGCCTCATTCGTCACCTGCGATCACCCCAATTGTGCCGCGCTGCCAACGCAATTGCTCGGGTGTGTGCTGCTCGCGGACACGCTCGCGGACGCGAGATGGCTCGCGGCCCTTCACCCTTCGCACCGGATCATCACGCAGAACGGCGAACTACTCGAACCGGATGGCACGCTCACGGTTGGTCCACTGAAGGCGGAAATCGGGCTGGTGTCGCGCAAGAGTGAACTGCGCGAACTCCGCGAACAGTTCCGCGCCACGTCGGAACTCGTCACGGGCGCCGAGGTCGAACTCGCGGACCTGCGGCGGCAGGCCGAATCCGCCGAAGGCGTGATCGAAGCCATCGAAGCCGAAATCTCGCTACTCTCCGACGAGGCCGGCGACTTGCTTCAACGCATCGCCCGGCAGCGGCAGCAGGTCGAGAACCTCGACGCCGAGATCGATCTGAATCGTGGCGAAAGCCGCCTTCTCGAACAGCAGGTTCAGGAAAGCGAGGCCGCGTGGATCGCGGCGCGGCTGGCGGCAGAGCGGGCCGAACAAGTCGCGACGGAACTCACGGCTCGGCTCGCGGAGGTGAAACTCGCACTCGCGGCTGGCGCGGTCGAACGCACCCTGCGCGAACAGGACCACACCGCGGCGCAGGTGGCACTCAGCCGCGCCGCGGCCGATCGCGACCGCGCGCGAGAGCGTCTCGCGCAGATCGACGCCGACTTCCGCAAGCGGAAGATCGAGGCCGTCGATCTGTCGTCCGCGGACCACAACGCACGTGTTCGGCTCGCGGACTGCACGCTCTCCGCTCTCCGCGCTTCGGCGGGCCAGGCGGAAGCGTATCGCGAGAAGGAGTCTCGCGAACGCTTCGTGACCGATCTCGCGACGAAGACTGCGACCGACCGCGCCGACCGCGAGCGGATCCGCGACCGACTCCACGAACTCCGCCACGGCTGGCAGGAGAAGCAATCCGCTGCCCACGCTCGCGAACTCGCCGTTCACGATTTGAGCGCCCATCGTGACGCCGTCGCGCTGCGCATTCGCGAAGATTACGGTCTGGAGTTGGATGATTTGGCGAACATCGAAGAAGAAACAGGGCGGCTCACGTCCCCGCTCGCCTCCAGTCACTTTGAGTCGCAGCAGGAGATCGACGACCTGAAGCGCAAACTCGCGCGGCTCGGCAGCGTGAACATGGAAGCGCTTGAAGAGTTGGCGCGCGTCGAATCCGAGTTCAACAGGTTGCAAGCGCAACACGACGACCTGAACGCGGCGCGGCAGTCATTTCAGCAGGTCATCGACGAGATCAACGGCAACAGCCGAAAGCTTTTCACGGACACGCTCGCAGCGGTTCGCGGATACTTCCAGGAGTTGTTCCGCAAACTGTTCGGTGGCGGGCAGGCAGACATCATTCTCGAAGACGAATCGGATGTGTTGGAGTCGGGCATCGAGATCACCGCGCGGCCGCCGGGCAAGGAACTGCGGGCGCTATCGCTGCTCTCCGGCGGCGAGAAGACACTGACCGCAGTCGCGCTGTTGCTCGCGATCTTCCGCAACAAGCCGTCACCGTTCTGTATCCTCGACGAGGTGGACGCGGCGCTCGACGAGTCGAACACGGCGCGGCTCGCGGGCGTGTTGCGCGAATTCCTCGACCGCAGTCAGTTCATCGTCATCACGCACAAGAAGCGAACGATGGCCGCTGCGGACCGGCTTTGGGGTGTGACGATGCAGGAAAGCGGGATCAGTCGGCTATTGCCGATGCGGTTCGAGGACTGGCCCGACGAAGAAACCGCATCGGCAGCGTGAAGCCGGGTTTTCGTTCTTACGCCTTCGCCTTCGGTGCATTTTCGGCGAGGGTCTTTTTCACGAGTTCAACGAGTTTGTCGAACGCGGCTGGGTCGTGGATCGCGGTTTCCGACAGCGACTTGCGGTCGAGCATGATGTTCGCGAGTTGCAGCCCGTGGATGAACTCACTGTACCGCAGTCCGCGCATGCGACATGCCGCGTTGATGCGCACGATCCAGATCCGGCGGTACTGGCGCTTCTTGTCCTTGCGGTCACGGAACGCGTACACACGCGAGCGAATGAGCGTGGTCATCGCCATGCGGAACAGGTTGTGCCGCCCGAGCCGGAAGCCCTTCGTCAGTTTGCGTGTCCGCTTTTTGCGGGCCGCTGTCGTTACCTTACTACGAGCGCGAACCATGGCCGTGATCCCTTATGAAGAATGTTGATGAATTAAGAGTGTGGGCGGGTGTCGGCTTACAGAAGTCCAAGAGCGATCTTGTACTTCTTCTGCACCTTGGGGCGGTCGCCGATGATGCCGGCTTTGCGGAGCTGACGCTTCCGCTTGGCCTTCATGTGCGCGTTCAAGTGCCGGCGCCCGACCTTGCCGTATTTCAGTTTGCCGGTGCCGGTCACGCGGACCCGCTTCTTGACACTCTTGTTCGTCTTATTCCTGGTAGCCATGATCCGAATGCTCCGTGCTGAGGGGCGGAGGGCGTAGCCTCCGGCTTGATTCCCGTGGCACTCAGGTGAAACGACCTCATTCGGGAGGTGTCCCGAAGGTCCGAGCGGTCGTTCGCGGAACCGGGCGCGCCGATGCGCACGGCCGAAAAAACTCGGAAAAGTGATTGTAGGGAGTGCGCGAACCACCGGGAAGGGTCACTTCTTGCGCGCGGCCACCAGTTTCGCCCGCGACGGTTAGCCCCAGGTTCGTCTTCGCGGTGCCGATGGCGTCGTGTGTGCCGAACGCGGTGTGTTCGCCGTCGAGCGTTGCGAGGATGTCTGGCCCGCGGAGTTCGACCACGAGCGTGTGCCACTCGCCCGGCTTGATGCCCACGGTCGCGGTGTCCAGCACGGCGGGCTTGTCCGGGCCGTTTACGAACCGGGTGTTCAGCCGGTGTGCCGGATGCGGTAGATGGTGCCCTTGGTGCGCTCGCCGCCTGGTTCGCCGGCGCGGGCAAAATCAGGCGTCACGCTGTAGCCGGCCTCTTCGAGCTTCCACCTGAACACGCGAGCCGGAAGTCGATCCGGGTCGGCGATCAGGCACACGCCGCCTGGCGCGAGGACTGCTTCGAGGAGTTGCACGAGCGGCCCGACGAGCCGCTCCTCGTACATGAGATCGGAGCCGATCACGACCGGGTACTTCACGTCGTTCGGCGGGCAGCGGAAGTCGATGGGTCGCGTGCGGAAGCCGCTGGTGTAACCGTTCAATCGAGCATTGGCAGCCGCGAATGTGAGCGCGGTTTCGTCCACATCGGAGAACGTGACGCGCAGCCCACGCGAGAGGCACGCGACCCCGGCCAATCCCAACCCGCACCCGACCTCTAGCACTTCCACGGGTTGCGGGTAGTTCTCCCACGGTTCGCGCACGACGGCTTTTGCGAGCATTCGCGCGCTCGGCCACAGCGTCGGCCAATACGGGACGTACTCGTCCGTGGCGTACGCGGAGCGGCACCACGGGAGATCGAGCAGTTTGTCGGAGTCGATCGGGCGGTCGATGAGGAACGTGTAATCACCAACGAACACCGTGTCGCGCACGGTTTCGGCAACGGCTTCGGGAGGAGTACAGTGGAATCGCGGCGGCATGTGTTACGAGAAGAAGGACCAGTCCTGTGTTTCAGAGAGTTCTGACGCACGCGAACAGTTCGGCGTGCGTGAGTTTGCGGTCGGTCGGGAACAGCACGAATCCGGCCGGCGATTCGGCACAGTCCAGAACCAGTTGCCGGTCGTTCGGCGCCGCGAACCCTGTGTCGCACGCGATGTGCCCGCTCACGAGCAACTCGGCGCCCATCTTGCGAAGGAAGTTCGTGGCGGCGTCGGCGCTGGTGTCGCGACCCCACAACAGACTGTGGACCGAACCGCCCGGTTGCAGGTCTTTGTCCTGGTACGTTTCGCGCTCCAACCGCGCCGGGTCGAACAACGGCAGAGCCCGCGTGCTCGGGAGGCTGTGACAGATCAGAACGCCGTTGGGCGAGCGAATTGCGACCGGCAGCGTCTGGAACAGCTCGAGGTACGCGGCGTAGATTTGTGGGCCGAGCACCGGGCCGTAGGTCTCGGTCACGCCCTCCTGGAAGATTGCGTTCTGGTTCTCGTTCGTCTTGAGGACCGGGCGGTTCGTCCACTGCGCCATTTCGTGGTTACCGGGCAGATAGTGAACCTGCTTCGGGAACTGGCCTTTCAGCGCCGCAAACAGATCGACCAGTTGGTGCGACTTGTCCCCGCCCTTCGGGTAGCGGAACCTCCCGTGAATGATTTCTTGCAGGACGAAGTGCCGATTCGGGTTGTTCGCCAGGTCCGCGAGCGCGAGCATGGTCTGGAAGTGCGCGACATGGCCGTGCAAATCGCCGGCGACGAGCACCGACGTGCAGTCCTCCAGCGTGACGGTGTGTCCGCGGCGGCCGGGCGTGGCGCGAACCAGTGCGACTGCCTGGCGAAGGTGTGCCAACATGCATTCCAGGGCGGGCAACGAACGATCCTCGGCGAATGGGTTCCCGACATTGTACCACCCGACCGCGTCCGGCGTCCGTCCGTCGACGGCTCCGCAGGTCTTTCCAAGAGGGAGGGGCGCAAAGGACGAGTGCATTGTTGCGGACGCAGGAGAACCGGTCAACGAATGCGGTTCTCCTGCCCATCGATTCGGCACTTGGTCAAGAAAGTAGGATGGCGAGAAAGACGAGCGCGACTCCCACGAAGAAGATCACCCGACCATACCAAGCAGCGCGTGCACCTCGTTCAGGATCAATGTTTCCGCCGGCATTACGAAGCAGACTGCCGGATAGGAAAAACAACAAGCCACTGAGCAGGAGAAACAAGCCCAGCAAGCTCAGAAACACGCCCAGGAGCCAAAGGTAGACCATCGGAGACTACCTCCCGGCCCAGACCTGGCATAGCTCCAGCACCACGCGCACCGCGGCTTCCATCTCTTCGAGACACGTCCATTCCAACGGCGAGTGCGGGTTGTGTTCGCCGGTTGAGAGGTTTGGCGTGGGTAAGCCTTTCTCCGTTAACTGCGAGCCATCGGTGCCGCCGCGGATGATCTTGTGCTTCGGCTCCATCCCGGCACGGCGGGTCGCCGTCGCCGCGTGCGTGATCGCCTCCGGCAGTTTCGCGACCCCGTCCCGCATGTTGCGATACTGCTTCCGCGTTTCGACCTTCACACGCGCCGCGGGATACTCGCGTTCGACCTGGCGCGCGATCTCGCGCAACAGGTCCGCCTCCACCGCGAGTTGGGCCGTGTCGAAGTCGCGCAGGATGAAGTTGATCTTCACCTCACCCACCCCACCCTCAATCGTGAGCGGGTGAATGAACCCCTGCCGCCCGTCTGTAGTTTCGGGGCTGAGGGTGCGCTGCGGCAAGCGGTCGATAAACATCGCCGCGAGCCGTATCGCGTTCACCATCCGACCCTTGCCGATGGATGGGTGAATGTTCACGCCGGTGATCGTGACCGTCGCGCCGTCCGCGGAGAACGTTTCGTCTTCGATCTCTCCACTCGCCGCACCGTCGAGCGTATACGCGACCACCGCGCCGATTTGTGCCGGTTCGAGGTGCTTCACACCGAAGCCGATTTCCTCGTCGCACGTGAAGACGATTCGCACTGGGCCGCGCGGGATGCTGGGGTTATCCATCATGATGCGCGCGGCTTCCATGATGACCGACAACCCGGCCTGGTCGTCGGCACCCAGGAGCGTGGTGCCGTCCGTCGTGATGATCGTCCTCCCAATCAGGCCGTTCAACTCCGGGTTCTCAGTGACGCGAATGACTTTGGTAGTGTCTTTCGGAAGCGTGATGTCGCCGCCCTTGTAGTCGTGAATCACCTGTGGGTTCACGTCCTTGCCGCTGTTCTCCGGGTTGGTATCGACGTGCGCGTTGAATGCGATTGTCGGCGCACCCGGCACGTTGCCGGGTACGGTCGCGAACACGAGACCGTGTTCGTTCTGGATCGCGTCCGCAATGCCAATTGCGAGGAGTTCGTCGCGCAGCATCGCGCTGAGCACGAGCTGCCCCGGCGAACTCGGGTAGGCGGAAGACTTCTCGTCCGCTTTGGTGTCGATGCGGACGTAGCGCAGGAATCGCTCTAACAACGTGTGTGTGGGGAAAGCCATAAGAGTTTCACCGCAAAGAACGCGGAGGACGCGGAGAAGAACAGAGTATCTATTTACTCTCTGTCTTGCTCTGCGCCCTCTGCGTTCTCTGCGGTGCAACGGTTTTCTTCTTCCGCTTCCGCTTGGCTGCGAGTCCCTTCACGCCGATCTTCGGGCACAGGTCCGCGATCGTACACTCCTCGCACCGCGGCTTGCGCGCGACACACACCTTGCGCCCGTGCATGATCAGCCGACCGCTGAAGTGTAAGCGTTCTTCTTGCGGGACGATTTCCAACAGCGCGAATTCCACTTTCACCGGGTTGCGGTGGCGCGTGAGGCCGAGGCGGCGCGAGAGTCTACCGACGTGCGTATCAACAGTAACGCCGGGTGTTTCAAAGGCGTGGCCGAGGATCACGTTCGCGGTCTTGCGGCCGATGCCGGGGAGCGTCACAAGGTCGTCGAGCGTGCGCGGCACTTCGCCGCCGAATCGCGTCACCATTCCCACGCAGCACGCGCGGATGTTCTTCGCCTTGTTCTTGTAGAACCCCGACGGCTTGATGAGTTGTTCAAGCTCCTTGATGTCGCATTCCGCGAAGTCGCGCGAAGTCGGGAACCGTGCGAAGAGCGCGGGCGTGATGAGGTTCACGCGCTTGTCGGTACACTGCGCCGACAGGATGACCGCGATGAGCAACTGAAACGAGCCGTCGTGGTTCAGCCCCTCGAACTCAGGGTACAGCGCGGCGAGGCGTTGGTTGATTGGCCCAACGCGCTCGCGTGCTGGCGGCAACTTCGGTGCGGGAGTGGCGGACTCTTCCATGTCACGCGGCCCGGCGGAGGGTATGTGAAGGCACGGCCGCTTGCGGCTTCGCGAGAACGCCCATCTGCTCTGCTTCGAGCGGTGTGAGGAAGCCGTGTGCGAACAGAACCGCGAGGTCTGTCGGTGTCGCGCAGACTGGAAAGTCTGTGCCACAAGACCCCAGACACGCGAACGCGCGGCGTGCGTTCAAGTTCGTCCAAGAATGTGCGGAGTTCGATCTTCGCGCGACGGGCGCAGAACGCGCGATCCACCAGACCAATGTCTCGCGCCTCGCGGCCGGAGAGCGTGCAAACTCGAAGAGCATTCGGGAATGTTCGCGGGTTGCGGACGTGAAATCAACCCGAACTACTGCGCGAGTTGCGAGTTGAAGGCGGCACACCAGGGAGCCTGTCTTCAACTCGCAACTCGGAACTCGCTGCTCGCAACTGCTAGCACAACTCGTCAATCGGCTTGCCGCTGGACAACACCGGGATGGGTCGGCCGTTGTTGAGGTACGAGGCTTCGGTGTCCACGCCGAGGTGCCGGTAGATGGTCGCGAGTACGTCCTGCGGCGTCTTCGGGTTCGCTTTCGGGAACGCGCCGTTGCTGTCGGACTCACCCACCACGCGACCGCCCTTGATCGGGCCGCCCGCGAGCGCCGCGCTGAACACGTTCGGGTAGTGGTCGCGGCCGGCGTTGTTGTTCACCTTCGGCGTGCGCCCGAACTCACCCCATGCAACCACGAGCGTCGATTCGAGCAGACCACGCGTTTCCAGGTCTTCGATGAGTGCGGTGTACGCACGGTCCCAGCGAGGCAAGAAGCCGAGTTTCAGTGACTCGAAGCCTTTCACGTGCGTGTCCCACCACCGCACGTCCACGGTGACGATCCGTACACCGGCTTCCACCAATCGGCGTGCGAGCAGAATGCGCTGCGCCCAGTTCGGGGCACCGCACCGGTCTGCGGCCTTCGGGTCGAACGCGGGCATGTAGCCGTAGCGCTCGCGGACCTTCGACGGTTCCTTATCGAGATCGAACGCGTCGCGCGCGGTCGGTGATGTGAGGATGTCCCACGCTCGCATCTGGAACTTGTCCGCTGCGTCCACTTGTCCGGTCTTGTCGGCGTCGCGGCGGAGCGTGTCGAATTTCTTGAGCAGCCCCTTGCGGTCGTCCACCTGATCGTAGGTCACGCCTTCCGCGAGGTTGAAGTTCGGCAGTTTGAACGGGCCGGGGGTCGCGGGGTCGGCACCCGTCTCGAACGGTTTGTGCGCGACACCCAGGTACGCGCTCCCGGCGCCCGGCAGCATTCGCGGGATCATGACGTAGGGCGGCATCTGCGTCGAAAGATGGCCGAGTTGCTTCGACACGACCGAACCGAGGGACGGGTAGATGTTCGTGTCCGGGTTCGGCCCGGGGTTGTAGCCGGTGAAACAAATCTGGTCGCCGGCGCTGTGGCCCGCGTCCCCGTGGTGCAGGCTGCGGACGATGGACCACTTGTCCATCATCTTCGCGGACATCGGCAGCAGGTCGGAAAGGCGGATCCCGGTCACGTTCGTGTCGATGACGCCGAACTCGCCTTTCACTTCCGCGGGCGCGTCCGGTTTCGGATCCCACGTGTCGTGGTGGCTCGGCCCGCCACGCATCCAGAGCAGGATGACGTTGTTAATCTTGGTTTGCGAAGTCGGGATCGCGTCTTTCGCGCGGGCTTCGGCGCGTAACAGGCCGTCGAGCGAAAGGGCGCCAGCGCTGAGCGCACCGGCCTTCACGAACGCGCGCCGGTCCGGGCGGCGCAGCGTGCGGCGGAACTCTTCACAACCGATTTGATTGGCGGGCATGAGAAAACCCCGAAGGCGGGAAAAGGCGCGGTAGGTAATGGCAGGTCGAACTGTCTCTAAGGTATCATCGGAACCTACTTAATGCCAGCGCGTTTGGCGATATCAAGCTCGACCCCTTCGGGTTCGGCGCTAAACCGCGTGCGACTTCCCCAGGAGTTCCAAAAATGGCTGAACGCACCTTGCTCACGAAGCGCCCCGCGTGGGCCGCGCTGCAGTCGCACTACCAGAGCACGCAGAAGTCGCACCTGCGAGACTTGTTCGCCACGGACCCGGCTCGCGGCACACGCATGACCGCCGAAGGCGTCGGCATCTTCCTCGACTACTCGAAAAATCGCGTCACCGACGAAACGCTGAAGTTGCTCTTCGCACTCGCCAACGAATGCGACCTGAAGGGCCGCATCAACGCGATGTTCAGCGGCGAGAAGATCAACATCACCGAAGGCAGGGCAGTGCTGCACACGGCGCTTCGCGCGCCGAAAGGCGCGAGCGTTGTCGTGGACGGCAAGAACGTCGTGCCGGAGGTTCACGAAGTCCTCGACGCGATGGGCGCGTTCGCCGATCGTATTCGGAGCGGCGAGTGGAAGGGTTTCACCGGGAAACCGATCAAGAACGTGGTCAACATTGGCATTGGCGGGTCGGACCTCGGTCCGGTGATGGCGAACGAGGCGCTCCGCTTCTACGCGAAGCGTGAACTCAACTTCCGGTTCCTCTCGAACGTGGACGGCACCGACTTCGCGGAGACCGTGCGCGATCTCGACCCAGCCGAAACGCTGTTCATCGTCTGCTCGAAGACGTTCACCACGCAAGAAACGATGACCAACGCGGAGAGCGCGCGGAACTGGTCGTTGGCGACGCTGAAGGACAAGGCTTCGGTCGCGAAGCACTTCGTCGCGGTGAGTACGAACGCGGCGAAGGTGAAAGAATACAAAGCGATTGTCA